>Ga0209068_10000082_pt1 | contig 56291 bp, 55 predicted proteins | sample ColStrG_CSR_2012_FD_187200 | JGI IMG/M metagenome (GOLD analysis project Ga0209068, IMG submission 187200) | Freshwater sediment microbial communities in response to fracking from Pennsylvania, USA - Cold Stream Run_MetaG_CSR_2012 (SPAdes)... | ecosystem: Environmental > Aquatic > Freshwater >...
CCTCTTGGTTACCTCCGGTTGCGGCCGTTACGACGCGATCGGAGTTCGTTCCCCGCCGTCCTCGTCCCGATCGCGAGGGACGGCGTAGTATTCGGCCGGGTCCTTATCACTCGGGACGGGCTCGGTACTGAGATTTCGAGGGGAATGCCGTGTCGGAGATCAGCTCACCGGAACCAGTGCCGTCGGCTTCATTTCGTGATCTGCCGGCAACGGCCGATGAGCGGCGGTGGTCCGGGAAGATTGCCCGCAAACGGGCTCAACGGGGGGCGTTGGGCCACTGGCAGGAGGGGGACCGCGGGCACGACGCCCTGAAGACGATCCTGGCTCAGAACACCCTCCGGGTCCCCGAGCTGGTCCCCATCCGCCACCATCGTATGGCGCTTTCCCCCTGGAACTACTACCGGGGAGCCGCTGCCGTCATGGCCGCCGACCTCTCGTCACGGCCCGACAGCGGACTGGAGGTGCAGCTCTGTGGAGACGCCCACGTCTTGAACTTCGGTCTGTGGGCAACACCGGAGCGGAACCTGATGTTCGACCTCCGTGACTTCGACGAGACTCTGCCCGGCCCATTTGAGTGGGACATCAAGCGCCTCGCCACCAGCCTGGTCGTGGCTGGTCGGCAGAACGGGGTGGCACCGGCCAAAGCTGATGCTGCCGTGACCGCGGCCGTCGAGGCCTATCAGCAGCGCATGCGCCGCTACGCGAGCCTGCCCGAGCTCGATATCTGGTACGACGGGATCCATGTCGACAGCCTCATCGGCTACTACGGACCGGCTGACCGTGGGAGAGTATCGATCCACATCGAGAAGAAGCAGAAGCACCGCACCAGCCGGGGAGCGTTCGCCAGGATGACGACCATGGCCCAGGGGCGACCTCGGATCACCGAGGACCCCCCACTCCGGGTCGCGATCGACGATAACGAGCAGGCCGATCTCGTCGACCACCTCCTCGCCGAGTATCGGCAGACTCTCCAAGCTGATCGGCGGAGCCTGTTCGACCGGTTCACCGAGGTCGATGTGGTTCGCCAGGCCGTCGGGGTGGGCAGCGTGGGCATGCAGGTGTACCTGGCGCTCTTCGAGGGGCGTTCGGGTGCGGATCCACTGTTCCTGCAGATCAAACAGGCCGGACCATCGGTGTACGAGGCTCATCTGCAGCCCAGCGTTCACGACAACCACGGCGAGCGGGTGATTACCGGCAAACGACTGGTCCAGAGCGCCACCGACATCTTCGTCGGCTGGGGCTCGCTGCACGGTAGGGACTATTACGTGCGGCAGTTCCGCGACATGAAGATCATCCCGACCACCGAGCTCATCGCCCCCCGCCTTGCGGAATTCGCCACTGCCTGTGGCGAGACACTGGCACGGGCCCATGCGCGGACGGGCGACCCGGTGGCCATCAACGGCTACATCGGCAGGGGCCCGAAGTTTGCCGACGCCGTTGCCCGATTCGCCCGTCGGTACGCCCAGCAGAACGAGCGGGACCACGCCCAGCTGGTCGCCGCCGTCGCCCGCGGAACCGTGGAGAGTCTCCCCGGCTGAACCGCTGTTCGACCTGCCTTTCGCCGAGGACAGCTTCGACATTGTGACCAGCTTCAACGGCATCTGGTAGGGATGTGATCGCGCTCTGTCGGAGGTTCGCCGGGTGATGGGCTGACGTTTTGGGGGAACCTGGACCGGGTCGGTCTGATGCCCTACTTCCTCAAGGTCATCGACATGTCGCCGCCGGGCCATCAGGCTGCGAGCATCGAGCAGGGCGACACCGGGCGGGTGGTGGAGGAGATGTTGGCGGATGCCGGCTTCGTCCTCCACGAACGCGGCACAGTGGTGGTTGTCAACGAGTGGCCCGACGTTGCCACTGCCGTCCGCGCCCTGGCCGCCGCCGGGCCATCGGTGCCGGCAATCGAATCGGTCGGCTACGACGCCTTCTGCGAGGCACTGGCCGAGACGCTGGGGCCTCTTCGCCACCCGGACCTGGGGGTCCGGATCGCCTCGGAGTTCGGGTGGGTGGCAGCGGAACCAGCACACCGGGACCAACCGGAGAATTGACCGGGCGTCGAACCCGGTCTCATACCGTGGAACAGGCCGGGCACCACCGCCAGCTTTCCATGCCGGTCCAGCTTCAGCGGGATCCGTCCTTTCGATCCCCCGGCTGGTCGGTCCGGGGGAAGGCGCCGGGGAGCGCGACCAGATCCCGGGTCCACGACGGCGGCGGTCGTTCCAGGGCGTGCCTGTCCCATTCCCCCTGGTCGGCTGCTGCCTCATAGGTGCTCTGAAGGAATCCGAGGAGGACCGCACGGGGATCATCGGCCGTTCTCACGACCTGGTAGGGCAGGACGAACTCTCCGAGCTCACTGTTGTAGGAGGCCTGGTGGGGCGAGACCGGGGCGTCGCGGTAACCGGCCGGCTCCGGATACGAGTAGGAGTAGTACACCCCTTCGGTCGCGCCTCCCGGCCAGTAGCCGGCGCTGCTCACCTCCTGCGAATATGCCTCGAGCATGACATGCGGGGGGCAGTGGGGTGCTCCACCGGGATGTGGCGGTGCCCCCCGGCCGGAGAACCGGGTCGTCGCCAGGTCGAGCGCGCCCCAAAAGAGGTGCACCGGGCTCGACTTGCCCACGAAGGTGGTCCGGAATTCGTGGAAGACCTGGCTGGTCCTGATCAACAGCCTCCAGAATCGCTCAACCTGGTCCCGTTCGTATGAGGCGTGGACGTGGTCCTCGTCGAACGGGATGGCTCCGGCAATCTCGGCCGGCATGGTCGAGATGGCGGGCTGGACGCCGAGCTCATCGAGCTTGTTCGTCGTCTCGGTGTAGAAGTCGGCCACCGACCGGGGCTCGAGTGCAACGGTGCGGCGGGCGCCATCGGAAGCAGCGATGTACAACTGGTGCTCCACGAAGTCGAAATCGATCTGGAGCCCCCGCCCGTCGCCGGACCACATCAAAGAGGTCGAGAGGCCGCGGGCGGTCACGTACAACGGCACGTTCCACCAGTGGTTGAGTAGAGGTGAGTGGGACAGGCGGATTTTGCCGACGATCTGAGTCCACAGCTGAAGAGTGTCGCGGGTGGCGACCCACTCATCGACGGGCAGCGACGGCCATACCTCGGAGACTGCGTTGCCCGGAACCTCTGGTCCACTCTCCATACGCGGCTCCTCGGAATTGGTCACCGTCCAAGGCTACGCATGCGATCGCCCCGGTGTCATTCGCCCGGGCTCGTGTCCTTCAGCTCGATGACCACCTCGACATAGGGCTCCTTCCCGACATTGCGAGCCGTCTCGATTCCTCCCCGCCGGACCTCGACTACCGCGCCGGGTATGACGTCTGCCTCGAGATACTCCCGAAAGGGACCTTCGGAGTCCGGCTCGGGGACCACCGCGATCCGGTCGCCGGATACCTGCACGAGCAGATGGTCGAGCAGGTGGCGGTGGACTTCGCCTTCCTCACCAGGGGCGAGGCGAACCTCCCAGACCCGCACCCGGTTGTTGTCGAGGAGGACCCTGGTCCCGAGGTCTCCCCAGCGCGGCTCCGTCACCTTCCCTCCTCCGGGCTGATGCCCACACCCAGCAGGGCGAATCGGACCACGTGCTCGATCTCCGACGGTGACGGCCGGGTACGGCGGATCAGGTGCGAGTGGAGAGTGCCGAACACCAGGCGGTAGACGGCCATGGCATCCCGGCGGGTCCGGCTCTTCGACGCCGTGGGATGGACGGTGGACAGCGCCTCGGCCAACAGGTCGACCAGGAGGTCGACCGATTCCCGCTGCTCGTCGGGGAACAACTCCGACAGCCGGTCCTCATTGGCCACGAACGGCCGTGTGCGGGTGGCGGCGCGGGGGCTCGAGGCCTGGGCCAGCACGCCTTCGATCCAGGCCCGGACCCTCGCAGGCGGGGACGATGCCGCCTCCATCCGGCTCGACAGGTACTCCACCAGGCGCCGACGTCCGTCGTCGAGCAGGACCAGCATGAGCTCGTCCTTCGACCGGAAGTAGCGGTAGAAGCCCTGGGTCGAGAGGCCGGTGTGCTCCAGGATATCGCGGAGCGACGGCTCGAGGCTGCCGGTCTGCTCGATGAACTCGTAAGTTGCCTCCATGATCCGGTGCATCTCCTGCGCGTACTCGGTCTCCCGATCGGCGTATGAGCGCTCGACCGCCCTTCGTGCCAGGGTCTCGGTCAATCGTGGCATGGTGCTCCTTCTCGACGCGGCGAACGCTGCAGCGTGCGGTTCCTCCACTCTAAGATCAGTGTTCTTCGCCAGCAAGAGCAGTGAAGTAGGCGTACGATGACGACCAACAAACTGGTGATCGGTGACATCTTCTCCAACGCCGCCCGAGCCGTCCCCGACCGGGTAGCGGCGGTGCTGGGCACCCGGTCGATCACCTTCGCCGCACTTGATTCGAGGACCAACCGGTGGGCCCGGGCCCTCCGGTCGATGGGAGTCGGACGCGGGTCCCGAGTGGTGCTGTGGTGCATGACCGAGCTCGACGCCGTGGCGCTGTTCGGGGCGCTGGCCAAGCTGGGTGGCGTGTTCCTCCCGATCAGCGGTCTGCTGGGGCGGGATGAAGCCGCCGGGATCCTGTCCGCGTGCTCTCCGGATCTGCTGGTCACGGATTCGGATCGTGACCTGCCGACGGGTGCCCCGCCGGCCACCACGCTGAATGACCTGGGCGAGCTGGCCGCGTCCCACGACGATGCCCCGGTGCCTCGCACCGAGATCTCCGGGCGGGACCCCCAAGTCGTCTTCTTCACCAGTGGGAGCACCGGCCGTCCCAAGGGGGTGATCCTCTCCCACCAGGCCAACTACCTGCGCACCCACCCCGGAGCCCTGCTCGAGCCCCGTGGGGCCATGGTCTGCCCGTATCCGCTGTTCCACATGGGTGCGTGGACCATCGCCCTCCAGCAGTGGCAGGCCCGGGACACGGTCATCCTTCTCAGGTCAGCCGATGCCGGGGAGATCTGCGAGGCGGTGGATCGGCACCAGGCGAGCCGACTCAACTGCATACCGGCGGTCTGGCTGCGGATCATCGAGCACGTCACCTCATCGGGAGCCGGGTCGCTGTCGACGATCCGGTTTGCCGACACCGGGACCTCCCAGACGCCGCCAGAATTGCTGACCGCCATCGAACGCACCCTTCCCCGGGCCCATCTCCGGGTCTTCTACGGGTCGACCGAGGCGGGCAGTGTGGCCTTCCTCGACCACGTCGACATCGGGCGGAAGCCGGGGAGCTGCGGGCCCCCGGCACCCGGCGTCAGTGTCCGGCTGGCCGAGGACGGAGAGCTGTGGGCCACGAGCGCGGCACTCTTCGACGGGTACCTCGACGATCCGGAAACGACCGAGGCGTGCCTGGTGGACGGCTGGTACCGGACCGGCGACCTGGCCGAGGAGGACGGCGACGGCTACCTGAGCATCGTCGGTCGCACCGGGGACCTGGTCCGCACCGGTGGGGAGACGGTCGTGCCTGCCGAGGTGGAGGCGGTCCTGGCCCAGCACCCGGGAGTCCGCGACGTGGCTGTCATCGGCCTGCCCGATCCTTCCTGGGGTGAGCTGGTCTGTGCCGTCGTCGTCCCCGCCCCGGACGGGCCTACGCCCACCCTCGACTCACTGCGGGGCCAGTGCTCGGGCCGCCTCGCCCCCTTCAAGCATCCCCGCCGCCTCCACATCGTCGACGCCCTTCCCCGGACCGCCTCGACCGGCCAGGTCCAGCGGCGCCTCCTCACCGAGCAGGTGGAGGCCGGCTGAGTTGCAGAACACTGTTCTCTAAGCTTAAGATCACTGATCTGTGGAGCGGGAGCTGATTGTGACGGGCATCGGGGGCCAGGGGATCCAGCTGGCCGCGGCGGTGGTGGCCCGGGCAGCGGTGGACGAAGGCCGCGAGGCGCAGGTGTTCGGGAGCTACGGGGGGATGATGAGGGGAGGGTCCACGGAGTCGACCATCGTCATCGCCGACGGCGCAATCGTCGCACCCCCCACGGTGGGGGAGACCTGGTCGGCCATCCTCATGCACCACGAGCATGCCCGCCATGCGCTGGCGTGCCTGCGACCGGGCAGCCTGGTCTTCGTCAACAGCACCGTGGTCGCCGACCACGGTTCGCTCGCCGAGCGCCTGACCGGTGAGGGCTGCACCGTCTTCGAGGTGCCCGCATCGGACATGGGCGCCGAGGTCGGCCATGTCATGACCGGGTCGATGGTCATGGTCGGCGCCTATGCGGCCGCCACCGGGCTGGTCCAGCTCCCCTCGCTGGTGACCGCCTCGAGTGCATCGCTGCCCAGCTACCGGGCCCAACACGTTGAGCTGAACGAACGGGCGCTGCGGGTCGGCTTCGATTCGGTACCGCAGGGCACCGTGCCGGCGTGGCCCGCATCCGTGGAGGCCGCCCGATGAGCCGTTCGACGGCAGTGACCCGGGGGACCCTGGTCATCGACGTCGAAGCCTGCAAGGGGTGCAATCTGTGCATCGACGCCTGCCCGCCGGGTGTTCTGTCCATGACCGAGCATGAGGTGAACTCCCGGGGCTACCGCTATCCCCAGCTGGTCCCCGGGTGCACGGGGTGCAAGGCCTGTTCGCAGATCTGCCCCGACTTCGTCTTCCAGGTGTACAAGTACGAGACACCCGCCGAGGTCTCGGGATGACCGGGTCGGTCTCGGCACCGCCGGCCCGAGCGCGACTGATGCAGGGAAGCGAGGCCATCGCCGAGGCGATGATCGCCGCGGGGTGCCGCTTCTTCGCCGGCTACCCGATGACACCCTTCACCGAGGTGCTCGAGCACATGGCCCGCAAGCTACCCGAAGTCGGAGGGGTCTGCATGAACGCCGAGAGCGAGATCGAAGCCATCGGAATGGCATGGGGTGCCGCCGCCACCGGAACTCCGGCGGCGACCGGCTCGACCGGGCAGGGGCTCTCGCTGATGCAGGAATCCCTGGCCGAGGCGAGCCTGGCCCGGCTTCCCCTGGTCGTCCTCAACATGGCCCGGGCCCAGGGCGACTACTACCAGGCGACCCGGGGCGGCGGGCACGGGGACTACCGCCACATCGTCCTCGCTCCCGCCGATGCCGCCGAGGCGGTGGAGCTGATCGGACTGGCCTTCGACGTTGCGGAGAGGTGGCGCAACCCGGTCCTGGTGATGGGCGACTACTACCTGGCCCACACGGCGCGGTCGGTGGCCATTCCCGCCGGGAGGCCCCGGGCGACACCCGAATGGGCCCTCGACGGGTCCACGGGCGGGACCGGGAAGGCCAAGCTCGTGTCATTCCTCGGATCCGACAAGCAACGCCACGATGTCGGCTACGACCTGTCACGCCACTACGCCGCCTGCGCCGCCGCCACCAGCGAGATGGTGCGCCACGTCGATCCCCTGGCCGAGGTGGGGTTCGCCGATGATGCCGAAGTGATCGTGGTGGCCTTCGGAACGCCGGGGAAGTACGTGAAGGCCGCGGTGCGCCAGCTCCGCGGCGAGGGAGCGGCCGTCGGGTACGTGCGACCGGTCACGCTGTTCCCGTTTCCGTCGGAGCTAGTGGCCGAGGCGGCCCGGGGTGCCCGCTCGGTGGCGGTGTACGAGAACAACCAGGGCCAGATGCTCGATGACGTGAGGCTGGCGGTGCTCGGCACGGCACCCGTCCACTTCATCGGGGGGCTGAGCCTCGACAGCTCCGGCTTCGGGATCGCGCCCGACCTGGAAGTCAGCGTCCTCAAGGCCCGGATCGAGGAGCTCGTCGGCCGATGACCGGGTTCGTGCCCACCGACCAGCCGCCGAGCGTGCCGGCGCGTCTGGTCGACGACTTCGTGCCTGCCCTCATCGACGTGGGCGCCCACCATCTCTGTCCCGGCTGCGGGGAACCGGTGGCCATGCGCTGCGCTATGGAGGCTGTCGACGAGCTCGACCTCGTCGACAAGGCGATCGCCGTGTTCGGGATCGGCTGCTACACGGCGTTCTCCAACAATCTGGACATCGAGGTGCTTCAGGCGCTGCACGGCCGGGCACCATCAGTCGCCACCGGGGTCAAGCGGGCCAAGCCGGACACCATCGTGCTCACCATCCAGGGGGACGGGGACATGGTCAGCGAGGGCCTCCAAGAGGTCCTGCACACCGCAGCCCGCGGCGAGAACGTCACCTGCATCATGCTCAACAACGGCGTGTTCGGGGAGACGGGCGGCCACATGACGGCCACGACCGTCCTCGGTCAGCGCACCAAGACGAGCCTCGAAGGACGCGACGCCGGCCGGCACGGTCGGCCCATCCTGTTGAGTTCGTTGCTGGCCCAGATCGATGGGGCCGGGTTCGTGGCCCGGGGGGCCGTCAACAGCGCCGGCAACGTGGCCCGGACCAAGAAGCTCCTGCTCCGGGCCCTCGAGGTGCAGACCCGGGGCGCCGGCTTCTCCTTCGTCGAGATCCTCACCATGTGCCCGACCGGATGGTTCATCGAGACCGAGGAGGCTCCCGCGTACCTCGACGACAATCTGGCCGCGGTCCACGCTCCGGGAGTGCTGAAGGACGTCCTGGCCACGTGACCGGGTCGGCGGTGGCCGTCCACGGGGGCCGTTTCGGGGAACTGATGATGCGAGGTCTCCAGTCCGCGCTCCCGGAGGTGGATCTGGTCCCGGCCGGAACCCCGAAAGCCGCGGCGGAGGCGGATGTGCTCGTGACCCTGGCCGACGACGCCCCGGTCATCGCCGACGCGCTGTCCGACGGCATCGACTGGGTCCACATTCTCGGTGCCGGCGTCGACGGATTCCCCATCGGCGTCGTCGGCGACCGGACGCTCACCTGCTCCCGGGGCGCCGGCGCCCCGGCCATCGCCGAGTTCGTGCTGGCCGTCATGCTCGCCTTCGAGAAGCACCTCCCCGAGTCGTGGGTCACCGAACCGCCGGCCCAGTGGAACAACGCCGCACTCGGAGGGCTCGAAGGGCGGACGCTCGGCATCGTCGGCCTCGGGGCCATCGGGACCGAAGTGGCACGACGCGGAATGGCCTTCGACATGGACGTGGTCGGGATCCGCCGCCGTATGCGGCCTTCGCCGGTACCGGGTGTGACCATCTGTTCGGACCTACCGTCGCTCCTCCGGAGTTCGGACCACGTCGTGGTGGCGGCGCCGGCGACGGACGCCACGAGCCGGCTCATCGATGATTCGGCATTGCGCCACATGAAATCCGGCGCGCACCTGGTCAACGTCTCGAGGGGGTCGCTCGTGGACCAGGATGCGCTCCTCCGGGCCCTCGACGACGGCCGGCTGGGCCGGGCATCACTGGACGTGGTCGAACCCGAGCCCCTGCCGGGTGGGCACCCGCTCTACCGACACCCGTCGGTCCGGCTCTCGCCGCACATCTCGTGGTCCTCGCCCCGGACAGTGCATCGAACCCTGGAGCTGTTCGTGGACAATCTGGCCCGGTACCGCTCGGGGCGGGAGCTCCAGGGCCTCGTAGACACCAAGGAGGGATACTGATGGGTCCGGACGACCTGGTGCTGTGCTCGGGGACCTTGAGGCGGGGCACCCCGTTCGCCGAGCGGTTGTCGGCCGCCTCGGGCGCCGGTTTCGCCGGCATCTCGATGTGGGGCCGCGACTACGCCGCGGCCCGCGCCGAGGGCTTCAGCGACGCGGACATGCGCACCATGCTGGCCGATCACGGTCTGGCCGTCGGCGAGATCGACCCGGCCTGGTGGTGGCTGCCCGGGGCCTCGGAGATCCGCATCGCACCGGAGCTGGACAGCGAGGACGTCTTCCGCTTCGGTGAGACCGAACTGTTTGCGGTGGCCGACGCCCTCGGGGCCCGGTCCGTCAACGCCGTCGACGTCTTCGGTGGGCCGTGGGATGTCGACGCCGCCGCCGAGGCCTTCGCCGGCCTGTGCACGAGGGCGGCCGAGCACGACCTGCTCGTGCACATCGAATGGCTCCCCTGGTCGAAGATCCCGGATCTCCGGACGGCATTGTCGATCGTGCAGCTGGCCGACCGTCCGAACGGCGGTCTGAACATCGACGCGTGGCACCTCGTGCGGGCCGGGGTGGGCGTCGACGAGTTGCGTACTGTACCCGGCCGTCTGATCACGGGGATCCAACTCGACGACGGCCCGATGGCGCCCGAGCCCGACCTGGTCGAGGCCACCTTGCACCGTCGGGCCCTGCCGGGCGACGGCGAATTCGACCTGTCCGGCCTGGTGCGGGCGCTGTCCGACACCGGGACTTCGGCCCCGGTCGGCGTCGAGGTGTTCTCCGACTCGCTGCACGAGCTCCCGGCCCACGAGGCGGCCCGAGCTGCGGCCGAGGCCACCCGAACGGTGATGGCGGGAACCCGGTGAACGGCGTGGTCGTCGTCGGCACCGGGTTCGGGTGCTTCACCCACGTCCGAGCCCTACGCGCCGCCGGGCTCGAGGTGGTGGCCCTGGTGGGCCGGGATCCGGACAAGACTGCCGAGCGGGCCCGCATCTTCGACATCCCGTTGAGCCTCACGTCGGTGGAAGAGTCGTTGCAGCTTGAGGATGTGGGCGCCGTCACCATCGCCACGCCACCCCACACCCACGCGGAGATCGCCCTGTCGGCGGCGGCCGCCGGGAAGCACATCATCTGTGAAAAGCCCTTCTCCCGCGACGCCGCCGAAGGCCGCGCCGTGCTGGCCGCCGCCGAAGATGCGGGGATCGTCCATCTTCTCGGGTGCGAGTTCCGTTGGGACCCGGGGCAGGCGACCCTGGCCCGCGCCGTCGCCGACGGCGAGATCGGTGACCCCCGGATGGCGACGATCCTGCTCCACGTACCGTTGCTCGCCGATGAGTCGGCCGAGGTGCCCGACTGGTGGGCCGATGCCGACCAGGGCGGCGGATGGCTGGGCGCCCATGGTTCGCAGGTCATCGACCAGATCCGGGTGACCCTGGGCGAGTTCGAGTCGGTGAGCGCCTCCCTTCCACACGTGGCGGACCGGGCCATGTCGGCCGAGGACGCCTTCGTCGTGCACTTCCGGATGCGATCGGGCGCGGTCGGCACCATGCAGAGCACCTCCGGTGACTGGGGACCTCCCATCGTGGTCACCCGGGTCATCGGATCGTTGGGGACGGCGTGGATCGAGGGGGTGGGCTCGACCGTGCGGGTAGCGGACGGCCGCGGCACTCGCACGCTTCCGGTGGGGGAGGATCTGCCCACCGCGGGGGGCCCGCCGCTGCCGGACGGGCTCGTGGACACCGCCTATGAGCGGATGATCTCCCATGGCATGGACTTCGGTCCGTACACGCGGCTCGCCCAGGTGCTGCGCTGCCGGATGGAGGGCCGCCCTCCACCTCCCGGGCCCGAGGCCGCCACCTTCGCCGACGGGGTGCGGGACGTGGCGGTGCTCGACGCCATACGCAGATCTGCGGCCGAGCGGGCCTGGGTCGAGGTCGAGGACCACCGGTAGGCACTCCGCAGTCACGTCAAGCCACCAGGAACCCTCCGGACTGGTGCTGCCAGAGTCGGCCGTACATGCCGGAGCCATCCCCGTGCAGGAGCTGGCGATGGGTTCCCTCCTCCACGATCCTGCCCTCGTCGAACACAACGATGCGGTCCATGTGTGCAATCGTGGAGAGACGGTGGGCTATCACGATGGCCGTCGAGCTCTCCATCAGTCGCCAGAGCGCCTCCTGGACGAGATGCTCCGACTCGGAGTCGAGCGCGCTGGTCGCCTCGTCGAGCACCAGGATGCGGGCGTGCTTGGCCATGGCCTGGGCGATGGCGACCCGCTGTCGCTGGCCTCCGGAGAGCTTGAGCCCCCGTTCGCCCACCACCGTGGCGTACCGGTCGGGGAGGGCGTAGACGAACTCCTCGACGTGGGCAGCCTTCCCGACCTCCTCCACCACATCGTTGTCCACCCCGCCCATTCCGTAGCAGATGTTCTCGGCGATGGTGCGGTGGAGGAGCTGGGGGTCCTGGGGAACGTAGGAGACGTTGGAACGGAGCGATGCCAGGGTGACGTCCCGGATGTCTTGGCCGTCGATCAGCACGCGGCCGCCCCCCACATCCATGAACCGCAGCAACAACTTCGACAGGGTCGACTTCCCCGATCCCGACGGACCGACCAGGGCCACGTGCTCCCCCGGCTCGACCCTGAGGGTCAGGTCGTCGAAGAGGGGGTGGCGGTGACGGTAGGCGAACTCGACGTGATCGAACTCCACCCGTCCGCTGGGAACCCGGAGGGCCATGGCCCCCGGTGCGTTGTTGATCTCGACCTCGGCCCCGGAGATGGCGGTGAACTTGGCCGCCCGGCCCAGGGAGCGGGACACCGAGCGCAGGTGCTCGAAGGACTGCTCCATGCTGAACGCCACCTGGGCCGAGTAGTAGAGGATCAGGTAGATCGCCGCCGTCGCCGCCCAGTGGTGCGCCGCCATCACCGTTCCGGCGACGAGGGCGAGCAATGTCCCGATGATGATGGAGCCCTCGAGTTGGAGCTGGGTCCTCATGAAGATGGACCGGGCCCGTAGGTCGGCGTCGACCGACTGACGCGTGATCCGCTCCACCCTCACCTTCTCCTGCGGCTCGGCTGCCGCCGTGCGGACGGTCATGAGGTTGCTCACCGTGTCCGAGATCACGCCGGTGGCCTTGGAGTGGAAGTTCTCGAACTCCTCCGATGCGTCCCGCACCTTGGGCAGGCGCCTGGCCAGGACCAGGGCGAACCCGCCCACCATGGCCAGCATGGCGATGGCCGCCGGCCAGGCGAAGATGGCCAGCACGGTGATGGCACTGAGGATGACCACCGCGGTGGGGAGGAGGCCCCACGAGAACGAGTCGATCATCTCGACGAATGCCCAGGAGAAGTTGGTCAGCGCCGAGATCACCTCGCCGGCGGGGTGGTCCATGTGCCACCGGTAGCTCAGTTTGAGCAGGTGGCGGTAGCCGTTGTTGATGCCCAGCGCGAACGAGCGGACGGCGGCACCCCACTGCAACCAACCCGCTGTGCGCCAGCCGACCATGGCCACCAGACCGGCCAGGCCGTAGGCCAGGAGGACGGGCGCGAAGGTGTGCCACCACGTGTCCGACGACGAACGGGTGGGGAGCGTGGCCACCTTGGACAGAACGGAGGCGAAGATGAGCGGGCAGGCGACGTCGGCCACCACGACCGTCAGGATCATCACGATCCATCCGCCGATGAGCTGGCCCTTGTTGCCTTCGACCTGGTCCCAGCAGAACCTGATGGTGTCCTTGGCCGTTGCCGATGGGAAATCAGAGAGTTCAGCCACGAGAAAACGTTCCTTGGAGGGAAGGAGGTGCTCCGATGGGCCCGGAGAGCGTCCTCCAGGCTCCTCAGCGGAGCTACGGATGTTGAGGGACTGCGACCGGGGGTTTCGGGGCGCGGAGCGCGCCTACGATCGCGGGGTCAGGAAGGGCGGGACGGGGACCCGGGACGCTCGAACGCCCGGGCCGGGCTGGTCGCCTTGCGGCCGACCGGCCTGCCTGCCAGTGCCCCGACTCTGCCCGTGCCGTTGATGGGCATGGTGAGAAACCGGGAGCTGACGCCCACTTCTGTCTCATCACTCGATGCCATCATCCCACTCCTCTTCGTTGGCTCCCCGCCATGGTAGCCGACCGAGGAGCCGACCTCGTCGTCACACGATCCGGTAGGTCTGGAGGGCGTGGGCGACGGCCACTCCGTCGGCGTCGGTCGCCGTGATCTCGGTGAAGGTCAGGTCCCGGCCGCGTTTGACCGTCCGTGCCCGGCAGATCAGATCGGACTGCTTGGCGGTTCCCACGTACTGGATGGACATGGACACGGTGGAGGCACGGGACCCCTTGTCGAAGTCGTGGTTCGACCACGCCGCGGCGGCGCCGGCGGTGTCCAGCGCTGCCGCGATCACCCCTCCGTGGTACACAGTTCCGTCGTTGGTCAGGTCCTCGCGGAAGGGGAGCCGCAGTACCACGTCATCCCGTTCGTACCGGTCGAACACCACCCCCATCCACCGGAGGAACAAGGTATCGGGCATCAAGTCGGCGATAGCCCTCCGGCGCCGTTCCTGTTCGGCCTGGCTGAGCCTGCCTGGAGGCATCCGACACACCGCCCTTCGATCGAACCGTCTGCTCCCGCCTCCGAGTGCGATGTGCGATTCGGGCCAGGGCGCCGATTGACGCTGAGCCTATGTCGCCACCGTCGATCACAGGTGGACGACCGGTGCTCGACGACACCGGGTCGACGACGGCTACGGAACGTCCAGGCCGAGCTGGGCGCGGGTCTCGGCGGTGGTGTTGGTGTGCGGGAACGGCAGGTCGGGTACGGCGCATCCGAGGGCGACGCAGATCGGTTCCCACCCGTCCCCGGGGTGCCATTCCAGCAGCCGGTGCCCGGCCGCCTTCCTCCGCACCGATTCGTTGTGGGCCAGGTAGGCCTCCTTGGCCGCCTCCTCGTCCTGCCAGCCGGATGTGAAGGCCGTCATCATCCCGCGTCCCATCCGCGTCCAGCCGTCCTCGGGGGCGTCGGGGGCGAAGTAGGTCGCCAGGGCGGGGAAGATCGTGTTCGAGACGCTGGTCCACCACGAATCGGGGTCTCGGACCGACAAGAGGATCAGTGAGTCGGGGAAGGCCGTGCCGATCTCGGACCAGAACGGTGCCGCCGGCCAGTCGACGGTGGCCTTGTATCCGTCGAAGAAGCGGTCCCACGCCGGCGGGCGCCCTTCGTAGGCATCGCCCCATGCGTCCGGGTCGGTGGAACGCTCCCGCACCTCCAGCATGTGGTAGCAGGGACCGTCGAGCAGGTGCTCGAGTGCGTGCTTGAGGGAGGTCGTCCCGGTCCGGCCCAGGCCGGCACCGACCACCCGCAGTCCCATGGCGCCCATCCCTCATCCCGCCTGGCGTACGTGGGCGATCAGGTGGTTGAAGGATGCCTCACCGGTGGTCTCCCACATCTGGCGGACCGGAGGGGGCATGCCGCTCATCATCGTGTCGCGCTGCCCCGGGGTGAAGTTCTCCCGCACGAGCCCCATGATCAACCAGACCTTGTCCCCCTCGAAGCCGCCCAGGCTGTGCCCGGGCAGCTTCCCGCATTCCTCGGCGGTGAGGTGCTCCCCGGCCCGAGGAAGGATCTCCTCTTCCTCCTGATCGAGATGGGCGCAGAGGGCGGTGTCCACCCCGGGTGCGCGGGCGTCACCTTCCACCTCCCAGGAACCGACGCTCTCCTTGGCCCGGTCGATGAGCCCGACGATCTCCGTGTGCTGGCCCGCCGCCCGCTCGACGATCCCCCGGCCATCGGGGTCCCGGTCCATGAGGAGGGGGAAGACGAGCGCCTCCTCCCCGTCGTGGTGCACCTCGAGGAAGGCCATCAGGTTGGCGTAGTAGTTGGCGATGAGGGCGCGCCGCCCGTCGTCCCGTTCCGCACTGCCGACGAAGCGGGGTGCCGACGCCAGTGACGACCGGAACACCTGGTGGACGGCGAGCATGTCCGAGGTGTCGGGGCGGGCGGTTGGTCCTTCGGTCATGGACGGGTCCCTCCGTTGGTGAGCCGGCCCGTCTGGCTGGTCGGGGCCCGGCTCAGGGTAGCTGAACCGGCTGGGGCGAGGTCGATCGGCCCGATCTCCGTCGGGCCAGGTCGGCGTAGACGGCGGCGACCTGGCGGGCCCGGCGTTCGGCGTCGTACAGGCCGACCTGGGTGACCCGGCCGACCGGGTGGGCCAATCCGGAGTCCCAATCGTACTGGTCGCCCCGGCTGTACCAGCAGATGCCGCGGACCGGCATACCGCCGGAGGCCAGGCCGCGAGCCGGGTGACCAGGGCGCCGAGCCAAGGGTTGGCGTCCTCGACCGCCAGCCCGAGGTTGGAGGTCTCCGACACCCAGAACGGCAACCGGTAACGGTCGAACCAGGCCCTCGCCTCCGCCTCGTCGGCGTCGGCCCGGAGAGCTGTGCCAAGGCGTCGTACCCGGCGGACGGGGGCAGCCCGAAGCGGCGTCGCAGGTTGTTGCGGGCGCCCACATCGTCGCCGGGTAGGACGTTCCATCGGCCCAGACCGCGCAGGAGGATTTACTCGGCGCTCCAACGCCCGATGCCGGTCAGCTCCAACAGGGCCTCCCGCGCACCGTCATCGCTCATCTGCCCCAACGCTTCGAGATCGATGGTTCCCGCTTCCACTCGTCGGCCCAGGTCGATGAGGGCCCGAGCCTTGGCCCGGCTGAACCCGAGCTCCCGCATGGTCGTGGGGTCGGCCCCAGCCAACTGGGCGGCAGCGGGAAAGGCGGCCTGGCGCGGATCGTGACCAGGGGTGGCCGAGCCGAATCGACGGGACGGGCGGTTCAGTAGATGGATCCCCACGGTGAGGGACAGCTGTTGGCAGGCAATCGCGTTTACCGTCGCCTCGAGCACACTCGGGATCCGGGGTGGCCGCATGCCGCGGAAGCGCGCCGCCATCACCGCCAGGCGGTGGTCTCGGGCCACCAGGCGGTAGAAGCTGTGGAGGTCGACGTCGAGCCCCAGGACTCGTGCGAGGTGGTCCGGTGCGGGCATTGCGGCCGCTGGGGCTGGACCGCCCCGACACGACCCTTGCGCTCCTGCATCTTCTGCCGACACGAGACGCTGCACCCGGCCCACGCCCTCCACGCCGCTCATCAGGCACGGGCACCCGGGCGCGGGACGGAGCACGGACCGCACGCTCCCGGGGACACGTCAGCGCCCGGCCACAGCCTCACCCAGGATCCTCGCGTGTGAGTGGGCAAGGTCCTTGGTAGCGGTCAGGAGGACGAGTCGCTTGGCACCGGCTCGGGCCTGCAGCGTGTCCAAGGCCTCCCTCGAAGGCGACATGGTCAACTCGTGGCGGTAGCGCCGCTCGAACTCCTCGAAACGGTCGGGGGCATGCCCGTACCATTTCCGCAGGTCCGAGCTAGGCGCCACCTCCTTGGCCCATGTCTCGAAGGGGGCATCGGCACGGGACAGTCCACGGGGCCACAGGCGGTCGACCAGCACCCGTGGCGATGGATCCTTGCCGACCTCGTCAAAGACGCGGGCCACGGCCACCTTCACCGTCCGCGTCCTTTCCTTGTCCGATCGGCCAGGGGGCGCGGCCAGGCCGTGGGACGGCGAGGCCGGAGGGGGTTGGTCCCACGCATCCGACAGTTGCGGGGCCAACCGCTCGAGCTCCTCGAGGTGCAGGGCTGAGAGTCCCTCGAGTCGCTGCGCCCCCTCTGCACTCAGATGCAAGCGGACCACCCGGTGGTCGTGCTCGTCCCGGGACCGGGTGACCAGGCCGGCCGCATCCGCCCGATCGATCAGGCCGACGACGCTGTGATGCCGGAGCTGAAGGTAGTCAGCCACCTCCCCGATGGTGGGTCCCCGCCGGTCGTCGTGGCCGCGCACGGCCAGCAGGAGCTGGTGTTGGGCGGGAGTGAGCCCGGCCGCCCTGGCCTGCTGCTCGCTCCACCGTTCGAACTGGCGCAGACGCGTCCGAACGGCCAGCAAGCGCCCGTAGACGGCGTCGGACAGCGTCACTCCTGGCACGATAGCATCTTATTACGATATACTTGTGGCGTGCCGTCCCTGTCGGGGATTCCAGGCGCCCCACCGAGAGACCGCCTGTCGCTCCCTGCCCGGAATGAATGGTCCGTGACCGAACACACACCAGAACCTGTCATCGTTCCTCCAGACCCGCAACCGCGCGTCGAGCGCCGGGACGGCAGATGTGACCGCATCCGGAAGTGTAGAGGGAGGGGCGTCGGCCAGCGGGTCGGACCTCGTCGGCCCGGATGAGCGCCCGGCGGACGGTTCCGAACGCCGGCTCGGCGACTTCACCACCACGCCCGGCGCAAGCCGGCGCAGTCGGCCACCACGAGGAGGGTGAAGCGTGGAACGACAGATCACCGGCTTCCGGGTCGACGAAGTGGGCGACTGGGTCGCAGAGCTGTCGTGTGGCCACGATCAGCACATGTGACACCGTCCACCGTTCCAGATCCAGTCGTGGGTCGTTACCGTGGACGGAAGGAGTGGGGCGCCGGAGTCCCCAATCGACTGCCCGCTCTGCGACCGGGCCGAGTTGCCGCCCGGGCTCCGGCCTCTCGAGTCTGGCCCCGAATGGGATGAGCTGAGCGTTCCTCTCGGACTGCTCCGCGCCCACCGCGTTCCGTGCCGGCGAAGTCGACCGGTCCCGATCGGTCGCGGTGGGCGCCGCTGTCGGCGGCGGCGGCGCGGCCGGGGAGGGTCAGGGCCACCATCGACACCGCCGACAGGATCCCGATGCGCCGGAGCGATCGGCTGCGCCGGGCGGCGGTCGGCCCACGATCAACCCTCCCCGTCCGAGGTGTCGGCAACGGTGGGGTCACCCTCGACGCCCGCCGCATTGAGCATGCCGGCGAGCATGGCGTAGTGACCCACCAGCATGGTGAGTTCGAGGATCTGTCGCTGGGTGTACCGGGCGGCCAACTGGCTCCAAGTGGGGTCCGACAGCCCGTGGTGGCCGACCAGCTCTTCAGCCGCCGCCACCAGGGCGGCGTCCTCGGGTCTCCACCGGTCAGACCCGGGGCCGAGTCGGACCCGTTCGATCTCGCCGTCGCTCAGCCCGGCCGCCTTGGCCATGCGGGTGTGATGGTCCCACTCATACGAGCACCCGCAAAGATGGGCGGTCACCATGATCACCAATTCGCGCTCGCGAGCCGGCAGCTCGCCGCCAAACAGCAGCCGGGATCCGAAGGGAAGATAGTCACGGAGGAGCTTCGGGTGGTGGGCGAGGGTGCCGAAGATGTTGAGTGGGTGATCGGACCCGGGGGGCGTCAGGGACTCGAGCGTCTTGTTCAGTTCCGGCGGACTGTCCGCCGTTGCCAGTGGAGGGATCCTGGCCGTCACGAGGGCCCCGAGCCCAGCGGGAGGGTACTGAGGCCGCCGTCGACGGCCAGTACCTGGGCCGTGATGTAGCTGGCGTCGTCGGAGAGCAGGAACACCGTGGCCGATGCCACCTCCCAGGCCGTCCCCTGGCGGCCGAGCGGGATCCGGACCCGATCGCGCCGGGGCTGCGCACTCGAGACACCCCGGCCCATCGGGGTATCCATCAGGCCGGGCGCCACCAGGTTGGCGCGGACGCCCCTGCGTGCACCCTCCATGGCCACATGGCGGCAGAGTCCGATCAGCCCCGCCTTCGAGGCGTCATACGAGGGTGAGAACGTTCCCGGTCGGAGGCCGGCCACCGAGCCGATGAACACGATCGATCCCCCGTCGAATCGCGGCAGTGCGCTCCGGCACACCAGGAAGTGGGACCGGAGGTTGACGGCCAGGACGTCGTCCCAGGCATCGGGGTCCGTGCCGGCCAGTCCCACTCCGCTGCCGATACCGACATTGAGGACCAGCCCGTCGATCGACCCCATCGAATCCGTCGCCTCCTCGACCAGGCGCTCACAGGCGGTCGAGTCGCGCACGTCGGCGATGGTGGCCGTGGCGGTTCCGCCGCTTCCGGCGATGGCGTCGACGGTGTGGGCGGCGGCGACGGGATCTTTGTCGCCCACCGCCACATGGGCACCCTCGCGAGCGGCCGAGATGGCGATCGCCTGACCGTTGGCCGCGAGCTCGTCAGGGTTCTCCGGCCCCCCCGCACCCACCACGAGGACCCTGCGCCCCTCCAGGCGGCGACCCGGGCGGCGCCCCCCGGCCCCGGCTTCCCGAGCCATGTCGTCAGTCTCAGCGGTCACGGTGTGCTCTTGTCAGGCCGACTGCGCGCCGCCTGATGTCGACGACACGCTGCCCCCTCGGCTGCGGACACTACCGGCTGGCGACGGAGCCCGCCCGTGGCTTCGACAGCCGTCCGGAGGGCGGGCATCCCACCCCCGTTCGGCGGGCGCCTACACCGCGTCGGTGAGTGGAGCCGGTTCTGCCGCCATGCTATCCCGCTGGACATCGACCAGGGTCTTGGGGATGCGCGGGACAACCACTTGCCAGTCGGAACCGTCGATGGCGCCGGAGGCCCGGGAGCCGGAAGCCACCGGGGCCACCCCCTCGGGCTCGTCGAATTCCTCGTTCATCTCTTCGAGGGTGCGGCGGGCCGGCTCGGGGAGGACGGTGGTCAGGGCGAATCCCAGGATGGCGGCGACCCCTGCGATGGTGAGCATGCCACGCAGCCCGTAGTGCTTCTGCAGCTGGGGGACCAGGAAGACGCCGAGGAATGCGCCCAGCTTCCCGATCCCTGCCGCGATGCCGTGGCCGGTGGTTCGCATGCTCACCGGGAACACCTCGGAGGGTAGGACGAAGGTGGTCATGTTGGGCCCGAACTCAACGAAGAAATAGCTGAGCCCGAAGATGGCCAGGAAGGGCACGATCATCGTGGTGAGGTGGGCGAACCCGGCCAACGTCAGAAAGGACGCGGCCATGACTGCGAACCCGATGAATTGGAGCCGGCGATGGCCGATCCGGTCCATGGTCATCACGGCCACGAGATAGCCGGGAACCGCGAACACCAGGAACACTCCGAGAGTCCACAGCAGCTTCGTCTCCAGGGACGCGGTGGAATCCACCTGCTTCAGGATGGCAGGCAGTGAGAGCGTGTTCCCGTAGTAGGCGTAGTCGAAGAGGAACCAGGAGCCGGCCGTTCCGGCCAGCAGGACGAGCATCCGCCGGTTCCGGAGGAACTGCCCGAGGCCCAGCTGCTGTCTGGGCTGGGAGTCCCCGCCGTGCGCCTCGACCACGCCATCGGAGAACGCGGTGATGTCCTCGCTCGCCTGATCCGACCGACCCTGGACCTGGGACCGGAAGCGCGGCGACTCGGGCATCTTGGTCCGGAGGTAGATGACCCCGGCGGCCGGGAGGGCACCCAGGCCGAGCATGATCCGCCAGGTCATTCCGTGGCCCACGCCGGCAGAGAGGAGCAGCAACCCGACCAACGGCCCGACGACCAAGCCGAGCGCCTGCATGGAGAAGACCATGCCCACCAGTCGGCCCCGATCCCTCCGGTTCGAGTATTCGCTCATCAACACGGCCGAGACCGGATAGTCGCCGCCGATGCCCAGGCCCAGTACGAACCGCGCGATGACCAACCATATGAAGCTGGGCGCGACGGCTGAGAGCAGGGCTCCTACCATCATGATGACGGCCACACCCGTGTACACCCACTTGCGGCCGAGCACGTCAGCGATCCGGCCGAAGGCGATGGCCCCGAAGAATGCGCCCAGAATGGCCGAACCGGTTACCCAACTCGTCTCGATGGTGCTCAGGTGCCACTGGGTGGCGATGATGGTGGCCGCGGTGCTGATGACGAACAGGTCGTAGGCGTCGGTGAAGAAGCCGACCCCTGACACGAGTACCGTTCGCCGGTGGAACCGGCTCATCGGGGCATCGTTGAGGAGGTCGGTGACCGACCGCTCCCCGGTCCTCAGTGGCGCTTCGCCGGCCACCGCCGCAGTCGATGTCACTGGTGTCCCTTCCTCGCCCCGGTCGGAGCGACCCCTGACCACCTTGGCATCCGATGGTGGCCGGAAGGAATTCTCAAGGTAAACGCAAGGTGAACAACAGGTAATCTCCTGGTGGCTCTGGGTAAACGTTGTGTGTCGTGACTATCCTCACGGCGGAAGCGTCGTGGGTATCCTCTGAAGGGAAATGGGCATCAACCGAGCCGGCATCGACATCATCGACCGCAAGGTCATCCAACTGTTCGCCCTGGTCTCCGAGGCCCTGGCCCGGGCGACCCATGCCCTCCTGGCGGGGGAGTCCGTCCTCGGTCAGGCGGTGGTCGACGGTGATCAGGAAGTTGACGACCTGACCGCGGAAGTGGAGCTCCTGGTGTGGGAGGAGCTCCAGCAGGCACGGGTCGAAGGCAACGATCTCCGCTACCTGGTGGCCATGCTCCTGATCATTCCCGAGTTGGAGCGGAGCGCCGACCTGGCCGAGCACATCGCCCAGCGTGCCGTGGACCATCTGGGAACGGACATGAGCGCGCGGAGCCGGGGCATCATCCAGCTCATGACCGAGGTTGCCAGCGAGATGTGGGAAGAGGCGGCCGACGCCTTCGGCGAGCAGAGCCGGGCGAGCGACCGCTTGGTCAAGGCCGATGAGGAGATGGACATCCTCCATGAGAGCCTGACCCGTGAGGTGGCCGAGGAGGAGATGCCAGCGGCCATCGCCGCCCAGGTCACCCTGCTGGCCCGGTTCTACGAGCGGCTCGGCGACCACGCCGTGAACCTGGCCCGCCGCATCGAATTGCTGGCCGACATCCACCCGTAGCACCTCCGGGTCGACGGGCCCCGGACGGAGGCCCGAAGGGTCTACGGCGGTTGTCGGGCGGGTTCGCCCGAGGACAGCACTGAACGCCCCCGTGGATCAGTCATCGGCACGACGCCGGTGAACTTGAGCAGGAGGAATGTCGGCCCGGTCGCCCGGCGGTGCGTCCGGCTCTGCAACCAGGGTTGCGCAACATTTGTCGACCAACGACTCAAGGCGCAGGCTCGAGGGGTCGAAGCACCGGAAGTGCCCCCTTCCGAAGACCAACCTGACGGAGCTGTCCACGGAGCCCTCCGGGTCCTCATGGTCAGCAGTGCCGCCGTGGCCCTGGCCACTAGCGCGGCCTTGGCGTCGGCAGTGGTGGTCCTCCACCTCGGCGTGCGCCCGGTGCTTACCGGAAGCATGTCTCCGACCTTCGGGCCCGGAGCGATCCTGATCACGCGGCCGGTGCCGGTCCAGGGCCTGCACGTTGGAATGATCCCGCTGTTCATACCCCCCGGCCAGCACGAGGAGCTCGCCCACCGCATCACATCGGTGAGCGGGTCCCCGGGTGGCCCGACCATCACCACCAAGGGTGACGCCAACCAGGTCACCGATCCATGGCACGCCCGGCTCACGGCGCACACCGTGCCGGTCGTTGTCGCCACCGTGCCGTGGCTGGGCCGGCTCATGGCCGGCATCCGGGGCCCGATCCAGTTGGTGCTCATCATCGTGGGTGGCCTGGTGGTGGCCGTCTCCGGGGCACGTTGGATCCTCGGCTCGCCGCCCCCGACCCCGGCCGTCCGCATCTGAGCCACTCCCTCTCCGCTGATCCGGGTTGCGGGTCCCGTCCCTCGGGCCGGCCGGTGTCCGGAGGGTCGTCGGCCGCCTCTAGCGGAGGCCGCCGGGACAGGAGCCGGCGGGGGAGACCCGCAGCCGCACCCGGTGGGCCCCCGGCAGGCTGGCGACCGAGATCGTCGATTCGCAGGGCGCTGAGGTCACCCGGCCCCCGCGGACGCTGACCTGGTACCCGGTCGGATAGACGGTGGCGGGCGCCACCACTTCGGTACGGGTCCCAGGCTCGTACGACCCGCCCCCCGGTCTGGCCGTCGACCATCCGAAGGAGAGCGTCCGACCGGCTGGCGAGTAGGCCAGCGTCTTCGGCGTGCCGGCCACCGCCAGCGGATAGGGGCGCACCAGTGCGGCGACGGTGGAGGCAGTGAGATTGGCGCCGCTGGGCGGGAGGCTCAAATTGCCCACGACCTCTCCCATGGACCAGAAGATCCATGGGACCAGGGCTGCGTCCAGCTCACCGGCCTGCCTCTCGATGGCGGTGCTGTTGGTGACCGCCCCCCACTCCGTGTTCATCAGGGCGCCGCCGGTGGCCGCCGACCAACCGATGGCGTTGGCTATCACGTTCGGGTCCTTGGTCGGATCGGTGGTGTACATGTGGAAGCTCATCCCCGCCCGGGGATCGTTGCCGGGCAGGGGGATGCCGGTCGGCGACAGGCCGAAGTTGAAGAGGGTGAAGGGCTCGCCGAAGATCAGGTGGGAGTCACCCGCCGATCGGATCCCCTGCACGGCAGCGCCATACAGGGGGCCGAGCTCGGAGTGGTCGAGGCCAGGGCACCCGGTGGTGGCGAGGCACGGTTGCCATACGGTCCCCGGCCACGGCTCGTTGAACAGGTCGTATCCGATCACTGCGGGATTGCCGGCGAACCGCTCGGCGACGGCGTGGAACATGGCGACGTAGTCGGACTGGAGGGGCCTGCCGTCGGGACCCCGGGCGTTGTCCCAGAAGCTCTGGAACGCCTGCTGGGTGGCCGGGTCTTCGGCATAGTACAGGGGAAAGCCGACGTGGTTGTTGACCGCGCTCCCGGTCAGCGTCATCCAGTCGGGGAATCCGTCCGAGCCGACGGTCGGCCCGTAGCCGTCCTGGTGGAAGTCGATCAGGCAGTAGACGCCGTGGCGCCTCAGGTCATTGACCGTGGCGACGATGTGCGAGATGTAGCGCTCGTCGACGGGGCCGGGTCTCGGCATCAACCCGGTAGCCAGGATGCCCACCCGGACCACCCGCAGCCCGTTGTCCGCCAACCAGGTGGCGTCCGCGTCGGAGAACCCGCCGGCGGAGGGATAGTACGGGGCTGTCTTCTCGACCATGTTCACGCCGTGGAGCAGCAGCACCCGCCCCTTCTGGTCGACGAGCCAGCGTCCCTGGTGGGCGACGACACCCTGCTCATCGGCCCGGCCCAGCGGGCCATCGGCGCCGGCACTTCCCGCAGGCGCCACCGCCGACCCCAGCGCCACCAACGCCGCGACCCCGGCGACGGCGAGAGTCAGGGCAGTGCGCCGAGGGCCACGGGCGGGACCGAGGGCACCGGGCCGGGCAACAGGAGCGGGCACCTTCGGAGGATATCTATCGGCCGGTGCCGGCGTCGGCGGACCCGCCCGGGCCGACGGCCAAGCTGTCGGTCGGCTGAGCGCTCCCCTCGCCGGCGCTCCGCGGCGATTGCGTTGACTGGCAGGGAGGAACCGGCGTAGCTTCGTTCCCGGCCGGGGCCTTCTCCGGTCGGGAGTTGGGGGGAATCATGACGGACATCGCTGAGCGGGCTTCCTTCGATGCGCTGGATCTGGCCCGGTGGGAACGATCATCCGTGGAAGCGGCGGAAACCGGTCGGGATGGAGGTGGCGAACCGACCCGGGTGCCCGTCGGCTATCCCGGGCGTATCTTCGTGAGCGTGCTGGCTGCCTCGACGGCCCTGCTGGCCGCGGCCGGCATCGGGCAGGACCTGCAGACCTCCCACTGGTCGGCCGCCGTGCTGGCCGTCATCGCCTGGTCGGAGGCGACGGTGGCGGTCCTGGCGCTGGCGAGGCCGTCCCGGGCGCTGTTCACCTGGGCGCTGCTCGGCAACGCCGTCCTCGCCGGGACATGGGCAGCGATGAGGTTGTCCGGCCACGGAGCAATGCCCGGTGCCGTTGAATCACTGCGGGTCGGCCTCGAAGTGGCCATCGTCCTGGTCGCCGCCACGCTGTTGCTCCGGCCGCTCCTCGGCCGGCATTGGGACTCGGCGGTCACCGTCATGGCGTCGGTGTTGCCCGTCGCCGTCATCGCCGCCACCACAGCGGTGCTCGTCTCCCAGACTCCCGCCCCTACGGCAGGTCATCGGGGATCGCCCGCCCCGGTGTCGAGCGCGCAGGGGGCGCAGGCCACCGTGGCCGTTCCCGGCTCGACGTCTTCGCGCTTCCTCCAGATCGCCTCGGGCAACGACACGGAGAAGTCCGAGCTCAAGCCCTACGTCCCCCTCGATCCTCAGACCCAGACGGTGCTCGACCAACAGTTGGCGACGGCGGCCCAGGCGGCAATGCGATTCCCCACGGTGGCTACCGCCAAGGCGGCCGGCATGGTCCTGGCCGGGGGGATGGCGCCCGGTGTCGGGGCGCACTATCAGGTACTCAACCCTTCGTCCCTTCTGGGCATCAATCCCGACGGTTCTGTGAATCCGGCGCGTCCGGCTTCATGGATCTATGCCAGCACCGCCGACGACGCCCCGGTGGTCGGTGTCATGTACGAGTCGCTGAACGACGCCGCACCCGCGGGATTCGCCGGGCCGAACGACCACTGGCACCAGCATTCGAACCTCTGCATCACCTTCCGGAACGGGATGATCGGCGTGCCGTTCGCGCCCGACAGTTCGGTCACCCCGCAGGAGTGCGCCAACGTGCACGGCACGTTCATGAAGAAGACGGTGTGGATGGTCCACGCCTGGGTCGTGCCGGGCTGGGAGAGCCCTTCGGGGGTCTTCTCGCACGCCAATACCCACATCTACTGCCCCGGCAACACGGACCTGGTCGACGCGATCGGCTTCTGCGTTCACCAGAGCTGACCCGGTGAATGGTCGGGGCCCGTTCGTACGCACACGGGGTGCACCTTTCCGGGGAAGATATTCGTTCCGTCGTCTGCTCCTCTTCGGGTCGCTGATCGTCGGGATCGTCGTGGGCTGGGCCGCGCCCGCCGGCGCCCATGCCTCTGTTGTCTCGTCGTTCCCCGCCGCCGGTGCCCACCTGCGCCACATCCCAACGGCGGTGTCGATCGTGTTCGACCAACCGGTGAAGCCGGACGACGGCGGGCTGGTGATACTGGACTCCAACGGCACCAGGGTCAGTAGCGGCGCCACCGGCCACCCTGCGCCGAACACCCTGCAGGCCGACCTCCCGGCCACCTTGGGCGACGGGGCGTACGTAGCCAACTACACGGTGACCTCGGTCGACGGACATGCGGTGAGCGGGGGCATCGTCTTCCTGGTCGGACAGGCCACGGCCGGCCGGATCGGCCAGCTCGCCCGCCGAGGCAGTTCGGTGGCCGGGGCCATCGACAAATCGGGCCAATTCCTCATCTATGCCGGCGTGCTGGTGGCCATCGGCCTGGCGTTCTTCCTGGCCTTCATCCTGCGCGAGGGCGCCGAGCGGAGACGGATCCGACGGTGGTGCGTGGTCGCCACCGCGGTCGGGGTGGTGGGGATGCTCGTCACCGCCGCCGCCCAGGTGGCCCTGGCCGGGGCGGCCTGGGGAGCGGCCACCCACTGGAGTGTGGACCAGCAGGTGCTCGGCGGGAAGTTCGGTGCGCAGTGCGCCGTGCAGATCGTCGGCGTGGCCGCCTGCCTCTGGTCGATGCGCCTGTCCGATCGGATGGCGGCCCAGTTCGCGGCCTTCTACGGTCTGCTCGCCTCGGCGGGGGCATTCGTACTCTTCGGGCACGCCATCGCCTCCCGTGAACGCTGGTTGAGCATTCCGGCGGACATCGTCCACGTTGGTTTTGCCGCCGCCTGGATAGGCGGGCTCATGGGCCTCGTCGTCGTCCTGCGCACCCGCACCAGGGCCGCCCGACTGGCGGGCGAGCTGATCGGTTCCGGCCTGCCTCAGGCGGACGCCTCAGCTCCCGGGGGAACCCTCGGACGCCGGCAGTTGGCGGGCCGGGGAGCCGCCACAGCCGTCCTCGAGCGCCCCGCACCGCCGCGGGGCGCGGGCACGGACGGCGGTCGGGGAGGAGGGCATACCGGGACCCCGCCCACCGTGCTCGCATCGACCATCGACGTCGTCGGCCGGTTCTCTACCATGGCCGGGATCTCGGTGGCGGCTGTGCTGGTAGCCGGCGTATTGCTGGCCGTTGCCGAGGTGGGATCGATCTCCAACCTGATCGACACCGCCTACGGGCAGATCCTGGTACTCAAGGTGGCTCTGGTCGGGGTCCTGGTGTTCGTGGCCGCTTACAACCGACTCCTGCTGCTTCCGCTGCTGACCCGTTCCACAGCCGGAGGTGGGCCGGCCCGGCTCGGCAACGGCTGGCGGCGGCTGCTGGCCACCGTGCGGGTCGAGGCCATCGGGGTGGTGGGCGTCCTGGCCGTCACCTCGGTGCTGGCCAACAGCACTCCGAGCAACATCGCCCATGTCGTCGATCGTCCGGTCCCGTTCGCTCAGACCCAGACGTTCGAAGGCGGCCACGTCTCGCTCGAGATCACTCCCAACCAGGCCCTGGTCAACGATTTCGTGGTGCAATTCACCGGGCCCGGCGGCTCACCCGCTGACAAGGCGGAAAGCGTGTCGGTGTACCTGACCCTGCCGTCGCAGAACGTCGGGCCCATCGAGACGGACATGCAGAGGGTCGGGGTCGGGAGATTCGTTCTGACCGGCACCCCCGATCCGCCGATCATCGGCAGCTGGCAGATCACGCTGCAGATCCAGGTCTCGGCCTTCGACGAGCCCGATGTTGGATTTGTGGACACCGTGCGATGAGACACCGCACCATGGGACACCGCGCCATGGGACGCCGCGCCATTGGACACCGCGCCATTGGACACCGCGCCATCAGCCGGATGCCGGCGGCGCATCGGACTGGACCGGGGAGGCTCTGGAGGATGCGACTCAAATTGGCCGGCGCGACGACGGCTGTAGCGGTGCTGTCGACCCTGTGGATGGGAACCGCGGGTGCCCACATCACCGTCAGCCCTGCTTCGCTCCCTCAGGGTACCGGTGATGCGGTCCTGACCTTCCGGGTGCCCAACGAATCGGCCACGGCCGAGGTGGTCGGGCTGCGGGTCCAATTCCCCATCCGGCATCCCATCATCGTTGTCTCGCCCGAAGCGGGGTCGGGTTGGCAGGTGACGGTGCGCTCGACCCAGCTCTCCAGGCCGATCACCACCGACGACGGCACCTTCTCGTCCACCACCGCAGAGGTCGATTGGAGCGGCAGCGCCATTCCTGTCGGCCAGTTCGCCGAGTTCAACGTGCTGGCCCAGGGCATACCCTCTGGCACCGACTCCCTGGTCTTCAAGGCCGTCCAGCTCTACGGCGACGGCTCGACCGTGTCGTGGATCCAGGTTCCGGACCGGGCAGAGCCGAATCCCGCCCACCCCGCTCCGTCCATCAGGCTGACGGCTCCCGGTGGCGGAGGCCCCGCCGGTTCCGTCGGCACCGCCGCAACCACCCCGTCGTCCCCGGCGACCGCCACGGCATCGGCGGGCCCGGACAGCGGCCTGGCCGTGGTGTCGCTCATCGTCGCCGGCTTTGCCGTGGTCCTCGCCCTGCTGGCCGTCTGGCTCGGCCGGCCCCGGCAGATCGCCGCCGCCGGGGACGGGGAGGACGGGTCCGAGGGGGGGCCCGGCTGAACAATGGGCCGAACCACCGGCGCCAGGTCCGATCGGCCGGGGTCCGGGCAGGGACGGCGGGAGAAGACCTAATCTGGCCCGACCGTCCACCACCGAGGTACCTCCCATGGCTGATCAGGAAACGTTCCAGTTGCGCGGTGTCAACCACCTGGCCCTGGTGTGCCGGGACATGGCCCGCACCGTCAACTTCTACACCAACGTGCTGGGAATGCGGCTCATCAAGACGATCCAGCTGCCGGGCGACATGGGCCAGCACTTCTTCTTCGACTGCGGTGGGGGGGACTCCCTGGCCTTCTTCTGGTTCCCCGACGCCCCTGAAGGGGTCCCGGGTGTTTCCGCCCCGGCCGACCGCCCCGACCGGGGCGACCTCACGAGCGCCATCGGCTCCATGAACCACGTCGCCTTCGACGTGCCACCCGAGCAGATCGAGCACTACCGGGACCGCCTGATGGCGGCCGGGGTCGACTGCACGGAGATCGCCAATCACGACGACAGCGAATTCGGAATCAGCCGGGAGCTGAATCCCGGCGTGTACATCCGATCCGTCTACTTCCAGGACCCCGACGGGATACTCCTCGAGTTCGCCTGCTGGACCAGGGCTCTCCGCCCGGACGAGGCCGAGCACGAGCCGGCACCGGCCGTGGCCCGGGCCTGAGGGACCGGCCGTGCCCCGACTCCGGCAGGTGCCGAAGTCAGAAGTGACCTCCCCTGTCGTCTCCTCGCTGTACGACTTTCTCTTCGAGGGCCGCGACCCGGTGTCCGAGCCCGGCACCTGGACCGGATCACCTGGTGACTGGTGGACGGTGTTCGCCCTGGTCCCCGATGTGTTCGAGCACGCCGTGAAGGGATTCGCCCTGTACCAGAGCCCTGACCGGGCGCTCGACCCCGTCCTGAGGGAGCTGGGCCAGATCCGTGCCGGGTGGGCGGCCGGGAGCCAGTTCGTCTTCTCCCAGCACTGCAAGTCCCTGAGGGACCTCGGTGTGGACGAGGAGAAGATCCAGTCGATTCCCTCCTGGTCGACGGCCGCGTGCTTCGACGACACCGAGCGGGTCGTGCTCGCCTACACCGACTGCCTCGTCTACGACCACGGCCGGGTCCCCGACGAGCTGTTCGACGCCCTTCGCTCCCGGCTCGGCGACGAGGCGGTGCTCGAGCTGACCTACATCACCAGCCTGTACTTTCAGCACGCGGTGATGTCCCGTGCCCTGCGCACCGAATTCGATGACCGGGCCGACCCGGTCGTCGAGGTGCCCGGCCCGGTGGGCGCATCGGCGCTGCATCCGGCCCGTCCGGGCTGAGGTCCCGGCTCACCAGCCGCGGAGGTCGACCGGCCAGCTCTCCACCACGTCGTCCCCGTCCACCAGGTGAAGGTGCTCGTGGTACGCCACCGTCGGGTCGACGTGGGCGGGGATGACGTTGATGCGGGCGCCGACGCGCACCGGGTCCTCCGGCACGAAGGTGAGGTGCTCGTCGGAGCAGAACAGAACCCGGGCGCCTTCAACCGACGGATTCCCGTGGTCCATCCCCAGGGCCTTGAGGCCGCAGTCGGCCACCGCCCACCCCGGCGACACCGAGATCACCGTGGCCAGGACCGAGAGCGCCTGGGCGAAGGGAAGGCCGAGTTGTCCGTAGGCGGTGTCCATCAGGGCGTACGAACCGGCCTGGATCTCCGTGGCCCAGCGGTTGAGGTCGTAGGTGCCGGTCCCGCCGGCCGAGATGGTCTCGCCGCCCGTGTTCCGATGGGCTTCCCCGAGCAGGGCCATGGACGCCTCCAACAGGTCGGTTCGGCGGGCGCGGTCCTCCAACCCGACGATGTGGCCTTCGTAGCCCATGACGCCCCGGACCTCCAGGCCCCGGCGGCGGGCGTGGTCGGCCAGGGGCCCGGCTTGCCCGGGCGCGCAGCCGCAGCGGGGCAGCCCGACATTGACGTCGATCAACACCTCGGGCACCCCGGCGGAGGCGGCGGCGTCGATGGTCTCCACCGAGTCGACGGCCACCGTCACCCTGTCCCCCTGGCGGGCCAGCACCCCGAGGCGGGTGGCATCGACCACCTCGTTGGCCAGGAGGAGGTCGTCTCCCAAGCCGGAGCGGGACAGGCCCTCCATCTCGGCCATGGTGGAGCAGGTGAAGGCCGGGTGACCGAGCTCCGCCTGGCGGGACGCCAGAGCCGTGCACTTGTGGGCCTTGACATGGGGCCGCAGACGCCGGCCGGGCAGGGCCTCGGACATGGTGGCCAGGTTGCCCTCGAGGAGCCCGGACTGGACGACGAGGGCCGGGGTGATCAGCTGGCCCGTCCTCACGACCGGCAGCGTAGCGACCGCGTGTACCCTCCGGCTCTCCCCCACCGGGCGCAGAGGGGAGTGGGGGAGTACGGTCGGCGCTGATGCCGACGCTGTGGATGGACGATGCCTGCAGCCTGGTAGCGGCGTTCCGGGCCGGGAACATCTCGCCGCTCGAGGCCCTGGATGCCGCCATCGACGCCATGGCCAGGTCTCCCCTCAACGCCTTCAGTCACACCGATTTCGAACGGGCCCGGGCTGCGGCCGCAAAGGCAGATGTCACACTGCCCTTCGGCGGGGTCCCCTTCGGGGTGAAGGAGCTGGAGCGGGTGAAGGACTGGCCCTACACGGATGCCTCCATGATCTTCAAGGACCGGGTCTCCGACCATGACCACACGTCAGTGGCCCGGCTCCGCGCCACCGGTGCCGTCCTGGTGGCCCAGACGACGGCGAGCGAGTTCGGCGGCATCAACTGCACCTCCACCGAGCTGCACGGGACGACCCGCAACCCGTGGGACCAGGCCAGAACGCCGGGCGGCTCGTCGGGAGGGACGGCGGCCGCCGTGGCCGGTGGTCTGCTGCCCATCGCCACCGGCAGCGATGGAGGAGGGTCGATCCGGATCCCGGCCGGATTCACCGGCCTGTTCGGCCTCAAGGCCACCTACGGCCGGGTCCCGACCGGACCACGGGCCGGCGTGCAGCCGATGACATCGGTCATCGGGTGCCTGACCCGGTCGGTGCGGGACACGGCGCGCTACTTCGACGCGTGCAACGGCTTCGATCCGCGCGACCCACTGAGCCTGCCGGCCGTCGCCGGATGGGAGGCCGGACTGGGCAGCCACGACCTGGCGGGTATGACGGTGGCGATCCTCCCCGACCTCGGCTCCGCCCGGGTGCGGGCCGAGGTCTCCGATCAGGTGGCCGAGGCGGCCCGGCATCTGGCCAGGGCCGCCGGGCTGCAATTGGTCGAGGTGGTGGCCGACCTCCCTCCCCTCCGCGGCGAGTGGGCCATGGCCGGGCAGGTCGGTTTCGTGGCCGACCTGGGGACTGCCTATCCCGATCGCACGGACGAGCTGTCGAGGGAGATGCGGGCGGGGCTGGAGGCCGCCCGCCAGCGGTACACCCTGGAGAGGGCGGCTTCGATCGAGTCATATCGGCGGCGGCTCAACGAGGCCATGGCCGACCTCTTTTCCAGGGCCGACTTCGTCATGTGCTCGGCCAACCCCGACGTGGCCTTCGCAGCCGAGGGACCGCCTCCCTCGACCATCCCCGGCGCCGACCTGATCCGCGAACTGGGATTCGCCCGGGCCATCATGAACAATGCGGCCCTTACCGCGCCCTCGAACCTCAACGGCAGCCCGGCCATGAGCGTGCCGGCCGGCCTGGTCGACGGCCTTCCCGTCGGGCTGCAGGTGCTGGCCGGCCACCATCGGGAGCCGCTCCTCTTGGAACTGGCCCTGGTGGCCGAACGCGAGCTGCCGTGGCCCAAAGTGGCGCCGGGCTCACCGCATCAGATCTGACGGCCAGGGACCCGGCTCACCGGCCCGCGGCCAGCCGGGACAGCACCTGGTCGGTCAACCCCTCGATGCGCAGGGACAAGATGTGACCGTCCGCCGTTTCGAAGGTGTCCACCACCGTGGTGTCGGTGCCGGCGATGTGCAGGTCGATCTCGACCACCACCCGGTTTCCGCTCACCCGGAGCGGCCCGGGCACCGGGAGTAGGTCCTCGAACCGGAAGGCGCCTTCCTCGTAGAAGCGGGAGATCATCTCGCTCCCCTCGTGGCGGGTGCCCTGGGCGACGAGGACTGCGTCGGGCGTGAACAGCCGGCGGAGGGCGTCGGCGTCCCGCATGGTGACGGCGGCGAAGTAGTCGCCCACCACCCCGCCGGGCCCGCTCGTCGGCGGCGGCAGGCCATAGATGCGGCGGGCATTGGCGCCGAGGATGTGTGCCTGCGAGGGGATGCCGAGCGGCGCGATGGTGCGGCGGAGGGCGTCCACCGCGCCGGGGAAGGTGGCATCGTGGTGGGGATAGTCCGAACCCCAGACCACCCGGTCGTGACCGATGAACGGCAGCAGGGCGGGTAGCGTGGACTCGTCGACCTCGAAGCTGATGGCGCACTGTCGGGCGAAGTACTCGCTCGGGCGCAGGGGCATGCGGGGGCAGAATCCGCCGAACGTCTCGGCCTGCTCGTCGAGTCGCTCGAGCCAGAACGGCACCCACCCTCCACCCGACTCCAGGAACACGATGCGCAGGCCGGGGTGGCGTTCGAGGGTGCCGAACGCCATGAGCTGCGCGCAGGCCAGCATCTGCTCGAAGGAATGGGAAACGGCGTGCAGGATCAACGGGTTGAAGGGCCGGTCCGAGCCCAGTGTGGGCACGATCACCGAGCTCCCTTCATGGATGCCGATGGGGATGGCGAGCTCCTCGGCCGCCTCCCAGACCGGTTCGTAGGCCCGGTCCGACAGGGAACGCCCCATGCATGGGTTCGGCCGCACGAAGGCGGCCTTGAAGCCGAGCTGGCCGACCGCCCTCCGCAACTCCCGGGCTGCCGCCTCCGGATCCTGCATCGGCAGCATGGCCGCGCCGAACAGTCGGGCCGGATCGGCGGCGCAGTAGCCGGAGAGCCAGTCGTTGTAGGCCGTCGCCACCCGGGCCGCCGTCTCCGGCGCGTCCAAGGCCCAGAAGTAGAGCCCGATGGAGGGGTAGAGGACGGCCTGGTCGATGCCCTCCATCGTCATGTCGGCCAGGCGGGCGGCCGGATCCGATCCTCCGGGCCGGGCGTCGACCAGGGCGGTGAACCGGGTCGGGTCGGCGAAGTCGGCGCCGGGCGTGGCCAGGGTGCCGAGAGGAACAGCCAGGATCTCCCGGCCGCCGACGACGACGTGCTCGTAGCCGGACGGGTCGCGGTGGATGACCGGGCGGTGAGCCTCGGGAAGCCCGTCCCAGGCCTCCATCGGCTCGACCACGTGTCCGTCGGCATCGATCACCGCGGTGGGAACGTGGAGGGTCACTTCCACAGCGCCGTCACACTATCCTCGGCACCCGACCGCTCACGAGAGTGACTCATCCAGCTCACCGAGCGAGCGGATCAGCTCGATGTTCGCCGAGTAGTCGACCGGGCAGGCGATGACCGACACGGTGTCGGCGGCGAGGGCGGTGCGGAGGGTCGGGAGCAGCTCGGCGGCGGCGCTGATCCGGTAGCCAGCCGCCCCGAAGCTCTCGGCGTACGCCACGAAGTCGGGATTGCCGAAGGTGGTGTCCACCTCGTGGCCCAACTCGAGCTCCATCTTCCAGCTGATGAGTCCGTAGGCATCGTCGACCCAGATCAGGATCACCATGGCGATGTGCTCGCGCCGCGCGGTCTCCATCTCCTGGGAGTTCATGAGGAAGGCGCCGTCGCCGGTGGCGACCAGCACCTTCGACTCGGGCCGGGCGATCTTGGCGCCGATAGCCCCGGGCACCGACCAGGCCATCGTGGACAATCCGTTGGAGATGAGGCAGGTGTTCGGTGCGTAGGTCGGGTACAGCCGAGCCATCCACATCTTCAGGGCACCGGTGTCCACGAGCACGATGTCCTCGGGGCCGAGCGCCGCCCTCGTATCCGCCACGATGCGGGCCGGAGCCATGGGGAACCGTTCGTCAGTTCGACCCCGCTCGAGCTCATCGGCCAGGAGGCCGCGGATCCGCTTCCCGTCGCCGCTCTCCTCGAACGTCCGGCCGACGGCGGCCGCCAGGGCATCCAGGCTGCGTCCGATGTCGGCCTGCAGCCCCACGGCGACGTCGTAGTGGCGGTCCACTTCGGCCGGGAACCGGTGGATGTGGATGATCTTCTTGTCGCCGAGGGGATTGATCCGCACCGGGTCGAACTCCTGGAGCTCGTAGCCCACCGTCACGATCACGTCGGCCCGGTCGAAGCCGAAGTTGGCGTAGTCATGGCGCATGAACCCGACGGCGCCCAGGGCCTGGGGGAGATCGTCGGAGATGACGCCCTTGCCGTGGAAGGTCGTGGCCACCGGGACTCCGAGCGTCTCGACGAAGCGGCGCAGGCTCGCCGAGGCCTCCGCCCGGGTGGCGCCGTGACCGGCCAGGACGACCGGGTTGACCGCATCGCGCAGGATCGACGCGGCCCGGTCCACCTGCTCGGACGAGGGCTCGTCGGTCCGGGGGACGTTGATCCGCAGGGGCGCCGATCCGGCCGGGGGCGCCGACGCCTCGATGTCTTCGGGGACCGCCAGGTAGACCGCACCCGGCCGTTCGGTCTGGGCCAGCTTGAACGCCTTGCGGACCATCTCCGGGGCCGCCCCGGGCGTGGCGATCAGCGCCGACCATTTGGTGACAGGGGCGAACATGGCCACCAGATCCACGCCCTGGTGTGACTCCTTGAAGCTCCGGTCCATGCCGACCTGGGCGGACAGGGCGATCAGGGGGGTGGAGTTGGTGGTGGCGTCGGCGGTGCCCAGCAGCAGGTTGATCGCACCGGGGCCGAGGGTGGCCGAGCAGACGCCGGCTCTTCCGGTGATACGCCCGTAGGTCTCAGCCATGAACGATGCGCCCTGCTCGTGGCGCACCAGGACGTAGCGGATCGGAGACCGCGACAGCGCCTCGACCAGGCCGATGTTCTCCTCACCCGGGATCCCGAAGACGTGGGTGACGCCTTCGTTCTCCAGACACCGGACCATGAGTTCGGCAGTGCTCGGTGACCGCTGGGCCATGGTGGAACTCTAGAAGGCCTGCACTGCCGTCGGCAGTTCGACGAAGGTCCGAGCTACTTCAAGATGTTGACCGCCCGAGCGATGACCAGGCCCAGCACCACGAGGGAGGCCGTCGCCTGGAGCGCCATCACCAGCTTGGCCCGGTGGGAGAGCGGCATGACATCGGTCGGGCTGAAGGCGGTGGCATTGGTGAACCCGAGGTACAGATAGTCGAAGAACTCGGGCCGCCATGCGGGCCGGGCCAGGTGGGGATTCAGGTGCTCGGGAAAGGCCCAGTCCGGGAATTCGGGCGCCGCCCGGGCGCGGGCTTCGGGCCCGTCCCCGTCGAGCTCCCAGTAGAGGAAGGAGAAGGTGATGATGATGTAGGCCCACACCACCGCGCCGACACGGAGCAGCTGCCCGGGCGAGCCCGTCTCCGGTCCACCCCTGACCAGGTCGACCACCAGTCGGACGGTGATGGCGGCGGCCGCCAGGGCCAGGATCGCCACCAGCCCGACGGACAGGGCCCGGACCAGGGCCGACCGGCGGTCGATGCGCCCCGGGTCGGCGATGATCAGCGCCACCAGAAAGGCCGCCTCGACCAGGGGGACGATCCACCTCGGACCCAGGGTGAACCTCGGGGGCAGAAGAAAGGGCAGCGCAATGGCGACGATCAGGGTCACCGCCATCGGCCAGCGACGCTCCCCCTGAATGCCGGATGGGTCTGCATCCATCGGGAGTCACCGTATCCGGCTCAAGCCTTCCCCGCCTGTGGTCGATGCATGAGTGTGGCCGAAGACAGTCGTACCTTGGCCAGGCTGTTCACCGAGCTTCCCGATGCAACCATCGTCATCGACGCCCAGGGCCGGGTGAAGTGGGCGAACCGCGCCGCGGAAGGGTTGTTCGGCCGGCCGCTCGATGATGCCATCGGTATCTCCGGGCTCGATCTCGTTCATCCGCAGGACCTGGAGTTCGTGTTGCTGTCATTGATGAGCGTACACAGCAAGGAGATCGGGTCGCCCATCGAGGTCCGCCTGGCCACACCGACCGGCTGGTGCCTGGTCGAGCTGATCGGCGCCCCCGTCCCGTGGTTCGAGGACGGTGCCGTTCTGATGAGCCTGCGCGATCTGACCGAGCGGAGGCGCTTCGAGGTGGCCCACGACCACGATGCCCGTTCCCGATCACTGGTGCAGAACTCCGCGGCGGTGACCATGCTGGTCTCTCCGGACGGGACGATCGAGTCCGTCTCCGGGGCGCTCACCCGGGTGCTCGGGCACGATCCGGAGATGATCGAGGGCCGGCCGTTGGCCTCGTTGGTCCGCGACGACGACCACTCGACCCTGGAGGCGGCCGTGCGACGCGCCACCGGGGGCGCACCGGCCGCCGACCCGGTGACGGTACGGGTCTCCCTGCTCCACCGGAAGGGCGACCCGGTCCCCTTCGAGCTGGCGCTGGTCAATCTGACCGATGACCCCACGGTCGGGGGCTACGTGGTGTCCGGCCACGAGGTGACCGCCCAGGTGCTCGTCGAGCTCGAGCTGCGCAATGCCCTCTCGCTCCTCCGGGCCACCCTGGACTCCACGGCCGACGGCATCGTCGTCGTCGACCGGACCGGTCGCATGGTGAGCTTCAACCGCCGGTTCGCCGAGATGTGGGGACTCTCCGACTCGACGGCGGTCCAGCCCTCCATCAGAGGCGCCCGCGCCTTCTTCAGCGAGCGCCTGGTGGCGCCGGACTCGTTCTTGGGCAAGCTCGACGACCTCCAGCGCGCCCCCGAGGCGGAGACGTCCGACTTGGTCGAATTCAACGACGGCCGGGTCTTCGAGTGCGCCTCGAGGCCCCAGTGGGTGGGCGGTGAAGTCGTCGGGCGGGTGTGGAGCTCGCGAGACGTCACCGACCGCCGGCGTCTCGAGGAGCGACTGTCGTACCAGGCGTTCCACGACCCGCTCACCGGTCTCGGCAACCGCGCCCTCTTCCAGGACCGTCTCGAGCACGCCGTGGCCCGCATCGAGCGCACCCAAGGCCACCTGGCGGTGTTGTTCCTGGACCTGGACAACCTGAAGGCCGTCAACGACACCCTGGGGCACTCAGCGGGGGACTCGCTCCTCCAGGCCACCGCCGGGAGCCTGGTCCGGTGCCTGCGGAAGTCCGACACGGCGGCCCGGTTGGGCGGAGACGAATTCGGGGTGCTCGTCGAGGAGGTCACCGACCGGGGTGAGGTCGTCAAGCTCGTCGACCGGATGCTGGCCGCCGCCGGCCGCCCGGTGGTGGTGGGGGGGCGCGCGGTGTCCGCCACGCTGAGCATCGGAATCACCTTCCATCGCCCCGGCGCCTCGATCGACCAGCTCCTGAGCGAGGCCGATCGAGCCATGTATGTCGCCAAGGACCGCGGGGGGAACCAGCATGCCCAGTTCGGGGGCATGGCTCCCGTGGGCGCTATCGCCACGGGTTGAGATGGCCGCCCCACCCGGTCGGCTACCTTGAGCTTCGTGGAGCTCACCGATCTCCCGGACTTCGGTCCGGGTGACTATGCACTGATCGAAGATGGTGAGGCTGATCCCTACGGGACCGACTCCCTGGGCATTGCCTGGGGCGACAAGAGCGGCCACGTCGGGATGGTGGATGACGGCCGCCTGATCGCCCATGCGGGCTGGGTGCCGGTGCGGGCCGTGGCTGCGGGCGCAGCGGTCGAAGCGGTCGGCCTGGGAGGAGTGATGGTGCACCGGGACCATCGGGGCCGGGGTGTCGGCGGTCGGCTGGTGGCGGGAGCCATGGTGAGGATGGGGGCGCTGGGCCGGCCGATCGGCCTGTTGTTCTGCCGCGCCCAGCGGGTGCCGTTCTACCGGCGCCTCGGATGGGAGATCCTCCAGCACGGGGTCACGGCGGATCAGCCCGGGGGTCGGATGACGATGCCCCTGGTGACCTGCTGGACCCCGTTTGCCGACGGTGCGTCCCCGCCGGCCGTGGAACTGGAGATCGAGGGGCTCCCCATCTGAAGGCACGGCCCTGGTCCGATCGGCACGGCTCTACCATCGTCCCAACGCTTGCACCCGCGGAGGTCCTCCCATGCCCTCGGTTTGGACAGTGCGCCACGTGCGCCCTGACGAGTTCGCCCCATGGTCGGAGCTGTTCAGTGGTTACTCGGACTTCTACTGCTGGCCGACATCGGACGACCATCAGCGCCAGATCTGGGGATGGATCCACGATGACCGGAGGGTCGAGGCCCTGGTGGCCGTGGAGACGGACGAGACGGGCGTCGAGATGGGCCCGCCCCGAGGGCTGGCCCATCTCCGTGAATGGGTCCGTCCGCTCCGGGGTGCCGTCTGCGGCTACCTGGACGATCTCTTCGTGGCCCCGGAGTGGCGGGGAGGCGGTGCTGTCGAGGCGTTGTTCGCAGAGATCAACCGGCTGGCCCTCGAACGGGGATGGAATATCGTCAGATGGACGACAGCCGATGACAACTACCGGGCCCGCGGCACCTACGACAAGGTGGCGCAGCGCACGGCCTGGATCACCTACGACATGACCCCGGATCCCGAGCAGGGAGATAGTGAATGACCCGGTGGGCGACGGGTCGCAGGCGGTGCGGCATGGCCATGGCCGCGGCGACCTCGGTGCTGGCTTCGGCGCTGGTCGGGGGTATCCTGGTGGCCCCTTCGACCGCTTCCGCCTCCACCGGGCGATCTGACCACCTGGGCACGGTCGCCAACCTGCAAGTGAGCGCCACCGCCGCCCAGAGGATGGACGGGTTCGGCGCGTCGGGGGCGTGGTGGCCCAGCGACTTGGAGCACTTCCCCCGGGCGGTCCAAGCCAGGGTGGCGGACCTGCTCTTCTCCCGGACCGGGATCGCGCTGAGCTCCTACCGCTACAACATCGGCGGCGGGGGAGTCGGCGTGACCGATCCGACCCGGGCCCCGCAGACCTTCCTCGTCGATCCGGGCGTCTATCACTGGTCCGCCGACCCGGGCGGGATGCGATTCCTGCGCCTGGCCCGTGACCGCGGAGTGCCCATCCTGACCGGCTTCGTCAACAGCGCCCCGCCGTGGTTGACCACCAACGGCAAGAGCTGTGGTGGGCAGCTCATCCCCGGTGACGAAGCCGCCTACTCCGCCTACCTGGCAGAGGTGGCGCGACACCTGCGCTCGGCGGACGGCATCACCCTGTCCTACATCAGCCCGATGAACGAGCCGGACAACAGCTTCGGGTCATGCGGGCAGGAGGGCATGTCCGTCCCGGTCGGGCAGCGGGCCGCCGTCGTGCAGGCCCTGGGCCGGGCCTTGGGGGTTCGGGCCCCCTTCGCCCGGGTCATCGCCGACGACTCCAGTCTGGCCGCCTTCCAGTTCCTACCGGAGGTACCGCAGTGGCTGTCGGTGCCGGGCACGGCCGAATGGGTGGCGGCACTGGCCCATCACACCTACGAGTATCCGACCGACGCCCAGGCGGCCCCGGTTGCCACCCTCGGGACCCGATTCGGCCTGCCCCTGTGGATGACCGAGATCTGCTGCTATGACGGCCGGGGGCCGCTGGTCGGGTTCGGCCAGCAGTACGACCCCACCATGACCAGCGGCTTGTGGTTGGCCGACACGATCTACCAGGACATCGCCGTGATCGGGGACTCGCAGTTCGACTGGTGGACCGCCCTGTCGAGCCAGCTCGGTTGCGACCCGGTCGCCCACCGGACCTGTCCGGCCGTCCTCAACGGATCGGGATGGAACGATGGCCTGCTGTACTACGACCCCAACTACCGGAGCCACGGCAACCATGCCCTCTACAAGACCAAGCGCTACTCGGTGCTCGGCAACTTCAGCCGGTACATACGGCCCGGAGCCGTCCGCCATCTCGTGTCGGGAGTGCCCCCGGGGCTCGACGCCATGGCCTTCGAGCGCCAAGGCGCGTGGACGGTGGTGGTCGTGAACAACAACGGGCCCGGGGTCGCTCCTGTGCGGCTTCGCATGGCGCTGCCGGGTGGTGAGGGCGCCCGCGGCTCGGGCGCCGTCCGGACCAGCGCCACCCAGGACCTCGCCCCTGTGGACCGGCCCGGGGCCGTAGCCGATGGTGCCGTTGCGGTTCCGTCCCGGAGCGTGACCACCTATACCTTCGGGTCCGCATGAGGGCCGGGCCAACTCGGGGCGATCAGCTCAGCACGTCTCTGCGGTTGAAGCAGACCCAAGCCGCGCCGAGGAAGACGACGGCATAGGCGGCCTGGACGAGGGCCAGGTGGGGGTAGTCCGCCAGGTTGGCGGGCTGGAAGAGGACCTGACTCCACAGGCCGGTTCCGCTGTTGGTGACGGGCAGCCACGGCCCGAGCGAATGGAACCCCGGAATGTTGTCAAGGGCCCGCGAGACGAAGGTCAGCAGCACACCGCCCGCCACGGCGCTGAACGGTCGGTCGGTGAGGGTCGAGCAGAGGACGGCGAAGGAGAACGTGCTCACCATCGTCCCCGTCACGATGAGGGTGGCCAGAGCGGTCCTACCCAGGGCCTGGAACGGGGAGAAGCTGGCCAGCCCGGTGGCGAAGGGGGACGCGTGTTGGAGATCGATGACCGAGAGGGGATGCCACCCGAAGGCGGCGAGCCCGGCAACAAGCCCGAAGACGGCGACCACCGCCACGGCCGCCAGGGAGAACAGACCGGCCACGAGCACCTTCGATGCCAGGACCCGTTGCCTGGCGACCGGTCCCGCCAAGAGGTATCTCAGGCTTCCCCACGAGGCCTCGCCGGACACGGATTCGCCGGCGAAGATGGCGACGGCGAGGGGTATGAGGAACAGCAGCGATGAGTTCAGGGCGATCGCCCCCATGGTGAAGCCAGATGAATTGGGAACCACCGATCCGTAGTCACCGAGCCTCTCCGGAGTGGCCCCACTGGTCAGTCCGATGATCGCGGTGATCGCCACAGAGATCGCCGCCAGCACGCCCAGCACACTCCAGTAGCCGGTGCGTCGCAGTTGCTTGATCAGCTCGATCCGTATCAATCGAGCACGTCCTTGCGAGTGAACCACCATTGCGCCAGGCCCATGAACACGACGAAGTACACAGCCTGAAGGAGCAGGAAGTGGGGCACCCCGGAGAGGTCTGCGGTAGTGGTGAACTGGTGCTGCCACAGGTCGATGTCATTGTTGGGCATGTAGCGGTTCACCACCATGACACCCGGGAGGTAGTCGGCGTTGAACACCCTCGAGATGATGGTCACCGCCACACCTCCGGCCACGGCCACGAGGGGGCGGCGGGTGGTGGTCGAGAGGAAGAAAGCCACCGCGAAGATGCTGGCCATGCCGGCGCTGATGTAGAGCACGGCAATGCCCAGGCGGCCGAGGACGGCACTGACACCGGTCACAGATACATCGGTATGGAGGGCGGTCGAGGCGCTGGAATTGGTCACGCTGAGCGGATGCCATCCGAAGGCCAGGCCTCCGGCTGCCATGGCCACCAGGGCCAGCAGCACGAGCGCCATCCCGGACAGCGCGGCGGCGACGGCTGCCTTGGACCAGAGGATCCGGCTCCGGGACATCGGCCGGGCCACCAGGTAGCGGAGGCTTCCCCACGATGCCTCGCCGGCCACCGATTCGCCGGCGAAGAGCGCGACAACGAGCGGGAGGAAGAACTTCATGGTGCTCGAGAGGGCGATGACCGGGACCGTGAGCCCCGACGACCGCGGAACCAGCAGGAGGGGCAGGTCACCTACGAACTCGGTCCGACCGGATCCGGTGGCGACCAGGGCGATGGTCAGGACGACGGAGAAGCCGGCCACGATACCGAGCGTCAGATACGTCTTGGTCCGGTGGAATTGCTTGTACCACTCGATGCGGATCAAGGCGTGCCGGGTCCCGATCCGTCCGGCCGCAGAGGATCAGCCGCGAAGTGCTCGAAATACGAATCCTCGAAGGTGTTGGATCGGAACCCCGACACTCCACACCCGGCGGCATGGAGGGATTCGAGGAGGACAAAAGGGCGCAGGCCTTCGCCCTCCACAGTGACCGACCGTGGTCCGGCGGCGGTGACCCTCGACACCTCGGGCAGAGTCTGGAGAACCGCGATCCCTGCGTCACGATCGTCAAGGTCCAATCGCACCCGAGGGAGCTCTCCGACCAACTCGGCAACTGATCCGGCTGCTGCCAGTCGCCCGGCGCGCAGAATGGCGGCGTGGGAGCACACGAGCTCGACTTCCGACATCTGGTGCGTCGAGAACACGATGGTCGTGCCCCCTTCGGCGCAGGCCTCCATGACCGTATGCACCTCGTGGATCTGTTCAGGGTCCATGCCGGTCGTCGGCTCATCGAGAATGAGGAGATCAGGCCCTCCCAGGAGCGCACGGGCCATGGCCAGCCGGTAGCGCATGCCGTGCGAGTAGCTGGAGAACGGGCGGTCGATGGCCTCTCCGAGTCCCGTCATCTCGACGGCGCCGCCGAGGTCGGCGGATCCGCCGGTGAGGTGGATCTGCCTGCAGGCCAGATCCAGGTTCCGACGACCGGAGAGGTAGGGCACGAACCCCGGTCCGTCCACCATGGCGCCGACCCGACCGAGCACCCGGGCGCCGGGGTGAACCTCCTGGCCGAAGATCAGGGCGCGACCCGATGTGGGCCGCACCAACCCCAGGAGGATCCGGAGTGTGATGGTCTTGCCCGATCCATTCGGCCCGACCATGCCGAGGACCTGGCCGGGCGCCACGACCAGGTCGAGGCGGTCCACCGCGGTGATTCCGTTGCGGAGGCGCTTGGTCAGCTGCTCGATCTGAATGGCTGGACAAACGGGGGGCGCCTCCACCGGGTCCTCATGCGCCATCCGTGTCACCGCCGTTGAGAGCCTCCTGCTCGCCTCCCGGAATCATGGCGGCGATGTCCACGACCTTCGCTCGCGGCGGAACATCGGTGTGCATGCTCACCCCGAACGGCCCGAGGGCCAGGGTGAGCGTGCCGACGCCGGCACCCGGAGGTGTCACCCGAACCCCCACCAACCGGCCGGAGCCGTCCACCCAGACCTCGGCGGCCAGCGTCACCGGAGCCGTCGACCCACCCCCGCCGCTGGCCGAGATCTCCGACGAGAGGGCGTGGGCGAAGACGTCCCCCGCCGGTCCGGTGGCGTGGGAGAGCGCCCGGTTCACGTCGACCGTGACCGAGTACCCGGCGGCCTGCTGCCCGCGGAACGTGGATGGTCCTACGGGCGCGGCCGCGGTCAGGCCCCAGGCCAGCTCGGAGAGGGTGAAAGCGGGATTGATGCTCTCGGTCTGCACGATGTACGGGGGAAAGTTGACCTTGTACTTGGCGATGTCCGCGAAGTTGGCGAAGATCCAAGGCTTCCCGGCCTGGAGCGGGAGATTCGACGACGGGGGCTCGATGAACACGGTCCCGGGGAGGAAGACCATCTTCTCGATCCCTCCGTATCTCCCGGGCAGGTCGATCCGGATGGCTCCGGCTGGGCTCCGGAAGTCGACGGTGCCACTGGCACTCTTGGGCGTCGTCGAAGGCACGTTCGACGACGGACGGGAGAAGCTCAAGTCGACGGAGCTGGTGAGGGCCAGGGTGCGGGCTGCGGCCTGGGTCACCGCCGCCAGCGCCTGGGGCGTGGGCGGAGCGCTGGCGGTCGGAGCGGAGGACGGGGGGCCCGACGACCCCGACCCTGCCGAGGCACAGGCACAGGTGGCGATGGCCGCCACGGCCAGGACCGCCGCCACGGCCACCCCCGACGATCCCGACGATCCCGACGATCCCCGGCGAAATCCCGTCAGCACCGGCTGTCGATGGGCGAACTGAACGCTGCTGAGGGCCGGCATCCACCTTCTCTCCGGGGGCCCCTCGGTGCTGGTCACGCCGTCCTCCCTGGCTGGTCCCGGCGGTTCCCGAGGCGCCACATTTTGGCACAGCCCCTGGCGGTCCGGTCGGCGCCAAGGGCTCCGTGCCCGGTGCTCGGGTCACAGCCGGCAGACCGGCTTCAGCCGTTGGCCGGGATGGTCAGCGGAGGCACGGTGGTCGGTGGGACTGTGACCGCAGATGGCGGTCCGCCGTGGGATCCGCCCGACGCGGAGCTCGCTCCGGTGCCCACCGCCGGGTTGCCGGCACCTTGCGTGAAGTGGAGCAACGCTTCGAGCGTGCCGGAGTCGGAGGTGGTGACGAAACCGCTGATGCTCGGATTGGCGATGCCCCAGGTCGAGAATCGGATCGGGATGTCGGCCAACACGGCAATCCCTCCTCCGGTGCGCTCTGCGGACACGGTGAAGGTCACCGGCTTGGTCACGCCACGGAGGGTGAGGTCGCCGGCGGCCGGGTAGTCGACGGTGGCCCCTTGGGCCGGAATGGTGTGCAGGACGATCGGTCCCGTGATCCGGAGGGTGGACGTCGGGAACCTGGAGACCTCCATGATCGGCCCGTCGAACTGCGAGTTGCGCTGGCTCTGGTCACTGACCACCGAACCCATGGCCACGTCGAAGCTTCCTTCCGTCACCGTGGCTCCGGATATGAGGATGGACCCGGAGACCTCGGTGCCTCGTCCCACCGCGGTGGAATGTTGGCCGATGAGGACCTCGTCGACCCGGTAGCCGACCACCGATCCCGTCCCCACCTTCCACGTCCCCTCGACGGAAGCGGACGATCCCGCACCGGTGCCGCTGCCACCCGTGCTCCCCGGCAGGGCGAGCTTGGCCGGGGCCGGGCTCTCGATGAAGTGGATGTAGACGAACGGGAGGGCCACCGCCAGCACCACCACGACCGTCACCGCCCCCCCGATCCACCAGCGCAATCGATTCCGGTGTCGGCTCCCGTTCTCCGGCATGGCTGCCTCCACTCGCGGTTCGACCGCCGATGGCGGAGGTTAGCCCGGGTCCCCTGTGGATGCGAGGTCGCCCGACTCCGGGATGCCATGCTGGGATTCCGCGGTGCGACCGTGCGTCGTCCACCGCCCTCTCACCATTCCGGTCACCGCGTATCGAACCAGGGGGCTCTGCCCATGACATCGACGAACTCCGCAGCCGAGGCCGATGGGGCAGACCCGCGGCCCGGCCATCGCTTCGGCCGCCGCGGACTGCTGGCCGGGGCCGCCGCCGTCGGCGTCAGCACCGCGGCAGCCTCCGTGGAGATGCCGGCGGCCGCCGGTGGGGACGGGACAACCGGGGAGCCGACCTTCGATGTCATCGTGGTCGGCGCCGGGCTGGCCGGACTCACCGCCGCCACCCGCGTCGCCCGTTCCGGTCGCTCGGTACTGGTACTCGAGGCGCGGGACAGGGTCGGCGGGCGCAACTACGACATCACCCTGGCCCCAGGGGTGGTGGTGGAGATGGGAGGGCAGTGGACAGGGCCGGGGCAGACCCGCGTGCAGGCGCTCGCCCACCAGCTGGGCGTCGGCCTCTTCCCGACCTACTCGACGGGCGAGAATCTCTACTATCACGGTGGCCGCCTGCAGGCCTACACCGGTGACATCCCGCCCGCCAGCCCCACCGCACTGGTCGAACTGGAACAGACCATCACCGCCCTCAACCAGATGGCCAGCGGGGTGCCGGCCGACACCCCGTGGGACGCCCCACAGGCGGCCACGTACGACGCCCAGACCATCGCCAGCTGGATCGCCGGCCAGAACTACAGCCAGGAGGCGACCTTCCTGGCCGGGCTCTCGATCCGGGCCGACTACGGCGAGGAGGCGTCGCAGGTGTCGCTCATGGACCTGCTGGCCGAGATCACAGGTGTGGGCGGGGACTTCAACACCGTCATCGGGTCGGCCCAGAGCACCCGGTTCGTCGGGGGCCCCCAGCAGCTCTCCCAGGGTCTGGCCCGACGGCTGGCCCGTCCGGTGCGCCTGTCCGCGCCGGTGCTGGCCGTCGAACGTGGTCGCATCGCCACCGTGCACACGGCTGGTGCCGGCTACCGAGCCCGCCAGGTGATCGTCACCGTCCCCAAGGCGGTGACCGCGGCGATACGGTTTCAGCCGGCCCTCCCGGCCGCGTTCGCCCAGTACCTGCAGCGACAGCCGTCAGGGGCGACGGTGAAGATCCAGGCCGTCTACGACACCCCCTTCTGGCGAGCGCAGGGACTGAGTGGGGCGGTGACCTCTGACACCGGACCGATCGAGATCGTCTACGACAACTCGCCACCCGGCGGGGCGCCCGGAGTGCTGGTCGGATTCGCCGAGGGCGACCAGGGTCGCTCCCTGTTCGGGCTTTCGGGCCAGCAGCGCCGGCAGGCGGTGCTGAAGAGCCTGGCCCGCTACTTCGGCCCGAGTGCCGCTCAGCCGACCCACTACGCCGACTTGGTCTGGGCGCACGAGCCCTATTCGGGCGGGGCCTACGGATCGTTCAATCCGCCCGGGGTCATCACCTCGCTGGGGGAGTCGGTCAGCGGGCCGGTCGACAACGTCCACTTCGCCGGAGCCGACTATTCCCCTTCGTGGCCCGGCTACATGGAAGGGGCGATCCGGTCCGGGGAAGCCACCGCCGGCGCGGTCTTGGCCGCGCTGTAGCCACCGCGCCCACCCGGACGCGCCGCCGTTCACGACAGGCGTTCGATGATCTCGATCAGCTCGGTGGGTCGGTATCCCTGACGTCGGGCGAAGTCCAAAAGCTCCCGGGCCCGCACCACGACCGCGGTGCGTTCCGGCGAGCCCGCCACCGTCACCCCCCGTCCCCGGCGGAACTCGAGGAGTCCCTCGTCGCGCAGCAGGCGCAGGGCGCGCAGCACCGTGTTGGAGTTGACCCCCAGGATGGCGGCCAGGTCTCGTGCCGATGGCATCCGTTCGCCGGGACCGGCCTCTCCGTCGGCGATCGCCCGGCGGATCTGGGCGGCCACCTGTTCGTGCAGGGCCAGCGGGTCCGAGCGGTCGATCTTGACGTGCGAAATGATGATAGCTATCATAGCACCATGAGCGTAGAGGTGCCGGTGCGCCCGGCGGAACCGGCCACCCGACAGGCGCCGCCGCCCGAGGCGCTGATCCGGGAGGCCCGTCGGCGTCAGCGCCGCCGCCGGGCCGTCGTCCTCGGGCTGGTGGCGGTGGCCGCGGCCGCGGGTCTGGTGGCCCTCAGCGCGAGGACGACAGGCGGATCGCCCCCGAAGGATCGGCTGGTGCCTCGCCCAGGACCAGTGCATCCGGTCTCGAGCCCGGGCCCCCTCGCCGGCTCATGGCGCGTCCATACGACCGTCGTGACGATTGGCGGCAACGGTCGGGGAACGGCGACGTGGCCCGGGCCCCTCGGAGCGGGCCAGTCGGAGGCCACTGCCACCCCCGGACGCGCCGAACTGCGGGTGACGGGCGTGAGCGGGATGCACGGCATCGGGTTGGTCTCCGGATCGACCGAGCCCTCGGTGCTGGCCGATGGCCCCGTCCAACTGCTGGTGACCAGCCAGGACCTGCTCTACGTCACGCAGGGGGGTTCCACGGCAGTCGGACCGATCCTCGGCTCGGGGTTGTGCGGCCCGAGCGCGTTGGCCCTGCCGCTCGCCCAGCAGGTGGCCGCGGGGATCAACTGCGGCGCCTGATCAAAGGGACAGTGTCCCGAGATCACGCCCGGTCGCACCTGCGACCAGCTGATCAATGTCCCGCCCCGGCATCAGCGGTCTTCACCCGTCCCGCCGTGTCGGCCCGGCGGACAGCGGGCACCACTCCAGGAGCTGAGGGGCGAGGAGGGGCCAGCGGGCGAAGAGGCCGACACCCTCCGTTTGGGCCGCCTCGACCCGCTCGTTCCACTCCGTGTCCGGCCAGGGTGGTTCGACCAGCTGAGCCGCCGGCAGGAGGGCCGCCAGCCGTTCTGAGGTCTCCCTGGTGTGATGGGGATCGCTGGTGCCACTGCGGAAGACCAGCGCCGGGATCTCCAACTCCCGGGCCCGGGCATCGGGCATCCCCGGCACCAGCTCGTCGGGCCGGGGGCAGTAGGCGTCCATCCACTGCTCGAGGCTGGCGATGAAACCCGCCCGGTCCTGCTCGACGAGCAACCGTCGGTTGGCCGGACGCCGTTCCACGACCTCGGCCCACACCGGCAGGTCGGCCACGGCCTCCATCCCGCTGCGCCAGGCGGCGACGATCGAGTCCCCGCAGTAGTGGACGGCGAGGCTCATCAACCCGAACACACCTCCGCTGATCCACCACACCGCCACCCCGGCGGCAACCTCAGGATGCCGTGCGGCGGTGAGCAGCGACACCCGCGATCCTCCCGAACCCCCGGCGATGACCGCCGGGGCCATTCCGAGGTGTCGCAGCAGCCCGCCCAGGACGTCGGCCTGCATCTCCGACTCTGACGGCCCGGCGAAGCACACCTGGGAGGCGCCGGTGTTGGGCCGGTCCCAGATGAGCACCTTCTTTCCGCCGGCCGCCAACGCCTCGGCCAGCTGGCGGACCCCGGGGACGTCCTTGCTGAACCGTCCGCCCGGCGTGATCACCCAGGGCTGTCCGGAACCGATGAGGTCATAGTCCACGGACAGGCCGTTGATCACCGCGACGGCCATGGCTCTTCCCTCCCTCGGCCACTACATTTGGAAGAAGCTACTACCGGGGGATGAAATGGCGCTGGCGCTGGACGGGCTCAAGGTGGTCGATGCCGACACCCATCTGACGGAGGCGCACGACCTCTGGACCAAACGGGCGCCAGCGGTCTATCGGGATCGCGTCCCCCGGGTGGAGGAGGTCGATGGCCAGCCGACCTGGGTCGTCGACGGCGGCGTGCTGGGCCACGCCGGGGGTGGCGGTGTGATCGCCCGCGACGGAAGCAAGGGCCGGGCTCTCGAGGCCCTCTACGAGTGGACGATCGACCAGATCCACGTGGCCGCCTACGACCCCAGGGCACGCATCGAGATCATGGACGAGTCGGGGATCTGGGCCCAGGTCATGTTCCCCAATGCCATCGGACTGGGAGGACAGGGTCTCTCGAGTGTCGTGGAGGACGAGCGCCTCCGCCTGATGTGCGTCGAGATCTACAACGACGCCATGGCCGAGGTCCAGGCCGAGTCCAAGGACCGGCTTCTGCCGATGCCGGTGCTCCCGGCGTGGGATGTCGGTGCCTGCGTGCGGGAGGCGGGACGTGTGGCCGACCTGGGACTGCGCGGGGTGAACCTGACGTCGGACCCCCAAGACCTCGGCGCCCCCGATCTGGCCAACCGGGCGTGGGATCCGCTCTGGGAGGCCTGTTCCGCACTCCACCTGCCCGTCCACTTCCACATCGGCGCCAGCCTGACCACGATGACCTACTTCGGCACCTACCCCTGGGAATCCCAGCCCGAGGACACCAAGCTCGCTATCGGCGGCGCCCTCTTGTTCATCGGGAACGCCCGGGTGGTGACGAACATCATCCTGTCGGGGATGCTCGACAGGCACCCGGACCTCAAGATGGTCTCGGTGGAGAGCGGCGTGGGTTGGATCCCCTTCATCCTCGGCGCCCTCGACTACGAGATGTCCGAGAACGCTCCGAAGGACCTCGAGAAGCTGGGAATGATGCCCTCCGAGTACTTCAGACGGCAGCTCTATGCCACGTTCTGGTTCGAGAAGGGCGATGTCCCCGCACTCATCTCGTCGGTGGGCGAGGACAATGTCCTGTTCGAGACCGACTTTCCGCATCCCACCTGCCTGTACCCGGACCCGCTGGGCACGGTTGCCGACAAGATGTCCGGGCTGACCCCCGAGGTGCAGCGCAAGGTCCTGGGTGAGAACGCGGCACGCCTCTACCGCCTCTAGAGGCCGGCCGCCCGGGGCTACTTCTTGTAGATGCCCTTGTCGAATGTCGTCGTCACGGTCTTCGCCTCGCCCAGCCGGGCCAGCCCGAACAGGTCCTCGATGGAGGCCAGCGACGAGTAGTGGTTGAAGGAGGTCTTCTTGCTGACCGTCCCCGGCGCGATGAACGGCGAGAGGAGTACGGCGCCGACCCTTCCGCCGCCGGGACCGGAGATGCCGTTGCCACCGGCGGTGGCGGCGGGCCCGGGGGTCTCGCCGCAGCAGGCGGTGGTGTCGAGCGACGGGCTCTCGGCCTCGTCGAAGGTGATCTCGAGGAGGCCGTCCTTCTGGAACGCCGGCGAGCTGGTGATCAACGGCACCCAGGTGGCGAGGAACGAGTTGACATCCCCGGACGCCGAGGAGGACGGGGTCGGCTCGTTGGTACAGGGGTAGTCATGGCCGTCGTTGCACAGGTTGGGCGTGATGAAGCTCAGATTCGGGGTGGTGGCGGTCGAGGCCAGGTCGGTGGCCAGGCCGGTGACCCCGGCGGGCGTTCCCGCCGGCAGCGCCCCACTCGTGGTGCCCAGCGGAACCACCATCTGATTGCAGAGCGCGGTGTTGTCGATGATCGAGTGAAAGTAGACGAACGGGTCGTGGCGGGTCGCGTATCCGTCACCGGGCACCGCCCCGAACGAAGGATCGGCTCCGCCCGGCACCGGGTGCCCGCACGTGGGGGATTCCCGGGTCGGGACGTTGCCCATGTCCTCCATGTAGCCCTTGGTGCTGAGCCCTTCGCCGCCCAGCTGGTCGGCCACCGTCTTGACCGCGGTGGGATAGATGCAGCCGGCCCCCTGCTGGATGCCCTGGGCGTCCTGGCCCGAGCCGGTCGCGAACTCGCTGAAGGTGCTGCAGTCGAACTGGCTCGAGCTGTTGGGAGGCTGGCCCGACACGAAGGCGTCGTAGTTGTCGTTGGAGAAGTGCCCGGTGCCGTAGTAGTTCTGGAGGAGGGCACCCTGGCCGGGCAGGGTGGTGGCCAGGTAGGGGTCGCTGGCCGGGGACCCGAAGGTGGAGGCGTAGCCCTGGTTCTCCAGCATGATCACGAAGACGTGGCGGATCAGCGGCAGCTTCGACGTGACGGCCAGGGTCAGCGTCTGGCCGGCGGTGCCGAGGCCGTTGGCGGCCTGGAGGCCGATGGTGTAGGTGCCGGCCAGCGGCTCGGTCCCCGACAGCGTGGCCGTGCCGTTGTGATTGTCGCTGAAGGTCACGCCCACAGGCAGGGGGCCGAGCTCGGTGATGGCGGCGACCGGGTTCGCCTTGGCCTTGATGGTGAAGGCGAACGGCACGTTGACCTTGGCCTTGGCCAAGGACTTGCTGGAGAACACCGGTGCGGACGTGGGTTTGGCCCCCGCATCCACCGGCTGTGCCAACTGGATCAGCAATGCCGCCACCCCGATCAGCACCACGGTGGCACCCATTGCTCGAACCGGCCTGGTGCGATTCATCCCTGGCTCCCCCTGTCGTGGACCATGGCGGACCGCCGGGCCGTTGGTCCATGGACCGTGTGCCTGCCCGTCGCGGCCCTCCTGCCGGGGTCATTCTCCCCATTGGAAGCGGCCTTGTCAATCACTGTTGTCGGGCGGGCGATCATCTCCCGATCCCGTCGGTCGGCCGCGGGCCGTGGGCGTCGGGGTGACACCGGCCCGGCATCGGCCCGGCATCGGCCCGGCATCGGCCCGGTGGGCGGGGCCCTCCGGAGCCTACGCTCGGGGGATGATCACGGGCCTGGCCCATGCCGCCATCTGTGTCGGTGACGTCCAGGCGGCGACCCGGTGGTATTCGGAGGTCCTCGGGCTCCGGGTGCTGTCGCCGCCCTACCGGATGGACGGGGCGGCCATCGAGCGGGACATGGGCGAGCTGGTCCCCAGCCCGGTGGTGATCAGAGCTGCCATCGTGGGAGTCGGTGCCGACGACCACGTGCTCGAGCTCATCGAGTACCCCGAGGCGGAAGCCCTCCCCGCCCGGCCGACGCCGGGGATCGCCTACGCCGGACTGACCCACGTCGGACTCGTCTGCGATGACATCGTGGCCACCCGGGAGGAGCTCGAACGTCGGGGCGTCGCCTTCCTCACGAGGGGCGTGGCCGACGTGGCCGGGCTTCGCACCACTTGGTTCCACGACCCCTGGGGAACCGTGTTCATCCTGCTCCAGAAGAAGACGGGTGACCGTCCCTACTGGGGCCAGCACCCGGCATGAGCTGGGCCGGCCTCCCCGGCCGCTCCGGCACGGAACGAAGGAGTCGGCCGATGCCCCGGCTACCCTGCAGGTAGCGCCGTTGAGGGGCCCACGCGGGTGGGTCCCTGGCCGCCCAGAGCCCCATCGAACCTCTGGGCGGGCTCCTTCGCCATGATGGATCAGGGACAGCGGCGTCCGTGGACGGTTGAGCGGAAGGCCATGGATGATGCGAGCCGGATCACCTGCAACCTGCACCGGGGCGAGGAAGCCATCCCTGGCGCGCCGCGGGCCGCGGGGTCGGGCCTAGCTCCGTGGCCTACCTCCTGGCGCTGTCGTCGGCGCTGGCCAATGCGCTGACCAGCATTCTCCAGCGCATGGGTGTGGAGGACGCGCCCGAGGAGTCCACCCTGAGGCTCAGCCTGCTGACCCACGCCCTGAGGCGGGGGGTGTGGCTGCTCGGATTCGCATTTATGGTCGCCTCGTTCCTCATGCAGGCGGTGGCGCTCCACCTCGGGGACCTCAGTCAGGTCCAGCCCATCCTCACCACCGAGCTCCCCTTCCTCGTCCTCCTCCTGGCCACGTGGTTCCGGTTCCACATCGGGGCCCGGGAGTGGCTCGGCTGCCTGGCCGCGGCCGGCGGGCTTGCCGGCTTTCTGGTCTTCGCTCAGCCCAGCGGTGGCGATCTCGTGCCCACCGGGGTGGGCTGGATCGTCGTCGCCTCGATCTGCGGCGGCGTGATCGTGTTGACGGTGGTCCTGGCCATGCGCGGCCCGCGCTGGTGGCGGGCGGCGATGTTCGGGGCGGCCGGAGCTGTCGGGTTCGCGTTCACCGCCGCCCTGATCAAGACAGTGGGCGACTTCGTGGCCGGGGACTGGACGCACATGTTCGGACACTGGCAGACCTATGCCTTGGCCGTCAGCGGGGTGGTATCCGTGTTCCTGGCGCAGAACGCCTTTCATGCCGGCCCGATCGCCGCTTCCCAGACCGCTCTCGTCCTGGTCGATCCGCTGGCCAGCCTGGCCATCGGCATCGGGCTCTTCGGTGACGACCTCCGGACCGCCGGCATCTTCGGGCCACTGGAGGCGATCTCGCTCGTCGTGATGTTCGTGGGTGCCGCCTCCATTTCGTACTCACCCCTGGTCTCCGGGATGAAGGGAGACGACCAGCAGTATTCCGAGATGCTCTCTCTCCGGTCGCGTTCGAGGCGGCTGGCAGGGGCGGTGAAGGAGCAGTTGACTCCGGAGGTGATCCAGCAATTGCCGCCCGATGTCATCGAGCACCTTCCACCCGAATGAGCCCGGACGACGGCGCCTGACGGACCCGTTGGAGGAGGCTACGACTGGCGGACGGCCCCGAGCCGCTCACGGCGGCCCCGGAGGAAGCGCACCTCGACTGGGTTGCCGCATGCTTCTGACGCTTTGGCTGACCAATCGTGGGCGGCGTCCGGATCCCGTGCCTCGATGATCCAGATCCCGCCGAGCTGTTCCTTGGTCTCGGCGAACGGGCCGTCGGTGGTCAGCACCTCGCCGTCCTCGACCTCGACCGCCTGGTAGCCGCGCTCCATCTGGTCGGCAGCACGGAGATCGGCGTTCCAATCGGTGTTGACTGAAAGCAGGTACTGCGTCATGGACCTTTTCCTCTCGTGCGGCGAGGGCAGCTTGTCCCGTCCCTCGTCCTCTCTACGATTGGGACGGCCGAAATCGACAGCCGCATGCCCCGTTCTCGAAGCCGTCGGGGCCGCGCCGGGCAACGGTCATGTGCCGGCCAGCTTCGAGACCAGCGGTCCCAGCGCCTCCCAGTCGCCGGCCTCGATCGACCAGTAGGAGATGCCGTACTCCTGGCGACGCCACTCGAGCTCGTCCTCCATCTCGTCGAGCGTGCCCAAAAGGGCCAGGGGGACGTGGAGGGCATCGTCGGGGCTGATGCCGAAATGAGGAGCCATGGCGGTGGCGATCCCGGCGGCGTCGTCGGTGATGGCCACGAAGCCGATCAGGGCGTTGAGCTCGAGGTCGTTGAAGCGCTTGCCGGCCGCCTCCCTGACCCAGGCCACCTTCTGGCGGGTGCGCTCGGGCGACGCATCCGGGGCGGTCTCCGGGCCCGCCGTCCCTGCCCGCAGGTTGACGTTGATGCTGACGATATCGGCGTGGAGGGCGGCGAAGGAGAGCACCCGCCGGCCGCCGCCGCCGATGATGAGCGGTGGGCCGGGCTGCTGCACCGGACGGGGGGTCAGGGAGTGGCCGTGCACCTGGTAGTAGCGGCCGTCGAACGAGAACGCCCCATCGGTGCGCAGGAGGCCCTGGAGAACCATGGCCGCCTCCTCGAACCGCTCCACCCGGACCCTGGGCGGGTCATAGGCGAGCCCGGCCTCCTCGTAGTCGGTGCGCATCCAGCCGGCCCCGAGGCTCAGCTCGAGCCGGCCCTCGCTGAGCATGTCGAGGGTGGCCGCCTCCTTGGCCAGAACGAACGGGTGCCGGTAGTCGTTCCCGAAGACGAGGGCGCCCAGGCGGAGCGTGGTGGTGGCCCCGGCCGCGGCGGCCAGCGCCGGTACCGGGGCCAACTGGTCACCGAAGTGGTCGGGCATCAGGAGGGTGGAGTACCCGAGCTCCTCGACCCGGCGCGCCTGGTCGGCCCATGATCGGGCTGTGCCTCCGGGCGCGGTGCTCAGCTGGGCCGCGAAACGGAACTTGTGGTCTTGTGCCATGGTCTTCATCGTGCACCATCCCGTGGGGGCACGGTGCTGTCGGTGCCGGATATCGTGAGACCGTGGCTGCCAAGGATGTCCGGGTCATCGAGGCGGCGGGCCGATCCATCGAGATCTCGAGCCCGGAGAAGGTCTATTTCCCCGAATTGGGCGCGACCAAGTTCGATCTGGCCAGTTATTACGTCGAGATCGCCGACGAGCTCTCGAACACGGCGACGGGCCGGCCGGCCCTGCTCGAGCGGTTCCCGGGGGGCGCGGGGGGGAAGTCGTTCTTCCAGAAGCGGGTGCCCTCGGGCGCGCCGGACTGGCTCCAGACCACCGTCGTGATCACGCCGAACGGAACGACGTCGAATGCGCTGGTCATCGCCGATGTGGCCCATGTCCTCTGGGCGGTCAACCTCGGGTGTCTGGGCCTCCACCTATGGCCCTACCGGGCCGACGACCCCGCGCACGCAGACGAGCTCCGCATCGATCTCGACCCCCAGCCCGGCACCTCGTTCGAGGAGGTCCGGGTGGCCGCGACGAAGGTGCGATCGCTGCTGGGCGAGCTCGGGCTCGCCGGGTACCCCAAGACGAGTGGGAACCGGGGCATCCACGTCTACGTCCGGCTCGAGCCCCGATGGGATAGCTACCAGGTCCGTGCCGGCGCCATCGCCTTGGCCAGAGAGCTCGAGCGCCGGCACCCCGACCTGATCACCGCCAACTGGTGGAAGGAGGAACGAGGGGAGCGGGTCTTCGTCGATTTCAATCAGAACGCGCCCCACAAGACGGTCTTCGGCGCGTGGTTCGCACGGCCCCGGGTGGGCGGCCAGGTCTCGACACCTCTCGGTTGGGACGAGATCGAGACGATCGACCCGGAAGGCCTGACCATCCGTACAGTTCCCGAACTGGTTCGACGGCGAGGTGATCCGTGGGCCGGTATCACCGACCGGCCCCAGTCGTTGCAGCCGCTGTTGGAAATGGCGGAGCAGGACCGGCTCGACGGCCTGCACGACGCCCCCTGGCCCCCCGAATACCCCAAGC
>Ga0209068_10000084_pt1 | contig 56050 bp, 46 predicted proteins | sample ColStrG_CSR_2012_FD_187200 | JGI IMG/M metagenome (GOLD analysis project Ga0209068, IMG submission 187200) | Freshwater sediment microbial communities in response to fracking from Pennsylvania, USA - Cold Stream Run_MetaG_CSR_2012 (SPAdes)... | ecosystem: Environmental > Aquatic > Freshwater >...
CTCCAGCAGAAATCGGTATTGCGGCGAATGATCTGCGCAACGATCCGAAGTCTGTGCGCGTGGACATCACGGGCGGCAGCGGCTTGATCATCGCGTGGAAGGATGGCCATCAATCCACGTATTCGTTTCCGTTCTTGCGAGACGCTTGCCCGTGCGCGCTGTGTAATGACGAGCGAGAAAAGGCGGATCGCAAACCCGGGGAGCCAGTAAAGCCTCCTCCGGGCTCGCTGCCAATGTTTAAAGAAAAGGCGCGCCCCTCGCACGTCGAACCTGTCGGGCGCTACGCGTTGCGCTTCAATTGGAACGACGGGCATGACCTGGGAATTTACTCCTGGCCGTTTCTGCGCGAAAACTGTCCCTGCGGGTCGTGCCGCACAGTGCGGGAAGCAACCAAATAGTTTCCGATCTACACTAAGTAGGAATGAAAGCCCTCACCAGGTTCGCGTATTCCGCAGTGGTCGTCGTTTTATTTTGCCTGTGCGCTGACGCCCAGGAGAGCGTCCTGCATTGCGATGCCGGGCAAACCAAAGCCAACATTGTTCTGGAAGGCAACATGCACACGGTACACGGGACATTTGCTTTCAAACGTGGCGAATTGCATTTCGATCCCACGTCGAACGCCATCAGCGGCGAGATTGTTTTTGACGCGACCAGCGGCCACACCGACAACGATTCGCGCGACAAGAAGATGAACAAAGATGTGCTGGAGAGCCAGCGCTATCCCGAAATCACATTCAAGCCCAGCCATGTTGACGGCAAAGTTGCGACGCAAGGCACATCGGCGGTGCAAGTAAAAGGAATGTTTGGCATTCACGGTTCGGAACATGAGATTACTGTTCCTGCCGACGTGAAGTTTGAGGGCGAACATTGGAATGCCTCCGTGCGTTTTCCCGTGCCCTATGCCCAGTGGGGCATGAAGAACCCCAGCTTTCTATTTTTCAAAGTAGACGACTCAGTAGAAGTTGAGTTCACCGCGGGTGGTGGACGGTCGCCTTCCAAGTAACGCGGTATCCCCAGAGATTTCGTGTTCGGAATGCTAGACTGGCCGAGCACCTCCACAAGAAGCGGAGCACTCGCGAATGCCCCCAGTCCTGGTAGTTCACGGCGGCGCCTGGGCCATGCCGGATGACATGGTCGACGCCCACAAGAATGGCGTACGCCAAGCGCTCGCTACTGGATGGGCCGTGCTGCAGCGCGGCGGATCGGCGCTCGACGCAGTCGAAGAGGCCATCGTCATTCTGGAAGATGACGAAACTTTCGACGCGGGCCGGGGAAGTTTTCTCAATCGAGATGGTAAGGTCCAACTCGATGCGCTTGTCATGGATGGCTCGACTCTTCGTGCCGGAGGCGTGGGATGTGTGGAACGGCTCAAGAATCCCGTACGCGCCGCTCGCAAAATACTCAGTGACAGTCCGCATGTGTATTTTGTTGCAGAAGGCGCAGAGCGCTTTGCGCAGGAACATGGCATTCAGCTCTGCAAGAACGAAGACCTAATCATTCCCCGCGAAGTTGCCCGATTGCACGAATATCAATCTCACGGATCTGAGCGCAAGCCGGATTTGTTTGCGCCTGCCATTTCCCACGACACAGTGGGCGCAGTGGCGCTCGATAGCAAGGGCAATATTGCCGCAGGAACTTCTACCGGCGGCACGCTTGATAAAGCCCCCGGCCGCCTCGGAGATTCTTCGCTGATCGGCTGTGGCTGCTACGCCGACAACGATACGGCCGCCGCTTCCACCACCGGTTGGGGCGAGCCGATCATGAAACTGGTGCTGGCCAAATGGACGACCGATCGCGTTGGCGCAGGCCACTCGCCCGACCAGTCGGCTTCCGATGCGATTCACTACCTCAAGAACCGCGTCAACGGACACGGTGGGATTATTGTTCTCAACCGCAAAGGTGAGTTTGGCATTTTTCATAACACACCCAGAATGGCCTGGGGAGTGCGATCCGGCATACTGGACGTCGTCGGTGTTGAAAAACACTAGCGAGTTCCAGCTAACCACTTCTGTTCCCAAACAAGATAAGTGCTTGCTCCGCACAGGCTTGGTGGTGTACAAACCGTGCGGAAGCATCTGTTGGTAAGAAAACAGGTGCGAACAGCCTCAAGCGCTCAGCGAGCGGAATTTGCGGAGCGATCTTGACCGCGGTCTGGCCCCGCCGCGTTGCGGTACGCGCATTCGACGTGAAGGAGAAACAGCGATGGCACGGTTGCTGAAATATCTAGGCGTGGTATGTCTTATGTTGGCCGCGGTGGTCTCCCCGGCGCAGAACGCAGCGAATAGCGAACTCCAGGTAACAGTGAAAGACCCTACCGGAGCCGTCGTCACCAATGCGACCGTGACCGCACGCGATGAGGCCAAAGCCTTCGAGCGTTCCACCAGCGCAAATGGAAATGGAGTGTACCGTTTGCTGGCGCTGCCTCCAGGAGTCTATTCCGTGACCGTCGAGGCTTCCGGTTTCACCAAAGCTGAAGCGAAGGATATTACCGTAACCGTGGGCCAAGTGGCGGATCTTCCGGTCACGCTTTCTCTTAAAGCGGGAGAGACTTCGATTTCTGTCGACACGGAAGCCGCGCTCATCGAGACTTCGCGCACCTCTACGACGGAAACAATTGACCAGCGCAGCATCGACAATCTGCCGATCAATGGCCGCAACTACATTGATTTCACCAAAACAAATTCGCAGGTCGTTCGCGACAATGCGCCATCCATCGGTGCCGCGCCAACATCCGGCTTGAACTTTGGCGGCCAGCGTGCTCGCGCAAACCTCGTCAACGTCGACGGCTTCGATGCCATTGACAATTCCACGAACGGCGTTCGCTCGACCGTTTCCCAGGAGGCGGTGCAGGAATTCCAAATCATCACCAACGGATATTCCCCGGAGTATGGTCGCGCATCCGGCGGCGTAGTGAACATCATCACGCGCTCGGGATCGAACGACATGCACGGGTCGGTGTTTGGCTTTCTCCGCAACCGCAAGTTTCAGGCCGTCAACCCGTTCAGCAACGTAAAAGATCCTGCGTACACGCGGGTACAGGCAGGATTTGCGCTGGGGGGTGCCATTAAGAAAGACAAAACCTTCTATTACTTTGCTTACGAAGCGACGCGTCGCCATGAGACGGGTTTCTCGTCGATCGGAGCGGGCAGCTACGGGCTTGGAACTTTCGATGCGACGCCGTTTTTTAATCCGCTCGCGCCGCCGGGAACCTTTAATATTCAAGTCACGCAACCGCAAGCGGGATTCCTGACTGCGATTGAACCACTCTTCCCTGGATTGCCTTTGCAGTTACAGACGGCGGTGCAGCAGTACGCATTCTTAACTGGTGGTGGATCCGGAATCGGAGTGAACGGCGCCTATCCAGCGTCGTTTGCCTTCATCACGCCCCCAGTACCGAACCAACTTCAGCAATTTCCGACTTCGTGTAACTCAACAAATCTGACCTGCAACGGCCTACCTGCGAGCTTTCATTCGCTCGCTTCGCAGGCAGGGAATTTCCCTGTGTTCGAGGGAACCAGCGTCTACTCGTTGCGTTTGGATCACAATATCAACTCGAACAACCGTTTGCTGCTCAAGGGCAACGTGAGTCCGAGCACCGTGACTGGGATTGAAGTGAACGGCCAGAATCAGACCTTTGGACAGAACGCATATTCCCGCACCACCCAGCAGAGCTACCGAGATTGGGGAGCTGCCATCGCGGAGACGGCGGTGTTCGGCAACAACAAGATTAACGAGACGCGCTTCCAGTATTCGCGCCGGGGGTTAAATTTCAATTTCTCCAAGGGTGTCGGTGGCGGGGATTTGGCTGTGAATATTCCCGGCTTTGCATTTATCGGGCGCGAGCCATTCAGTTTCATTCACCGCACGGAAGAGCGCTTTCAGTTCACAGATAACTTCTCCTGGAGCATTGGCCGCCATGATACCAAGTTCGGCATCGACTTCAACTATCTGCCGCTCTCCGCAACATTTACGGTCAATTATGGCGGCGTCATTAATTTCGGCGGCCTGGATGCCGCGTCGCTCGGCTTCCCGGACCTCACCAAGCTCGGCTTGCCCGTGACGTTCCCTGGATTCTCTCCAGTACAGGCCTATGGCTTGGGGATTCCAAGTACCTTCATTCAAGGCATCGGCAATCCGCACGATGCATTCAGCAATAAGCCACTCGGATTCTTCTGGCAGGATTCCTGGAAGGCACGCTCCAACCTGACGTTGAACTACGGCGTTCGCTACGACGTGGAGTTCAGTCCGAAGTTTGCTCCTCCAGCAGGCTTGGCGGGCGCCGCTTACAACGCGTTGGGCATTCAAAAAGGCGTGCAGAACGACACCAACAATTTCGCGCCACGTGTTGGACTCGCGTGGGATCCCAAGGGGGACGGCAAGACTGTAGTTCGTAGTTCGTTCGGAATGTTCTACGACCACCCATTGCTGGGCTTGTATTTTCTAGGGGACGCGTCCGATGGGTCCAAGACGGGACAGCTGCTCTTTTTTGGTGGCTCTCCCTGCGACGGTTCGGCGCCCGGCAGTCCCCTCAATTTGAACGCGACCAACATTTTTCAGGGTATTCTCGACCAACCGAACTGTCTCCCCACTGCCACTGGAGACTTCGGATATCAGAGTCAACAGCAGCGGTTTGATTCTTTCCAGTCAAGCTCTCTCTTTCTCAATCAGGGATACTTAAATCCGGCTACGTTCCGCCCTTTGATCTCACAGCCTTTTGGATTCCCGCAAGCGACAAAATTTGTGTTTGCGTACTCGAATCAAGCAAATCTGACCGTCGAGCGCGACCTTGGCAATGGTTACGGAATTAGCATTGCCTACAACTTCAACGGTGGGCACCATCTGAATCGACCGATCAACGCGAACGCGGTTCACGGCGATCTTTTGGTGAACAACTGGAAGGCAGCGCTCGCTGCGGGAGCGATTACCAGTACGACCGATCCGCGTTCAGTGAATGTATGCGGAGTGGGTCCCGCTGGACCGTTTATCCCTGCGGCGGTCGCCAGCTTTTTCCGCCCCGGCGGCCTGAATCCTTCGCTAGCGCCCACGGTTCCCGCTCCGTGTCTCGGCCTCATTGAGCAAGTACTCAAAGCCGAGAATCTTGGTTTTGGCCCGAATCGCAGTTCCTGCGATCCGACGGCAGGCAATTGCGTTCCGATTCCGTTCAGCGACATGGCCGCGAATTATTCCAATGGCAGTTCGGTCTACCACGGCCTTTCCGTCAATCTTCGCAAGCGGTTTTCGAAACACTACAACTTCCTCGCCTCCTACACCTGGTCGCACGCCATCGACGACTCGACGGATTTGCAATCCCCGCTTTCGCCGCAGGATAGTTATGTCCCCGCGGCGGAACGTGCGAATTCTACCTTCGATGAACGCCACCGCTTCGTGTTTAGCGGTGGCTACGAAGTTGGCAAGCTGAGTGGCGATGGGTTTGCCAGCAGGCTCTTCAGTGACTGGAAGCTTTCTACTATTGTCGACGTTGCCTCGGGACGTCCGTTCAACATCATCACGTCACAAGATACGACCTTCCAGTTCGCGCCGAGCGAAGCACGTCCGAACGTTGTGCCCGCCGGAACCGCAAAGAGTTCCTGCGGAGACGATCCCGTCGCATCAAAGTATTCGCCGACAGGTTTCTTCCAGATCCCATGTTTCATCGATGGAAGTCTCGCCGGAAACTTCGGGCGGAACAAGGCCATTCGCCCATGGACGCTGTTTAATGACCTTCGTGTAGCGCGGGAATTTGCACTCGGAGAACGTTTCAAGCTCGAAGGCATCGCGGACATGTTCAACGTGGCCAATCGCTTCAACGTAGCCGACGTGAACCCGCTCTTCAGCCAAGCAGGCCAAGCCACCGCCGCTTCCGAGCCGCGGCAGTTCCAGTTCGCGCTCAGGCTGAAGTGGTAGAAGCAACAAACTGATAGAAGCACGGGCGTCCTCGCCCGTGCACATTCCAGAATCTTGTCAAGAATTTGTCATTCCGAGCAAAGCGAGGAATCCCTTTCGCTGTCAGCACCCTCACGGGAAAGGAATGCTTCGTTGCGCTCCAGCACGACAAAGAAGTTCTTTGGAAGCCAGTATCGTAGCCTCCTGCTAAAATCTCTCTACCCGCCGTTCACTCTTGACGATTCCTGGGGTACTCCGCAAATGTCCCACCCACCCACCGAGCGCACCCGTGTGATCCGCGAGCATGAACGCGGCGTCTACGACCGCGAAACAGCCTACAAGATTCTAGACGAAGGCTTTATCTGTCACGTCGGTTTCGTGCAGGATGGCCAGCCGTTTGTGATCCCTACCGGCTACGGCCGCATCGGCGATGCCCTCTACATCCACGGGTCCGCCGCCAGCCGCATGTTGAAGAAAAGCAACACGGGCATACCGGTTTGTGCGACGGTGACTTTGCTGGATGGCTTGGTTCTCGCGCGGTCTATCTTCAATCACTCGATGAATTACCGGTCGGTCGTAATCTTGGGAAAGGCCACAATCGTGGACCAGCCGCAAGAGAAGCTGGAAGCTCTACGCCTGCTTTCTGAACACATCATTCCTGGCCGCTGGGCGGAGTCGCGTCTTCCCAACGAGCGCGAACTCAAAGCCACAAGCATCCTGCGTCTGCCCATCGAGGAATTCTCCTGCAAGGTGCGTCAAGGTGACGTCGTCGACGACGCGGATGATATGTCGTTTCCTGTGTGGGCCGGAGTCTTGCCGCTACCGGTAGTTCCCGGAGTACCCATCCCGGACAAACATCTCGATCCGAAAATCGCTCTCCCCAACTACGTGAAGAGCTATTCTCGCTAGAGAACCAGAACACGTTCCCAGGAGCGCCGCATGACGAAGCCGGCTTCCAACCCGACCACGGTTCTCATCGTCCCCGGTCTCTATGACTCCGGACCCGACCACTGGCAGACCCATTGGCAAAAAGAAAACCCACCCTACCACCGGATCCAGCAGAAGGAGTGGGCCGCGCCGAAGTGCGCCGACTGGGTTGAAACCATCGAGTGCGCGGTGGTCGACCACGGAGAGAACTGCATCCTGGTTGGGCACAGCAGCGGCAGCATTGCTATCGTGCATTGGGGATTGCAAACGCGGATGCGGGTCCGCGGCGCATTGCTGGTGGCACCTAGCGATGCCGAAGCCGTCAGTTATCCAGCGGGCCCAACTGGATTCGACCCCGTACCTTTGCAGCGGCTCCCCTTCCGCAGCACGGTGATCGCGAGCACGAACGACAAATATGTCAGTTTGGAAAGGGCGCGCGCTTTCGCAGACGCATGGGGAAGCCAGCTCGTGGAGTTGGGACCGCATGGGCACATCTCCACAGCGGACGGATTCGGCCGTTGGCCCGACGGCCAAGTTTTTCTGCAGGAACTGCTGCTCGGCTCCTAACTACCGCGCCATCACTCCCACCAACTCCTTCACCAACTTCGCGCAGACGGTCGCGCTAACTCCTGCGACATCCTGCGTGGGGTTCAACTCCACCAAGTCCACTGCCACAATCCTCGCGGGGATGGAATGCAAATGCGCGATCGCCTCCCGCACCGACAACCCGCCCGGCTCCCGATGCGATACTCCCGGTGCAAACGCAGGATCGAGCGCGTCAAGATCAAACGACACGTACACAGGCGACTTTATCTTCATGGCCGCCAGATCGACGCCACCGGCTTTCATCTCATGCACTTCCACGCTAAATTTCTCCGCCTGCGCTTTCTGGTGGGCGTTCAGCGTCCGAATCCCCACTTGAATCAGTCGCGCCGCTAGCTTTTCCTCCATCATTCGCGCAAAAGGACTGGCGTGCGAGTACCGATTGTTCTCATAGTTTTCATAAAGATCCGGATGAGCGTCGAAGTGAACAATCGTCAGTCCAGCGTGTTTTCGTGCCACGCCGCGCACCAGAGGATAGGTGACGGAGTGATCTCCTCCCAGGAACAGCGGTTTGCACTCGCGCACGAGTTTTTCCGCAGCGTTCTCGGTCTGCGTGAACCAATTTTCGCCATCGCCAAACTCCAGGTCGCCCTCGTCGCCAAAAATCTCCGGTAGGCTCGTGTCAATACCAGTCTCTGACCACCGATTCGAAGCGTCGCAGCGTAGCGCCTCCCGGATCGCCGCAGGCGCCTGTGCTGGTCCCCGAAGGTAGGAGCTATTGGCGTCCCAGGGTACGCCTAGCAAACGAACTTGGCCTTTCGCGACGAAACCTCCCACTCTCGGTCCTCTTCTTGAGTTGGATTTGCAGCGGTGGCATTTCTAAGTGCAAGAAAAATAAGCCACATGCACCAATGGCCCCTGTACCCTTGCCGGTTGACCTAGCCCCAGCCAGATAGTAGCATTTCACAGGAATTCCACACTTCCTGAAAGCGACATCTAAGCAGTAGTTGCGTCTTACGTCTGGGGCAGTAACGCGGAGCTGACGGATTTGCTAAGTAATCTCTTACGCCAGATACGAATGTGCACGCCTGCCCTGCTGTTGGCGGCTGCCGCATTCGGCCAGAGCAGCACGCCGGCCTCGCCAGTACCCGTGTCGCAAACCACCCCGCAGGTCCAGCAGACGCCTCCGGACGCTGTGACCGACCTCATTAGCCAGGCCGAAAAGGCGTTCAAAGCCGGGCAGGACGAATACGAGGCCGGACACCTCGCCTCCGCCAAGCAAAACTTCGACAACGCCTTCAATTTGCTGCTGGAAAGCCCGTACGACGTGCGCTCCGAAGGCCGCCTGCGCCACGAGTTCGATCGCATTGTCGACGGCACCTCGAGCCTCGAAATGGTGGCCATCGAGCAGGGAGACGGCTTCGCAGAGCAGAAATCTGAACCGGCCCCCATCGACGAGGCCAACGACGTGACGTTCCCGGTCGATCCCAACGTAAAGGCCAAAGCCGAAGCCGAAATCAAGGCCACGCGCTCCGACCTTCCGCTGATGCTGACCGACCCGGTGGTTTCTTTTCTGAACTATTTTTCCAAGAACGGCAAAGGCACGCTGGAGCGCGGCCTCATCCGCTCTGGCCGCTACGAGGAGATGATCCGCCGTGTCCTCAAAGAAGAAGGTGTTCCGCAGGATCTGATCTACCTGGCGCAAGCTGAGTCTGGTTTTCACGAACTCGCGTTATCCCGCGCCGGGGCCCGTGGGATGTGGCAGTTCATCAGCAGCCGCGCCACAGGCTACGGGCTGCGCCGTAACTGGTGGGAAGACGAGCGCCTCGACCCCGAAAAATCGACTCGGGCCGCCGCTCATCATCTGCATGACCTCTACAACCAGTTTGGCGACTGGTATCTCGCCATGGCGGCCTATAACTCCGGCCCTGGCACCATCCAGCACGCGGTCAAACGCACCGGCTACGCAGACTTCTGGGAGCTCTACAACCGCGATGTGCTGCCGCGTGAGACTCGCAACTACGTGCCCATCATCGTCGCGGTCACCATCCTGGCCAAGAATCGCGCCCAGTATGGCCTCGACCACATCGTTCCCGAGCCGCCCATGGCCTATGACACGGTCAAGATTCAGTACCCGGTGGACCTGAGACTGGTCGCCGAATGCGTTGACGCGCCGGTCACGACGCTGCAGGATTTGAATCCAAGCCTCTTACGAACAACGACGCCGAAGGGCACAGACGACGACTTCGCCTTCGATCTTCATCTGCCCACTGGCACGAAGGACAAGTATGAGACCGCCATCGCCGCTATTCCGGAAGACATGCGTGTCTGGTGGCGCTACCACCGGGTTGTCGCCGGGGAGACGCTGGCCAGCCTAGGGCGAACCTTCCGTACTTCCGCCGACTCGATTGCCGAGGCGAACGATCTGCCCGAAGGCGAGCTGCAACCTGAGACAAAACTCATCATCCCCATCGCTGCGGGCAAGATCGTCGCCGGTGAAACGGGCGATCTCTACTCCAAGCACGCGGTCCGTTACCGAACCCGCCGGGGCGACACGGTGATCTCTGTAGCCCAGAACTTCGGCGTACCCCCCGAGAAGGTCCGTTCGTGGAACCGTATTCATGGCAATAGCTTACGGGCAGGCCGCACAATCCACGTTTACCTGCCGTTGACGGCAGGGCACGAGCAGGCTTGGACTGGGGGCTCCTCCAAACGCTCGCATACTTCGAAATCCCGCCATTCTTCTGGCAGCAGTGCCCAAATCTCGGCACAAGGCGGTAAGAAGGCTCGCGTCCTGCACAAGGTCCGCCCTGGCGAGACGCTCTCGAGCATCGCCAGCGACTACCACACGACGGTCTCGGCCCTGAAGCGGGACAATGCCCGCGAATCGGCCCGCCTGCACTCTGGCGACACCCTGGTGGTCCAGCAGCGTTAGAGTCCCAGCAGCGCCAGAGCCCTACGATAGGCACGGGCGCCGCCCTGCCGGTCCGTCCCTACTTCAGCCCCCATTCTTGCCTTAGCCGCGGCGCTCCTGCCCTTACCTCCTGTACCGTTCTTTTCCGCTTGTTGAAAACCCACCCGAATTGCTATACTCGCCCACCGTTACCGCAGAGGGTTTTTTCTGCGGCCTAAATCATTCGTTCAATCTTGTGCTTGGGAACTTCCCGATGTCCGGAACGACCCAACGTTGAAGGAGAGACCGCGATGTTCGACGAGAGGAAGTACTATATGCGCGATGACGAAATGGATGAATTCGGCGATACCGGCGCTTACGGCGATCCGGTCGAAGAGGACTTTGAGGAAGAAGAAGAAGAATCCGACGTCGTCATGACAGAGGATGAAGAATCGCCCGAGCCCGCGATGCCTGTGGCCAAACCCGCTGGCAAAGATGCGCCATTTCCCATGAAGGCAGAAGCGCCGCCAGCCGCTCCCAAAAAAGCCGCTCCGAAGAAACCAGCGGCCAAGAAAGCAGTAGCCAAGAAGGCGGCTCCGAAGAAGGCCGCTAAGAAGCCGGCAAAGAAAGCTGCGAAGAAAAAAGCAGCTAAGAAGCCCGCGAAAAAGGCTCCCAAGAAAGCAGCTAAGAAGAAGGCCGCGAAAAAGCCAGCCAAAAAAGCCGCCAAGAAAAAGACAGTCAAAAAGAAGGGCCGTCGCTAAGAGCGTTCGGAATTGAAAACAACAAGAGGCACGGGCGCTTGGTCCGTGCCTTTTGTTTTGTGAGACAGGGAGTCAAAAACAATTTGTCATTCCGAGCGCAGCGAGGAATCCCTTTATTTCATGGAGAGCCTGGTGGAGCAGGGATTCCTCCCCTTCGCAAGAGCGCTCAGGGTCGGAATGATATGTGGTGGTATTACTTCGCGCGCACCGAATCCAGGCACTTCTTGTAGAGTTCCAAAAGGAGAGCGGCATATTCTTCCGGCTTGCTGGCCGTGGTGCCACCTTGAAATCCCGCGCCGCCCGTGGAGGCGGTTTTGCCGTATCCCGTGCTCATCGCCACAAACTTCATCAAATCCAGCGCAATATCTTCGTTCCGTCGCGCGGCGGTTCCGCTTCCAGATGTTTCTTCCATGATGCCTCCTGAAGTTCGAGAAATCGATCGCTCTTGAAATCAATCCAAAGTAGGTTCGTGGCCGAATCGTCCCACAGCGATCATAACAAACGGGAGGCTCTGCGAGGCTGACGCTTGCTTCGCCGCGCTTTTCCATTTCTAATCGCAATTCACATTCCATCCTATGGCCGACACCGACACTCGCGCACGCGAACACCTTGCCAACGAGCGCACCTTTCTCGCGTGGATACGCACAGGATTGGCCATGATTGTGTTTGGCTTCGCGCTCGGGCGCTTTGGTGTCGCGTTGCACCAATTCATGCAGCTACAAGGCCACCCTCAAAAGACCACAGGCATGTCGGTCTGGTTCGGCATGATCTCCATTGTTGCCGGACTGGTGATGGTGCTAATGGGACTGATGCGGTACCACACGACGAAAACTCAGCTCGAAGCCGGGACCTTTAAGCCAGCCGGGTTCGTGATTGACGTGATCGCAGTCATTGCAACTCTGCTCGGCGCAGCCCTAGCGGGATATCTATTCCTGGTGGAAAAGAATTTGTAGAGCGGGTGAAGTGTGCTTCGCACGTGGCGCTGGATCTGGGAGCAGGAATGCCGCTCTGCACAATCACCGCACAAGGAAAGGGGCGGACAAGGTCCGCCCCACATGAGCACGTCCAGAGCAGCGGACACGAGTGCCCGCGCTGCATTTCCCTAGTCTCGTACGCCATCCATAAACGCTCGCAATTTGCGCGACCTGGAAGGATGACGCAGCTTGCGCAGCGCCTTCGCTTCGATTTGGCGGATGCGTTCCCGAGTTACCGCGAACGATTGGCCGACTTCTTCGAGCGTGTGCTCGGAGCCGTCTTCCAGGCCAAAACGCATTTTGATGACGCGCTCTTCGCGTGGCGTCAGCGTGCGCAGGACGTGCGCGGTTTGGTCTTTCAGGTTCACGTTGATCACAGCTTCAGCCGGAGACACGATGGCGCGGTCCTCGATGAAGTCGCCCAGATGAGAATCTTCCTCTTCGCCGATCGGCGTTTCGAGGGAGATAGGCTCCTGCGCAATCTTGAGAACCTTGCGGACCTTGGCAACCGGAATATCCATTCTCTTTGCAATTTCTTCCGAGGTTGGTTCGCGGCCAAGTTCCTGCACCAGTTGACGCGAAGTGCGAATCAGCTTGTTGATGGTTTCGATCATGTGCACCGGGATACGGATGGTGCGGGCCTGATCGGCGATCGCGCGCGTGATTGCCTGACGAATCCACCACGTGGCGTACGTGGAGAACTTGTAGCCGCGCCGGTATTCGAACTTATCGACGGCCTTCATCAGGCCGATGTTGCCTTCCTGAATCAGGTCGAGGAATTGCAGTCCGCGATTTGTATACTTTTTCGCGATCGAAACCACGAGGCGCAGGTTCGCCTCGATGAGCTCGCGCTTGGCCAGCTCGGCATCCATGTCACCCTGGATGATTTCTCGCTGGGTGCGCTTGAGTTCCGGATACGCAACCGACGTTTCAAGTTCATGCTTTTCGAGCTCGGAGTGCAGGTGTCGAGCCTGCCGCCGGTATTCTTTCTTCTGTTCTTCGTTGCGAGTGGCGTCGGCCTTCTTGTCGTAGTTCTGGGCCTGACGGTCGAGCGAACGCATGGACTCGACGGTTTTGCTGACGCGCTCGATCAGGCGCTTGCGTTCGTTGTTGGTGAAGCCCAGCTTGCGTACGGCTTTCGACGTGGCAATGATGGCGCGCCCCAACGCGCGGCGAGCCTTGCGGTGATCGCGCGGTTTCTTCTTCTGCGAGATGCCGCGGAACTTTTCTTCCAGTAACTGCGCCTTCTTGTAGAACTTGCCAACCTCGTCGATCTTGCCGGTAAAGGCCTTCAGGCGGTTCTGCAGAATTTCTTCGGTGATTTCTTCTTCGTCGAAGGTGACAACTTCCTTGATCGAGCGAACACCCTTTTTCAGATCCTCGCCCATCGCGAGCAATTCGCGGATGACGATCGGGGAACGGGAAAGGGCTTTCAGCACGCGGTTCTGTCCGCGCTCGATGCGTTTCGCAATTTCGACTTCGCCTTCGCGCGTGAGCAGAGGAACCGTACCCATTTCACGCAAATACATGCGGACGGGGTCGTTCGTCTTTTCCATGGCGCCGGGCGTAAGGTCGAGTTCAACATCCTCGCCAGCTTCTTCGTCGTCGAACTTGCGTTCTTTGGCCGGTCCTTCAAGAATGTCGATCCCTTGAGTGCCGATTGTGGTTAGCAAATCATCTAAATCGTCGGGCGATTGCACATCCTGGGGAATGAGGTCGTTGACTTCACCATAGGTGAGGTAACCCTTTTCTTTCCCGGCATCAATTAACTTCTTGATGTCATCAAATTTGTCTTCTAAAGCCAAAGGCTCTCCCTCTTTGTGTCCCGGGCGCGTGGACAACTTCTGTATCGGATTTTCGGACCGTAATGGTGGGAACTGCAGGCGGCGGAATCCGCCGTAGCCAAAACCTTACAAGTTTAGCATGTCTGTGGCGACTATGCCTAGATGCGGTTAAGGGGCTCCGGAGCCTGACTCACCTATCTTTACTGCCACTAAGGACTTAGATGGCTGCAAGAGCCATTTAGTTTCATGACGTCTAGTCTGCGGCGCCCGCGTCCGAAGCCATAGCCTTGGTGCCCAGAAGGCGCTTCAGGCGCAGCTTTTCGGCGCCCAGTTCCGCCACGCGAGCAGTGTCGCCGCGTCGGCTGGCCTCGACCATATCCCGCTGGACCTGATCCTGGCGACGGCGCAGGGAAATACGCCGCAAAGCCTTCACACCGCCTTCCAGCAGCTCCGGGGTGAGGTTTTCCTCCTCGTTCATCAAAACGGAGGCCAGAAGCCTGCGATCGCTGTCCGGGAGCGGCAAATCCATGGGATGGCCACTCTCCGGACCAGCGTCGAGGAGGGATTGGAGCAGAGATTCGGCGGCCAAGCCCTCATGCAGGCGCTCATGGTGCAGGACAAACTGCGCTTGACGGGCGGGATCAAATTCCGCGTCGGCTCCGTCGCGGGCTGAAGCGTGGGTCCCGTCCCCTTGCATTTCCCCGGCAGAGGCCAGCGCGCGGACCAGGATACGCTCGGCTTGGGTTATTTGGCCTTCCGGTGACGTTTTCACCGTCCCTGCAGACCGATCTGTGGCGGCGTGGCGCAACTCCTGCCTCAGAACCGATGAATCGATCCCCACCCGGTGTGCAATTTCTTGCGCGAGCTCATCGCGAACAATGCGGCTGGGGACACGCTGAATGTGCGGCAGCAGATAGTTCAGCGCTTTGACCTTGCCCTCAGCGCTGCGCACGGGAAACTGGGTGCGGGCTCTCTCAATCAGATAGTCGAAATACTTTTGCGATCCGCTCAACGCCTCTTCGTAGGCTTCTTTGCCTTTGCGCCGGATATAGAGGTCGGGGTCGAAGCCGGTTTCGAGAGTGAGGACTTTGACCTGGAAATCCTCTTCGACCAGCAGGCCGAGAGTGCGTTCCGTGGCGGCGGCGCCCGCGGTATCAGGATCGAAATTCACGACCACATTCTTGGTGAAACGCCCCAGCAGCTTGGCTTGCAGCTCGGTGAAGGCCGTACCGGAACTGGCAATGACGTTGTTGAACCCGGCAGCGTAGACGGAAATGCAGTCCATCTGGCCTTCGACGAGGATCGCATATCCAAGCTTGCGAATCGCCTCCTTGGCGAGATCAAGATTGAAGAGGACTTTCGATTTTGAATAGACGGCCGTTTCCGGCGAGTTCAGATATTTTGGGCCGGATTTTTCGTCGGTTGCGAGCGTGCGCCCCGTGAACGCAATGACTTTGCCTTGTTCACTGGCGATAGGAAACATCACGCGATTGCGAAATTTCGAGTAAATGGGATTTGTCGATTTCGCAGCGTCCAACGCTGCGTTGTCGCTGGTTCTTGCGTCTTCGCTTTTCCAGGAGAAAAGTCCGCTCTCGCGAAGAAGCGCTTCGTCGAATTTTCCTTTGAAAAAGTCCTTCAGGACAAAGCCGGAATCGGGAGCGAAGCCGATGCGGAAGCGCTCGATCATTTCATCGTTCAAACCGCGGCCCGCAAGGTACTCCCGCGCCCGGGCTCCTTCCGGACGCCGTAACTGCTCGCGGAAGAATTCGCAGGCCTGCTCGTTTATGTCGAGCAAAACGCCGCGCTGGCGGGCTTCCTGGGCTTCGGCCGGGGTGTTATAGGTGGTCTTCGGTAAAGGAATGCCCAGCTTCTGGGCCACGGCCCGCACAGCTTCCGGAAAGGTGATGTTTTCTATCTTCTGCACGAAGCTGAAAACGTCACCCGAAGCCTGGCAGCCGAAGCAGTGATAAAACTGTCGGGTGGCATGCACTGAAAATGATGGGCTCTTTTCGTTGTGAAACGGGCATAGCCCAGAGAAATTCTGCGCCCCAGTCTTACGCAGCTTGATGTAGTCGCCGACAATGCGGACGATGTCGGCCTGCTGCTTGACGGTATACGCGAAATCGCCTGGGTTGGACATGGGACGGAACTCCTCAATTGTCGGTCATTGCAGCGGCCGCGGGAAGACCGTCGAGCTGGATTGTTGTGGAGAAGCTGTGGAAGAACAGGGCCTAGCGCGCTGTTTTTCCTGGCCAGGGCGCATCCGGATCAACGGCGCGGCGGATCATATCTACCACTTGCTTCATGCGGGCACTTGATAAAACTCCGGGCACGCGCTCGATGAGCGCGCGCTTCTCCAACACGTTGACGAAATGAGCTTTGAGAAACGAGGGGCCTGATAGCCCAGTTTCGCCGGGAGGCAGCTCCATGGCGGTCGGCCCTTCCGCGCCGTAGCTTCCGAAGGGTACCGCAAGAATGCTCGAAGCACGGTCGCTCAGGGTGCGGCTGTCGAGCGAAACGACGACCCAGTGGCGCTTTGGAGCGTCGCCGAGACGTGCGACCCGAACTTCTCCGCGACGCGGCTTAGGGCTCACGGTCAAAGTCCACGCGTTGGGCGCTGGCTGTCAGCGCCGTCGCCAAGGCTGATTCCTCCTGAATGGCACCCGAGAAAGACGGTCGAAATAGGCAGCCGTGTCGAAGGCTAAACGCTCGCGGTTTTCGACAGAGCGCAAGCGCTCCACCAACAGGTCAATGGCTTCAGCGAGAGTCTGTGCTTCGTGCTTTGCGATTAGTCTTTCCAGGCATGCGAAGGTCTCGGGCGCGATGGTGGGGAGATTTTTTGCCGGCTTGGCTTGGTCGTAGCCTTAGATTCATGACTGTCCCCATCCGATCGTCACAAGACACAAGTATCTTGTGTCAAGGGGATACTAATCTTATAGTCGTCCGGCCGTACCAGTCTTCCGTGTCGTTCTCGTCGGCTGCGGCAAGATCGCCGACCGCCATCGTTCTACCGCAGCCGCAGAGACCTAGTTGAAGTTCGCGATCACATTCGTGGCAACAGTTGTTACGACAACCGAGCAGGTGTTTCCGGCGACCGAAGTGCAACCTGTCCAGCTGACAAAAGTATGCCCAGAACTCGCTATTGGATTGAGCCCAACCGTACTTCCAACGGGGAACTGCGCGATACACGCCCCCGACGGACAGGCGATGCCACCCGGCGCACTAGTCACGGAGCCGTCGTCAGCTGCGGGCGCCAGTGCCACAGATACAATACCTTGTGTCGTGCTGCCCCCAGGGCAGGTCGCTCTCGTTGGGTCGTCGACCGTTATTGTCGCAAAGGCAGTGATCAAATTTCCGCCATCGTTAACACTGGCATAGATGTCGCCTACTCCGCAGACATTACCCTGCTGGGGTGAGACGACTCCCTTTGTCACCGAGAGCAATTGTGGATTGTCGGTCTTCCACGTTGCGACGGCTGTGATATCGCGGGTGTCTGGGGGATGCTTGTAAGAGCCCAGCGCGGTAAAGTCGATGAAGGCGGCTGGATCGGGAGTGAGGAACTTGGCCGCACCCGGCTGAAGTGTAATGCTCACTAGCTTCCGTTGATTGCCACAGCTCAAGAAATTTATTGCCGCGAGCAACGCCACCGCACTCAACAGATACCGCAACCAGCTTCGGTTCATTGGAATCGCTCCTGCAAGGCAAACTCTAGACTTCGTTTGCCTCGCTCACTCCGGGAAGTGCAAATCTATTGGAACACATCTCAGAAATCAAGCGGCGGAGAATGTGTTGCTACGCGAACTGCGTCAGCCCTTCAACTCCACAACGGTCGCACCGCCTCCGCCTTCATTGTGCGGAGGCTCGGTCACTGTGGCCACGTGCTCATGTTTCTGCAGATACTGGCGGAGGGCCTTACGCAGGATGCCCATGCCGCTTCCGTGAACGACACGAACACGAGGCAGGCCAGCCAGAAAGGCGCGGTCGAGGAATTTTTCGACTTCGCGAGTCGCGTCGTCTACATTTTGCCCGATCACGTTGATTTCACTCGGTGCGCTGCTGTCTTCCTTCTGTAGCGTGACCGAAATACCTCGAGCACGGGCCGCTTCGACCGGAGAGGTGGATGTCCGTGCCGCCACAGCGGCGATATCGTCGCGAGCGATCTTCATTTTCATGGCGCCGATTTCTACCTCAAACTGGTTGTCGTCGATCTTCCGCTTGACCAACGCATTGCGGCCCATGGATTTCAGCTTTACCGTGTCGCCTTCGGAGACCAGTTTTACAACCTGCGGCTGGGCGTTGGGATCGCCTCGATCGGCGCCAGTCGAGTGGGCGACGACGGTGGAATCGAATTGCTCTCGGAACTCGCGGCGCAATTTAGCGACGCGACGGTCGGCATCCTTCGTCAGCTTCTGCGCCGCCGCCCGATCTTGAATGGCCGTGACGGCCTCGCGGGCATGATATTCAAAATCGCGCAGAAGCGATTCCATCTTCTTTTCCAGCTCGTGAATTTTTTCACGCTGCTCACGAAGGCCTTCAGACGCCAGACGGGCACGCTCTTTTTCGACTTCTGCTTCGAGCCGATGCAAACGCGCGCGCTCTTCCTCCGCTTGGCGCAAATCCGCGTGCAGGCGATCCAGAAAGTTCGCTATGTCCAGCGCTTGCGTGCTCAGCTTTGCCCGAGCGGCTTCCACGATTTCCGGATTCAACCCGAGTCGTTGAGCGATGTTCAGACCCGCAGAGGCTCCGGGGACCCCGATGCGTAGTTCGTAGGTAGGCTGCAATGTGGTTTCGTTGAAGCCAACCGCCGCGTTGATCACTCCGGGAGCGTTTGCCGCGTAAACCTTCAATGACGTGTGATGGGTGGAAATGATGGTCATCGCGCCAATCCGGCCAAAGTGAGCGGCAATCGCAACCGCCAGCGCGGCGCCTTCCTCGGGATCGGTGGCCGAGCCGAGTTCATCGAGCAGTACCAGTGAATTCGCAGTTGCGGTTCGTGAGATGAAATCGATATTGGTAACGTGAGCCGAGAAAGTTGAGAGGTTTTGCTCTATCGACTGATAGTCGCCGATGTCGGCGAGCACTGCGTCGAACAATGGGAATTCCGCCCGATCGGCGGGAACTGGAATTCCCGACAGCGCCATGAGCGCCAGTAGGCCTGTCGTCTTGAGCGCTACTGTTTTCCCGCCCGTGTTGGGTCCCGTAATAATCAGCTCGCGCCTCACGCCCTCGAGTTCCAGTGTCGTCGGAACGATCTTGCCGCCCTTGAGCTTGAGGTTGCGTTCCAGAAGAGGGTGCCGCGCATTGTGGAGAATTAACCGATTGCCATCCGACAGCACCGCAGGCACACAGTCATAGTCCTCCGCAAAGCGAGCCTTGGCGAACTGCAATTCCAATTCCGCAAGAGCCTCGATAGCCGCCAGAATCGCGACGGCGTTTTGCCCAATTCGCTCCGTCATCGCTACAAGAATGCGGTGAACCTCCGCAAGCTCTTCGTCGAGCAGGCGCACGAGTTCGTTGTTTTGTTCAATTGTTTCCAAGGGCTCGACAAAAACTGTCTGACCGCTCGAACTTGTGCCGTGCACCACGCCCTGCACACGGCGTTTCTGTTCCACTTTAATGGGGATGACAAAACGTTCGCCACGGATCGTGACCAACTCGTCCTGCGCAGCTCCACCCTCGGACAAACGCCGCAGGTAGCCTCGCAGGGATTCCTGGATCGACCGTCGCTGTTTTTCAATCTCCCGACGGATCGCCGACAACGCTGGCGACGCTTTGTCTTCCAGCGTGCCGTCGGGCAGAATCTTGTTCCGGAAGCCGCGCAGAAACTCGGCGAAATCGGCGATGCGCACTGACAGCGACGCGACAGCTCGAAAGTCCTTCCTCATCGCCGCGGGCGGGCGCAAGGATATCTGCTTCCACTCTGCCGCACGATCTACCACCAGAATCACGTCGCGAATCTCCGCCGTCTCCAGTGCTGCGCCTTCAATGCGGGCCATCGTCACCAGTTGCGTGACATCGAGCAGGCCGGCAAATTCAAGCCTGCCACCCGCCCTGCGAAATTCGGCGATCTCCGCGGTCAGTTCCTGCTGCTCGACGATCCACGCCTCGTCGCGGCACGGCGCCAGGCGCTCAATTCGAGCTCTTCCCAGGGGGCTCGAGGCATAGCTCAGCAACAGCTCGCGGAACGGCTCGAACTCAAGAAGCTGGGCGCTGCTGTGTAAAAGGGCGGAGGGCATACTTCGTTCATCGTATCGCAGGACGGAGCGGGTTGTGCGCAAGAGGTGGGTTCTGAAGTCGCGCTAGTGAGCGATATTGGCGGCCGCTTGCGCCTGTCCAGACGCGAGCGGCAATCGCACGGTAAAAACGGCGCCGCCTTCATCCCGGTTCGAGCAGGAGATGTCACCGCCGTGTTCCTGAACGATTCCGTAGGCGGCGCTCAATCCTAAGCCAGTGCCTTGGCCGACAGGCTTGGTCGTGTAAAAGGGATCAAAAACGCGTTGCGGATCACGAATGCCCTTACCAGTATCGGCGAAATCCAGCACTAGATCGCTGGGTGTCTGGCGCAGCCGTACGTAGAGCGTGCCTCCGCCATTTTCTTCCAGAGCATCGCAGGCATTTTCGACGATATGCGCAAAGACCTGAAACAAGCCGTTGGCGTTGCCCCAAATGCGCGGCACGCCTGATTCCAGATCGGCGTCTACACGTATATTTCTTCCCTCCGTGCGCGGAGCTTGCATCTGGATCGTACGATTTACCAGGCTGCCCACATCCACCAGCGCCCGCTCCGATGCTGTCGCTTGAGAAAAAGACTGGAGGTCCGCGACCAAGTGACTGGTCCGTCGCGCTTGCTGCGAAATTTTGTGCGCGATCTGTTGCGCACTCGCCGCAACTGTAGGATCGGACGAAAGCATCTCTGAATAACCCAGGATCGCCGTCAGGGGATTATTAATTTCATGCGCTGCGCCGGCCACAAGCTGGCCCAGTGAGGCTAATTTTTCCTTTTGCACCAATCGGCCTTGCAGCCGTTTCAGCTGCTCGTAGTTGCGCTGTTCCACTTCCACCATGTTCAGCAAAGCGCGGTCCAGCAGATACTGCTTGAAGAAGACGCACAGGCCAAGCAGGATCATGAAAATCATGATCAATTCCAGGCGAAAGCGTCGAAGCTCCGGAGCGCTGCCGTCCCACAGCAACGCCCACGCGCCAAACAGCGGAAGCGAGAGCACAGCCAACATCGTGAGGCGCGGAGAAAGTTGAATCCACCTCTTGGTCTTCGGGCTGGGAGCCTCATTCGCAAGTGGAAGCGTTCCGCCCACGACCCCAATCCAGGAGAACCAGCAAACGGCGACGATGTAGGGGATGTCATACGGACTGCCGCTGTAGTATTTCCCGCTATCAATTGCCTCATTCAGCCAAAACGAACCCAGCGTATAAAAAAATGTCGCACAAAACAGGTGCAAATAGAGCTTGCGCCAGTGCGCATGCGTGGACGAGACGACGAGCGCGAGTACTGACATGAACAGCAAGTTCTCAATCAGGTAGAGGTGGTCAAAATTGACGCCGTATCTCTTGGCGTCGAACACCACAAACTGGTCCGGCACCACGACGAACATGTAAACGAAAAGCCACCAGACCGTAAGAATGACCGTGTTGAAGGTGCTGAAGTACAGCTTCCGGCTCTCTTCCGGAAGTTGCGGCAGCAGCCCAACCGCCGCAATAAACGGCGCGATGTGTAGAAAAATGATGGGATCAGCGTAGAAGGGCTCAGGGAGTGGTTTGCGCAACAGAACTTCGTACCATGTCCATGCTGCCTGATTGAACACCCACATTAGGCAGCCCAGACCCAGGAGTCCCCAGAACGCCCGCACCACGCCTTGAGCCCGCCACGTATTGCGAGCCATCGCGTAGACGCCGATCATGCCCCCGAGCAGGGGCGCGACATCGCCGACGGCAGTTGCTGGGTATCCTTTGTGCAAAAAGCACGAAACGGCCGCATGCACCAGTGCAATGCCGGCCAGGATCCAACAAAAAACTCGAGACTGGGTACGCATACCTCCCTCCAATTTAAATGGAAGCAGAGCACTTTGTTGAAGCAACCCACGCTTCGGAGTTACTAAAGTGTGTCGTTCCTCCAGTGTGTTGGTCCGCGGAGCAGGCCACTTTCTCCCGAGCAGTTTCCAACAACGCGCCATTCCTGGACCATGACTGGACCATGAGTTGTAGAATCCCTGCATGGGCTATCCAGACACTCGTCTTCGCCGCCTGCGTCAGAATGAAGCTTTGCGTTCCCTGGTTCGCGAAACTCGTCTTTCACCAGAATCCTTTGTCTACCCGTTGTTTGTTTGCCCGGGCGAGGGAGTTCGCAAGCCCATTGGTTCCATGCCGGGAGTGTTTAATCTCTCGGTCGACGAAGCGGTGGAGGAAGCGCGCGAAGCTTACTCGCTCGGCGTGAAAGCGCTGATCCTATTTGGATTGCCGGAAACCAAAGATGAAGCTGCCACCGGTGCCTGGGCCGACGACGGCATCGTGCAGCGCGCTGCTCGCTCATTGAAGCGCGAAGTACCGGGAATGCTGCTGCTCGGTGATGTCTGCCTCTGCGAGTACATGTCGCACGGCCACTGCGGAATCGTAAAGTCGAAAGAAGTTGCCGGCGTCCGCGAGTACGAGATTCTCAATGATCCTTCGCTCGAAATCCTGGCTCGAACCGCCCTTTCACAGGCAAAAGCTGGCATCGATGTTATCGCTCCTTCCGACATGATGGATGGCCGTGTGGCCGCTATCCGCAAAGCTCTCGACACCGCCGGATTCGCGAATACGCCGATTCTTGCCTATGCCGCCAAGTTTGCGTCCGGCTACTATGGTCCGTTTCGCGAAGCCGCCGATTCCGCGCCGCAATTCGGAGACCGCCGCTCCTATCAAATGGATCCGGCCAACTTCCGTGAGGCCATGCACGAGATTGCGCTCGACGTGGAAGAAGGCGCTGACATGATCATGGTCAAGCCCGCGCTTCCGTACCTCGATGTCATCGCCGCCGCCCGTGACAGCTTCGACTTACCGCTGGCTGCCTATCAAGTCTCGGGCGAGTACGCCATGATCGAGGCCGCCGCCCGCAATGGCTGGATTGAACGCGAACGCGTAATTCTGGAATCCCTCACGTCGATTCGGCGCGCAGGGGCGAGCATCATTCTCACGTACTACGCGAAGGAAATGGCGAAGAAACTGGGGTAGCACAAATTACAGGAGCCTGGCAGCATGAGTGCAGCCAACATAGCTTCGCCGCTAGCTGGACACACCCTCGGATCGATCAGCGATGCGTTTGTAGTTGCCGAATGGCAGGATGCTGGAGGCTATCCCGGACCGCCGCGTTTCATCGCCCCCCTGCATTTGCACCACAACGATGACGAAGCCTGGTATGTGCTGGAAGGCACTCTGTGCGTGCGGGTCGGAAACGATGATGTGACTGCCCATGCGGGCGCAGGCGTCTTCGTCCCACGCGGGACAGCCCACACCTACTGGAATCCCGGGCCCGGACGCGTCCGCTACCTTCTCGTAATGACATCGAACATCTACAGCCTGATCCAGGCAATTCACGCCATGCCGGAGCGAACCCCGGCAGCCCTCAAAGCCGTGTTTGAGAAGTACGACTCCGAACTACTCGGCGCCTAAGCCGCGGGCTCCCCTCGCGTCCATCGCGCCCGTGGTCTAGAATCTAAAGTTCTCGATTTATCATCTCTATTGGGACTCATAAATACTACGGAGCACTCTCTTGCCTGAAACAATTTACGACGTCGTCATTATCGGAAGCGGCCCCGGCGGATACACCGCCGCCATTCGCGCTGGCCAGTTTGGCCTGAAAACCGCCATGATCGAAAAAGACAGCGCGCTCGGGGGCACCTGCCTGCAGGTCGGATGCATTCCCACGAAGGCGATGCTATTCAGCGCCGAGTTGTGGGATCACCTCAAAGAAGCGAAGGAGTACGGTATCGATCTCGCCAGCGAACCCAAGGTCAATTGGGGCTCGGTGTTGTCGCGGAAGACCAAGATCGTCACGAAGCACACCAAGGGTCTCGAATTTCTGATGCGGAAGAACAAAGTCGATGTTGTCTCCGGCTGGGGACGCCTCACCGGACCCGCCAAGGACGGCATCCATTCCGTCGAAGTTTCGAAGACGGGTGTCGAGACCAAGATTCTTAAAGCGAAAAACGTCATTGTCGCCACCGGCTCCGAAGCCCGCATGTTGCCCGGGCTGAAGGCCGATTCCACAATCCTGACCAACATCGAAGTCCTCGACTTGACCTCTATCCCGAAGTCGCTGGTCGTGGTCGGCGCCGGCGCGGTCGGCATGGAGTTCGCGTCTATCTTCCGCTCGTTCGGGACGGAAGTTACGGTTCTGGAAATGCTGCCCCGCGTGGTCCCGGTTGAGGACGAAGATATTTCGAAGGAACTCAGCCGCATCTACCGCAAACGCGGCATTACCTGCTACACCTCGGCCAAGATGGATAAAGTCGACAAAACGAAAGATGGCGTTTCCGTCACCTTTACCGTCGACGGAAAGCAGCAAAAGCTCGACGCCGAGAAAATCCTGATCGCCGTCGGCCGCAAGCCCGTTACGGAAAGTGTTGGCCTGGAAAAAACGAAAATTAAGCCAGATCGCGGCTTCATCAAAGTCAATCAATGGCTGCAGACCGACGAACCGGGAATCTACGCCATTGGCGACATCGTGATCGGAACGCCGCAACTGGCGCACGTTGCCATGATGGAAGGCATTGTCGCCATCGCCAAAATTGCCGGCAAAACGGCGAAGCCTCTCAATCCTCTTCGCATTCCGAATGCGACCTACTGCCATCCGGAAATCGGTAGTGTAGGTCTCACCGAAGCCAAAGCTCGCGAAGCCGGACACGAACTCAAAGTTGGCAAGTTCCCGTTCACGGCAAATTCCCGAGCGTCCATCGTGGGCTCCCACGACGGCTTCGTGAAGATCGTAGCCGACGCCAAACACGGCGAGATTCTGGGCGTCCACATCATCGGCCCGCAAGCCACGGAGTTAATCGCCGAAGCCGTTGCAGCCATGGAACTCGAAGCCACGGTCGAAGAGCTGATGTTCACCATCCATGCTCATCCAACGCTGTCTGAAGCCATGCTCGACGCCAGCAACAGCGTGTATGGCTTATCGATCAACGTGTAACCCTGATCTGATGGGTGCCCCGTCCTTGTCGCGCACGTTGCGACAGGGCGGGATCTAACAACTTGATCTCGATCCTCCAACTCGGCTCCCTCGACTACGCCACCGCCGAACGCTTGCAACAAAAGCTGGTCTCTCTCCGCAAAGAGAACCAAATCGGCGATGTGCTACTCCTGCTCGAACACCCGCCAGTGATCACACTAGGCCGCAACGCCAAATCCGCCAATATCCTCGCTTCGCCCGAACTCCTTGCCCAGCGCGGAGTCGAGGTCGTCGAATGCAACCGCGGAGGCGACGTAACATTCCACGGTCCCGGTCAGCTCGTCGGCTACCCGATCTTCGATCTCCGTGCATTTCGAACCCCAGATGGCGACCGCAAGACCCTCGGCGTGATCGACTTCGTTCGCAAAATGGAAGAGGCTCTCATCCGTACCTGCGCCGACTTCCGCATTCCTACCGAGCGAGTCCCCAAACTGACCGGCGTCTGGACACAAGCCGAAACCGGGAACGAACCCGCCAAAATCGCCGCCATCGGCATCCACGTCTCCCGCGCCGTCACGTCCCATGGATTCGCGTTGAACGTAAACGTAGACCTCAGCTACTTCAATCTCATCATTCCCTGTGGCATTGCGACGAAGCCCGTCACGTCCATGCAGCAGGAACTCGGCGCACCACAGAATCTGGACCGCGTCGCCGAATCCGTCACCCGCAACTTCGGCCAGGTTTTCGATCGTCAAATCCTCTGGCTCGAATCGCTGGATGCGCTTCTGCCCAACCCAATCGGCGTTCCTATGAAGCCTCCAGCAGACCTGCGCCGCCTTCGCGGCGAAGATGACACTTGGGCGTGAAACTAGAGGGAAGACTGTAATCCCGGAAGCGCCGCCCGTCTGCTAAACTGCAATTTCTTTGTCTGAGTTCAATCCCCGTAAAGCAGGCATCATGAAAAACTTCATCTTGGGTGCGATCGCTGCGGTAGCGTTGCTCGGCCTCGGAGGTCTCGCGTTCGCCCTTCTCGGTCTCGTCAACACCGATGCCGACCAGACCCCGGGCAAGGCGGAAACCTGGCTCGCCAACAACGCGATGGATGCCTCCATGCAACGCCATGCGGCGCACATCAACAACCCCGTACAGGCCACCGACGCCAACCTCATCGATGGCATGAAAACTTATGTCATGGCCTGCTCCTCCTGCCACGGAGGCCTCGACAAGAAGCCGTCCCCATTTGCCAAGCAACTCTATCCCCCGGCGCCGCAGCTCATCATCGACGCCCCCGATGACCCAGAGTGGCACATTTTCTACGCCATCAAACACGGCGTCCGCAACACCGCCATGCCCGCGTGGAACGGCGCCTACTCGGATGAAGATCTCTGGAAGCTCACCGCCTTCCTGAGCCACGTCGACAAGCTGCCGCCAGCCGTACAGGAGCAATGGAAAAAGTCCTTGGGCCAGTAGATCTAGGTCTCGGAGCGTTTCGGGGTGCTGAGCCACTAGTAACCGGCCCTCAACGCGCCTGCCTGACGCATCCGCCTCCATCCCGATATAATTAGTATTTTGCGCAGCCATACTCCTAATTTCATAGGCTGAGCGGAAGGACACACATGCCAACCGACATCGTCATGCCCCAGATGGGCGAATCCATTTTTGAAGGCACCATCACCAAATGGCTAAAAAAGGCTGGAGACAGGGTCCAGCGCGACGAGCCTCTTTTTGAAATTTCCACCGACAAGGTCGACGCCGAGATCCCCGCTCCGGCCAGCGGCATTTTGCAGGAAATCAAGGCCGCCGAGGGTTCGACGGTGCAGGTCAATAGCGTAGTAGGCGTTATCTCCGACGGCGATTCGAATGGCGCGAAGCCCGCTCCGGCTGCGGTAACTGCGGCTCCCGCGAAAGCTGCCCCAGCGAAACAGGAGGCCCCGGCACCTGCTCCGGTCGCAGCAGCGCCAGCCACTGTATCGGATGAAGCCGACGACGTCCGTTCCTCCCCGCTGGTTCGCAAACTGGCGAAGGAACACAACGTCGATCTGGCCACTGTGCAAGGCTCTGGCCTGGGAGGCCGCGTTACCAAGCAGGACATCCTGAGTTTCGTGGAACAAGGCGGCGCGCCGGCTGCGGCACAACCGCAAGCCGCGGCGCCATCGCGTCCTGCACCCGCCCCTGCTCCAGCCGCAGTCCCTATCCCCGGCGAACTCGTGCCCTTAACCAAGATGCGCAGCATCATCGCGCAGCGCATGATCGAATCGCGCCGCACCAGCGCTCACGTTCACTGCATGTTTGAAGTGGACATCACGCGCATCGCGAACCTGCGCAACAAACAGAAGTCCGGCTTCGAACAGCGCAACGGCGCTCGCCTCACGTTCATGCCGTTCTTCGTTCGATCAACCATCATTGCGCTACAGCAATACCCGATCATCAACGCCTCGCTCGAAGGCGACAGCATCCGCTACCACCGCAACGTGAACGTGGGAATTGCGGTTGCACTGGATTGGGGCTTGATCGTCCCTGTGCTCAAGAACGCCGACGAAAAGAACTTCCTGGGATTGCAACGCGGCATCACCGATCTGGGCGAACGCGCTCGCGGGAAGAAGCTGCTCCCGACCGACGTCGAAGGTTCGACCTTCACCATCACGAATCCCGGCCAATTTGGCGCCGTGTTCGGTTTGCCCATCATCAACCAGCCCAACTCCGCCATCCTCGGCATCGGCGGAATTTCCAAGCAGCCGCTGGTGCTTACCGATGAAAACGGAAGCGACTCCATCGCGATTCGCTCCGTAGTCCACCTAACCCTCGGCTACGACCACCGCCTCATCGACGGCGCAGTAGCCGACCAGTTCATGGCCTACCTCAAGAAAGTTTTGGAAGGCTGGAGCGAAGACATCGGCTAAGAAACACTCACGTGGGGGCAGGCGCCCTCGCCTGCCCTCGCGCAGCGACCCCATATTTTACGAGTTACCAAGCCTTCCCCAAGTGCTGTATCCAAGCATCCCAAAGAATGTTGGAATCCGCCGCTGCCGCATACGGAAACCAGAAATTCCCACCCAGACACCATTTCTCTCCCCAACAGTTACGCACCTTGAAAGCATGACGGTCATCGTCGTATCCGAAGAACAAAACCGCGTGACCGCCTAGCAGCATCTCTTTCGGTTTCGGAATCGGCATGATCCCGGCAGCCAGCCATTGTTTTTCTTCGAATGACGCGTAGACGCCAAACCCAGCAATGAAGGTATACCCGCTGGCCAGGCAGCTCTTCATGTCATCCACGGTCGATAACCGGTGGTAGGCGCCAGCCTCGAACAACCGCGCTTCAGCATCCTGCGCAGCCGTCGGGATCGACCACGCGGTAGTCGGATCGTAGCCATCGCTCTTCTCCAGGCAAATGCCCGCCGTGTTTAGGGTTTTGACTACGGAACGAATCTGGGCTCCGCAATCCTGCCCAACAGTCTTTTCCATCTCGTGTGTACGAAAGAAAAGATACTGCGCGCTGAAAACCGCATCCGAAGCCGCCAGCTGCTGAGCCTTCTCATACAAACCATAGCGGCGATACAGAAATTCCCGCTGCCCCGCTCCCGCAAACGCGAAGCAGCTACCTTCCTGCCCCTGATCCTTCACCGGCCCGAGGTACGTCTCCAGATCCACCGCAGCCGGCAGTAACACCGGCGGCGCCAGCCGGAACACGCCGCGGTCACGATGATCCGGCGTGTCCCGCACCACTCCATAACGCCGATTCACTGCAGAACCAGCGCTTTCGTCGCTTGATCCAGTGGCGCGTTACCAGTAGGCGCTTTCACCAGAGTCTTGTATGCCGCCTTAAAGCTCTTGGCATCCATCGGCTTTGCCGCATCGCGCGGGAGAGAAGTTTTCCCCTGAGCGGCACTTACCAGCGCCTCGATTGCGCTGATTTCCGCTGCCACCAGCCCCACCATCGCAGTCACCTTCGCCTGCGTCTGCGGGTTGGTGATATGCAGGGCCGGGAGTAGTGTTCCAAGATCGCCGCTCACCACCTGCAGCGCGTCGTTGAGTTTGTTGAGAAAACCAGGCTTATCGGCAGCCGGGGCCGTGTTGTACTGGTTGAGCAGTGTCTGCACCAGCGTAAGATCCGCTGAGACCGTCGCCGCCCACTTCTGCGCCAGTGCCACATCCGCCGACGAGCTGCCACCCGAGCTCTGCATCGCCGTCACCAGCTGAATCACGTTCACCGCCACCGGCAGCAACGCATTGGTAATGGCGATCGCCTCGCTCACCCATGAGGTCGAGCAAGCCGTCGCAAACATCGCCAGAGCAAGTAGGCCCGCAAGAATCGATTTCTTGAGTTTCATGATGTATCTCTCCTAGGAAGCTTTCGTAAGCCTCAATTTGTCAGTTCAACTTCTCTGTTCAATTTGTCATCCCGACCGCAGGAGAATCGCCGTGTCTTTCGGCGATTCTCCGAAGTGGAGGGACCTGCTGTTTCGTTAGGGTTCAGACGCACAGCAGTACCTCGCCCTTCTCTCGCGTTTTTCTGCGAGAGGGGATGAGGTACTGCCTCTACGGCTTTGGGGAAAATCAGAGTGTTGTTCTAGAACGGATAATCAATATGCAGCAACGCTGAATACTGCGAATAGAGTGGCGGGTTCGACGCATCAAACAGCCGCAGAAAATAGCTCTGCGATTTTGCTAGTCGTGGCACCGTAAACGCTTGTGTCGTAAACCGCCCCACCAGGTTTTGATCGTTGTAGGGACCCCAGCCGGAATCGCTCCGGCGTACTTCAACTCCATACCCAGCCGGTAAGCCCTGCCCGGCGTCCATGGTCGTCGTCGTCGAAGACACTTGCGTGATGACCGAAGCCACCAAGCTTGCAGGCAGATTCACCACCACATCCTTCGTCAGAATCGGCGTATCGGGAAGCAGCAGTTTCTGCGAATTGGCCTGGAACTGGAATGACACCGACTCCGCTGCCTCATTGGCGAAAGTGATCTTGTATTTCCCGCGGTCGTTCGCCAGATCCGTGATATCGATCAGCACATCGCGGACAACCGCCAGAAACTGCGCTCCTCGCGACGGAACATTCAGCTGGACAGCATCCCCCGGCAACACATCCTGCGCGCCACTCGGCAGAAAATCGCTCCAGGTGTCATACTCGCCAGCCCAACCATTCATGGTCTTGTCATCCAGCAGCGCATCCGCCGCGTTGACGCAATCCGTTGACGTTCGCGGCGGCGGCAATTTCGCCGTTACAACCGTCCCGCGCGTCCCATCATCCCCCGCGCGTTGCAACGCCGCAATACTCGCCGGATCCACCACTCGCGCAATTGCCCGCCCCTGGCTGCGATACTTAACGACGATTTGTTCGTTCGGCGCAGGAGCGTAAGCCGCATAGAACTGCAGCGCGGGAGTCCGAGAAATTGAGCACTCCGCACCATCAATCTGCGAACCGGTCAGCCGCGTTCGATAGCTGAGCCCCGGCAACGCGCTGCGTACCAGCGCATCGCTGATCCGCAAGATTCTCGTAAACGCGATCGCACAGTGCATCGACGCCGCGTTGACCAGCGCATAGGTGCAAGCATCCGGAAAGCTGGCGACCATCCCGTCAAACAGAACGACAGAAGGGGCAACTTGTGATCCCGGGTTTGCGGGATCAATGTCGTGGACTTCCAAAACTGCTCGGACGCTTGCAGGTGCGACCGCGCCGCCTCGCCCGGACCCGGCCTGGTGCATCGAGGAATGGAACGTCTGCCCGCGCCAATACGCCTCCGCCGAATACAGCCTCGTCGCAAAGACATAGTGATGGCCAGCCTGGGTCGCCAACGGCGTTCCCGTGACCGCGCCGTTGACTAAAGCCTGAATCGAACTCTGGCCCGCCGAAGGCGTTATGCGAAACCCCGCAACACAATTTCCAATGTTGATAGCCCCAGCGTACAGCCCGCCAATCACTCCGTCGCTCGCCGCCGAAAAAACCGTATCGCCATGTTGCAGATAGATCGCGCCGCCAGCATCAATCTTCTCCGCGTATTGGACGAATGTCTGCCCGTCGACGCTGGTACCGGACCCGGCGCGCAAGAACTATCGAGCACCGTCGCGGCCAACCAGTTTCCGTTTGTTCCCCAGGGAATAAAGCTGTCAGTACTGGAGGTCTGCCGAGAAACCAGCACGTCGTAACTTGCGGCGGTTGCGATCCTCGGAAACTGCACATGGAACGTCGTCGTGTTGTTGGAGTCCGCAAATCCGAATGGCAACGGCATTGATTTTCCTCCGGTACCGTTCGTTGCCACCACGAAAAACATGTGATGATTTGGTCCCGTCGCCGAAAAGCCGGGCACGTCGCCGCCTGTAGCGCCTCCGCTGTCTTCCACCGACACGCTACCCTGCACGATGATGTCCGCCTGCCCTACATTTCCCATCGGGTTCGGGCAACCACCGGCCTCTCTGTACACACTCCGTAAATCCAGTTTGTTGACGAAGCCGTCGTTCCGGTCGAACCGAATGGCGAACTCGCTATATCCCTGAATGATGTTTCCAGGTCCCAGGAACAGAGAATTCCCGGAGTGCCAGTCGATGCCGTTTCCTTTGCATTGCATACCCAAATCCGAACGCGAGATTGTGGTGATGCCTGGGTTGGTTCCAAACCCCCCCGGCGCATACAGTGCCGCCCCGCAAAACGTCGCATCGCACCGGATGGCCGCCGACCCGCGCATGTTCAGTCCGTCCACAACTTCGCTTTGATCGTTCAGATTCTCAATGTAGTAGCCAAACCGGTTGACGCCCCCCACCCCCGCGCCAGCCTGCAGATTCTCAATCCGCGTGTTCTGTCCGTTGTCCACGATCGCTGCCGACGTGCCGGTCGCCGATCCAGGATAGATCTCAAACCCCAGGAGCACGATGTTTTCCGGCGGCCCCAACCCCCCCGTGTCGTTGATGAAAAAGCATGTCGTCGTGCAAAGCAGTTTGGTCCCATAGCCTTCCAGCGTGACGTTCCACCCCTTCACCGTTACCTGCGTTCCAATTACGCAAGCACCAGACAGCGGGTTCGCGCCTCCCAAGAACTGGTTCGCCGGGAACTTCACGTGATAACTGCCGAAGTAGTTCAGCGAGTTCAAAGCCGCTTGAATCGCCGGCGCTGCATCGGTAACTCCATCGCAAACCACCCCGAAATCCCGCAGGTCCAGCACCGCTTTCTTCTGCACCACCCACGCGCCCAATCCTGCATTCGCCACCGGGTTCCAAACGTAGCCATCACCCGCTCGCACTGGCGGCGTCGCATCGACTGTCTTGCCTTGAATCTGAACCGCGTTGCTGCTTGTGCCGCACGCCCCCCACGTCTGGTCGCCCTTCAAGCACTTCGTCCCGTCCGCAACCCCATTGCCAAGCTCGGTGAGCGGAACCACCCCGCCTACCTGATCTGCCTTTCCCGCTACTTGCAAGTCCACATACTCCTTCCTCGCTGCTTGAGCCGGCGCCGTGGGATCGGACGGCAATAGCAGCGGCCCGTTCATGGCGTCCCCAGCTTTTGAAACAAACGATCCTGCCCCTACCGCCGCAACCGCTGCATCCACGTACCCTTTGTTCGCCACGTCGCCCGTCTGCAGCGGAGCGGGGACGCTCGGCGGAGTCGCAAACTGCTTCGTCCCAGCAATCGTTTCCAGGCCCGCGATGTGCACCACGGTCGTATCGGCGGCGCGTGTGCCAACGGCATTGTCCACATACTGCCGCGACGCCACTTGCAACGCCACGCTTGCAGGCACCACGGTCGACCGAACCGCTGCAATGGTCACCGGCGTCGTCGATACCGGGATAACCCAGTCTTCCGTCTCGGTCGTACCGTCATCCAATTTCAGAACAACTTTGTAGAATGTGCCATCTGGATTGCCACCCGCGTTCGGCGCCAACGCAATCGATACCGCGCCGCCCGCGCCAATCGCAACGCTTAACGTTCCCGCAGCCACCGGTTTCGCGTCCGCTGTCGTGAATGCAGGCCACGAAATCAGCATGGTTCCCGAAGCCCCAGTCCCGTCGGCGCGGTACACGGTATCGCTCACTGTGGTCATAACCGGCGGCAAGGCAAAGCCCGCGCGTGCCATCAGCACCATCGCTATCGCCACTACTGCCAGCCTGAGCCAGCCCCCTGGACGCAACATGCTGCCTCCTTCTCGTTCAGAACTCCGGCTTCCTCGTCGATCTGACCACGCACACTGATTCATCGGATCTCCCTGCGATTTTGCAGACAATAGACCATGGCCCGGCCTCGTCGCGGTTCAACGACTCCAGGACAAATTGCAATTAAGTTGTTAGTGGAAAAACCCGTTGGTTAGATCTTGCTTGCCTGCGCGGCAGCGGAGCTTGCTCCGCTCTGAGCACTACCGAAAACATCCACTTGCCACGAACTCAGCCCTTCGTGCCTAGCCTTCCATCTCGCCGCGTCTGACCTTGCCGGCGACGACGGTACTCCCGCTTAAACCCTGCGCCAGGAACTCTCTCACGCTGTTCAAATAAACTTCAGGAAAATCCACGACTGGACGCCGCGACTCGATCAGCACCACCGCATCCATGAACTTCCACCCCAGACTACACAACAACGCCAGAGCCATCATTGGAGCCCGGTGTACCCCAGCCGCGCAGTGAATCAGGATCTTACTGCCATCCTGATCCAGCGCTTCGCGCGCAAAATCCACGCCCACTCGAAACACATCGGGAGGCTTGGGCAGGAAATCATCGTCAATCGGATTCCACAGAACCTGCACGCTCAATCCTTCCGCCAGCGGCCGGTCGTCGAATTCCAACTGCATGTCGATGACGTGCGTGATCCCCGCACGTTCCACTTCCGCCATGTTCTCTGCGTTCCAGATTCCACCCCCGACCGCGATGCGGCCGGTGATCCAACTCCAATCCATCTTCCCCTCGCCGGAGCAACTTCGCGGCTCCGCCCTATCCCTAAGATTCTACTGGAGCCTGCTCCGAGGAAGCTGAATCCGGCACCGCCTCCAATACTTCCGTAACTTGATCGCCTGCCGTTTCGCTTTCCGCCGCAGGCTGCGCTGGCAACTGCCACTGTTTCATGATCAAAGCCGCGAGCGATTCCCGCTCCCCGGCTTCTTCGATCTCATCGCTCCTGATCTCGCATAAGCCGACAGCCTCAAACAAGAACTTGGCGCACAAATGTTTGCCGGCCAGTGCTTCCTCGACGAGCTTAGCTGTGATCGCCTTCGATTGCGCGCAAACTTCCCGCAGCAACGCTTGCCGCGCTTCCTCCAGCGAAGCGGGCTTCCTCCTGCACGAGCGCGTCACCTTTGTTCGTGGCGACTTCGCAACTGCCTTCCGAGTCGTCTTGGCGCGCTTTTTACGCGGCGTCTTCGGTGAGGCCTTGGCGGATGCGGGTTTCGCCGTCGCCGTGTTGATCTCCGTCATGGCTGTCACATCCTCCGAATCGCGGCTCCGGCAAAAGCAAAGGGCGCGCCCGTAGGACGCGCCCTTTTTTTCTACCCTTAAGTTCAGGATATCACATCAGGGGGGGGGTACCCGACATAATTTCAAACTTTTTATTCGCCTTCTTTCCAATCAGTTAGCGGGAAATTGCCACTTTTTGCCTCTTGACAAGATTTTGGACTGATCTTGGAACGGCTCAAAATGCCCCGTTCCAGCAGGTGTCTGGTCAATTCGTCCACCGCGTCCTGCAGCCACCGCTCGATGGTGCGACTTCGGCACTGCATCCTGCGCGCAAGCTGTTCCACCGTATACTCTTGCAGAATGATGTTTGCGATCACCTCTTGCGAGGGACGATCCAGTTCCTGCAAGCTCCGTTCCACATCGAGCACAAATATCACCGCATCTTCAAACGTGTGAAGGGTATAGGAGCTATTACGAGACCGAAAATGCAGGCCACCCAGCAGGGATGGAAGCCGCCCAGTCTGAATCGAGAGCCTTAGATAGCGCTTTAGGACATTTACGGTGCGTCTCCGATAGAGGCAGATTTCCGTATCTCCTTTCGGATCTTCATAGTCCGGGCGATCCCACGGCAACTCGTCCCCGTGCGCCTGCAGTTCCAACTCGCACAGACCCGCCGAAGTCATATCCGGACCTCGCGGGCACAGGAGAGGGCTGCGCTTGGGTCAACGCAGCCCTGTAAGTCACGAATCGTGCCAGATGGCAGCCGTGGACTCCGGCGCTTCTGGGCCACCCTCGTAAGAGGAACCCCTTCCCCGGCCTGTCGCTCTTCGCATTTCGCGCAGTAGAGAAGGCCCGATCCCATCGGCCGCAACTGCAATGCTCCGCAGCTTTCGCAGTATTTAAGCTCCACGCGCGTTTCTGTTTCCGCTTTTGTTTTCATAAGTTTTCTCCAGTAAAGAGGTGCTCGGGCCTGTGTAAGGAAAGAAGCCAGCCAGAGAAAAGAAAGCCCTTTGTCGTGAGCCGCAAAAAGACAAAGCCCCGCTCCGTCTTCTCGGAGCAGGGCTCGTTTCTTTTACGAAGACCTGCAGGGCTATTTCGATGTAAGTGCAAAGCGCGCCAGGATGCGCGCGTGTTCGGGCCTGGGGACCGTGGCCCTTACTCCCGGATGGGAGGTCTGAGTTTCGGAGACTCTAAGCAATCCAAGGAGCTAGAACTTAGCTGGTTGGTGTTTCACAAGCGCGAATCGGGTTCTTGTTGGCGAAAATAACCTTCTTCGTAGCCAGATTTCAGGACGGTGCCATTCCTTACTACCACGCTCAGTCTCCCCGTAAAGCGCAGAGATCGAAGTAAGTGCTCAATGGCGGCGGATAAGACTTCCGCCGCTCGTACTTTGCGGCGAAACTCGACGAAATTCTTCTCTTCGGCTGGAAGTTCGGTGGCGTCTGGTCTCATAGATATGTTCCAAAGTGTGTCTCACTATCTCAAAGAGCTATACCTTGCGCTCAGGCTATCGCCGCCCATCTTCTAAGTCAAGAACTTTGTCTCATTTTAATACTGCAAAGACTGGCATGTTTGTGCCAGCGCGGAGCATTAGCTGAAAGCTATAGCGGTGCTATACTTCTGCGCATGAAATTTCACAGCCTCCGGGAGAACCTCCGGAAAGCCATGGTGGAACGCATTGACGGCGGTCAGCTGAGCGGGCTGGGATTGGCGCGGCTCACCGGATTCAAGCAGGCGCACATCTCGAATTTCCTGAACAGGAAACGCGCTCTGAGCGTGGAGGGGATGGATAAAGTGTTGGCTACGCAGCACATGTCCATCTTTGACCTGCTGGATCCTGACGAGATTAATAAGCGGGCCAGCGTGCTGCCGCCCAGCTCCGATGAGTTTGAAAACGTTGCCCTCACCGACCGGAACGCGGCCGCAGAGCCCCGCATAGCGAACCAGAGGATCCGGCATGTGCTCAAATTCCGCAAAAGTTTTCTTCATCGTTTGCGCCCCGAAATGGAGGGTCAGCGGGAGTCTTGGGAACGTTTCGTCGCCTTTGAGGTCGATAAGTACGATGGCGCCAGCATGCACCCGCGCCTGCAGTTCGGCGCGACTGTGCTGGTAGACCGTCACTATAACTCCCTCAAGCCCTACCGCAAGGGGGATCCGAACATCTATGCCGTCCGTCGAGGGCAGGCCTGCGCCCTAACCTATGCCGAACGGATGGGCGGCAAAATCCTCCTCCGCCCCCACAATCAGGGCTTTCCGCTGGAGTTCCTCGCGATAGAGAACGGCCGGTCCTCGGCGGACTACATTATCGGCCGCGTGTGCTGCGTGCAGATGGAGCCGTAGGCGCCCTTCGCCACGGGGCCGGACTCAACTCACATCGTTGATTGCATCCTCACAGCGTCGCCGCTTCCCAGCGTGCTCCAGTGGCGAGTTTCGGTCAGGGTTTTAGGAAATTCCACTTGTAACATCGCCATTTCACTCGCGACTCGGGTCGGAGTGTCAACGCGTGTGTTCCATCGATGTCGCCTCACCGGTGCCCCTTTGGAGCGTCTACGTCCTTGTCGCCCTTGCCCTTGGAGAATACCGGGCTATCAATAGTGCCGCCGATGCGAAAGGGAAATTGGAGCTTACCGCTCTTCAGTGAAGCTCCAGACAGGCGAGCAACAGTGTTGATAAGAAACCCCTCCTTCGTTGTGATCTCGGCCAACCCGCGATAGTTCAACTCTTCAGATCCGGACACACTGACACTGCCCGAACCGTCGACATCCACGCCGTAGCCGTCTATGTCGATCGCCCTACTCGAAATCCGCTGATCTTCTAGCTCGAGATCGGCGGCAATCAACTTAAAGGACGAAGGGTCGCTTTTGGCTGGTCCGAGGTCATTGAAGTGTGCCAGCTTCATCAAGTTCGCGTTCAGCTTGAGGCTCGGCACCTGACCATCGCGTACCGTCACGTGTCCGCTTCCGTGAATTCCTGCTAGCGGGCGGAGCGAATGTGCGATTTCGCCAGCTAACTTTACCTCTCCTTCCATCCTTCCAGTCATCTTTCCACCACCGTTCGGGAACGCGGCCAGAAGCTGGGCGAGATTGATTCTGCTGAGTTGCGCCTGGGTCTGAAAGGTGGCATTTTTCCCCGATAGGTCAAAGGAAAGGGCACCCACGGCCTTCCCGCCGTACACTTCTGCTTTGATATCTGTAAGAAGGGCTTGCCTCGATTCCAAGGTCAGTTTGGAATCCAGATCTCTGATCTCGATGGACCCGAAACGCAAAAGTCTTGCCTTCAGGGCTCCTTGGCCGTCCATCGAGGAGGACGATGGATTGCTAATGGCGGATAGGTTGACCTGCTGGAGTTCGCAAGAGATCTCATGCGCTTCGAAGAAAATAGGCCCGGCAGCGTCGGACGGCAAGAGATTCGACGCTATAACTATCCCCCGTTGAACCTTCACGCTCGGGATTGTGCCGAGAGCCAACGGATTCGCCGAGGCTTTCAGTTGGGGATTCTCGAAGTTCCAGGGGCCGTCGGGATCCGAAGTCAGATTCAACACCGGGTTCTCAAGCACAAGGGACTTGATAATCACCTGTCGGTGGAGGATCGCTCCGACGCTGAGTTCGGCATCGATCCGTGCCACCTCAAGAACATACCCCGACGGAAATATGGGTGGGTTTCTTACCCCGAAATGATCCACATGGACCGTCACCGGAAAAAGGGTGAGACTCAGCCGTCCGATTTCCACCGTCTTTCCAGTTTGGGTTTCGAGATAGGAGATCACCTGGGGACGGTAGCGGTCGGCATTCAAGAGCGTAGGCACAAGAAATACCACTGCTAGCGCGACGATCGTCGCGATGCCGACGAGGACCACGGCTTTTCCAACGTGCCTGGGCATTATCCAGCGTGCCATAAAGCCGAGCGCAAAACGGAGCAATTGTGAACAGGTTGCTCGATCGCACCGGCAACGTCCGGTTGGCACTCGGACCACCTCTGGCCGGGGAACGTAAACTTCGCCATTCGCCCTCCAGCCTGAATTGGAGTGATGAGCTCACTAACTGCGGCCTCCGAGGTAGCGTCGGGTGGCCGACCCGTCCGGTCGGTTTGATTTCTCTTCCCAGACTAAGAATCCTGGACGCCCTGCTCTTTGAGAAGCAAAGGGCGGGAACGGGAATGCAGGTAGGGCAAAAGGTCCTTCGGAGTCTGTGGCATCGGCAGCCACAGCTGCTTCCCAACGCGTTCCGGTGGCGAGTTTCGACCAGGATTTTAAGAAATTCCACGACGTAATTCTCAATGTGGATTAATGCGAACGTCCGCGCACCGGGGAACAGTTGTACAATCCCCGCATTCACCGATACGCTAAAACTGCAAGGACATAAGCAGGAGAGCCGCAATGAGCCTGACGCACAAGTATTTCCCGGTCAAGATTCTGATGTCCTCGCTGGCGCTTTTACTGGGAATTGGAATGGCAGCGAGCCTTCTGTTTGCGGACGGTGAGGCTGCGCCAAGCGGGGATCAGGTGCATCCGGAGATGTGGCCGATGGCGAAATCTCCGATGCGGCCTGATGCCACGATAGAAAAACGGATCACCAACATGCTCAGCCAGATGAGCATCGAAGAAAAAGTCGGCCAGGTGGTTCAACCAGAATGGAAAACCATCCAACCCGAGGAGGTAACCCAGTATCACATTGGCTCCATCGAAAACGGCGGTGGCGCGGTGCCCGGTGGAAACAAGCACGCGACGGTCAAGGATTGGGTCGACCTGATCGAGCCCTACTATCAGGCGTCGGTGGTGCCCGGCGGAAAGGTAACCATACCTCTAATCTGGGCTTCAGATGCTGTGCACGGTCACAACAATGTTTATGGCGCGACGCTCTTTCCGCACAATATCGGCTTAGGAGCTGCCCATGACCCCGAGCTACTCCGCCGCATCGGCGAGGTAACCGCGGCTGAAGTGCGTTCGACCGGGATTGACTGGACTTTCGCCCCCACCATCGCTGTAGCGCGTGACGACCGCTGGGGACGCAGTTATGAGAGTTATTCCGAAGACCCGCGGATCGTTTCGCAATATGCGGCCGCCATGGTGTCAGGGCTTCAGGGGGCAGGCCAGACCTTCCTCGATCATGATCATGTCATTTCGACCGCCAAGCATTTCCTCGGTGACGGCTCTACGAACGGTGGGCGCGATCAGGGCGATTCTATTGTTTCCGAAACCGATCTCGCCCGACTGCATGGTGCAGGTTACATTGCCGCTATCAACGCTGGCACGCAATCGGTAATGGCCTCTTACAACTCGTGGCACGGTGTCAAGATGCACGCCAACAAAGGACTGTTGACCGATGTGCTCAAGAGCCGCATGGGATTCGACGGCTTCATCATGGGGGACTGGCTCGCACACGGCCAGATCCCCGGCTGCACCAATTCTGATTGTTCGATAGCTTTTAACGCCGGCTTGGATATCTTCAATGAGCCTCAGGACTGGAAGCTTTTGCACGCCAATCTCGTCCGTGATGTGAAGTCGGGAGTTATCTCACAAGCCCGTCTCGACGATGCTGTTCGCCGGATCTTGCGCGTGAAGCTGCGCATGGGCGTGTTCGACGAGCCCTCGCCCGCCCATCGGACCGGAACGTTTAAGCCCATTGGCACGCTGCAGCATCGCGCCGTCGCCCGCGAGGCAGTGCGCAAATCGCTGGTCCTGCTGAAAAACAATAACGTACTGCCGATCAAACCGAATGCCACCGTGCTGGTGGCGGGCCAGGGCGCCAACAATATCGCCATGCAGTCGGGCGGCTGGACGCTCAGCTGGCAAGGAGCGGACAACGGCCCGAATGACTTCCCGGGCGCGACTTCGATCTATGAAGGACTGAAAGCGCAGCTCGACGCAGCGGGCGGACGGGCCATCCTGAGCCCTGATGGCACCTCGGCGCAGAAACCCGATTTCGCGATCGTGGTTTTCGGTGAAAAACCCTATGCCGAATTCATGGGAGACCAGCCAGACGTCGCGTTGCATTACGGCAATGCCGAAAGCCTCGATTTGATCAGGAAGCTCAAGAACCAAGGCATTCCCGTCGTTGCAGCGATGATGTCCGGCCGGCCACTCTACGTGAACCCGCAGATCAATGCCTCTGACGCCTTCGTCGCCGCATGGCTACCCGGTTCCGAAGGTCAGGGCTTGGCCGATGTCCTGCTCGCCAAGGCCGACGGCTCACCGCAATACGATTTTCAGGGTCGTCTGAGCTTCTCGTGGCCAAAGCGTCCTGACCAGACACCGCTCAATATTGGCGATGCGAATTACGACCCACAGTTCCCGTACGGTTTTGGCCTGACCTATGCCAAGCCGGCACAAACAGCGCAACTTGCCGAAGCCGCTGGCAATGTCAAATACGGTGAGAAGAATGTCTACTACGCGCAGGGCGATGTATGGAACGGCTATAAGTTGTTCATCGGCGACGACAACGTTGCCAGCATGGAATATGTCGGAAGCAAGACGAGCTTGAACGGTTCGGCAGCGATTACGCTGCAGCCGACCGACAACGGAGTCAGTGTGGTGTGGACTGGACGCAAGAACGCTTGGTTTGAGGTTGCCGCCGCCGCGACAACCGACATTGCTCGCGAAGCGAATGGCGCCATGATGCTCTCTTTGAAACTCAAGATCAATTCCGCCCCAACCAGAGATGTTGCCATGGGCATCGGTGTTTCCACTGTACCTGTCACCAAGCTGCTCAAGACCGGAGATGTGACGCTCACGGTTCCGTTGTCGTGCTTCGCCAACTCCCAGGACTTGGCCAAGACGCCTAACGTCCTGCACCTGGCAACACCCGGGACATTGGACATTTCGGTTTATGACGTTCGCCTGATCGAAACCAAAACAGGTGCAGCCTGTCCGATCGATTGATGGACTTCACAAGCAGTGAGCAAGGCTATTGCGTTTCACCGAGATGTTTTCTGTACTGCGAACCATTGCGCATCAGATCGGGCCGGGATTTTCGTCGCCTGTTCGCGGTTGCAATCCTTTGGATTTCGGAGGCTGGTCCACAAACGAGCATTAGCGGACATCAGCCTCAAATCAAATTTCCTCCGCCTTTTCCTAATCTTTCCACAACATATCTCAACTACCCACAGCTTTCGCACAACCCACCTACGATTCTCTCTTGAACGCCCTTTCCATCTCAGGCACAGTGCTGAAAGACGAAGCGAGGAATGTCCTGAGCCCTTGGACAACATCGCGCGGCGGACGAGACACGCAGTCCCTTCGAGGGTGACTGCGGAAGGCGCATCGAGTGCTCGCATTCGAGAATGCCTTGGCAGAGTCTCCCTGCAAAGGGAACTCACTCGGCCGCAGCCGGTGACGCGGGATGCAAGTCCTGCGCAACGCCGCGTGGCGCAAGCCACCTCAGGCAGATAGGGGCCCGGCGGGACAGACTTCGTTTCCTACGGCCCGGGCGGCTGGCCCGGGCCGTAGCCATTTCAGCATGTTTGTTCGCTATTTCTTCTATACTCGTGTCAGGCTGAGTTGCATCGAGGTTCAACCTAATATCTTGTCATTCCGAGCGTAGCGAGGAATCTCTTTCTTACCGGGAATGTGCGGGAAATAAAGGGGTTCCTCTCCTTCGCAAAGGGCGCTCAGGCTCGGAATGACAAATTGTTTGCGAAACATGCCGTAGCACGATTGTTTTAGGACCCTTTGGCCACCACGAACTACAACGCGATCAGCAGTCTCCCCGCGAACATCGACGCCGAGCGCTCGATTCTAGGCGCCATCCTTCTCGATAACTTCGCTTACAACGAAGCTGCGGAAAACCTTCGCGCGGAAGATTTTTCGCTCGACGCCCATCGCCGCGTTTATGCGCGCATGATGGATCTGGCGGAATCGTCGCGGCCGATTGATCTCGTGACGTTGGCGGAAGAGTTGGATCGCCACCGCGAACTGCAGTCTGTCGGCGAGATGGCGTATCTGTCGGCGCTGCTCGACGGCATTCCCGATCGTCCGAGCATCGAGCACTACGTCAAGATTGTTCGCGACAAGGCGATGTTGCGGAACCTGATTCACGCCGCGAATACGGCCATTGCCCGTGCCAGCGAACAAGCCGATCCAGCCTCGGAAATCCTCGACTCGGCCGAAGCTGCATTATTTCAGATCTCGGAACAGCGTATTGGACGCGGCTTCGTAGGCATCGCGGAAATCATCCGGGAGGACTTCGGTTCCGTCGATGCCCTGATGCAGCGCGGCCAGCGTATTACCGGCCTCGAAACGCACTATGAACGCCTCGATGAGATGACCAGCGGCTTCCAGCCGTCCGACCTCATCATTATTGCCGGCCGCCCGTCCATGGGAAAAACCGCTTTTGCCATGAACATCGCGGAAAATGCGTCCATCTTGAGTCAAAAAGTGGTCGGCGTGTTTTCCTTGGAAATGTCGCGCGAAGCTCTACTCGGGCGCTTGCTCTGCTCCTGGTCGCGCGTCGATTCCCACAAATGGCGTACGGGCTCGCTCTGGCGGGAAGACCAGGAAAAAATTGTTCGAGCAATGGATCAACTGGGTCCCGCCCCCATCTTCATCGATGACACGCCCGGAATCTCGCTCGGCGAAATGCGCGCCAAAGCTCGCCGCCTCAAGCAGTCCCAAGGCAGTCTCGACCTGATCATCGTCGACTATCTCCAGCTCATGACTGCGACAGCGGGCCGGCGCTACGAAAACAGAACGCAGGAGGTCTCCGCTATTTCGCGTGGCCTCAAGGCCATCGCCAAGGAACTCAAGGTTCCCATCATCGCGCTCTCTCAGCTCAGCCGCGCTCCCGAAAGTCGCGGCGGCGACCACCGTCCCCAACTCGCCGACCTGCGCGAATCCGGCTCGATTGAGCAGGACGCCGACCTGGTTGCATTTATTTTCCGCGAAGAAGTCTACAAACAGGACGATCCGGACCTGGAAGGCAAAGCGGAAATCATCATCGCCAAGCAGCGTAACGGCCCCATTGGCAAGGTCGAGCTGGCCTTCATCAAGCGCTCCACGCGCTTCGAGAACATGTCGCGCGAATCTCAGAGCGATTACGAACAGTAAAACAATTTAGGAGACTACGAACGATTGCCCGTTCCCGTCGGCTGCATAGTGGGCCAAGCCGGCGCGCCTGAAAATAAAGGGTCGCGTCCTGGGTTAATCCTGGAATAAGGTTGTCAGGACCCCGCGTCCCGTAAGCCCCCAAGCTGTGGAAAATTATGTGGAACGACAAGGCGCCCTGCCGGGATTTCGGCACTCTTCCGTTGCTCTCATAGCGCGTGGGCGATCTTAACTAACTGATAAATAACGCCTTAGAGTGGTTTCGGCAGCCGATTTCCTCACTCCACCTGGCCAAAGCGAGTTTCCATCGCAAGGGAGATTTGCACACTTTGAGGGATCAAGATCATGATTGACAGACCTTGTCAACCGCAAGATTGGGGCTCCTGAGGCATACAGCGGCTGCCGGGCGGTCCGATGCCAGAGTCGCGCCACAGCGCCGGCCAGAGCCTTGAGGGGGCATCCTTAGGAAGGCATCCCGGGGAGGGCCGGAGAGCACTGGACAGCGCTAGGGGAGGCGATTTTCGGCATCCGGAGCCGGGGGAAAACGGCATCAGCGGCCTTACCGAATCGATGAACCTGACCTCCAAAACGGTCACGCCACGGGAGATCCCGCTAGACCCACCGTCGAATTCTTGACGTTTCGGGAGCCCGCGCCTTGGCTGCTTCGGGTGCAATGTTTTCGCTGATGGAAATCTGCGCGGAATTTGGGGTTGGCGGTTCCTCCTCCGCATACAACAGATGAGCCACCGGGCGCAGTGCGAGCGCTGCGGCTTCGAGTCCTTCGATTTCCAGCGCGAGTTCGGCCAACTGCACCCGCTTGTTGCGTAAAACCAGGTTGATGTTGTTCACGAGCGTCCTCCGGGAGCTTAAAAGATACGAGCAGAGGTATTGCATCTGGCGCGCCAATTATTCTTAAAGGGCTGGAGTCGCGATGATTTGTGAGTCCGATGAATGGAACCGCTCCGAAGTCGTTCACACGGAAAGGGAAAGAGCTTTTTCGTTCCGCTCGGAAACGGGGATTGATTGACGTCCCTCGCGCGCTTTTCTCTTCTCTAACCTCAATTTTCTGTTCCAGAGAGACACCCCATTCCCAAAACGGCGCGTGCTTTGAGGCGACCCGGGGGACCGCGCTGGCCTTGAGCTTGTTCCCATGCCAGCCACGGTTCATAATGGACGGTCCCTGATCAAGAAGAGCCTGATGAAGAAGAAAATGGCCACGCAGTTGAGTCCCAACATCCCAGCCGAACCCCAGCTCGGTTTCCGACACTGGATGGAGCGCGTGCTTGAGGAAGCTAAGCGCGCCGAGTCGGGATTTGCGGCCGATCCTGTCCACGACCTTCGTGTCGCGATCCGCCGCTGCCGCTCGATGGCGGACGGTTTTCGTCATATTGATCCCGATCCGGCTTGGCGTGCCATGAAGCGGGCGGGCGGGCGTGTCTTCCGTAGCCTGGGCGATCTGCGCGATGTGCAGGTGATGCGCGAGTGGGTCCAACATCTGGCTCCCCCGGACGATCCTCTGGCGCCGGTGCTCGAGCGCTCGCTGGCGGAGAAAGAAGAGGTCTTGAAGCGCGAGGCGCAGACGACGTTGGGGCGACTGGATCACGCGCAATGGCGGAAATGGGCCGATCACCTGGCGAGTCGCGCCGACCGTGTTCCCCTGGGAGGACCCGTATTTCAGTACCTCGCCTTGCAGCGCTGGCATGACGCGAGGGAGTTGCAGCGGCTGGCGCTTCGCAATCGGAGTCAGGCCTCCTGGCATACGCTGCGGATTGGCATCAAGCGGTTGCGCTACACGGTGGAGAATTTTCTGCCGGAACATCATGCGCGCTGGGGGAAGGATCTGAAGGCTTTGCAGGATTCTCTTGGTGAAATTCACGACTTCGACGTTCTTTGGGGACACATACGAGCCTATGGCTTTGAGGCCGCGCACGAGGGGCCTGCCGAAGCCGGTTCCACAGCGAACGTCGGCGACGGCGAAATCATTTCTCACTGGCGGGCTCGCCTCCGGGAAGAACGCGAACGGCGGCTGACGGACTATCGCGAAAAGATGGTGGGGCCGGGTTCGTTGTGGTTGGTTTGGCGGGCGGAACTGCCGCACGGTCCCGCCGAGCAGAAGGCTCTCGTCGCCACGGCTCAGACGCTGGCGAGGTTTGCGGGGTCGAATCTGCTGCATGTTCGGCACGTGGCCCGCCTGGCGTCGCAGATCTATGACGGATTATCGAAGATCGGCGTAGTGCGCGATCCGGCGTTGCAACAGCGCAAGGTTTTGGAACTCGCGGCGATTCTTCAGGATGTGGGCCATTTTCGTGGCAAAGATGCGCACGGCCATCACAAACGCTCGTATCGCATGCTGATGCAGATTGCGCCCCCGCCCGGATGGACGCCGGAAGAGTGGGCGGAAGTCGCGGCGCTCACGCGATATCATCGCGGCGCTGTGCCGAAATCGGAACACGAAAGCTACCGGCGGATACCGGCCGCCCAACGCCGAAGATTCTTGCTGGCCGCCGCAATTTTGCGTTTCGCCAACGCGCTCGATGCCGGACACACCCGCGCCGTGCGGTCGGTGAAAGTGGAGAAGACAGCGGAGACGATTCTACTGATCGCGACCGGTTACGCGGACGACCCGACGACCCTGCCGTCAATTGCAATTGCGAAGCATTCTCTGGAAATTGCCTGCGGCCTGCCGGTGATTCTTCGGCCAGTAGCGACGGAAAAGCCGGCTGCGCGGCTTCGGAAAGCGGCTTAGCGCCGCTGGAGTGGCCATCCAGTGCTAGCGTTTTTTTTGGGCCCATTGGAAACTCCGGATCTTCTCATGGGTAAATTTCGGACCTTACCACTTCGCCGGCCGTCTGATTGTGCGGCCTTGACTGTCAGTTATCGCAGACGGAAATTGACTTCTCGCCATATGGGAGTTCGAACCTTCCGAAGTGATATCCCGGTTGAACTTCGCAACCTTTTTCAACTCTATGCTGGGTCTCGCCGGACGCAGCGGCTGACCCGTCACCCGGCTTCGGCGTGTGGCGGTATCATTCGTCTGCGGATTGAAGACGCCAACCGGAATCAGCAGTTCTTTGTTTATGATCCGTACCGGCTCTGCAAGATCGGAATCGTTCGTCACAACAACGAGTTGATCGCAGTCCTTGCGGAAAGCGTCAACCAGCATATACGTCGCAATATTTACGTCCGAGCCTTTTTCTTCCATCTTGAGAACATCTGCGAAACGCGGCCCGCCCGGATTTGGCGTTGCTAACCGCATTGACACTGTGCTTTGCAAATAGTGACCATAATGCACAGTGAGGTTGGGCAGGGTCTCCAATACGCGAATATAGATTTCTTGACGAAGTCGTGTTTGCGGATCTGAAGGGAGAGGCTTTACCAACGCGGTGAAATAGCGAATCCGGTGGATGTCTAACCCGGGCAGCACCTGAACGCACAGTTCGGCAATATTCACCCATTTGTATGGGGTGTGCTTGGCGGCTCCATAGTACAAATTGAAGCCATCCACATATACGTTGGTACGAATCTTTTTGCCCATAAAAAGCAAAGCCGCCTTTCGGCGGCTCGCGCCCTCTCTCCGAAGATCGAGGGGGGATGTCAACTTTCTTTATACAACCTTCCTTCGTCATTTGCAAGTAATTTCCGCCTATCCCGTCCTTTGGCATTTTCAAGGGCGGAAGGGCACCCGCGGCCAACTTCTTTGTCGTTTCATTAGGGGAAAAGAGATCAAATCCGAAGGGTCGGCCGGAATCCACTGGGCGATCTTAGCGCTTGTTTCGTAAGGCAGGCCAAGTTTCGTCTGTGTTTTCGCGAGGCTGGATAATCTGCATGTCATACATGAAGGCCCAACCTTTGATCTGCGATCCGCCCGCGCTGCGGTACTCATTCGGGTCCGGATTAACTACACCGATGAACCGGACTCCCTGCTCCCCGTTCCATGCGCCTGCTATGGACCAAATTTTGGAACGCGGAACGCAGCCCTCGATTACGTTGGAGTAAGCCGAAAAACCGTGAAGCTGCGCGATGTACTCGCAGCGCGCATTACGCGGCCCACCCAGCGGCACACAAGGCCCTGGAGCGTCAATAGGCCAATTTTCGCAAACCCGTTCGTACCAGCTTCGAACTGAGAGCATCAGCCCTTCGTTCACGGTAACGCGCTTGCCAGCATAGCGCAAAGGATTGGAAGTTAGCTCTTCGAAAGAGAGTCTAGTGACGACTTCTTTCGGTACTTGTCCCCTCGCTCGCGACTCGTAAGCATTGACAATTGGGGCTCGTCGCTGTTCAGCGGGTCGAGATAGGAATTCCATCGTGAGGAAAAACAGAACTGCGAAAGTGATTAGGATGCCGACGAATGGCTTCACGAGGTTACACCTACACAAGCAGGCATTGTTTCACTCGGACACTTTCTATGCAATGATGCTGATGGGCTACCAGCGGGCCGAAATTACCCGGACAAGAATGGCCGGTTCTCAGACCGGGCAACGAGGGACTATCCAGAATGGCTGACGCACTAGCTGGAGCGCGTCTCAAAATCATCCGGGCACAGAAACACCTAGACTCGCTCAAAGACGAGCTTGCTCGATATACACAGTCCAAGCCATATGGACTCACTGTCGAGAATGACCGTGATGTGGTTGGGATGGTGCGCCCGAACTGGCACATCACCTGTGACCCCGATGCCTACCTCGGCACCATCGTTGGTGACTGTCTTTGTAACCTGCGAAGTGCTCTCGACTACGTCGCATGGGAACTTGCAAGCAAGCATGTCGGCAGACCTTTGGTTGGTCCCCCTTCTGGAAAAGATAGAATTACCTTTCCAATCGTCTCCGGTGCGAATTCGTTTGGAGATAGTCGCAAGGTCTTTGCGAGATACAAGATTCCGACAAGTGCCATCGACGAGATCGAAAGCGTTCAACCGTATGGTGGTGGGTATCACCCGCTGTGGCTGCTCAACTTGCTCGTAAACAGTGACAAACATCGACTGCCAGTTCTCGCTCGCGGCGATGTTCAGGGGGGTCACCGTCGTCGTTCAGCGATTCGGCGTGCCCAGAACAACGCCCGCACCCCCAGAAGATCCCAGTTCTACCGAGTCGGGAATCAAGCACGCCGTGGACATGCACGCTCAACTGTTCCTCTTTGTAGCGTTGCAGAATGATTTGGCACCACGGGAACCTGTTGAAAGGACGCTTGAGAATATTGCCACAGGCGTTACGGAGATCATCCGCAAGTTTGAACCGTTTCTTACGTAACGATAGGTTTGCTGGCTGGTGGGCCAGCCCAGCTTTTGATCTCGCTGCTGGCAATCCGGATGTTCGACTTAATCCTCCCCCCAAAACCCCGACCACGGTATCATTAGGAAGGCCCAAGATTGGGCCACTATTTCATCCCCCATGCTCAACGGCAAACGCATCGCAGTCGTCCTCCCCGCCTACAACGCGTCGAAAACGTTGGAGGCCACCGTCCGGGAGCTTCCCGATCTGGTCGACATCCGCATCCTCGTCGACGACCACAGCAAGGACGATACGGTCGAAATCGGGAAGAAGCTTGGCTTGCAGGTCTTCGTACATGATCGCAATTACGGCTACGGACGCAACCAGCAGACCTGCTACCGCGAAGCTCTGGCCGCCGGCGCGGATGTCGTGATCATGGTCCATCCCGATTACCAGTACACGCCGCTGCTGGCCACGGCCATGGCCAGCATGATCGCCTACGACGTTTACGATGTGGTGCTGGGGTCGCGCATCATTGGAGGGCAGGCGCGGCAGGGCGGGATGCCTTTGTGGAAGTACATCGCCAACCGGTTTTTAACGCTATTTGAAAACAGCTTGTTGGGCGCCAAGCTGTCCGAGTATCACACGGGCTATCGTGCATTTAGCCGCAAGGTGCTGACCGATCTTCCGCTGCTGGAAAACTCCGACGATTTTGTTTTCGATAACCAGATGCTGGCGCAGTGCGTGTTCTTTGGATTCCGCCTGGGCGAAGTATCCTGCCCGACGAAGTATTTCCCGGAGGCGTCGTCCATCAATTTCCGCCGCAGTGTGAAATATGGACTGGGCGTGCTGCTGACTTCGGTGCAGTTCGCGGCCCAAAAACTGGGGATCGCCCGCCTACGCATCTTCAGCGCGCAGGGGCGACGACTCGATCTCGGATACTACGGCGGCTACTATTCGCAGGGGGCCGGCGAAAAGGTAGCCGAAATTTCTTCCGAAGCGCCTTCGCGTGCCTCCTAGCGGCTCTCACGCAGAAATCCCGAAGAGCCACCGGCTCAACTTTCGGCAAACGGCTCTTCTTCTCCTGCCCACTCTCGGCGCATTCCTGGTTCACGGCTATCATCCTGCCGTTGAAGACGCGGAGATTTATCTTCCCGGCATCAAGAAGGCGCTGAACCCCAGCCTTTATCCGCACAACGACCAATTCTTTGCCGCCCACGCCAGCCGCACGCTGTTTCCGAATTTGATTGCCGGTTCCGTGAAGCTCACCCACATTCCCCTGGACTACGCACTATTGTTGTGGCACTTGGCGTCGATCTTCTTCTTGTTGCTGGCTTGCTGGCACATCGGGAGGCTGTGTTTCGACAACGAGCGCGCGCAGTGGGGCGGCGTACTGCTAGTGGCCTCGCTGCTGACGATCCCGGTGGCCGGAACCGCGCTCTACATTTTGGATGAGTATCTCAACACGCGTTCGCTCTCGACGGTCATGATTCTGTTTGCGCTGATTGCGGTGGCGGAGGCCAAGTATGTTCGCGCCGCGCTGTGGTGCGTCTTGACAGCGCTGATTCACCCGCTGATGGTCGTTTTTGGCGTTTCTTATTTTGCGCTGCTGCTTTGGCTGCGGAGCGGTCGGCGAGAGATTTCCGCAGCGGCAATTCTGCCGTTGGGTCTGGCGTTGCCTTTCCTCCAGCCGGTTACCGGCGCCTACCGCGAAGCCTTGCAAGCTCACGCCTATTTCTTTCTTTGGCGTTGGGAATGGTATGAGTGGCTTGGCATTTTCGGCCCTATCGTCTTGTTGTTCTGGTTTCGCAAGATTGCGAAGCGCCAGCGCCTCGCGCGCCTCCAATTGCTCGCGGACACCTCAATCTGGTTTGCCGTATTCTATTTCGTTCTGGGACTGCTGATTACGATTCCCGATCGGTTCGCAGGGCTTGTCTTGCTTCAGCCCATGCGAGCGCTGCATCTTGTTTACATTCTGCTCTTTGTCTTCAGTGGAGGGCTGCTCGCTCGCCACGTTCTCAAAGTGGAAAACTGGCGCTGGTGCATACTGTTTCTGCCGCTTTGTGCTGGTATGTTCTATGCACAGAGGCAACTGTTTCCCGCCTCCCCTCACATCGAGTGGCCCGGCGTGACTCCCGCGAACGACTGGCTGCAAGCGTTTGCCTGGATCCGCGAGAACACACCTGTGGACGCTTATTTCGCGCTGGATCCGCAGCACATGGCGTTGCCTGGGGAAGACGAGCATGGCTTCCGTGCTTTAGCCGAGCGCAGCATGTTAGCCGATAGTGTGAAAGACGATGGCGCGGTAACCATGTTCCCGAAGATGGCGGACGAATGGCAACGCCAGGTCGAGGCGCAAGCAGGGTGGAGAGATTTTCAGAAGCCGGATTTTGTGCGGCTACGCCAGCAATTCGGAGTAACGTGGTTTGTGGTGCAACGAGTGAGCGGCTCAGGGTTGATCTGTGTTTATAAAAACCGAACACTCAAGGTGTGTCGGCTGGATTGAAGAGGCTGTGCGATAGTTGTCCGAAATCGTTTTTCACAAAACAAGAAGTTTTGAACAGAAAGCGTGAGGTGCCGTTGAAACAGAAAATTGCCATCATTATTGGCGCTGGTCCAGCAGGATTGACCGCAGCATACGAACTTTTAGTTAGGACCGATGTACTTCCTGTCGTATTAGAGAAGAGCGGGTACATGGGAGGGATTTCGCGCACCATCAATTACAAAGACAATCGTATTGATATTGGTGGACACAGGTTCTTTTCCAAGAGCGATCGCGTAATGGATTGGTGGTTCCAACACCTGCCCATACAGGAAAGCGCCGGTCCGACACAATCCATTACCTATCAGGGCAAAACACGAGAGGTCGTACCTGGTGAACACGTGCGCAGCGCACACGCGGACGATGAAGTCATGCTGGTGCGCCAGCGCAAATCGAGGATCTACTACCTGCGCCAATTTTTTGACTACCCCATCCAGTTGAGCGTGGATACGTTGCGGAAGCTGGGTCCGCGGCGGACAGTACGCATCGGGCTGAGTTATCTGAGAACTACTCTGTTTCCGCCCAAAGAGGTTGTGAATTTGGAGCAATTTTTTATCAAGCGTTTCGGTCGTGAACTCTACCGGACCTTCTTTCAGTCATACACGGAGAAGGTGTGGGGCATTCCCTGCCACGAGATTAGCGCGGAATGGGGCGAACAACGGATCAAGGGCCTTTCCATTACGAAGACGATTTTGCATTTTCTCAAGACCACGCTGGGACGCAAGGCGGATGTCCGCCAGAAGGGGACGGAGACGTCGCTGATTGAGCAGTTTCTCTATCCTAAATATGGTCCGGGCCAAATGTGGGAAATCGTAGCGCGAAAAATTCAGGAGAAAGGCGGGGTCATCGAAAGCGGCATCGATGTGCATGGCGTGCTGCTGGAGGGCAATCGCGTTGTGGCGGTGACCGGCGTGGATGAAGCAGGTTCTCCCCGGAAATTTGTTGGCGACTATTTTTTTTCCACCATGCCGGTCAAAGAGCTGGTGTCATCCATGGATACCAAGGTGCCGGATTCCGTACGCGAAATCAGCGACGGATTGATGTACCGGGATTTTATTACCGTGGGATTGCTGGTGCGGCGGCTCAAAGTGGGGGAAAACGGCCACATCACCGACAATTGGATCTACATTCAAGAGCCGGATGTGGTGGCGGGGCGGCTTCAGATTTTTAATAACTGGAGTCCCCATATGGTGGCCGACTCGGCCAATGTCTGGTTGGGAGTGGAATACTTTTGCAACGAAGGCGACGCGCTCTGGAACAAATCAGATGCGGAAATGAAGGAGCTTGCCGCTGAGGAATTGGACCGCATCGGCATTCTGAATCGAAACGATGTGATCGATGCGACTGTCATTCGCATGCCCAAAACATATCCAGCCTATTTCGGAACATACTCGCGTTTCCCCGAGCTGAGGCGCTATTTGGACAGTTTCGAAAATCTATTTTTGGTTGGCCGGAATGGGATGCACAAGTACAACAATCAAGACCATTCGATGCTGACGGCTATGGTCGCAGTCGACCAGATTGCAAAGGGCTGCGTGGACAAGGATGCGATTTGGGAAGTGAACACCGAGATGGAGTATCACGAACAAAAATCGTAATGCCGCAATATGGATGGAGCCATCCACGAGAATCGCTTCTCATGTTGAGCAGCTGCATGAAAAGACTAATTTTTAAGCGCAAGAGTCTTGTTTGGGCGGCAACGCGCAATGCCATAGACGGCCAGCACCACCATCTGCGGGTCCACCTGCCTGCGAAAATACACTTCCACGTGCGTGAAATAGAACACGGCAGGAAACACCAAAAGCATCACGCCATAGAGAGCGGCTACGGGGAAGTGTTCTCGCAGGGCGCGCCGCAAACCGATCAGGGCAAGCAGCGTCAGCGAAGTGCTAAAAAAAATGTTCGCTGGATCCAGCGGTTCTTCCGCTAAATAGCGCGGGTCCAGACTCCAATAGCCCGTCCAGATGTAAACGAACCTTCGCACCGTTACCCAGGCGAACCAGGCTTTATGCCCGCGGATATATTCGAGCGCTTGCACCTTCTTTTCGTTCATGTAGGCGATCTCGCCCATCTGCTTGAATTTCTGCCAATCGGCGTCATTGTGCCAGGGGCCAATTTGGCGCGGACGCCAGTGGAATGTGTCGCCATTGTTGCCGATCATCAGTTCCAGGCCCATATTGTCGCGAAAGGGAACGAAGTGATGGAATACCTGGTAGTTGCGCACAAACCACGGCATTACGGAAAGAATAACGGTAAGAGAGATCACGCTGAGCGGGGCGAGCCAATTTTCGCGTTTGTGGAATAAGCGAACACCGATCCAGCCCAGCATGATCGGCAGCACGGTCAGTACGACAGGTTCGCCGAGAGCTGCAAACCCCCAAAGTAATCCATAGCCGATCCACGCCTTCACGCTGACCGGTTCCTCAAATTGCAGGGTTAGCAGGAACAGAATGGCGAGCAACAGCGTGGAGAGCCAGGTGGCCCAGATGCGTTCGACGGAAAAATAAATTGCGTAAGGGAAAAACGCCCAGGCCCATCCGGAGTAGACGGCAACGCGGTCACCAAAAGTTTTCCGCGCGAAGAAAAATACTGGCATGCACGTGAGCGCTGAGATCATGGCGTTGGACGAGAGCAGGACGAAGGCCGAGGCCACGCTATAAACGCCGAAAATCTTAAAAACTCCTGCGACGAAGTAGGGATAGACCGGCGTGAGAAATCCCGTCAGCCCCGTGTCCTCAAACAGCGGGCTGGCGAATCCGTGCCCGGTAGCGATGGAGCGGGCGATTCGACCGTTCTCGTAGGCGAAACGCCAGTGGTCGCGCTCCGGGTCGAGTTGCTCCTGGTAGAGAAAACCCATCACAATCAGCCGAATTGCCAGCGCGACGAGGACCATGCACCACTTGCTATTCAGGCAAGCATGGAAGCGACTGCGAGCAGGAGTCAAGGAGTCGACCGGCGTATCCATTTTGGCAGGGTTTACCCGCCCGAATTCTAACAGAGGCCAGCTTTTTGGCTGCCCAAGGGGAGGGGTGCAGCTCGAATATTTCAACCAAAATTTGTCATTCCGTCATAAGCGGCGATACTGCCGAGAATGGACGCTTTCCACTGAAGAATGCCTCTCATCGCCCCATACGGTCCGGCTGTAGGGGGTCTTTTGACTCCGTTTGCCGCGCTTCGCGCGGCAAATTCAGCTCAGGATGACACTTTTATTAACCAGTCTTAATTTTAGCCAATTTCAACCAATCTTGTTTAACCAACCTTCAATTTAACCAACTCACACTCCACTCACGCATCAGCGCACGCTGTCATCCTGAGCGCGCCAATGTCTTCACGAAGTGAAGGCATTGCGAAATCGAAGGACCCCCATCATCTGTAAGTTGCAATTCCGCTGAGAGGCATTCTCACAGGACACTTTCCACCGAGTGTGTCTCTAAGCTACCGCGAAAGGCCTAACATTGATCTTCCGCCCTCGCCTAAGTAGCATCTAACTGAAGAACCTATGGCAAGATCCCCAACCACCGCACCGGATTCAGGGCGCTCCCCGCTGGCCTTCGGCGAAATCCTGGCTTTTTCCTACGACACCTTTAGCCAAAATAAGGTTCGTTTCGCGCTCACTGCGCTGGGCATGGTGATCGGGACGGCTTCTTTGATCCTGGTGGTCACGATTGGCATGACGGGGCGACAGTACATTCTGAATCAGATTCAGGCCATCGGCGCGAATCTTGTTTTTGCAGAGTACGAGGGCGGCGCGCCTCGCATCACGGCAACGGCTCCCGATCCTCTCACCGTCGCAGATATTGATGCCGTTCGCGCTCAAGTGCCTGAAGTTGTTTCGGCTTCGCCGTTCATGAACTTGAATGAGCGCATCAGTGTAGGAAACGGAAAACAGCAGGACATCCTCATTCTGGGCGTCTATCCCGAGTATCGGGCCGTCCGGAATCTCTCTGTCTTGTCGGGGAGGTTCTTCGACCAGGAGGACTATCAGGCACGCAACAAGGTTGGTGTCATCACCGATAAGCTCGCGCGCAAGCTTTATGGTTCTCCCGAAGCGGCGCCCGGCCACATTCTCAAGCTCAGCGCGCTTCCTTTCACGGTGATCGGCACGTTCAAAGAGAGTGTCGAGACTTTCGGCCAATCCGAAGTGCAGGACAACACCATGGCGATTCCATACTCGGTGACGCGTTCGTTTATGGATACGCCCGTAGTTCGACAGATCTATTTTTCCGTTGCCGACCCATCCATGGTCGTGCCGGTTACCGCGCAAATCCGCAGCGTGATTCAGGCTCGCCACCGCCCCGAGTCCGTCTACAACATTGAGAACTTCACGCAATTGCTGCAACTCGCGGATCGCAGTGCCACGGCGTTGACTCTTGTTTTGCTGCTGGTAGCTGCGGTCGTGTTGCTGGTGAGTGGAATTGGAATCATGAATATCATGCTCGCCACGGTGAGCGCACGCATTCGGGAAATTGGTATTCGGAAGGCGCTCGGCGCCACGAATCGTGAAATTCGCTTTCAGTTCCTGGCGGAGGCGATTCTGATTTCTCTGGTGGGCGGCATTATCGGAATTGTCATTGGCCTAGCGATCCCGTTCTCGGTCCGCTTCTTTTTCGACGACTTCCACATTCCGATTTCCGGGTTGTCGGCCATCATCGCGATTATCGTTTCTTCCCTGGTCGGGATCATTTTCGGGACGGTTCCCGCAACCCGAGCCGCGCAGATGGATCCGGTGGAGAGTCTGCGGTACGAGTAAAGCAGTTTCGAGTTTCCAGTTTCGAGTGAGAGTTCTTACGGATCTGCTTTCGCTCGAAACTCGAAACTTGCAACTCGAAACTCCGCACGCAGAAAAGCCGGGCAAGTTCGCCCGGCTTCGCAATACCCCTGATCGTAAGTCTCAGTTGTGGCTCGCGTTCAGTTTGTGCCACCTAGTTGAAACGCCGCGTAAGGGTGACAAACTCTCGCGGTGAA
>Ga0209068_10000085_pt1 | contig 55707 bp, 52 predicted proteins | sample ColStrG_CSR_2012_FD_187200 | JGI IMG/M metagenome (GOLD analysis project Ga0209068, IMG submission 187200) | Freshwater sediment microbial communities in response to fracking from Pennsylvania, USA - Cold Stream Run_MetaG_CSR_2012 (SPAdes)... | ecosystem: Environmental > Aquatic > Freshwater >...
AGCCCGATCACCACGGCGGCCGCGCCGGCGACCCAGCCGCTCAGCAGGCCGCCCGAGGCGGCGGCGCCGGTGATGGTCACCGCGGCCGATGTTCCCCCCCCGCCCGCGACCGCCGAAGCACCGCTGAGCCCGGCGGCTGACCCGCCCCCGGCTGCTCCGCCTGCGGCCGCGGCCGGCCCGGCGTGTGCGATCCCGGCCGCCGCTGCGCCCAGGCCCACGACGCCGGCCACTGCGGCCGCCGCGACGCTGCTGCTGCCGGCCGCGGTACCGGCGGCTGCTGCGGCCCCCGCGACGCTCGTCCCCGCGCCGGCTCCTGCCGCGGCCGTGCCGGCCGCCGACGTTCCGGCGGCCCCCGCGCCGCCTGCTGACCCCGCCGTGCCAGCGGTGCCGGCCGTGCCAGCGGCGGCGGTGGCCCCGTGCGCGGCAAGGTGGCCGAGCCCGACCGCGGCCGTTCCGGTCCCCAGGAGGGCGCCGGCGGACAGGTAGCCCGCCGCCGCCAGTCCCAGCACCAGGGGCGCGATGACCGCCCGCATCCCGTGGCTGACCTCGGTCAGCTCGAGCACCAGGGCCCGGCATCGCGAGCAGCCCTCCAGGTGACCCTCGACCTGCGCCGTCTCGCGCTTGGACAGCCCCCCGCGTGCATACGAGCCGAGACGGTCGGAGTATGGCTGGCAGTCGGTCTCGAGCGGGCCCATCAAGTGCTGCTGCAGGTATGCCTGGCGCAGGCCCTCCCGCGCCCGGTACGCCAGCGCCGCCACGCCGTTGGCCGTCAGCCCGAGCAGGGGAGCGACCTCGGCCGGGTTCAGGCCCTCGACCTCGGTGTGCCACAGGACGGTCTGCCACCGTTCGGGCAGCGAGGAGTAGGCCCGCGACACGATCGTCTTCTCCAGGCCCTCCAGGGCCGGATCGACGAAGGGAACGCCCGGGTCGTACGCGCTGAGGTCGTCGGTCACCTGGACGCGGCTGGTCTGCCGGGTCCGGTCGTAGGCGTTGCGGCGCAGCGCAGTCAGCAGGTAGGCCCGGAAAGCCACGTCGGGACCGCCGCCCGCCTGCACGACCGTGAGCACCTTGGCGAACGCCTCCGACACCAGGTCGTCAGCCTCGTTGGGGTCCCGGGTGAGCTGTCGAGCCAGCGCCCTGGCCGCCCCCACGTGGCGGTCGAACAAGGGTCCGAATGCTGCGGTGTCTCCTGACCGGACGGCCGTGATCAGCTCGGCGTCGCTCGGACCAGGCGCCTGGGTGGGCGCCAGGGCGGTGTCGAGCGGCAGGTCGGTCACGGGTTTCGTCTCTCCTCGGCCGGACGTTCCACGGGCGCGCCCTGGCGTGGCCGACGTGTCCGCTGTGGTGACTCGCGCATGAACTGTGCTGACTTGTGCGTGAACTGTGGTGACTCGTGCATGAATCTGTGCCCGGCTGGCGCCGTCGTTCGAGCGTCGGTCAGCGCTGCCTCGCAGAAGGGACGGCGTTGGGCGTCGGGCGTGACGGGGTTCACCGGCGAACCTTCTAGAAATTCTTCGGTCTTTTCCGCGTCACGGTTGAGCCGTGGGCCCGTCTCATCGGTGTCGAAGGGCCGAAACGGGCAGAAGGAGGAGACACCATGGCGGACGACGCACTGGCGCTGCTCTTCCCTCTGGGCGGACCTGCCTCCGCAATCCGTTCGCAGTGGCAGCGGCACAGCGCCGAGGCCTACTGGTCCCACCCCGCAGACTGGTGGGACCCGGCCGTCGACGCTCTGGCGGAGGCCGTCGCGGACGGGCGGGACGCGACGGTCCCCGCTGAGCTCCTGGGGGCGGTGCGCGCCGAGGCCGGCGTCGGGCTCCCGGAGGCGCTGGACGACCTCGCGGCCCTCTACACGGTGATCGGCAACGCGGTGCCCCCGTTCGCGGTGGTTCGAGCCTTCACCGGGGGATGGGCAGACGCGGGCATCGGCCCTGTGCGGGCCGCGTCCTGCCAGGACGCGATGACCGGGCTGGCCACCTCCGCCTACCTGAGGACCCGGCTGTGCGAGGTCTACCGCAGCGCGGTCGTCGACAACGTCCTGGTCACCGACACCATGGCGATCGTCGTGCTCGACGCGTCGGTGATGACCACCGACCCATGGCAGAGGCTGGCCCGGGTCTGCGTGCTCGCCGACTGCCTGCGCGAGCTGTTCGACGGCGGAGAGTCGCTGGTTGCCCTCGGCTCGGGCCGGGTCGCAGCTTTGGTGCCCCGCGGGGACGACCTGGGAGCAGTGCTGGCCCGGCTGAAGGACCTCGTCGACATCCGGCTGGTCCTGGGCGGGCTGAGCCGAGCGGCCCGCCGGCCACCGCGAGTGTGGCTGGAACCGCTGCCCGCGGACTACGACCAGGCGCTCGCGCTCCTTCGGGAGCTCGAACGCTGACCTAGACGTGCCTGGCCCGCCGAGGGGGCGGGTCTGGCACCGTCCGGACCATCGAGGGGTGGCTCCGGAGCAGTTCGGGTTCTCTGAGGGGATGGACCCGGACTCGTCGCCCGACGGTGCACCGGCCCCTGGAGGGGTAGGCCGGTGCACCGTCGAGGCAGGTCGGCCGCGGGACCGTCCGCGGCCGGGTTCTGACCTGGCCGGTTCGCCCGGGCGGCCGAAGCGGCCCGCCCACGGTCGGCGAGAGCAGGGCCGCGCAGGTCTGCGGCGTCTACATCAGCTCAAGCAGCTCCAGCAGCGCCGCGCAGGTCCCGGCGGGGTCGGCCACCGCTGCGAAGTGGCCGCCACTGGTTCGAACTGTCGGCCAGCCGCGGGCCATTGCCAGGCGGGCGACCCGCGCGTACCGGGCGGAGGTCTGCAGAACCCCGCACGGTGCGTCGGGCCAGTCCTGGGGTGCGGGGAGCGGCTCGTCGAAGAAGTCCGGTCCGCGGGGGCGCAGGCAGGACAGGACCATCGTGCGCTGGTGCGGGTCCGCCAGGTCCCCGGCGAGGTCGTCCCAGCCGCAGTCGGGCCAGCGCCCGCCAGCTGCCAGGGCGGCCCGAAGCCGGCCGTCCAGGTCCGTCGACTGTGCGGCGGCCAGGTCCAGGCGCGTCGTCCGTGCGCTGGGCCTGGGGGGCTCGGCGTCGACGAAGACATAGCCGGCCACCGGCCGGCGGCCGGCCCGCAGCGCGAAGCCGACCTGGCCGAGCAGCGGCCCGGCGCCCCCATGGGCCACCAGCACGACTGGCTGGCCCGGCTCGAACGGCCCGGCCCTGACCTGAGCGGCTGCCGCTGCGACGAACCTGCTCGCATACGGCGGCGCCGTGTCGGTCGTGACGTCCACGACCAGGGCCGGCAGGCCCGGCCCGTTCAGCAGGTGCCCGAGCCCGCCCCAGGCGGCCGCGGTGGTCAGCGGTGAGTGCAGCAGGACCAGGGCGGACGGGGTCACCTGCCCAGCCTGCCCTACGCTCGGGGACCATGAGCGCTCGCGAGGACCTGCTGGAGCAGATCAAGGCCAAGGCCGTCGTGCACGGCCGGGTGACCTTGTCCTCAGGGCGCGAGGCGGACTACTACGTGGACCTTCGCCGGATCACCCTCGACGGGCTGGCTGCGCCACTGGTGGGGGAGGTCATGCTGGACGTGACGGCCGACCTCGACTTCGAGATGGTGGGCGGTCTGACCCTGGGCGCCGACCCGGTCGCGGCAGCGATGCTGCACGCCGCCGCGGCGCGCGGTCGGCGGCTGGACGCGTTCGTGGTCCGCAAGGAGGGCAAGGCCCACGGCCTGCAGCGGCGGATCGAAGGCCCCGACGTGCGGGGTCGGCGGGTGCTAGCCGTTGAGGACACCTCGACCACCGGCGGTTCGGTGCTGACCGCGGTGGACGCCCTGCGTGAGGCGGGGGCCGAGGTGGTCGCGGTGGCGGTCATCGTCGAGCGCGGCGCCGCCGCGGCGGTCGCCGCGGCCGGGCTGACCTACCGAAGCGCCTACGCGACCGCTGACCTGGGGCTGTGACGCGCTCTAGTCCGAAGCCTGGGCTGCCGACACATCGCAGGTGAACGTGTTGCCTGCCCTGTTCGTCCTCGGCCTCGTCGCGCTCGGCGCCGTCGCCGCCTACTCCGCGTGGGCGAACAACAAGCGGGGCAAGGCGTTGGCGGCGTACGCGGCGTCGAACGGGTGGCGGTACAGCGCCGAGGACGACTCGCTGGCGGTGCGCTGGCACAGCCGCCCCTTCGGCACCGGGGACCGCAGGCGGGCGCGCAATGTGCTCACCGGTACCACCCGGGGGCGCAGCTTCGTCGGTTTCGAGTACCAGTACGACACCGAGAGCTCGTCGCAGAGTTCCACCGGCTGGATGGGCCTGAACGTGGGCAATGGTCGCCAGCGGACCACCCATCACTATGTCGTGGTCGCGCTCGCCCTGCCGACGTTCCTGCCCTCCCTGGAGGTCACCCCGGACAACTTCCTGACCAGGGCCGCCGCCGCAGTCGGCGTCGGCGCCGGCATCGAGCTGGAGAGTGAGGACTTCAACCGGCACTTCAAGGTCAGCGCGCGGAACCCCAAGTTCGCCTCTGATGTGCTCACGCCTCGCACGATGCAGCAGATGCTGTCGACGGGGCAGGGACACTCCTGGCGGATCGAGGGGAGCGACGTCGTCTCCTGGGGGAGCGGACGCCTGGAACCGGTGGGCCTGCTGTCCCGACTTGCCAGCCTGGCTGGCGTGGTCGATGGCATCCCAGACTTCGTCTGGCATGACAATGGCTACGAACCGCACCCCGGGGCGCCGCCGGCTCCCCCTGTCGAAGGACACATGCCGTGATCGGCTTCTGGATCTTCCTCGCGGTCGTTGTGGTGGCGGCGCTGGCCGTCATCGCCTCGTACAACCGCTTCGTCCGCCAACGAAACCTCGTCCAAGAGTCCTGGCGTCAGATCGACGTGGAGCTGACCCGGCGACACGACCTGGTGCCCAACCTCGTCGAGACGGTCAAGGGCTACGCGGCCCACGAACGGCAGACGCTCGAGGCAGTGACGGCGGCCCGCGCCGCCGCCGCGGCGACGGGCTCCGGACCAGCGGCACAGGCCGCGCAGGAGAACGCGCTTTCGGGGGCGCTGCGCCAGCTGTTCGCCGTGGCGGAGTCCTACCCGGACCTGAAAGCCAGCGCGAACTTCCTCGACCTGCAGCGCCAGCTTGCCGAGACCGAGGACCGGATCGCGGCCGGCCGTCGGTTCTACAACGGCAATGTCCGGGCGCTCAACACCCGGGTCGAGGCGTTCCCGTCGTCGGTCGTCGGCAAGACCTTCGGGTTCGTCAAAGCCGAGTACTTCACGGCCGACGACCCCGGGGTCCGGGCCACACCTACGGTCAGCTTCTAGCCAGCTGGGAAGCCGAGCGGACTGGGCGCCGCGGGGGGCCTACACGCCCTACAGGCCCTGCTGGCCCGTCTGAGTCGGCCCGCTCTGCGGACTCTGCCCGCTCTGCGGACTCTGCACACTGTGTGGACTCTCCACACTGTGTGGACGCTGCACACTGTGTGGACGCTGCACACTCTGCGGGTGTGCTCGATGTGCCGGCTGGGGACGCTCGCCTGACTTGGTGCCGCACCCTCAGTCGCCTAAGACGGCGGGGCGGCCTCGGTCGGCTGGGTGACCTGAGCCGGCTCGGTGCCCTGAGCCGGCTGGCCCTGCTTGCCGTGCTTGCGCCCACGCCGGAAGAGCTCGAGCCCGGCCGTCGCCACCGACAGCGTCACGGCAGCGATCACGAGCACGTCGAGATGGTCGCGCAGGAAGGCGACCTGGCCGAGCGAGAAGCCCAGCAAGGTCATCCCGGTCGCCCACAGCGTGCCCCCGATGACCGAGTAGATCGCGTAGGTGCGCCATCTCATCTTGCTCGCCCCGGCCAGCACGGTGATGAACGTCCGCACGATCGGGACGAAGCGGGCCAGAAGGATGGCGCCCGCGCCGAACCGCTTGAAGAAGGCGTTCGTGCGCTCGAGATGCTCAGGGCGGAACAGGAACGACTCCGGCCGGCGGAAGATCGCCGGGCCGGCCGCACTGCCGATCTGGTACCCGACGAGGTTGCCTGCGACGGCCGCCACTGACACCAGGACGCAGATCAGGACCAGCGACGACGGCAGCACCTTGCTGTTGTTGGCCACCAGGACCCCCGCGGCGAACAGCAACGTGTCACCGGGAAGGAAGAAGCCGACGAGCAGGCCGCACTCGGCGAAGATGATGGCCAGCAGTCCGAGGAGCCCGAACGAGGCGAGCAGGCTGTTCGGGCTCAGGCTGACGGCGACAAGAGAGATCACCCGGTCGATCGTACGTGCTGGAACGCAAACTCCCGGCCAAGGCGCCCCCCGGGGTGCCAGGCTGCGCGCGTGACCCAGATGCCCCCCGACCCGCGCGGGCCGGCTGCCCTCGACCGGTGGGAGACCGACCGCGGCCCCGCCGAAGTCGGGGTCGGACCAGCGCCCCAGCCCTGGCCGGACGACCCCCGGCTGGACCCCGAGCTGCTGGCAGGCGGCGACCGGCGCAACGTCGTCGACCGGTACCGCTACTGGCGGGTGGAGGCGGTGATGGCTGACCTCGACACCCGGCGCCACCCCTTCCACGTCGCGGTCGAGAACTGGGCGCACGACCTCAACATCGGCTCGGTCGTGCGCACCGCGAACGCGTTCAACGCCAGCTCGGTCCACATCGTCGGCGAGCGGCGGTGGAACCGGCGGGGAGCCATGGTGACCGACCGGTACATGCATGTATACCTGCACCCCGAGGTCGACAGCCTGGCGGCCTGGGCCGCCGATCGGGGCCTGCCCGTTCTGGGCGTCGACAACCTGCCCGGATCGGTGCCCCTGGAGACCTACGACCTGCCCAGGGCCTGCATGCTGATCTTCGGACAGGAGGGTCCCGGGCTGTCGCAGCAGGCTCGCGCAGCCTGCTCGCAGGTGCTCTCGGTGGCCCAGTCCGGCTCCACCCGCTCGGTCAACGCCGCAGCGGCCGCGGCGGTGGCGATGCACGCGTGGGTACGACGTCACGACTTCGGTCAGTTCCCAACCGCGGGCACCTCCTGAAAGGATGTGGCCGAACTCAGCCGACACCGGATCCGAGGAGCACGTCCATGCCCATCGCCACCCCTGAGGTCTACTCGCAGATGCTCGACCGGGCCAAGGCCGGACACTTCGCGTACCCGGCGATCAACTGCACGTCCTCGCAGACCATCGTCGCGGCCATCCGCGGCTTCGCCGAGGCCGCCAGCGACGGCATCGTGCAGGTGTCCTGGGGCGGCGCCGAGTTCGCGTCCGGCCAGGGGCTCAAAGACATGGTGGTGGGGGCGACCGCGCTGGCGGAGTTCGCCCACGTCGTGGCCGCGAAGTACGACGTGCAGATCGCCCTGCACACTGACCACTGCCCGGCGAACAAGCTGGACGGGTTCATGCGCCCGCTGGTCGACCTCAGCCTGGAGCGGGTGGCCCACGGCCAGGCCCCGCTGTTCCAGTCCCACATGTGGGACGGCTCGGCGGTCGGGCTGACCGAGAACCTCGACGTGGCCCGCGAGATGCTCGACAAGTGCCACCGGGCCCACATCGTGCTGGAGCTGGAGATCGGAGTGGTGGGCGGGGAGGAGGACGGCGTCGAGGCCAAGCACGACGCCAAGCTGTACTCGACCCCGCAGGACGCGATCGCGACAGCCGAGATGCTCGGCCTGGGGGAGCACGGCCGCTACCTTCTGGCAGCCACGTTCGGCAACGTGCACGGCGTCTACAAGCCCGGCAACGTGGTCCTTCGTCCGTCGATCCTGGCGGAGCTGCAGAGCGCGGTGGCCGCCAAGTTCGGCCTGCCCGAGGGCGCCCAGCCGTTCGACATGGTCTTCCACGGCGGCTCAGGCTCACTGCTGTCGGAGATCCGGGAGGCCCTGGACTATGGCGTGGTCAAGATGAACATCGACACCGACACCCAGTACGCCTTCACCCGACCCATCGCCGACCACATGCTCGTCAACTACGCCGGGGTGCTCAAGGTCGACGGTGAAGTCGGCAACAAGAAGCTCTACGACCCCCGCGCCTACGGCAAGGCAGCCGAGGCGGGCATGGCGGCCCGGGTGGTCGAGGCGTGCGAGGACCTGAGGTCCACCGGCACCCGCATCAGCTGAGCCAGCCAACCGGGCTGACCCTGGCGACCGGGCGTGCTCACGGGTGTGCGGCGCACCGGTGCGCCGAAACAGGCAGGATGAGGTCATGAGCTTCGACAACCTGCTGGCCGGACCGCCCCCCACCCTGCTGGCCGAAGACCCCGTACCGAACGGGCAGCTCGCCGCCGGCGTGCCGCCGGCGCAGGTCGCCGCCGATCATCCGGAGTTCAGCCTGGCCTGGGCCGAGCTCGCCGACGACGCCTTCGGCCGCGGTTCGGTCATCGAGTCCTACGCCTACGCCCGCACCGGCTACCACCGCGGCCTGGACCAGCTGCGCCGGTCGGGGTGGAAGGGTCATGGCCCGGTGCCCTGGGAGCACGAGCCGAACCGGGGCTTCCTGCGGTGCGTGCACGCGCTGGGTCGCGCCGCCGCGGCGATCGGGGAGTCCGCCGAGGCTGACCGCTGCCAGACCTTCCTGCAGGACAGCTCGCCGCTGGCGGCGCGCACCCTGGCCGACAAGACCCCGACCGGCTGACGTGGCCGCCGGCGCCGCCGCGGGCCCCGGCCACCGCGCGCCTGTCGTCGTGGGCGCCGGGATCGCCGGGATCGCCTGCGCGCGGGAGCTGGCAGCCGCGGGGCATCGGCCCCGGGTGTACGAGCGGGAGCCGAACCTGGGCGGCCGCATGGCCACCGCGGGCCTGCGCGGCAGGCCGGTCGACGTTGGTGCCGCGTACCTGACTGCGCACGACCCGACGTTCGTCGACGTCGTCCAGGGGTGGCTGCGGCGCGGCCTGGTCCGAGAGTGGACGGACACCTTCCACCTGGCCAGCCCCGAGCAGGGGCTGCAGGCCACGACCACCGGGCCGATGCGCTACGCGGCACCTGAAGGGCTGCGATCGCTGGTCGAGGACCTGGCGACCGGGCTCGAGGTGTCCCGTCCCCGCGAGGTCCGGGTCGTGGGACCCGGCCCGACAGTGGATGGGGCGCGGGTGCCCGCCGTGGTCTTGGCCATGGCGGACCCGCAGGCCCTGGAGCTGCTCGCCGCCGACCTGACCCTTGAGCGCGAGCTGGTCTCGCAGGTGCTGTGGGAGCCGGCGGTGGTGCTGGCCGCCGGCTGGACCGGGCGCTGCTGGCCGGCTCTGGACGCCGCCTTCGTCCGCGACTCCGCGGTGCTCCGGTTCGTCCTGGACGACGGGGCCCGGCGCGGTGACGGCGCGCCTGTCCTGGTCCTGCACGCCGACCCGGTCTTCTCCGCCCGCCACCGCAGCGACCCCGGTTCAGCTGTGCCGGTGATGCTCGCCGAGCTGGCCCAGGTCCTGGGCGTCACGCGCCCGCCGGCCTGGGTCCAGGTCAGCGCCTGGGACGCCGCGCAGCCCTCGCGCCCGCGCGCCGAGCCGTTCCGGCTGGGCTCGTCGATGGTCGCCCTGGCGTCGGACGGCTGGGCGCCCCGGTCGCGGGTCGAAGCGGCGTTCGGGTCCGGTCGGGCGCTGGGACGAGAGCTCGCCGACCGGCTCGGGTAGCCTTTCCGGCGGCCTGCGCACCGCAGTCAGCCACCAGCTGAGCCGACGGAGAGGGACGACTGTGCCCGCGATCGTGCTCGTTGGCGCCCAGTGGGGCGACGAAGGCAAAGGCAAGGCCACCGACCTGCTCGGCGGGGTGGTGGACTACGTGGTGAAGTTCAACGGGGGCAACAACGCCGGCCACACGATCGTGGTCGACGGCGAGAAGTACGCGCTGCACCTGCTGCCGTCGGGCATCCTGACCCCGGGCGTGGTCCCGGTCATCGGCAACGGGGTCGTGATCGACCTCGCGGTGCTGTTCAGCGAGATCGGCCAGCTCGAGGCGCGGGGCGTGGACACCTCCGCCCTGGTGGTCAGTGCCAACGCCCACCTCGTGCCGACGTACAACGCCGTGCTGGACAAAGTCACCGAGCGGTTCCTGGGCAGCCGGCGGATCGGCACGACCGGGCGCGGCATCGGTCCCACCTATGCCGACAAGATGAACCGGGTCGGCATCCGCGTGCAGGACGTCTTCGACGAGAACATCCTGCGGCAGAAGGTCGAGGGCGCCCTGGACCAGAAGAACCAGATGCTGGTCAAGATCTACAACCGGCGGGCCATCACCGTCGACTCGGTGGTGACCGAGCTGCTCTCGTACGCCGACCGTCTGCGGCCGATGGTCGCCGACACCGCCCTGCTGCTCTGCGAGGCGCTCGACGCCGGTCGCACCGTCCTGCTGGAAGGTGGCCAGGCCACCTTGCTGGACGTCGACCACGGCACGTACCCGTTCGTCACCTCGTCTAACGCGACCGCGGGCGGGGCGTGCACCGGCTCAGGCATCCCGCCGCGCCGGGTGGACCGGGTCATCGCGATCGTCAAGGCCTACACCACCAGGGTCGGGGAAGGGCCCTTCCCCACCGAGCTGCCGGGCGCCGACGGCGAGCGGCTGCGTAGCGCCGGCAACGAGTACGGCACCACGACGGGCCGTCCCCGGCGGTGCGGCTGGTTCGACCTGCCCATAGCCCGGTATGCCGCCCGGATCAACGGCGTGACCGACTTCGTGCTGACCAAGCTGGACGTGCTGACCGGCTGGGAGCGGATCCCGGTCTGCGTGGCGTACGACATCGACGGCGAGCGGTGCCCGCAGATGCCCATGACGCAGACCGACTTCCACCATGCGAGGCCGGTCTATGAGTACCTGCCGGGGTGGACCGAGGACCTGTCCAAGGCCCGCAGCCTCCAGGACCTGCCGAAGGCGGCCCGCGCATACGTGGACTTCCTGCAGGAGCGCGCCGGTGCCCCGTTCTCGGCGATCGGGGTCGGCCCCGGCCGCGACGAGACGATCTGCGTCCGGCCGCTGGTATGACGGCCGGTCAGGCCGCTGCGCCGACCCCCGTCGTGCTAACGGCCAGGACCATCCGGCTCGAGCCGCTGGCGCTCGGGCACGTGCCCGGGCTCGCCGCGGCCACCCTCGGCGACGAGGCGGTCTGGCGGTGGCTGCCGGCCTTCCCGGCCGACGAGCCCGAGCTGCTCGCCCTGGTCGCCGGGGCACTGGCCGAGGCGAGCGCCGGGACCCGGTACCCGTTCGCCATCATCGACGTCACCAGCGGCCAGCCGGTCGGCTCGTCCTCCTACCTCGACATCGACCCGGCCAACCGGCGCATCGAGATCGGCTGGACCTGGCTCGCGAGCGCGGTGTGGCGGACCTCGGTCAACACCGAGGCCAAGCTCGCCCTGCTCGGCCACGCCTTCGACACTCTCGGCTTCGAGCGGGTGGCCTTCAAGACCCACCACAACAACCTGCGCTCCCAGCAGGCCATCGCCCGCCTCGGGGCGGTGCGTGAGGGAACCCTGCGCCATCACATGCTGCATCGTGACGGCACGTGGCGGGACTCGGTGTACTACTCGATCCTGTCCGCCGAGTGGCCCGCCGTGCAGGCCCGGCTGCGGGCCCGGCTGCAGGCCCGGCTGGAGGCCCGGCCGGGCTCCCCGGCCGTTGACACAGTGGCGCCGTGAGGTGGCGCAGGTTGACAGCCTGCACCTCGCGCGCGGGGTGGCCGGGCTCATACCCTGGGGGACGACCGCCCCGTCGACCCCGTCCCAGGGAGAGCCGCCATGATCGACCCGACACCCGACCCTGAGCGCGGCGGGCAGGTCCTCGCTCTCGACCGTGCCCACGTCTTCCACTCGTGGTCAGCCCAGGGCGCTCTCAAGCCGCTGGCGGTTGCCGCGGCGCAGGGCTCGTACTTCTGGGACTACGACGGCAACCGGTACCTGGACTTCTCCAGCCAGCTGGTCAACACCAACATCGGCCACCAGCACCCCAAGGTGGTGGCGGCCATCGCCCAGCAGGCCGCGCAGCTGGCCACGATCGCCCCGCAGCACGCGAACGAGGCGCGCGGGCAGGCCGCCAAGCGCATCGCCGACCTGGCACCGCCGGGGCTGGACAAGGTGTTCTTCACCAACGGGGGCGCGGACGCGATCGAGAACGCCATCCGGATGGCCCGACTGCACACCGGACGGCTGAAGGTGCTGAGCTTGTACCGGTCCTACCACGGCAACACCGGGGCGGCGATCACCGCGACCGGCGACCCCCGCCGCTGGCCCAACGAGCATGCGGCCGGCCATGTCCACTTCTTCGGTCCCCACCTGTACCGGACGTCCTTCTGGGCGCAGGACGAGCAGCAGGAGTCCGAGCGGGCGCTGGCCCACCTGGAGGAGGTCATCACCTACGAAGGCCCCTCGACGATCGCGGCGGTGCTGCTCGAGTCGGTCGTGGGGACCGCCGGCGTCCTGGTCCCGCCCCCCGGCTATCTCGCGGGTGTCAAGGCGCTGTGCGACCGGCACGGCATCGTCTTCATCGCAGACGAGGTGATGGCCGGGTTCGGCCGGACCGGGAAGTGGTTCGCGTTCGAGCACTTCGACACCACCCCGGACCTCATCGCCTTCGCCAAGGGCTCGAACTCCGGGTACATCCCGGTCGGCGGCGTCGTCATCAGCGACGAGATAGCCGCGACGTTCGCTGAGCGGGTGTTCCCAGGGGGGCTGACCTACTCGGGTCATCCGATCGCCTGTGCGTCGATCGTCGCGTCCATCGACGCGATGACCGAGGAGGGCATCGTCGAGAACGCGGCGAGGATCGGCCAGGACGTGCTCGGCCCGGGGCTTCGCGAGCTCGCCGAGCGGCACCCGGTCATCGGTGAGGTTCGGGGGCTGGGGGTGTTCTGGGCGCTCGACCTGGTCAGCGACCGGGAGACCAAGGCGATGCTGGCGCCCTACGGAGGGACGTCCCCGGCGATGGGCGAGCTGGTCGCGCAGTGCCGCGCGCGCGGGCTGATGCCCTTCACGAACTACAACCGGCTGCATGTGGTGCCGCCCTGCATCGTGTCGGACACCGAGGCCAAGGAGGGCCTGGCGATCCTGGACGAGGTCCTCACCGTGGTCGACAGGTACTACACCGGCTGAGTCGGAGGTCCGGCCCGGCGTCGGTCCGGCGGCACGGCACGTCGCCGGTGCTCCCGGCCAAGGCGGGGCACCGGTGCCCCGGCGCCCGACGGTCGACGCCCGTCCGGGGCCGCCCTGGCCGTCGCGACGACGCGGGCAGGTAGCCTGCCCGCGTGAAGGTCCTGGTGATCGGCGCCGGAGCGCGCGAGCACGCCCTGTGCCGGTCCTTGTCCGCCGACCCCGACGTCACCGCCCTGGCGTGCGCGCCCGGCAACGCGGGTACCGCGCAGGTGGCGGCCCAGCTCCCGGTCGTGGCCACCGACCCGGACGCCGTGGTGGCGCTGGCCGCCGGCTGGGGAGCCGACCTGGTCGTGATCGGACCGGAGGGGCCTCTTGTCGCCGGCGTCGCGGACGCCGTGCGCCGCCGCGGGATCGCCTGCTTCGGTCCGTCGGCCGCAGCGGCACGGCTGGAGGGCAGCAAGGCCTTCGCCAAGGAGGTGATGGCGGCGGCCGGGGTCCCGACCGCGATGGCGATGGTCTGCGACACCGCGCAGGAGGCGGCGGCTGCCCTGGACGCCTTCGGTCCGCCGTATGTCGTCAAGGACGACGGGCTCGCGGCCGGCAAAGGCGTCGTCGTCACCGACGACCGCGACCTTGCCCTGGCCCACGCCGCGGCCTGCCGGCGGGTGGTCATCGAGGAGTACCTGGACGGGCCCGAGGTCTCGCTGTTCTGCCTGAGCGACGGGCGCACAGTGGTGGCGCTGGAGCCGGCGCAGGACTTCAAGCGGGTCGGGGACGGCGACACCGGGCCGAACACCGGGGGGATGGGGGCCTACTGCCCGCTGCCCTGGGCACCGGCCGGCCTGGTCGAGGACGTGCTGGCCCGGGTGGTCCAGCCGGTCGTCGACGAGCTGCACCGCCGCCAGACCCCGTTCGTGGGCGTGGTGTATGCGGGGCTTGCCATGACGAGCAGCGGACCCAGGGTCATCGAGTTCAACGCCCGTTTCGGCGATCCCGAGACCCAGGTCGTACTGGCCCGGCTCGGCACGCCGCTGGCCGGGCTGCTGATGGCCTCGGCGACCGGACGGCTCGACCTCGTCGAGCCGCTGCGTTGGCACGACTGCGCCGCGGTCACCGTCGTCATCGCCGCAGCCGGGTACCCGGCCGACCCGCGCACCGGCGACCCGATCGCCGGCCTGGACGAGGCCAACGCCGTCCCGGGCGTCGTCGTCCTGCACGCCGGCACGGCGACGGTCCCTGGCGGCCAGGTGGTCAGCGCCGGCGGGCGGGTCCTGTCGGTGACCGCGACCGGCGCCGACCTTCGACAGGCACGCGAGCGCGCCTACGAGGCCGTCGACCGGATCGGGCTTGCCGGGTCCCACTACCGCACCGACATCGCCGCCGACTCGAGCTGACCGGCAGCTGACCGGTTGCTGCGTAGCGGGTCCCGAGCGCGGCCCGGTCCGCTCGGGGGGCGGCCCACCTCCCGAGGCCGCGACCGCCCGCCCGGACGCGGGCCTCGGATCGGTCCGGGGGCGGCGTGCGGACCTGCACCTCCCGGCGAAGAGGCACTCGTCGCGACCGCGCGCCCTAGGGCGCGGTGACGGCGATGACCCGGTGACGGCGGCGGTGCGCGACACTGGGCCGGTGACTGCCGAGCCGAGCCCGCAGGGGCCGACCCCGAACGTGCTCGCCGCCCGCTACGCCTCGGCGCCGATGGTGTCCCTGTGGTCCCCCGAGCACAAGATCGTCCTGGAGCGGCGCCTGTGGATCGCGGTCCTGGAGGCTCAGCGAGACCTCGGCGTGGACGTCCCGGCGGACGCGGTCCAGGCCTACACGTCGGTGGTGGACCAGGTCGACCTGGCGAGCATCGCCGCGCGCGAGCGGCGCACACGCCATGACGTCAAGGCACGGATCGAGGAGTTCAGCTCCCTGGCCGGCTTCGAGCAGATCCACAAGGGGATGACCTCCCGCGACGTCACCGAGAACGTCGAGCAGATGCAGGTGCGCGGCGCTCTGCTGCTCATCCGGGACAAGGCGGTCGCCACGCTGGTGCGGCTGGCCGCGCTCGCCGCCCAGTACGACACGCTGGTGGTCGCCGGACGCACACACAACGTGGCCGCCCAGGCCACCACGCTCGGCAAGAGGTTCGCCTCGGCTGCGCAGGAGCTGCTGGTCGCCTACGAGCGTCTGGACGAGCTCATCGCCCGGTACCCGCTGCGGGGGATCAAGGGTCCCGTGGGCACGGCGCAGGACCAGCTCGACCTTCTGGACGGCGACGGCGACAAGCTGGCCGAGCTTGAACGCCGGGTCGCCGCGCACCTCGGCTTCGACCGGGTGCTGTCCAGCGTGGGCCAGGTGTACCCGAGGTCTTTGGACTTCGACGTCGTCGCGGCCCTGGTGCAGCTGGCCGCCGGGCCGTCCTCGCTGGCCACCACCGTGCGGCTGATGGCCGGCAACGAGACGGTGACCGAGGGGTTCGTGCCCGGCCAGGTCGGCTCCTCGGCGATGCCGCACAAGATGAACACCCGGTCGTGCGAGCGGGTCAACGGGCTGGCCGTGGTGCTGCGCGGCTACCTGTCGATGGTCGGGGAGCTGGCCGGTGACCAGTGGAACGAGGGGGACGTGTCCTGCTCGGTGGTCCGGCGGGTGGCCCTGCCCGACGCTTTCTACGCAATCGACGGTCTGCTGGAGACCTTCTTGACCGTCCTGGACGAGCTCGGGGTCTTCCCCGCGGTGCTCGAGCGGGAGCTCGCCCGGTACCTGCCCTTCCTGGCCACGACCAAGGTGCTCATGGCGGCCGTCAGGCACGGCGTCGGCCGCGAGGTCGCGCACGAGGTGGTCAAGGAGCATGCGGTGGCGGTGGCCCTGGCGATGCGCGAGGAAGGTGCTGGCGGCAACGACCTGCTCGACCGGCTCGCGGCCGACCCCAGGCTCGGGCTGACCGCGCAGGACCTGGCCGCCCTGCTGGCGGACCCGCTGACGTTCACCGGGGCGGCGGGGTCCCAGGTTGAGCAGGTCGCGGCGCAGGTGGCCGCCGTTGCCGCCGCCCACCCTGGCGCCGCGGGCTACGTTCCGGCGGCCATCCTCTGACCGCCGGTAGGCTCTCGGCGATGAGCCAAGACAGCCCCCCGGGCCCGCTGGGCTACAGCCACGTGTACAGCGGGAAGGTGCGCGAGCTGTACGCCAGGTCCGACGGCCTGCTGCTGTTCGTGGCCACCGACCGGATCTCCGCGTTCGACCACGTGCTGCCCACGCCGATCCCGGACAAGGGGCGCATCCTCACCCAGATGTCGCTGTGGTGGTTCGACCAGCTCGCCGACCTTGTGCCCAACCACCTGGTGTCGCTGGACGTGCCCGGCGAGTTCGCCGGGCGGGCGATGCTGTGTGAGCGGCTGCAGATGCTTCCCGTCGAGAACGTGGCCCGCGGCTACCTGACGGGCTCGGGCCTGGCGGACTACCGGCAAGCCGGCGCGGTGTGCGGGGTTCGGCTACCGCCCGGGCTCGTCGACGGGTCGAAGCTGCCAGAGCCGATCTTCACCCCCGCGACCAAGGCCCCCGCAGGCGAGCACGACGAGAACATCGACTACGCCGGCGTCAGTGCACTCGTTGGCGAGCAGACGGCCGGGGAGCTGCGCAGGCTGACCCTGGCGGTGTATTCCAGGGCCGCCACGATCGCGGCTGGGCGCGGCATCATCGTGGCCGACACCAAGCTGGAGTTCGGCCGTCGGCCCGACGGGGTAACTGTGCTCGCTGACGAGGTGCTCACCCCCGACTCCTCGCGCTTGTGGCCGGCGCGCCGGTGGCGGCCCGGTGGCGCGCAGCCTTCGCTGGACAAGCAGTACGTGCGCGACTGGCTGACCTCGCCGCAGTCGGGCTGGGACCGGGCCGGCGGCGACCCGCCACCACCCTTGCCCGACGAGGTGGTCGACCGCACCCGGGCCACCTACGTCGCCGCGTTCGAGGCGCTGACCGGAAAGCCGTTCCAGTGACCTGGCTGGTCACCGGAGGAGCCGGGTACATCGGGGCGCACGTGGTGCGTGCCATGACCGCACGCGGACTTGCCGTCGTGGTCCTGGACGACCTGTCCAGCGGGCACCGGGACTTCGTGCCCGAGTCGACGCCATTCGTCCACGGCTCGGTCGTGGACCGGGCGACCGTGCGGGCAGCCATCGGTGACCACGGCTGCACCGGGGCGATCCACCTCGCCGGGTTCAAGTACGCCGGTGTCTCCGTCGAGCGTCCGCTGCACACCTACGAGCAGAACGTGACCGGTGCCCAGGTCCTGCTCTCTGCGATGACCGACCTCGGCGCCCGGCACCTGGTGTTCTCGTCCTCAGCCGGGGTCTACGGGACCCCCGATGTGGACCTCGTCAGCGAGGACACCCCGGGGCGCCCGGAGTCCCCTTACGGGGAGAGCAAGCTGATCACCGAATGGCTGATCCGCGACGTGGGCCGGGTCGCCGACCTGGCGCACACCTCGCTGCGCTACTTCAACGTGGTGGGCTCGGGCTGGCCGGACCTGTTCGACACCAGCCCGCACAACCTGTTCCCCCTGGTGCTCTCGGCGCTGGCCCAGGGCCGGACTCCGGTGGTCCGGGGCGCCGACTACCCCACGCCGGACGGGTCCTGCGTGCGGGACTACGTGCACGTCGCGGACGTGGCGGACGCGCACGTCGCGGCGGCGCTGGCGCTGGCTGCCGGCACCCCGCTGGAGCCGGCCTACAACCTGGGCAGCGGGACCGGGACCAGCGTGCTGCAGATCATGACCACGATGGCCGAGGTGACCGGGATCGCGTTCACCCCCCAGATCGTCGACCGGCGGCCCGGGGACCCGGCCCGCATCGTCGCCTCCGGCGAGCTGGCCGCGCGCGACCTGGGCTGGGCGCCGCGCCGTGACCTGTCGGAGGCGGTAGCCTCAGCCTGGCAGGCGTGGCAGGCCGCCGGTCTGTGAGTCGCCGGCGGCCGCGGCGTGCAGGTGGATCCGGAAGACCGGGATCAGGCGCCGGGCCCGGCGCTGGTAGCCGGCGAAGGCAGCCCAGCTGTCGACCAGGCCCGCGTAGAGCCGGTCCCGCTCGGCACCGGACACCTCCTCGAAGCTGGCATGCCAGGCCCGCCCGTCGACCTCGATGAACCCCGCCGGGTTCTCGCGCAGGTTGAGCACCCAGCTCGGGACCGTGGACTGGCCCCCGTTCGACCCGGCGACCACGTAGGGGGCCGGGCCCGCCCCGCCGCCCGCCCCGTCGCTGGTGGTGCGGTCCTGCACCGCGAGCAGCGGGGTGCGACGCCACCGGCCGGAGCGGCGCCCCAGCGTGTCGATCCAGACCACCTGCTGGCCGCCGGGGAACCGGCGCCCCAGCCGGCCACCCGAGGCGCGGTGCAGCAGCCGGTGACCGCTGGTCAGCCCGGACAACACCAGGTGCATGCCCAGGTCGTGGGCTCGGGTGCGCACGCAGGCCAGTATCCTGGCTGCACCCCCTCCACCCCGCCCGGAACCACTCGACCACCCCACTGGGAGCGCGCCGTGGCTCGCGTCGTCGTCGACGTCATGCTCAAGCCGGAGATCCTCGACCCGCAGGGCAAGGCCGTCCACGGGGCGCTGGACCGGCTCGGCTTCGCCGGCGTCACGGGCGTGCGGCAGGGTAAGCGGTTCGAGATCGAGGTCGACGGACCCGCCGACGACGACCTGGCGGCCAGGGCCGACCAGATGGCGCAGACGCTGCTGGCCAACCTGGTGATCGAGGACTATGCGGTGCGGGTCGAAGCCTGATGGCTGCCAGGGTCGGCGTCGTCACCTTCCCCGGCTCGCTCGACGACCGCGACGCCTCGCGAGCGCTGCGACTGGTCGGCGCCGAGGCAGTTGCCTTGTGGCACAAGGACCGTGACCTGCACGGGGTCGACGCGGTGGTGCTGCCCGGCGGCTTCTCCTACGGCGACTACCTGCGCTGCGGGGCGATCTCGCGCTTCTCGCCGGTCATGGGCTCGGTGGTCGAGGCGGCCGCTGCCGGCCTGCCGGTGCTCGGGATATGCAACGGCTTCCAGATCCTGTGCGAGTCGCATTTGCTTCCCGGCGCGCTTACCCGCAACGACACGCTGCACTTCGTCTGCCGTGACCAGCGGCTGCGAGTGGAGTCGACCGGCACGGCATGGACGTCGGACTTCACTGTCGGGGACGAGATCGTGGTGCCGTTGAAGAACGGGGAGGGCGGCTACGTCGCGGACGAGCGGACCCTGGACGAGCTCGAGGCGCAGGGGCGGGTGGTGGCCCGCTACGTGGGCGGCAACCCGAACGGCTCGCGCCGCGACATCGCCGGGATCGCCAACGCCGCCGGCAACGTCGTGGGGCTGATGCCACACCCCGAGCACGCCGTGGAGTCCCTGACCGGTCCGAGCACCGACGGCCTGGCCTTCTTCACCTCCATCCTCGCAACCCTGGTGGGGATGTGAGCACGGCGGCTGATGCGGCACTGACGGCGGCCACGATGGTTGCCCGATCCGAGCCGCTGGCGCAGATCTGGCGGCACGTCGTCCTGCAGGGGCTTGACGATTACCAGCGTGCTCTGCGGCTCGGCGGCGTCGAACAGGCCGCGGCGATGTTCGCGGACGAGCCAGCCCTGACCGGTGATGACCGTGTCGACGCCGCCCTTGCGGCGCTCGCCGAGCACCTGGCCCGCCGGGACGGGTGGAAAGTACCGGCCTGGGCGCGGCAGGACCGGCGCACCACGCTGGACTGGTGGTTCGTCGACGACCTGCCGGCGTTGCAGGCCTTCGCGCTGCGGGAGTCGCCGCTGTCCTTCCGCAAGCGCGGGGTCTTCATCGGCGACGGCGGGCTGCACCGGGTATGAGCGGGTCCTTGGACGCGGCAGCGATCCTCCAGCTCTTCGAGGAGCTGTCTGCGAGGCTGGCAAAGGTCGGTGCGCGCGCTGACGTCTTTCTCGTCGGCGGGGCTGCCATGGCCGTGGCGTACGACGCCCGCCGGGCGACGCGCGACCTGGATGCCGCCTTCGCGCCGACCCAGACGGTGCGGGCGCTGGTGGCGTCGATCGCCGAGGACCATCACCTTCCGGCGGACTGGCTCAACGATGCGGTCAAGGGTTTCCTGCCGGGTCCCGACCCCGACGCCGAGGTCTTCTTCGAGTCGCCGTCATTGCGCGTGGACGTGGCTTCGCCCCGGTACCTGCTCGCCATGAAGCTGATGTCCGCCAGGCCGGGAGCGGATGTGGAAGACATTCGCACGCTGTACCGGCTGTGCGGCTTCACCACTGTCGAGGAGGGCCTGGACGTGCTGACCCGAGCTTTCCCGCACACGCGGATGCTGCCCAAGACCGAGTACCTGCTCGGGGAGATCGTCGACGACCTCAACACCCGAACCGGCGAGGAGCCCCGAGCGTGAGCGTGGACAGCGTCAAGAACGCCGAGGCGACCCCCGAGGTTGTCCAGCCCTTCGCCGAGCTCGGGCTCAGGGCCGAGGAGTACGTGCGGGTCCGCGAGATCCTGCAGCGCCGCCCGACGTCCTGCGAGCTGGCCATGTACTCGGTCATGTGGAGCGAGCACTGCTCCTACAAGAGCTCGAAGGTGCACCTGCGTCAGTTCGGGGAGAAGGTGGCGCCCGAGGCCGCCGACATCCTGCTGGTCGGCATCGGGGAGAACGCCGGCGTGGTCGACGTCGGCCAGGGCTACGCGGTCACCTTCAAGATCGAGAGCCACAACCACCCGTCGTATGTCGAGCCGTACCAGGGCGCCGCGACCGGGGTCGGCGGGATCGTCCGGGACATCCTCACCATGGGCGCCCGGCCGATCGCCGTCATGGACCCGCTGCGTTTCGGCCCGGCCGACGCCGCGGACACCCGCAGGGTGCTGCCCGGTGTCGTCGCCGGCATCGGCGGCTACGGCAACTGCCTGGGGCTGCCGAACATCGGCGGCGAGCTGGTCTTCGACCCGAGCTACCTGGGCAACCCGCTGGTCAACGCGCTGTGCGTCGGGGTGATGCGCCACGAGGACATCAAGCTGGCCAAGGCGTCCGGCATCGGGAACCTGGTGGTGCTGTTCGGGGCGAAGACCGGTGGCGACGGCATCGGCGGCGCGTCGATCCTGGCCTCGGAGACCTTCGACGACGCCGCCCCGCGCAAGCGGCCCAGCGTGCAGGTCGGTGACCCGTTCATGGAGAAGCTGCTGATCGAGTGCTGCCTGGAGCTGTTCGCGCAGGACCTGGTTGTCGGCATCCAGGACCTGGGGGCCGCCGGTATCTCCTGCGCGACCTCCGAGCTGGCCAGCGCCGGCTCGGGCGGGATGCATGTCACGCTGGACGACGTTCCGCTGCGCGACTCCTCGCTGTCCCCGGAGGAGATCTTGATGAGCGAGTCGCAGGAGCGGATGTGCGCGATCGTCGAGCCCGGGCGCCTCGAGCGGTTCGCGGCCATCTGCGACAAGTGGGACGTCAGCTCCACCGTGATCGGCGAGGTGACCGACTCCGGCCGTCTGGTGATCACCTGGCGTGGCGAGACCGTCGTGGACGTCGTGGCCCGCACTGTCGCCCACGACGGTCCCGTCTACGACCGGCCGTACCGGCGTCCAGCCCGGCAGGACGCGCTGCAGGCCGACGACCCGGGCAGCGCGGGGCTGGCGGTCCCCGAGGGCGCTGACGCGCTGCGGGCCACGCTGCTGGCGATGGTCGCCTCGCCGAACCTGGCGTCCAAGACCTGGGTGACCAGCCAGTACGACAGGTACGTCCAGGGCAACACCGTGCTGGCCCAGCCCGACGACTCAGGGGTGCTGCGCCTGGACGAGGCCACCGGCCTGGGCGTCGCGCTGGCCACCGACGGCAACGGCCGGTTCTGCCGGCTCGACCCGTACACCGGGGTCAAGCTCGTGCTCGCCGAGGCCTGCCGCAACGTCGCCGCAACCGGCGCCCGCCCGGTGGCCGTCACGAACTGCCTCAACTTCGGCTCTCCGGAGGACCCAGAGGTGATGTGGCAGTTCACCGAGACCGTACGAGGCCTGGCCGACGGCTGCCTCGAGCTCGGAATCCCGGTGACCGGGGGGAACGTGAGCTTCTACAACCAGACGGGCGACACCGCCATCCTGCCGACGCCGGTGGTCGGTGTGCTCGGCGTGATCGCGGACGTTGACCGGCGCACGCCGATGGGGTTCCCCGCTGCGGGCGGGACGGTGCTGCTGCTGGGCGCGACGCGCCCCGAGCTCGGCGGCTCGGAGTGGGCCCACCAGGTGCACGGGCACCTGGGCGGGCTGCCGCCCTCGGTCGACCTGGCGGCCGAGCGCCGGCTGGCGCAGGTGCTGGTCGACGCCTGCGCCGCCGGGACGGTGGTCGCCGCCCACGACGTCTCCGTGGGCGGCCTCGCGCAGACGCTGGTCGACATGGCGCTGCGAACCGGTGTCGGTGCGCACCTCGCCCTGCCCCACCAGCTCGACCCGTTCGTCGCGTTGTTCTCGGAGTCGGCCGCACGGGCCGTGGTCGTGGTGCCGCTCGGCAGCGAGCGCGCGTTCGCGGCCGAGTGCGGCCGGGCGAACGTCGAGGTCACGACGCTCGGCGGGGTCGGCGGGTCAGCGCTGAGCTTCGAGGGCCTGTTCAGCGTGCCGCTGGGGGAGCTCGGCGCCGCGTCGGAGGCCACCCTCGCCGCACTGTTCGGCTAGCCGGCGACGTGGCAGCGGGCCAGGTCGGCGGCGCGGCAGCGGTGCGCTCGGTGCTCCAGAGGCTGGCGGAGGGCGGGTCCCCGGAGCGCAGCGAGCTCGCTGCAGCCGTGCGATTCACCCTGGCCGCACTGGCGGCTGCCGCCCCGGGTCGCAGCGTGGAGGTGCGGGTCCCGCCCTGGGGAGCGGTCCAGGCCGTGGCCGGCCCCCGGCACACCCGCGGAACCCCGCGGGCAGTGGTGGAGACCGACCCGGTGACCTGGCTCCAGCTGGCCACCGGCGCCCTGGAACTCTCGGTGGCCACGGCGGACGGCCGGGTGCGGGCCAGTGGCGAGCGATCCGACCTGGCTTCCTACCTGCCGGTGGACGGGCCGTGGGCTCGCGACGTCTAGCCCGGGGATAGCCCGGGCCAGCTCTGTCGGCACCCACGGAATCCGGTGTCCAAGGTCGCCCGGGTAGCCGGATCCCACTCGGTTGCATAACGATCGCAACGGAATCCGGTCGTCGCCGGTCGCGCGGACCGCTGCGCGGAGTAGGGTCCGGGACGCGGTGAACCGCCAGGCCGACCGACCAGCTGACTTCGTGTTCCATCCCCTGACCCGAGGCGACCAATGAGCCCTGCGGACGGCACCGGCGCCGTGGCGGTGCGGCTGCGCGGTCTGCGCAAGGAGTTCGCCGGCACCGCCGCGGTCGACGGGGTCGACCTGGACGTCTACGACGGGGAGTTCATCACCTTGCTGGGCCCGTCAGGCTCCGGCAAGACGACCGTGCTGCGGATGATCGCGGGCTTCGAGGCCCCGACCGCGGGAACGGTCGAGCTCGATGGTGTCGACGTCACCCGAAGGGCCCCGTTCGAACGCGATGTCAACACCGTCTTCCAGGACTACGCGCTCTTCCCGCACATGTCCGTCCTGGACAACATCGCCTACGGGCTCAGGGTCAAGAAGGTGGGCAAGGACGAGCGCGCCCGAAGGTCGCGGGAGGCGCTGGCCAGCGTGGCTCTGGACGGGTACGGCGACCGCAAGCCGTCCCAGCTGTCCGGTGGGCAGCGGCAGCGGGTAGCGCTGGCCCGGGCCCTGGTCAACCGGCCCAAGGTGCTCCTGCTCGACGAGCCGCTGGGCGCCCTGGACCTGAAGCTGCGCGAGCAGATGCAGGTCGAGCTCAAGGAGCTGCAGCGCCAGGTCGGCATCACGTTCTTGTTCGTGACCCACGACCAGGAGGAGGCGCTGACGATGTCGGACCGGATCGCCGTCTTCGCCGATGGCCGCATCGAGCAGGTGGGCTCGCCTGCGCAGGTGTACGAGGAGCCGGCCACCGCGTTCGTGGCCGGTTTCGTCGGGACGTCGAACCTGCTGGCCGGCCCGGCGGCCGAGCAGCTGCTGGGCCGGCAGGGAACCTGGTCGGTGCGGCCGGAGAAGATCCGGATCGAGGACGTCGACGCGGTGCCCGGGCCCGACGAGGATGCGGCGCTGGGCACGGTGGCCGAGGTGGTCTACGTCGGGTCGGCGACCAGGTTCCTGGTGGACCTGGATGCCGGCGCAGCGCTGGTCGCCCTGCGGCAGAACTTGCAGACGTCGTCGATGGATGTCCTGCGTATGCGGGGCTCCCGGGTCCAGCTGGTCTGGAAGAAGCAGCACGAGTTCCAGGTGATGGTCCACAACGCCGTGGACCGTCAGGCAGGAGGTCCTAGATGAGGAGAACACTGATGGCGCACAAGCGTCTGCTCCCGATCGCCGCGTGCGGGGCCCTTGCGGCCTTGCTGATCACGGCCTGTGGCACGACCAGTGGCTCCGGTTCGCCCGCGGCGAGCGGTCCGGCAAAGGCCAAGCCTCCGGCGCTGGCCGCGCTGAAGTCCATAGGCGCCGGCGAAGGGACCGTCAACATCTTGGCCTGGGCCGGCTACGCCGAGAACGGCAGCAACGACAAGACCGTCGACTGGGTCCACCCGTTCGAGAAGGCGACCGGGTGCCAGGCCAAGGTCCAGGTGGCCGACACCTCCGATGCGATGTTCGAGAAGATGGGCACCGGGGACTTCGACGTCGTCTCGGCCTCGGGGGACTCCTCGCTGCGGATGATCTACGCCGGCAAGGTCGCACCGGTCAACACCGCGCTGCTCACCAACTACAACGACGTGCCCGCGTGGCAGCGGATGCAGAACTGGAACTCCGTCGACGGGGTGGCCTACGGCATGCCGCACGGGTGGGGCGCCCAGCTGCTGGCCTACCGCAGCGACAAGGTCGTGCCGGCGCCGACGTCGTGGAGCGTGGTCTACGACCCAGCCTCCCCGTACAAGGGCAAGATCACCGACTACGACTCCCCGACTGACGGGATCGGGGCGGCGGCGGTGTACCTGATGGCGACCCAGCCCGGTCTCGGCATCAAGAACCCGTACGCCCTGGACCAGGCCCAGTTCGACGCAGTCATCGCGCTGCTGCGGGCCCAGCACCCGCAGGTCGCCTCGTACTGGTCCGGCTACGCCGACGCGCAGAAGGCCCTGGAGAACGGCAGCACCGTGGTCGGCTCGACCTGGCAGATCATCGTCAACCTTGCCAAGGCCGACAAGTCCCCGGTGGAGTCCGTGCTGCCCACCGAGAGCGCGACCGCGTGGGCCGACACCTGGATGATCGACGCCAAGGCTGCGCACCCCAACTGCGCGTACCTGTGGATGAACTGGATCACCACCCCGTCCGTCCAGGCCCAGGTGGCGGAGTGGTTCGGTGAGGCCCCGGCCAACGTCAAGGCGTGCGCGCTCACGGTGAACAAGAGTCACTGCGACACCTACCACGCGGCCGACCAGGCCTACTTCCAGAAGCTGTGGTTCTGGTCAACGCCGCAGACCAACTGCCTGGACGGGCGCACGAACGTCTCGTGCATCCCGTACTCGAAGTGGACCGAGGCGTGGAGCAGCGTCAAGAACGGGTGAGGCGCCGATGGCTGTAGTCGTCGAGCAGACGCAGGAGCCGGTGGGCGGCAGTGCCGTCCACCGGCTCTCGGCGACCCTGTTCCGCCGCCCCCGAGTGCGCCTGGCCGCGCTGCTCGCCCTGCCGACCACCTGGCTCGTGGTCGTGTACCTGGCGGCCCTGTTCTCGCTGCTGGCCACCGCGTTCTTCTCGGTGGACTCGTTCACCAACGCGGTGGTGCGCACCCTTACCCTGCAGAACTTCCATGACGTCCTGTCCGACCCGGCCTACCTGCAGGCGACGGTGCGCACCGTCGCGATCGCCGCGACTGTCACGGTGCTGTGCACGCTGCTGGGCTTCCCGATGGCGTTCTTCATCGCCAAGATCGCGCCGCTGCGGTGGCGGGGCCTGCTCGTGGCCCTGGTGGTCACGCCGCTGTGGGCGGCCTACCTCGTCAAGGTCTACGCCTGGCAGGCGATGGTCCAGCCGGACACCGGCGTGCTGGCGTGGCTGCTGCGCCCGATCGGCCTGTCCGGTCCCGGGTACGGAGCCACGGCGACCATCCTGACCCTGTCCTACCTGTGGCTCCCGTACATGATCTTGCCCATCTACGCCGGGCTGCAGCGGCTGCCGGACTCGCTGGTCGACGCCTCCGGGGACCTGGGTGCCACGCCCCTGCGCACGCTGCGCAGCGTGGTCCTGCCGCTGATCTACCCGTCGGTGGTCGCTGGGTCGGTGTTCACGTTCTCACTGAGTCTGGGCGACTACATCACGGTCCAGATCGTGGGCGGCCAGACTCAGATGATCGGCAACATCGTCTACCAGAACTACACCGGCAACCTGCCCTTCGCGGCTGCCATCGCGACCATCCCGGTGGTGATCATGGTGATCTACCTGACCCTGGTCCGCCGTACAGGCGCCCTGGACAACCTGTGACGGCCCGACCGTGATCTTCTCCCGCCGGTTCCGCTGGGCCGTCGGCGCCGTCATGGCCTTCGGCCTGGCGTTCATCTACGTCCCACTCGCCGTGGTCCTGATCAACTCGTTCAACGTGAGCACCGTGTTCGCCTGGCCGCCACGAGGGTTCACCACGAAGTGGTGGACCAGCGCCATCGGAAACGACAGCATCCGGCAGGCAGTGCTCACCTCGGTCGAGGTCGGTCTGGTCGCGACCACTGCCGCGCTCGTGATGGGTACCTTGATCGCGTTCGGGCTGGGGCGGTACTCCTTCTTCGGGCGGCAGACGCTCTCCCTGCTCGTAGTCCTGCCGATAGCGCTCCCGGGCATCGTCACGGCCCTTGCCTTCCGGACTGCGTTTCGCACCATCCTGGGCATCGAGCTGTCCATCTGGACCGTCGCCGTGGCACACGCCACGTTCGCGATGGTGGTCGTCTACAACAACGTGGTTGCGCGGCTGCGACGGATGGGGAACGTGGCCGAGGAGGCCTCGATGGACCTCGGGGCCAACACCTTCACAACGTTCCGGCTGATCACGTTCCCGCTGCTTCGCGGCGCCATGGTGGCCGGGGCACTGCTCGCCTTCGGTCTGTCCTTCGACGAGATCGTGGTGACCTTGTTCACAGCGCCGCCGGGGGTGACCACCTTGCCCATCTGGATCTTCCAGAACCTGTCGCGACCCAACCAGGCGCCTGTGGTCAACGTGGTCGCGGCGGTGCTGGTGGTGGCCTCCATCATCCCGATCTACCTCAGCCAGCGGCTGGCCGGTGACACGACGGCCGGGGGCCGGATCTGACAGCCTCCCGTCCTCGGAGTTCGCTGAGCACCCCATGGCAGGGTCGGCGCCGGGCCACGTCAGCTTCGCTGGCCGCCCGACGTGCTGTGTCGACACGTGGGGGTTCGCGGCCTTGCGTGGCGGGCCCAAACGCCGCTGCACGACCCCCGGCTCCTTGAGGCCAGCCGCTGCACCATCCGGAAGTGCTGTGCCGACCCGGCCGTTGCCGCCCCTCTCGTCGGGACCACCCGGGAGAGCCTGCTCCGCGGTGCGGGCCCCGCCCCGCAGATCCCCGGGAGGGCGCCATTGCTCGGAGCCCTCTTCGCGTCACTTGCGGCGCTGAGTGTCCGGGTCTTCGCGGGCGCCTCTGATTCCCGAGTGTCACACCTGCGGGTGCGGGACGGGCGGCACGAGGTGGACATCATCGCCGAGAGAAACGATCACCGGGTGGTCGCCTTCGAGGTGAAACTGTCCGCGACTGTCGACTCCGACGACGCCAGTCGTCTCGTCTGGCTGCGCAAGGAGCTCGGTGATCGACTCCTGGACGCGATCGTCCTGAGCACCGGATCCACGGCCTACCGCCGCGAGGACGGCGTGGCAGTCGTGCCCTTGGGGCTGCTCGGACCCTGACGGTGCCAAGGCTCCCCGGTCCGAGACGGTGCGACTGCCGGTGCCGGACCTGGACAGAAAGGGCCGGCGACGGTGCGTAGCGGGACGGGGGCGGACCTGCGACCAGGTCGGTGACGTGCTGCGCGAGCGTCGATCCCGATGTCCATTTCCTGCTCGCGCCGCCGACAGCTGGACACGTCGTTGTCCCGCGGCGCGCGCTGCCGCGGGCCGTGTGGCCGGTCTGCGGGCGGTAGGCTGGTTGCTGTGTCCCGCGGCGACGGTCGGCTGAACCACGAGCTGCTACCCGACGAGAAGGGCCCGCAGGACGCCTGCGGTGTCTTCGGGGTCTGGGCGCCCGGCGAAGAGGTCGCCAAGCTGACCTACTTCGGCCTGTACGCGCTGCAGCACCGCGGCCAGGAGTCGGCAGGCATCGCGGTCAGCAACGGCAGCCAGATCCTGGTCTACAAGGACATGGGCCTGGTCGCCCAGGTCTTCGACGAGTCACACCTCAGCGCACTGCTCGGTCACCTCGCGATCGGCCACTGCCGGTACTCCACCACCGGCTCCAGCGTGTGGGAGAACGCGCAGCCCACGTTCCGGGCGACTGCGACCGGGTCCATCGCGCTGGGTCACAACGGGAACCTGACCAACACCGGCGAGCTCGCCAAGCTGGTCGACGAGCTGGTCGCCGAACGCGGTGAGCTCAACCTGCCGGGCACCCCACGGCTGCGGTCCACCAGTGACACCGACCTGCTCACGACGCTGCTGGCCTCGCACCCGGACGTCTCGTTGGAGGCCGCCGCCCTGGCCGTGCTGCCCAAGCTGCGGGGCGCGTACTCCCTGGTGTGGATGGACGAGTCGACGCTGTATGCGGCGCGTGACCCGCAGGGCATCCGCCCGCTGGTGCTCGGCAAGCTCGAACGCGGCTGGGTCGTCGCCTCCGAGACCGCGGCCCTGGACATCGTCGGGGCGTCAGTGGTGCGCGAGGTCGAGCCGGGTGAGCTGCTGGCCATCGACGAGCACGGACTTCGCTCGCGGCGGTTCGCCGACCCGGCCCCCAAGGGGTGCCTGTTCGAGTTCGTCTACCTGGCCCGCCCGGACACCTCGATCAGCGGGCGCAGCATCCACGCCGCGCGGCTTGAGATGGGCCGGCGCCTGGCCCTGGAGGCGCCGGTCGAGGCGGACCTGGTGATCCCAGTGCCGGAGTCGGGCACCCCGGCCGCCATCGGCTACAGCCAAGCCTCGGGCATCCCGTTCGGTCAGGGCCTGGTGAAGAACTCCTACGTGGGACGCACCTTCATCCAGCCCTCCCAGACGATCCGCCAGCTGGGCATCCGGCTGAAGCTGAACCCGCTGCGCCAGGTCATCCAGGGCAAGCGGCTGGTCGTGGTCGACGACTCGATCGTGCGCGGCAACACCCAGCGTGCGCTGATCCGGATGCTGCGCGAGGCAGGTGCCGCCGAGGTACACGTGCGGATCTCGTCGCCGCCGGTCAAGTGGCCGTGCTTCTACGGCATCGACTTCGCCTCGCCGGCCGAGCTGGTGGCCAACGGGCTGACCGTCGACCAGATCCGCGCCTCGATCGGCGCCGACTCGCTGGCCTACATCTCCTTGGACGAGCTCGTCGAGGCGACCACGATTGCCGCCGAGCGGCTGTGCCAGGCCTGCTTCACCGGCGAGTACCCGGTGGCTTTGCCCGACCCGGAGTTCCTGGGCAAGCACGTCCTGGAGGGAATGGAGCGGGCGATCACGGCCGACGTCGACGGCCTCGCCGCCCTGGTGGGTGGCGCCGGAGCGGCCGACGCGCTGAAGCGCCCGTGAGCAGCTACGCCGCCGCCGGGGTCGACATCGACGCCGGTGAGCGCGCCGTCGAGCTGATGAGGGCGTCGGTCGCCCGGGCCGGCCGGCCCGAGGTGGTCGGTGGACTGGGCGGCTTCGCCGGCCTGTTCGACGCGAGCGCGCTGAAGACTTTTCGTCGACCGCTGCTGGCCACCTCCACCGACGGGGTCGGCACCAAGGTGGCCGTCGCCCAGCGCATGGGCGTGCACGACACCATCGGGATCGACCTGGCCGCCATGGTGCTCGACGACCTGGTCGTCTGCGGCGCCGAGCCGTGGTTCATGACCGACTATGTCGCCTGCGGCGCCGTCGTCCCCGAGCGGGTGGCCGCGATAGTGGCGGGCGTCGCCGAGGGCTGCCGCCTCGCCGGGGCCGCGCTGGTCGGGGGAGAGACCGCCGAGCACCCCGGGCTGCTGGCGCCCGACGAGTACGACGTCGCCGGGGCCGGCACGGGAGTGGTGGAGGCGGACGACCTGCTCGGCGCGCACCGGGTCCAGGCCGGCGACGTGGTGGTGGCGATGGCCTCGTCGGGGCTGCACTCCAACGGCTACTCACTGGTGCGCCACGTCTGCTTCGACATCGCCGGCTGGGACGTCGACCGCCAGGTACCCGAGCTGGGGCGCACCCTGGGCGCCGAGCTGCTCGAGCCGACCCGTGTCTACGCCCTGGACGCTTTGGCGCTGGCCCGCGACGCGGCCGCCCAGGTCCACGCGATGGCGCACATCACCGGCGGGGGGCTTGCCGCCAACCTGGCCCGGGTCATCCCGGGGGGCCTGTCGGTCATCGTCGACCGCAGCACCTGGACGCCGGCGCCGATCTTCGCCCTCGTCGGGCGCCTGGGACGCGTCGATCAGGGCGAGCTCGAACGCACCCTCAACCTCGGGGTCGGGATGGTCGCGGTGGTCGAGGCAGGTGGAGCAGACCGCGCGCTGGACACCCTTGCGGCTCGAGGCGTCCCCGCCTGGGTCTGCGGGGAGGTCACCGAGTCGGGCAGCTCTAGCTCGGCCACCTCAGCCGGCGTGCGACTGTCCGGCTCCCACCCGGGCTGAGCCGGCGGTCAGTCGTCGCTGCCCTCGTCGTCGGCGTACTTGGCGTACAGGTCGTCGCTGTCGCCGTTGGCTGCCGGTCCCGGGGGCGGGACGGCGCGCTCCGGCGGGCGATCGCTGGCTAGCTCCGCCCGCAGTGCGTCCAGGTCCGTCCCGTGCGTGCTGTACTTCAGCTCACGGGCGACCTTGGTCTGCTTGGCCTTGGCCCGGCCGCGCCCCATGGCTCGACCCCCTCTTGCGGGGCGTTGCGCCCCGGTCGGCGTGGTTGTGCTGTTCCTTTGGTGCTGCTCGTCTGCGTTGCAGGCGAGCGACCGACGGTATCCGTCGGTCGCCGTCCTCCTAGGGTAACCGTTCTTCGGACCTCGCGGGCACAGGTGCCCAGCTCGCCAGGCCCGGGTACAGCCTGCCGGCCCACCGGCCGACGGCTATCCGGTCCGCGGCCATACCCATGGCCACCTCGAGTGGGCTGACCCCGCGTTCGGCGGCCCTGGTCAGCACCGCCAAGGTGGTCTCGAAGATCTGCGCCGCCTTCGCCCGGGCCCGCGGCATCGAGAAGCCGGCCAGCTCGTCGGCGACCTGGATCACTCCGCCGGCGTTGACGACGAAGTCCGGTGCGTACGCGATCCCGCGGGCCGACAGCACGGTCGCGATGCCTGGGTGGGCGAGCTGGTTGTTGGCCGCCCCGCAGACCACCTGCGCGGTCAGCGCGGCGCAGGTCTGGTCGTCCAGCGCCCCGCCGAGGGCGCAGGGGGCGTAGACGTCCAGGGCCGCGGCGACCAGGGCGTGGTCGTCTGCGACGACCTCGACCTCGGGGTGGCTGGCGCTGACCCGGCGCACAGCGGTCGCGTCCACGTCGGTGACCACGACCCGCGCCCCCGCATCGACCAGGTGTCTGACCAGGTGCGTTCCGACCTTCCCGACCCCGCAGACCCCGACGGTCCGCCCCGCCAGCGAGGGTTCCCCCCAGCGAACCTGGGCGGCCGCCGCCATCGCGACGAACACCCCGTAAGCGGTCAGCAGGCTGGAGTCGCCGCAGCCGCCCGCGTCCACCGACCGCCCGGTCACCCAGCGGCAGGCGGTGGCCACCTGGTCCATGTCGGCCACGGTCGTCCCGGCGTCGGCGGCTGTCACGTACCGACCGCCCAGGGCCTCGACGAACCTGCCGTAGGCGTGCAGCAGCTGCGGGGTCTTGCCGGACGCCGGGTCACCGATGATCACCGCCTTTCCGCCCCCGTGGTCCAGTCCGGCGACTGCGTTCTTGTACGACATCGCCGCGGACAGCCGAAGCGCGTCCGCGAGGGCGTCGGCCTCGCTGGCGTAGGGCTGGAACCGCGTCCCGCCCAATGCCGGGCCGAGCGCCGTGGAGTGGATCGCGATATAGGCGACCAGGCCGCTCGCCTCGTCGCGGCAGCGCACCACCTGCTCGTGCGGGCTGGACTCGAGCTGGGCCGCTGTCATGGACGCAGCCTAGGAGCCTAGGAGCCTCGGAGCATGGGCGTCTGGTTCCTTCCCGGTGCGGCCCCGAGCCGGACTGTGGCTCTGCCAGGATGCGGGGCATGGCCCCGTCACCGCTCATGCCGTACGCGGCGTGGCTGCGGGTGTACGAGCCGCTGGCCGCCTTCCCCGAGCCGCAGCGGTCCCACTGGGCTGCCTATGCGCGCGACCCCGGCCGGCCCGGCCGGGCCGAGCTGCTTGCCGGGGAGCGCGAGGCCGCGATCCGGCGGGCCATCGCGCAGCCCGCCCGCGTCGGCCCAGATGAGGAGCTGCGGGGCGCGTTCGTCCTGGACACCGGCCCGGAGCCGTTCGTGTGCCCGCTGGACGAGCAGCTGCGCTCCTGGGCCGCACTTGACTGCCTGCGCGAGGAAGTCCCCGAACCGCTGCTGTCCGCCTTCTGGCCGGCCCGGGCACGCGAGGGGGCGCTGGCCGCGTACGCGACGTGGCGGGCGGCGAACGCCGGTCGCCGTCCACGGATCCTGACCGCGAACTGGCACGTCCCGCTGTGGTGGTTCGTCGCCTTCTCGCCCGACGAGCGGCACCTGCGCCTGGGCGCCGACCCCGAGCGCGGCCTGACCTACCTGACCACCATGAGCTGGGCCCGACAGCGGATGGCCCGAGCTCTGGACGTGCTGCGCCGCTCGATGGGCGACGGGGTCGTCACGCAGGGCGTGGAGGAAGTCGCCCGCTGGCTGGAGGAGTTCCACCCGCACAGCCAGGTCGAGCTCGACTACGGCGGGCTGGCCGCCCTGGTCGACGACGAGGCCCTGGCCGCGGACAGGTCCGTGTCTGACGTGGCCGACGGGCTGGCCGCTCTGGCCGCGGGGGAGCCCGAGGGGGCCGGCGCCGCCTATGCCCGGCTCGCCGAGCGGTGGCGCGACCTTCAGGCGCTCGAGCATGCCACCTGACGGCGCCGCGGGCGATCACGGAGCGTAGTCGCGCGGCATGATCAACCTGAGCGGTCCACCCCTAGTCAGTCGTAGCCACCCAGAGCATGGCCCTATCGGGCCATTTCGGACAACCTGGACAACCTGGATGATGTGCGACGGTGGACTGTCGAGGTGACTGTCCCGCGAAGAGGGGGCGGCGCTTTCGTGACCACCCGCGTGCCCGATGCCGAGCCGTTGCTCACTCCGTCCGAGGTCGCCGCGATGTTCCGCGTCGACCCCAAGACGGTCACCAGGTGGGCCAAGGCGGGCAAGCTGACGTCGATCCGGACCCTTGGCGGGCATCGCCGCTATCGCGAGGCCGAGGTCCGGGCGTTGCTGGCCGGGATCCCGGCCCAGCGCGACAGCGTCGACTGACCTGCGTGGTCAAGGCCCGGTCGGCGCCGCCGGTGGGGCGGCGGTCGCCGACCCGGTCGGCCCTGTAGCCTCCCCGCCCATGACGCGTGCCCAGCTCCTGACCAACCAGGTCCGGACGTACGACTGGGGCTCGCGCACGGTACTGCCGGCCCTGGTCGGAGCGCCGGTGCCCTCGGTCCAGCCGTGGGCCGAGATCTGGATCGGCGCACACCCGGTCGACCCGTCGCGGCTGGCCGACGGACGCAGCCTGGCCGACCTCGAGCCAGGACTGGGCTTCATGGTCAAGCTCCTGGCAGCGGAGTTCCCTTTGTCCATCCAGGCCCACCCGGACCGCGAGCACGCCGCCGCCGGATATGCCGCGGAGGAGGCGCTCGGAGTCCCGCGCTCGTCTGCCTCGCGCTCGTTCAAGGACACTAGCCACAAGCCCGAGCTGCTGGTCGCGCTGACCCGCTTCGAGGCCTTGTGCGGCTTCCGGAGCCCGACCGAGATCCTGCGGCTCGCGGCCTCGTGGGGCGCGCCGCGGTGGGTGGCGCTGGTCGAGCCGCTGCGTGGGGACCCGGCCTCGGGTGCGGCCCTGCGCGCGTGTTTCGCCCGGCTGGTGCAGCTCCCCGAGCCGGACTGCGAGGCCCTGCTCGCCGAGGTCGTCGCGACCGCGGCGGCGTTCGCCGAGGATCCGCTGTCAGCGCACCGGGACGTCGCCCGATGGGTCGTCGAGCTCGCCCGCCTGCACCCCGACGACCCCGGGGTCGCCGCGCCGCTGCTGCTGCGGCTGGTCATCCTCACCCCTGGTGAGGGGCTCTTCGTGGCGGCCGGGGTGCTCCACTCCTACCTGCACGGGGCCGGTGTCGAGGTCCAGGCCTCCAGCGACAACGTGCTACGGGCCGGTCTGACCGCCAAGAAGGTCGACCTGCCCGAACTGCTGAGCGTCATCGTGGCCGACCAGGGCCCGGCTCCGCTGGTCAGGCCGCGGGCCCTGGCCGCAGGGCTGGACACCTACGACGTGCCGGTCGAGGACTTCGCCGTCTGGCGGGTCCGCCCGGCCGGGAAACCGATCGAGATCGCTGCCTCGGGACCGGTCATCGTCGTGTGCGTGGACGGTGCGGTCGCCGTCGAAGGGCAGGCTCTCACCCCTGGTGCCGCGGCCTACCTCCCGGCGGACCTAACCACCGTGACGATCGGTGGCGCCGGCACCTGCTTCGTCACCGCCCGCCGCGCCGCCGCGCCTGGGTGAGTCGGCGGAAGGGTCGTCCCGCTCGCCGAGCCGGTCGATGTGCCTGGCTCGTCCGCACAGCGGACATCGATCGGCGGGACCTCGAACAAGGTCGAGCCTGCGAGACCGGGACAGCCCGGCCCGGTGCGCACGGCTCCATGCCTGCTGACATCCGTGCGACCGCTGGCCGCTCAATTGCAGCCGCCAGTCAGCGGTCCGGCCGTTGCCCGGGGCCTGGGGGCTGGTCGCTGCCGATGCGTGCCCAGCCTGGCCCGCGGGTGCCCACCACGACCGCTTCCTTCGCCGCCATCGGGAAGCTGCGTCCCGGCGCCGGCCGTATGACGGGTGGGGCGGCCGGGGCACCTGACCGCGCCGGCGGCTGCGGCACGGCTGCGGCAGGGCTGCGGCAGGGCTGCGGCACGGCTGCTTCGTGGCGGCGAGGGTACGGTGAGGGCATGCGCATCGTGGTGAAGGCGGTCCTCGCCCTTGCGGCCCTGGGTGCAGCGCTGTCCGTCGCGGGGGCGGTTGCCGAACGCATGTTCGTCAAGGCGCGCGAGGACGGCCGGATGTGAGCGGGCACTGGGCGCAGCCGGTGCGCGTGGCGTTAACCTCCCGCTATCCGCGGCGGGCGCAGGCTGGAATAGTGGTCAGTCGCGCGCGGCATCCCCGCGCTGCGGCGCGCCGCAGCCAGACAGCGCGCGAGTCGTGACGAACCTCGGGACCCGCCTGCGCGCCCGTGACGACGAGGGCTCAGGTGTGGACAAGTCTGGTCGGCGCCGCTTCGCGCTCCTGCGCGCGATGCGGCCCAAGCAGTGGCTCAAGAACGTGCTGGTCGCCGTGGCACCAATCGCCGCGGGCACCTTCTCGACCCCCGAGGTGTGGCGCCGGGTAGCCCTGGCGTTCATCGTCTTCTGCCTGATCTCGGCATCGGTCTACCTGGTCAACGACGTCCTGGACGCCGAGAACGACCGCCAGCACCCGGTCAAGTCGCGCCGGCCGGTCGCCTCCGGCGACCTGTCCGTGCGCACCGCGATCGCCGCCGCCGTCGTGCTGTCGTTCGCGTCGGTCGGGCTGAGCCTGCTGGTCACCTGGCACCTGACCGTCATCGTCCTGCTGTACGCCACCTCCTCGCTCGCATACAGCCTCGGGGTCAAGCGTGAGCCCGTGTTCGACCTCGCGCTGGTCGCCGCGGGCTTCCTGCTGCGCGCGATCGCCGGCGGCGTGGCCGCCGGCGTGCCGTTGTCGGAGTGGTTCTTGCTGGTCGCCTCATTCGGGTCGCTGTTCATGGTCTCCGGCAAGAGGTTCGCCGACGTCCTGCAGGCCAAGGCCGCCCCCGAGGACGGGTGGGAGGTGGTCGGCTACTCGGCGAGCTACCTGCGCTTCGTCTGGGGACTGGCCGCCACGGCCACGATCATCGGCTACGCGCTGTGGGCCTTCCAGGTCGGCACGACGCGAGGAGAGCCCGGCCTGGCACAGCTGTCCGTCGTGCCGTTCGTGCTGGCCGTCCTTCGCTACGCCGTCGACATCGACCGGGGCGCGGCCGGGGCTCCCGAGGATGTCGTGCTCGCCGACCGCTGGCTGCTGGTCCTGGGGCTGGTCTGGTTCGTCCTCTTCGCGGCGGCCTCGGATGTCGGCTGAGCACGGTGCCCCTGCTCGCGAGCTGACCGGGTGGGGGCGCACGGCGCCGACCTCGGCCACCTGCACGCAGCCGTCGGACCTGACTGGGCTGCTGGCCGCACTGGGCTCCAGCGGTCCCCGCGGGGTCATCGCTCGAGGGCTGGGCCGCTCGTACGGCGACAGCGCCCAGAACGCCGGTGGCCTGGTTGTCGGCACCGGCCGGCTGGACCGGGTCCTCGGCGTGGGTGACGGCGCGCCGGCCCCCGGCACCGTGACGGTGGAGGCCGGGGTGAGCATCGGTCACCTCATGAGGGTCTTGCTCTCCAGGGGGATGTTCGTGCCAGTGACCCCCGGCACCCGGCAGGTCAGCGTCGGCGGCGCCATCGCAGCGGACGTCCACGGCAAGAACCACCACCGTGACGGCAGCATCGGAGCGCACGTCGAGGCGATGACCATCGTGCTGGCCGACGGGAGCGTCCGCGAGGTCTCCCCCGCCGAGGACGAAGACCCGGAGCTGTTCTGGGGGACCCTCGGCGGGATGGGGTTGACCGGGCTGGTGGTCGCGGCGACCCTGCGCGCGCTGCCGGTCCACAGCCCGTGGATGTCCGTGGACACCACCAAGGTCCCCGACCTGGATGCCATGGTCGACACGCTCGCCGACGCCGATCGGCGGCAGTACTCCGTCGCCTGGCTGGACTGCATGGCGGGCGGGCGCCACGCCGGGCGTGGCGTCGTCACGGCCGCCGACCACGCCACTGCGCAGGAAGCGGCGAGCTGGGGTGAGGACCTGGAAGGCTGGCCCGACACCGCGACTGCACCTGACCCCGACCCGGCCCCCCGGGTCGGCGCCCCGTCCTGGGTACCGCCGGGGCTGTTGAACCGCTGGTCGATCGCTGCCTTCAACGAGGCGTGGTACCGCCGCGCGCCGCGGCACCGCGCGGCCGAGCGCCAGTCACCGGCCACGTTCTTCCACCCGCTGGACGGGGTGGAGGGCTGGAACCGCCTGTACGGGCGGGCCGGCATGGTCCAGTACCAGTGCGTCGTCCCGACCGCCGACGTCGTCGCGGCACTGCTCACCCAGCTGCGCGCAGCCAAGGCGCCGTCCTTCCTGGCGGTGCTGAAGAAGTTCGGCGCTGCCAACCCCGGGCCGCTGTCCTTCCCCCAGCCCGGGTGGACCCTCGCGGTGGACCTGCCGGCGGGCCTGGACGGCCTGCCCTCGCTGCTCGACGCGCTCGACGACACGGTCGCCGTGGCAGGAGGCAGCGTCTACCTCGCCAAAGACTCCCGGATGAGGCCCCAGCTGCTGCCCACGTTCTACCCGCGGATCGACGCGTGGCACGAGCTTCGCGACCGCGTCGACCCCGATCGCCGCTGGCAGTCGGACCAGTCCAGGAGGCTGTCGCTGTGAAAGATGCGTTCGGGTCGGCCCAGTCCGTGGCAGTGCTCGGCGGAACATCGGAGATCGGCCTGGCCGTCTGCCGGGCCCTGGCCGGCGGCGGACGGCTGCGACGGCTCGTCCTGGCCGGTCGGGACGTGGAGGCGTTGCGCGCCAGCGCGACGTCGCTGACCGGCTGGCCGGTCGGCGAGGTGAGCACGGTCGCGTTCGACGCCCTCCTGCCCAGCGGGCACGACGAGGTGGTCCGGGAGCTCTTCGCCGACGGGGACCTCGACGTCGTCGTGATGGCCTTCGGCGTGCTGGGCGACCAGGCCACGATGCTGGACGAGCCGGACCGGGCCGTCGAGCTGGCCGAGGTCAACTACGTCGGTGGCATCTCGATGGGGCTTCGGGTGGCCGCCGAGATGCGTCGCCAGGGCCACGGGACGCTGGTGGTGCTGTCCTCGGTCGCCGCGGAGCGCGGTCGGGCGAGCAACTTCGTCTACGGGTCGAGCAAGGCTGGGATCGACACCTTCGCTCAGGGCCTGGGCGACGCCCTGGCCGGGACCGGGGTCCGGGTCCTGGTGGTGCGGCCCGGTTTCGTCCGCACCCGGATGAGCGCCGGCCTCGCCGAGGCGCCGTTCGCCTGTGACGCCGACGACGTGGGCCGCGCGGTCGCCAAGGCGCTGCGCGGCGGCGCCGAGACTGTCTGGGTGCCGGCGGCGCTGCGCCCGGTCATGTCAGGTGTCAGGCACCTTCCCCGCCCGATCTTCCGCAAGCTCCGCGCCTGAGAGCCGCCACCGTCGCTGCCGGTGGCAACGCCGGACCGTCAGGGTGTCGGGCTGTGGGACGGTCCAGCTGTTGGGGTCACCGCGGTCAGGCCGGGGCCGAACCTCTCCTGCGCTCAGCCGCGCCCGCCGTTCAGGAACAGGTCGCTGCCACGGCCCGCCACGGGCCGTCGCAGTCCAGCCGCTGCCCGGTGCGCACGGCGGTCACCAGCTCGCGGACCGACTCCACGACCGCGGGCGGGTCGTCCTGCTGCAGGACGTGACCCGACGTGGCGATCACGTGGATCGACGCCGACGACAGCGACGGGTCGCCGGCCTGCTGCCGGATCCACAGGGCCGTCATCCACGTGGGCTGCCCGTACGTCGGACCACCGAGGTGGTCCTCGTCGGGCCTGGACGCGCTGAGAACCAACAGCGGGACCGGCCCGAGCGCCGGCCCCCCGTCGGTGGCCACTGAGCTGGCGGTCAGGTCGACCTGATGTCCGGCCTCGGTCCAGTACCGGCCGGATGCCGGGTCGAACGGGGACACGCTCTCGGCCAGCAGGACCCCGCGCACGGCCGAGCGGTGCTCGGCGACGAAGGCGCGCGCGACCAGGCCGCCGAACGAGTGGCCCAGGACGAGGTACGGGCCTCGCTGGCCGGCCGCCTGGAGCAGGGCCCACAGCTCACCGGCGAGCAGCCCGGCGTCGACGATCTGCCGGGGGTCCGGCCGGGCCGGGCTCGCCCCGATGCCGGGGCGGTCGTAGATGCAGGTCCGCACGATGGCCTGGAGCTGGCCAAGAACGGGGGACCAGGTGGTCGCAGCCGCGTCGAGTCCAGGGACCACGACAAGCGTCAGTGGGCCAGGGCCGGCGCAGTGCAGCCACTGGCGGACCCCACCGGCGGTCACGATCGCGCTGAATGTCGCCTGGGTGCGGGCCGCCGTCGTGGCGGCCGGCCTGTGCGAGGAGGTGGCCGGGGACGACGACACGGGCACGGCGGACGCGGCCGACGCGCTGGGGACCGGCGACGCCGGGGACGCCACGGCCGTCGACCCGGCCGACGTCGCAGTCGCTGCCGAGCAGCCCGCGAGCACCAGTGACACCAGTGACAGCAGGGCTGCTGTCACGACTGGCAGCAGGGCGGCGCGTCCTTTCAACGGAGCAGCACCGCGACGAAGTCCTTGGTGAATCGCCCGTAGTACACCGACGGGGTGTGCCACTCGTATGGGTGGATCCGCTGGCCGAAATAGCCAGCGGAGGTGTGCCAGTAGACGAAGCCCCCGGGCCAGGACTTGTTCATGTCCAGCATCATCGCCTCCCGGGCCCGGACCGCAACCATCGCGTCCGCCATCGCGGACGGCCGCACGTTGTAGCCGTAGGCGAATACCAGGGAGCCGTCAGCGAGCTCGCCGAGTGCGGAGCGGTTGGCCGTGGCGAGGCCGCCGTTGGCGATCCCCCACGTCGTCGCGGTGTCGCTGGGGCGGGTCTGCGCGACGTACCGGTCGACCAGCAGCGGCAGGTTCTGCCGGACCGTGACCGTCTGTGCGGTCAGCGCCAGGTCGCGGCCCCAGGCGCCCACCTGGGCGCGCCCGTCCGCGGTGATCTCCAGCGCCGCGAGGCCGGGGCGCAGCGGGCGAACCATCTGGTGGTCGTAGTAGTAGCCCCCGACCCCGTCCTTGAGCATGAAGCCGCCGTTGAAGGCCGCGACCATGCGCGGGACCCAGGTCGTGGGGGCATGGTCGGCAGCGGTCACCGGGCTGCCCTCGGGGATGGCAAGGCCGGGGATCAGCCGGAAGCTCACCGCAGCAGGGTCTATCCACAGCAGCGCGATGGCCCCGCCGTCGGTCTTGGCCACGTAGGTGACCGGCCCGCGGGCCGTCGGCGTACCAGCGGCCCGCCAGGTCAGCCCCGCGGCCGCGGGTGGGCGCAGCGGCCATGCGGCCGGCCGGGTGGGGATGGCACGGGCGGAGGAGCGCGCGGTGGGGGCGGCACTGGCCGACGAGGGCGCTGTCGCGGACGCCGACGCGTGGGGAGCCTGGGTGGCAGGGCCGGCCGCCGCGGTAGAACACCCTGTCAGCAGGACCATGGCGACGGTGGTCCCCACTGCGGCGCGGACTGCGGCACCGGTTGCTCGCGAGGGTTTCATGCTCCGTCGTCCGGCATGGGAGCGTGCACCCCCGTGTTGGCCGTCACCTGTCGATGCTGCGCTGGCGAGGGTTAACTGCTGGTTATCTTCGGCCCAGATTCGGCGCCGGGCCTGCTGGCTCGCCGTCACGCGCAGTAAGTCGCTACGCGACAGCCGGGGCCTCGTCGTCAGCCCGGGTGAGCATCCACACCGCGGCTGCGACGGCGGAGCCGACCAGTGGGGCGAGGATGAACAGCCACACCTGGCTCATGGCGTGGCCGCCGGCGAACAGGGCCGGTCCGAGGCTGCGCGCGGGGTTGACCGAGGTGCCGTCCAGCGGGATTCCGACCAGGTGGACGGCGGTCAGGGACAGACCGATGGCGATTCCGGCGAAGCCGGGCGCGGCGCCACGGTCGGTGACCAGCAGGATCACCCCGACGAAGGCGGCGGTCAGCAGGACCTCGAGCAGGAACGCTCCCGCCAGGTTGATCGAGCCGTTGTCATAGGAGTTGGTCCCCAGCCCGCCGGTCTGGTCGGTGACGCCGAGGGACGAGACGAACAGCTTCAGGACGGCGCCGGCGGCGATGGCGCCCAGGAGCTGCACCACCCAGTACTGCGCCGCCTCGGCGATGGCCATCCGCTTGGACAGCACCAGGGCCAAGGAGACGGCCGGGTTGACGTGTGCCCCCGACGCCGGGCCGAACGCGTAGGCGAGGGCCACGAGCACGAGGCCGAACGCGAGGGCGACGCCGACGACGCCGCTCGAAGGGCCGGCCGGGTGGCCGGCTCCGACCTTTCCGGCGATGCCGAACACGGCGGCCCCCACGCCGATGAAGACCAGCAGGAAGGTCCCGACAAACTCAGCGACCAGCTTGCGTCTCAACCTGTCCTCCGTGGTGACGACCGTCATGCGTGTGACCGCGAGCAACCCTAGGGCATCGGCGGGCGATCCTGGTGCTGGTGCGCGGTGTGCGCCGCCAGGGCTGACCCGGGCCCCAGAACTGTTGCTCTTGCGTGAAGCAGTCTGGTCCGCGCGCCCACCGCCCCTGGTGGCCCAGCGCCGTGCCGGGGGCCACCAACAGGTGTGACGTCGCGGACGGGCGGCTGCCTGGCGGACTACTGCGGGTCGCCGTGTCGGGGCCGCGCCACCTCCAGGGCCAGTGCGCTCACCTGGGCCCTCAACGCGGTCAGCTCGGTCATGACGGCATCGAGGCCGGCCTGTTCATGTAGGAGGCCCTGTTCCGCCGAGGCAGCGGTGACCTCCGACCTGTCCGGCTCGTCTGTGCCGTCTGTGCCGTCTGTGCCGTCTGTGCCGTCTGTGCCGTCTGCGCCGTCCGTGCCGTCCGTGCCGTCTGTGCCAGTCGAGGGATCGAGCCGGAAGAAGCTGGCGAGTGAACCGGCCAGCAGCCCGAGCACGCTGACCCCGGTGATCATGATCACCACGGCAGCCCAGCGCCCCGTTGCGGTGACCGGGACGATGTCTCCGTAACCGACGGTGGTCAAGGTCACCACGCCCCACCACAGGGCGTCGGTGTAGGTGGCGAACCCGGGGTTCTTGGGGTGCTCGGCGTAGTAGGCGACGGCCGCGCCGACGACCACCACACTGGTAGCGACGAGGGCGACCCGGCCCAGGCGCTCGAAGAGGCGGCGCGCCCCCCGGCTGGAGACCATCAGCCGCACCAGCCGGGCCAGCCGGAGCAGAACCACGGCGCCACCGGCCTGCACTCCTGGTACGAGGAACCACGGAGCAGTGAGCACGACCACGGCGAGGTCGAACTTGCCCAGTCCCGTTCCCAGGTACTGCACCAGCCGGCGCCGGTGGACCACGAAGTCGACCAGGAACACCGCCCACGACGCCACGCCGACCACCAGCGCCACCGGGTGGCCGTTCTGCGGGACAAGGATCAACGGCAGGATCGCCGACAAGATGATGGGCACCCGCACGCGCTGCTCGTAGCGAGCCAGCGACTCGGCGTCTCGCGGCGTCCGGGGCTGCCCTTTCGCAGGTGCGAACGCCCCGGGGAGTGCGGTCGGCTCGGCCACCAGTCCATCATGGCGGCACGCTGCCTTGTTCTGGCGAAGGTCCGCCTCGGCACGCCGCGCCCCCGGTGCCCCCGGTGCCCCGTTGCCGCCACGCAGCGTCGTCCGCACCTTCGCGCCCACGACCCTGCCCCGGTGACCGGTCCGGTCGTAGGCGGTGATCGGCGGGCTGTCCAGCTGGCTGACTCTCGGCTCGGCCTGAGCCGTGCCGGGCTCCTGAGGCGGAGCAGCGACCCCGCCCAAAGTCACTGCGGAAGGAACCGGCAGCCCGCCCGGCGGCAGAGCCGCGGCGCGGGAGCGCGCCGGGCGACCGAGCCCATGGCCGCTGAGGATCTGGTTGCCGGCCTGGTCAGGCCCAGGTGAGCGGGCGCAGGCTCCGCCACGCCCCGCGTCGCACCGACGTGCAGCGTGACTGGACGCCAGCGAGGCCGTCGTCCGCGGCCACGAGCTTCTGACCGCCCTCAGCAGGATCGCTGTCGCCCACGTGTCTCGACCAGCGCGTAGCGCAAGCTCGTCGGCGCCGTTCGGCGTTCGCCCGACGCCGCTGCCTCGCTCCGCGCGGTGCGGCTGTCGCCCGCAAGGCGCTGCTAGGCTCGCGCAGATGTCGGGCGAGGTTGGTCCGAAGCACGTCCGAAATCGGATCCCCGTCGCGACACCGGCGGGGCTGGCGGCTCGTGTCCGACGGGCACGGTGACTTCGAGGAACCCTTGCAAGCATCCACAGATGGCGACGTCGCCCAGCCGGGCGATCCAGCAGTGTCTGCTCATTCCGTGGGCGCCGAAGCGGGCGACTTAGCACCCTTGGGACCGGGGGCCGCCGGGCGCTGGCCCGTCCTGACGTCGCGTCCCTTCGGCGTCGCTGTCGAGGTGGCGGTCGCCGTCGCCGTGGCGGGCTTCTGGACGACATGGGCGCGCCGGATCACCGTCAATCCGCTGCACCGGATCGGGCAGGTGAGCGGGCTGGCCGCGCTGGGCCTGCACTTCGCCGTCGGCGGTGCGCTGCTCGTGGCCGCCGTGCTCGCGGCGAACGCGGTGCCGCGGGTGAACCCTCGGATGACGGCCCGATGGGCGGCTGCGGCCGCGGCCGGGCTGCTCGGCGGACTCATGGCTGGCGGGATCGTCGTGGCGCTGCACGGCACTGCCTGGCCGCTGTTCGCCAACCTGGGTGACGCCGGCGTGCTGGAGCACCTGGCCGCGGCCAAGGGAGCGGGCGGCAGCTCGACCGTCTACCCGCCGCTGTTCGTCGACCTTCTGCGGTGGTGGTCGGACGCCTTCCACGTGAGCGCGCCGGCGGCGCTGCGGTCCCTGCAGATCATCGGGACGGCGCTGACGGCTCCCGTGGCGTACCTGGCCTGGCGGCTCCTGCTGTCTCCGCTGTGGGCCCTGACGGTCGGGGTCGTGAGCGCGCTGAGCCTCGCTGAGGCGTACAAGCCGTACGAGCCCCTCGTGCTCATCGTGCTCGTGCCGCTGCTCGCCGCGTTCGTCCGGTGGGTCAGGCACGACCAGGCCGGGACCTGGCGCCGGCGCATCATCGGGTCTGCCCTGTTCGGGGCCAGCCTTGGCGTGCTCTTCCTCACCTACAGCGGCTGGTTCGTCTGGATCGCTCCGGGAGCGGGTCTGCTGGTCCTGATCGTCGCCCCGTGGCGCACGCGTCCCCGCGAGACCGTCGCGACGCTGGTGTGTGCGGGTGCCGCCTTCGCGCTGATCGCCGGCACGTATGTGCTGTCCGTCCTGACGCACCTGAACGCGGCGCGCGACACCTACCAGTACCCGGACAGCCTCACCGACCCGGCCTTCATCGCGATGTGGCGCACCAGCTTCCCTGGCACCATCGCCACCTGGCCGCCGCCGGGCGAGCTCGGCGGCGTCGGGCTGTTCACGGTGCTGCTCACCGTCGGGCTGGGGCTGGCGCTGGCCCTGGGGCGCAGCCGCACCCTCGTCCTGGCAATGGTCGCGTTCATGGCCAGCGCCTGGCTGGTCCGGATGTGGATCGCCTCGCGCATGTTCGCGACCGGCGTCGTGGCGTTCTGGCCGCGCACGGGCTTCGTCATCTTCTACTGCCTGGTCGCCCTCGTCGGAATCGCCGTGTGGCTTGCCGCCGCGCGCGTGCGGTCGCGCTTCCCAGCGTCGAACCTCTCGGTCCGCAGCGCCCTGCTGCCGGTCATCGCGGCCTGTCTGCTGCTGTTCGCCAGTACGGGCTCGGCTTTCGCCGACCACTACATGCCGGGTCCGAACGGCACGGCCGGTGTGCTGGCCCGCGCGTCCCATCTGGTGCGACTGTCCAACGGCCAGTGCCCGACCTACGGCCAGGCGTCAGGGCTGTGTGGCCACTGGCAGGTCAAGACCCCCACCCCACGATGAGCCGACGACCTCTCGTAGCGGCTGCAGGCCCGCAGAACCGTCATCGACCATCGCCTTGACGACGCCGTTCAGGCTGACGTTCCGCACTTGTCGATCGCGTTCTGGCACCACTTTTGCGGGGTCAGGGCGTTGCTTGTCGGGGCTGGTCCCTCGGGGGCGGCCTGATGTAGTGGTAGTTCGCCCGCGCTGGCTGAGATCTGCTCCATCTAGTCTAGGTGATGAGCTGTTCGGTGCGTCGTCGGTTGGCGATCCAGCCCTGGTAGAGCTCGGCCCCGGCCTGGGTGAGTCGCCGGCTCATGGTCGTGCCCGCGCTGGCCCGGCTCCACTGGTGGTGGGGGCCGTGGCATTGCGACGGGTCGCCTTGGCAGCGGCAGCCCGGCGACCGGATGGGCCCGGTGCAGCGTCTGCAGCGCTACCTGCCAACCGACGACGCCCGACGCGGCCAGCCCCGGCTGCGGTATCACGGCGATAGTCGGCGACATCATCGCCGGTCACCGAGCGGTCGATGCCCTCAGCGAGCGGGCAGCGCCGCATCACCCCAGCGATCCTCGGGCTCGCAGCTACTAGCCCTCACCGACACGGGCGGTCCCTGTTGACGGTATTGGCGCGCGGGGTGGTGGTTCAAGACTGGCCGCGAATCGGCAGATTCAGTGGGAGAATCATGTGTTATGGCCGACGAGTTGCGGTTGAGCCGCCCGTTTCGGCTACTGCGGGTCGAAGGCATCTTCGAGGGGTCCAACGCAATCCCGATCAACCTGTTCGATTCCCCCGATGACGCGATGGACGCTGCGGCGCGGCTGCCCGACCAACCAGCCGCGGCGTGGAAGCGGGACCTGGCCGATGGGGTGTGGAGCCAGATGGACAGGTGCGGTCGGGGGTTCGTCATCCACAGGATGGATAGCGAAGACGACTTCGGATAGGGCCAGGGCTATCTGGGTGGAACGGTCGACGTTGCTTGGCGCCGAACGTGGGAGACTGCCCATGGCGCAGGGCCCCGGCCTTGGAGCCGAACGGCACGGCCGGGGGGTGGGAGGAGGTCTGCGAAGGTGACACCTGTATCGGTTGGCGACGGCGTGGCGTGCGCCTTGACGCGTCTGCTGCGCCCGGAAGAAGTACCGCTCCTCGCAGTCCTGGACGCCTGGCCGCTCACTGTGCCTGACGTGCTCGGCGATTCCGGGCCCGCGGGGGTCGTTGGGTCTTGGACCGGCGGTGGCCTCGCGACGGCTCTTGAGCGTCTGCTGCGCCCCGACCGCGAGGTGATGCTGCTGGCGATCTACTCCCTCGACCTCGCTGGAGACGAGCTCTTGCCGGCCCCGGGCCCCCGTGACCGGCCTGGCGAGCCACCGGGCAGCGCGCCGGCGCCCTAGCGTCCGACTGGCGGCCCGAGCGCCGGAGGTGCCACGTCTGCTTGTCGTTCACTCGGTGATCACATCTGGTACAGGTCCTGTTTGCCGGTTCCGCTTCGCGGGGTCAAAAGTTCAGGCACGCTTCCCCTATCCGTATCCTGCGGGTCACCAAGGTGAGCGGTCCGAGCGGAAGGAAACCCGGGGGTGGATCTGCTTCTGGTCACGGTCATCGCCTTAGTTGCGTTGGCGCTCGTCTTCGACTTCACCAATGGCTTCCACGACGCCGCTAACTCGGTCGCGACGGTCGTTGCTACCCGTGCCCTGCCGGCCAGGTGGGCCCCGGCCTTCTCCGCCTTCTTCAACTTCGCCGCGTATTTCCTGATCGGCACCGCGGTCGCGAACACGGTGGCCAAGACCGTGAAGCCGCAGTACTCAGGAGCGGCCGTGGTGTTCGCGGCGCTGTTCGCCGCAATCGTCTGGAACTACGTCACCTGGTACTTGGGCCTGCCCTCCTCTTCCAGCCACGCGATCATCGGTGGGCTGGTTGGGGCAGGGCTGGCCGCCGGCGGCGTCGCTGCCATCTCCTGGGACGCGGTCACCAAGGCGGTGATCGGCATCGTGGCGTCGCCGGCAGTCGCTTTCAGCATCGCCCTGTTGGTCATGTTCCTCGTCGCCGGCGCGCAGCGGTTGTTCCGGATGCGCGACGAACATCCGGTTTTCAAGGGCCTCCAGCTGGCCTCTGCTGGGGCTGTCTCGTTCGGGCACGGCGCGAACGACGCCCAGAAGACCATGGGCGTGATCGCGGCCCTGCTGCTGGCTACCGGGCACACCCAGATGTCAGCGGACGGCAAGAGCGTGGTGGTGCCGGAGTGGGTGGCCCTTTCGGCGTACTCGGCCATCGCCCTGGGGACGCTGTGGGGCGGGTGGAAGATCATCGAAACCCTTGCATTGAAGATCACCACCTTGCATGCCAATTCAGGGGTTGCGGCCAACATCGGAGCGTCCGCGGCGATCTTCGGGGCCACTGCCCTGGGTATGCCCATCTCGACCACTCACGCCGCCGCGTCATCCATCGTCGGTGCCGGCCTGGGCTCCCATCGTGGCGCGCACTGGAGAGTCGTGGGTCGGATGGTGCTCGCGTGGGTCCTGACGATCCCGTCTGCGGCAGCGGTCGCATGGGCGACGTTTCATCTGACACGGCTGCCGACCGTATTGGCGTGGGTCAGCGTCGGCGCGGTGCTCGCGGCGTTCGCCGCCTGGGCCGGCTGGGCGATGACGCACACGATCCACGCCAAGGACGTCGAGGCCGAGATCCCCAGCGAGGAAGAGCTCGACCTCCGTGACGACGCGATCCTGGCCCCTCCTGCGATGAACTCAACGACCACTCCCGCCGAGCCCACCAACAGCGCGTAGTCGCACGTGCCGATCGGCATCCAGCTGCACGCGCTCGCGGCCTTCGCACTGTTCGCCGTGTGGCCCTTCACGCGCCTGGTGCACGCCTTCAGCGCGCCGGTCGGCTACGTCTGGCGGCCGTACCTCGTCTACCGCCGCAAGGACGACCGCCTGGGCAGCCGTGCCCAGCGGCCGGGCTGGGAGCGCACGGGCGACCGGACCCGCAAGTGACTGGGCAGTGACGCCTCAGGCGCCAGCAGCGCGCAGCCGACGGTCAGCACGGAACCGGCCAGCTCGACCGTGCCGATGACCCCCGCTTGCAGCTGCCGGCCCTCCACCAGGTTCGATGACCCGAGTTGAGCTCAAGTCAACCGGGTCGTCAGTGTTTGAGCGCTGCCAGTCCCTCGCTGACCGCGTAGCACACCAGCACAAGACCAGCGAGCGGGTCGGCCCACCACCAGCCGAGCGTGGCGTTCAGGACCAGCCCGACGAGCACCGCGGTGGCCAGCAGACCATCGATCAATGTGACTCGCCCTTCGGTACGCAGGACCGGGTTGTCGAGCGCCTTCCCCACCCGCGCCTTGCCCGCCGCGAGGCAGAACATCATCACGGCGGTGACCGCCGTCCAGGCGATGCCGGCCGGACTGTGCCCAGGGTGCCATCCGGCGATCACCACGACCGCCGACTGGATCGCCAGGTAGATCGCGAGGACCAGGAACGCAACACCGATAATCCGCAGCGCGCGCCGCTGCCGCGCCTCGCCCGTACCCGACAGCTCCCAGATGACCACGGTGCTCGCCCCGATCTCGATCAACGAGTCCAGACCGAACCCGGCCAGCGCGACAGACCGAGCCGTGAACGCGGCGGCCGCCAGAACGAAGATGCCGACGACGTTCCAGCCCAAGGTGATCCACTCAAGGGCGAAGCCCTGGCGGAGCAAAAGGTTCCGGTGCACAGCGTCGGTCGAGGTCACGATGTCATCTAACCCTGGGCGGCCCGCGCGGCCGTCACGACGTGCAAGCAGGGTCAGGTTGAGCGAGAGACCAAGCCAGGGCCTCCGCGGCCACGCACCTGAGGCAGCGATCGACCAGGTGACGTCTGGGACGCACTCGTCCCAGGTCTGGCCGGGCTGTTCCTTCAGGAGGCCGAAGGTGAGTCTGATCTTGGATGAGCGAACCGTCTCCCAACCTCAGGGGTACTGCGGGACAAGCGGGGAGCCCCGCCGACGGCGGGCGAGGGCTTCTTAGGTCTCCGACCTGCATGTTCTCGGTGGCCAGGGGCGGGGTCGAACCGCCGACCTTCCGATCTTCAGGCGCCTAAAGCCCGTCCGGGAGGGTGCGTCCAGGGCTACTGCAAGCCTTGAGACGCGCAGACTCATCGAGTCTGCGCGTCTCAACGGTGCGCCTCAGGGACGGCGCCGGGCTGCTGACCTGCTGTCTTGTCCGTTGGATGCTTCCGCGAGGTGCGCCGTTCTGAATGGTGTGGTGACAAATCTGTGACACGTCCGGACACCGCAAGGGCGACATTCACCTTCTCGAGCGGCTGATCACGGGCGTCGATGCCTATAGCCGACGAGCACTCGTCGACGGTTGCCCGCGGCGGCGACGCGCGGGGTTCAGCTCGGCGGGTTGGCGGCAGTCTTTCGCCAGGTGGCTCCCCGGCCGGTTCCTGCCGCGACAAGTAGCCCGTCCTTCTTGAGAGTCTCCAGCGCGAGGCGGATCGTCTGGTCGCTGACGCCCGGCAGTGCGAGGCGGACGTCGGAGATGCGGAAGATGGTGGCTGCCTCGTTGAGGACGTAGCCGCGGACTCGGTCCTGCTTGGTGCCGGTGGAGCGGCTCGCCGCCGTCCGTTGCTCGAACCTCGCGTAGGCCTGGGCCAGTTGGTCGACGAAGTAGCTCAACCACGGCCACGGGTCGTTCGTCTCATCGTGCCATCCGTGTGTGGAGGCCAAGAGCGCGCCGTAGTAGGCGTCTGCGGATTCGGCGATGAGTTGTTCCAGCGAGACCAAGCGCCCGACCTGGTAGCCGGCATCGTCGAGGAGCGCGTTGGTGAGGACGCGGGCGACGCGACCGTTGCCGTCCGCGAAGGGGTGGATCGTGAGGAGGTCGAGGATGAACAGGCCGATCAGCAGGACGGGATGGTGGCGACCCTGGGCGGCCGCTGCTTCATAGCGGTCGATGAGCTCGGCTGTGTAGAACTCGGTCTCGGCGGCGTCGACGGGGATGAACCGGACCTCGACTGATCCGTCCGGCGATCGGTCAACGACGAGGTTGTCGTCGCTCTTGAACTGGCCGCCGGCCAGCTCGGTGTAGTCGAAGAGCTCTCGGTGCAGGTGCAGAAGGAGACCGACGTTGAGTGGTCGCCACTGGCCGGTGAACAGGTAGTCCAAGGCCGAGCGGTAACCGGCGAGCTCCTGCTCGCTCCTGCTCCGCAGCACTGGCGCCTTGTCGTCGATGATCTTCGCTGCACGCGCGGCGTCCGCCACGATGATGCCTTCGAGCGCTGAGGACGCGGTGATGCTCTCGGTGCGCGCCCGCAGGGCCAGCTCGGTGAGCAATGCTGGTAGTTGGTTTCGGTAGAGCTCCTCACGACCACGCCCGGTGTCAACGTGACTCAATCGCATGACGACAGGCCCAGGCACCGCGCCCAGGCTTCGGTCCAAGTCCGCGAACGACCGCACAGAACCTCCAAGAGAACTACCTAAACATACCAACCTGAGGGATTGTTAGGTCGTTTATCGGATCCGTTCGATGGCTCGGTGCCCGGTGGCACTCGCGGGCAACGGACATCGCCGTTGATCATGGTCGACCATTGCGCGGCGACGATCCGCACTTCATCCCAAAGATCGAGCTGATTGTGGCTCGTGATCACGAACATCCGGGCTCGGCTGGCTATCACGGCATTGATCTCGCCGACCCGATCCATGATCTTGCTGTCCCGCGTGACGATCACTAGGCCCGCTTTGGTGACCGCAGGGATCCACAGCTCGTCTGCCGTGGCCGCGTCCTCGATCGGGCTCGGCGGCTGCCGAAGTCGCTCAGACGCCCGCTCGCCGTCGTCTCCAGGCCAAGTGACTGGGAGACGCATTCCGGCAAGCGTCTTGCCAAGACCCCTGACGTCCGCGTCGCAGTACCACTCCGGCTGCCGCACGACGGTTGCTGAATCAGGCCGCGAACTCGTACGAAATCGCCGCCTTGACCTGAACCATGGTCAAGTCGAACTCATCGGCCAACTCCTCAGGTGTCTGGCCGAGCCCCTCGACCCGCTCAGCAATGACGGCAGTCCGAACTCCCAGGACAGTGGCTGCGCCGGACGAGACACGGGGGTCGATGACAACGGGGTTGTCCTTGCCGGCGGGGTAGATCCGGAGAGCCTCGTCGCCTGGTCCATCCGCGAAGTCGACTCTGTCCAGGAACTCGTGTGTGATGGCCGGGTTGATCCGCAGCTGACCGGCCCGACCTTCGAAGACCATCCAAAGGTCGTCTGGCAGGTCCAGCTGCTGCTGGAGAGACAGCACAAGTCGGCGGTTCGAGTCGATGAACGGGCGGAAATGCGCCAGCGGGTAGGGGATCTCGAACTCCGTGCGCAGCGCTGCCATGAATGGCCGGAGCTTTTGCAGGGACACACGTTCTCGGTACGCACGCAGGTAACGTGCTTCGACCATCTCGCCCCAGGTCAGCACCAGAGAGCCCGTCGACTCGGTCCTCAGGACCGGCTCATAGACAGACTCGTGCTGTCTCCCTCCCTCGAGCCAGTATCGCAGGGTCGCGGGTGGGATGCGCAATTGGCGAGCCGCCTCATTGACCGTGGTCACAGCACGATCCAGGAGTGTGACAGTCACTGTGATCGCCTCCTCACCATGGTCTTGAGTATGCTGTCGACCTCCGACAACTTAGACCAAGTCTCGTTCACTCCAAGAAGTCGTCGTCTACGCGCTTGAGAACGATGGTCTGCTCGGCCTGCGCCCCGACTTCGTGGTCGACCATGAGGCGAGTCAGTTCGTGCCCGTCGATCAGGAGGATCCGCTGCTGGACTCGGTCGGCGAAGTCGACAGCTTTGCGGCGGAACCTGCTCGTCGTGATGAGACACCGCGCGTCACCTGCGCCCGTGCAAGGGCACCGGCGAACTCTGGGATCTCAGGCCCGCCGACCGTCCCACTCACGCACGAACCTATCGCCGGAGCCGACGTCCGCGGCACGCCACAGCATTCACGAAGAACATGCTATTTGCCCCACAAGCCTCAGGGGTGGCCTGGTGTGTGGGTTCCACCAGCGGGCACTTGCTGACCGGCGCTGTGCCGGCGGGCAACCACGGGCTTCCAGTGGCGATCTGGTGGCCAGGGGCGGGGTCGAACCGCCGACCTTCCGATTTTCAGGCGCCCACAGCTGTCCACGGGGATCCATCTGGCACTGTCGCGGGGCTGTGACCTGCGAGTTTGTCCGGGAGCTACTTCATCATGTTGACCGATTCCGGGTGGTGCTGTGACAAATTTGTGACACGTCCGCTGTGATGAGGGGGTCGGACTCGGGTCGCGTGTCGGGTCGCGGAATCCGGTCGTCTGCCGCCGGTCGCGACGTCACCGTGCGCGGGCATGATTCGGACTGACTGACCTCTGTGGAGGCTGAAGGTCACCGCCTGATGCTTGCTCAGACACCGGCTGCTCCCCGTGTCTCGGGCGGGCCCGCGCACTATTGGCGGACCGCGGCGGCGGCCGCGATGACGCTGGGCTCGCCAGCTGCCCTGTCGCGATTTCCCGAGGCCACGGCCGGGCTCACGCTTGCCCTGAGTGTCGCGCTTGCTAGCGACGACCGGCCGGCGTCGAGTCCCAGGCAGATTCTTCGGCGAGCCGCGCTCGGTCCTTGACCTGTCCCTCATTTGGCCCATAGGTTCCGCGCAGCCGCTCATCTTCTGCAACGGGGGAATCGTGACGTTTGTGGTACATCGCCGTGTTTCGGTCCGGTTTGGGGTCTCGACGGCCGTGGCGGCGTTGTTGCTGGGTGGTTTGACGGTTCCAGCCCAGGCGTCGGCCCCCACGGCGGCCGTGAAGCACCCGAGCGGGGTGGTGCACGGGTCTGCGGTGTCTGTCTTCGCGCGCCCCAAGGTTTCCCGCCGCGGCGGGCTGATCGCGGCTAGCGGTACATCGGGGATGACGGTTGGTGCCGTGTCGACCTTCGTGGGCAGCGGGGGGTCAGCGACACATAGCGGGACGGGGACTGCTGCGGTGTTGAACGCGCCGTCGGCGTCAGTGGCCGTGGGCTCGAACGTGTTTGTGGGGGGAGCCGACTACCTCGCGCAGGTGACGACACCGGGCGCGGTGGTCACGATCGTGACGGGGATACCTGGGAGCCCGGGGTGCACGAATGGTGCCCCGGGGACGGCGACGTTCTCACCGACGGTCGCGATGACCGCCGACGCCACGTACCTGTACACGTTGAGCGCCGCGTGTGGGCTGCGCAAGACGGCCCTGACTGGCTTTTCGACGAGCTCAATAACGCTGACCGGGTCCGCGACATCGTTGACGTCGGTGGTGGCTCCGGGTGACGGATCCCTGTATGGCACCAACGGCGGGGGGAGCAACGCACCCAACGTCTACAAGATCAACCCGTCGACCGGGGTGGTCACCACCTTGCTGACCCTGCCGGGTGGGTGTGGTGGCGGTCAGGGCTTCGGGTTGGTCTCGGACGGCACCAACCTGTTTGTTCAGGAGCAGGACCTGGACTGCGGACTGTTTGCGGCGTCCAAGTACCTCTACAAGGTCGTGCTGGCCACGTTGGCGGTGTCCTCGGTGGTCTTGGACAACCGCCTGGTCATGCAGTCCGGGATGGCGGCCCAGAATGGCTTCGTCTACGCCCGGATGGACGTCCCCGGTTGCGGCGCTCAGGGGTGCTTCGCCAACCCGGAGTACGGTCCGCGGGTGGCGCAGATCTCGACCACGACGGGGGCGGTGACGGTATTGGCGGGCTCCTCGTCGCCGGGGTATGCGGACGGGACGGGCACGGACTCCTGGTTCGCTGCGGCGGCTGGGATCGCCGGTGACGGCACCAACGTGTACGTGGCCGATACGGCAAACAACCGGCTCCGTAAGATCGCCCCCGGTTCTGCGTGGGCCGTGGGTCAGCAGCCGTGGGTCAACTCGGCCATGGGCATCACGCTTGGGGATGTGCGGACCCTGGCGGGTAACGCCACGCCCACGTCGGTGGCGGGCACTGGTACCGCCGCGGGGTTCAACACCCCGACCTCGGTCACCGTCGTCAAGGGCACCATCTATGTCGGTACCGCGGACACCATCATGAAGGTCGACCCGGCGACTCAGGTCGCCACGATCGTCGCCGGCGTACCCGGGTCTCCGGGGAACACCGATGCCGCGTCCGGATCCGCTGCCCGGGTGTCGGGTCCGACCGACATGGTCAACGACGGCCACGACGTGTTCTTCGACCAGAGTGGCACCATCCGGCGGCTGACCGTGAGCACGGGGGCGGTGAGCACCTTCGGGCCGACCGCCTCCCACCTGACCATCGGCCCGGATGGTTTCCTGTACACGTTGGACCCCAGCAGTGGGCACATCAACCGGATGGACCCGGTCACCGGCGCGACGACGCTGCTGACCACCGTGGTAGGCGGCGGGTGCGGCGGTGGGACCTCGTATGGGCTCAGCGCCGACGCCACCACCATCTGGGTGGCAACGGCCGACCTGGACTGTGGCGGCTACCCGGGGAAGCCGTTCCTTCGCTACTACTCGATCAGCACCGGCGCGCACCTGGGTGACCACGGGATCACCGACACCCGGAACATCAACTACGCGCAGGCCGGGGTGGCTGTCGCCTCGGTGGGCGGGCAGGTGTACGTCGCCTACGCCGGGTACAACAACACCAGCTTTGCCGACAACTACTGCTGGCCGGTGGAGATCTTCGCGGTCAACAAGGCCACCGGTGTCACCTCGGCCGTGGCAGGTCCAGCCCCGACCCTCGGCAACGACGCCAACACCGTCGGCTGCGCCTTCCCCGACGCCGACGGGGTGGGACTGGCCGCCCAGTTCAGTGGCGTCACCCAGCTCGCCTCGGACGGCATCGATCTGTACACCGTGGGTGCCAACGCCACGAACAACCGGCTGCGGGTGATCAACCCCGCGCCGGTGGCGACCAACCAGGGCGGCCCGAACCTGCCCCTGGAGGGCGCCGGCGGCTGCGCGTGCGCGAGCCACAACGACTACCGCCGCACCGGACTGCACCCGGTCGACTTCGGCTCCGGGACTCTTTTCGAGAACAGCACCGACCTGGCCCTGCCCGGGCGCGGTCCGGCGATCGGGTTCACCCGGACCTTCGACTCCGGTCGGGCCGCGATCGCCGGGCGCCTCGGGTACGGGTGGACCGACTCGTACGACTGGCTGCTGACCGTGGGTGGTTCCGGGCAGGTGACTGTCCGGCAGGCCAACGGCTCCCAGACCCTGTTCGCCCCCAGCGGCTCCACCTACGTCGCCGCCTCCCGGGTGCTGGCGACGCTGGTGCACAACGGAGATGGGACCTGGACCTACACCGTCCGGGGCACCCAGATCTACACGTTCAACTCGTCCGGGAAGCTCACCAAGATCACCGACTTGAACGGCTACCACACGAACCTGGCCTACGACGGGTCGGGCAGGTTGTCGACGATCACCGACCCGGGCGGCCGGGTGGTGACGCTCAATTACGATGCGTCGAACCGGATCCACACCATGACCGACACGTTGCCGCAGACGGTGACGTACAACTACGACGGCGCCGGGAACCTGCAGACCGTCGTCGACCTGGACGGCCGGACCTGGACGTACGGGTACGACACGAGCCACCGGCTGACCACGGACCAGGATCCGCGGCTGCACACGACCACCACCAACTACGACCCGACCAGCGGGCTGGTCAGCTGGCAGAGCGACC
>Ga0209068_10000086_pt1 | contig 55675 bp, 48 predicted proteins | sample ColStrG_CSR_2012_FD_187200 | JGI IMG/M metagenome (GOLD analysis project Ga0209068, IMG submission 187200) | Freshwater sediment microbial communities in response to fracking from Pennsylvania, USA - Cold Stream Run_MetaG_CSR_2012 (SPAdes)... | ecosystem: Environmental > Aquatic > Freshwater >...
CGTTGCCGACCGATTCGACAAGGTCTGGCATCTAGCCGACGGCCAGCTCGAACTCTCAGAGGAGCGGTCATGGTCAGCCTGATCTGGGTACGTGGCCTTCTGCTCCGCCGCCCCCTCCGCCTCCTCCACATGCGGCCAGCATTGCCGACAATAAAACTACAATTGGTGCTCTTAACAAGCTGTTCATGAATGCCTCCCCCGTAAGGTCAAAAAACTCATCCAGATAAAAAACAAAAGGTCTCAACAGAATATGTGAGTGATCTTTGATTCCAGTAGTTTCAACAGTAAATGGTATTGACGCTACTATGTCATAACCTGATTATTATTGTCAAGCTGAACTATTTGGGTAATCCTCACCTTGAACGATTCCGCTCACGTAAAAAATGGATAGAACGCTAACGAATACGGCTTAAAAAGTGAAGAGTTGTTAGGAATGGTAACGCAACAACTCCAGGAAGAAGTCCTCAAACTTCCACATCAAGAAAAAAGCCGGAGATCTTTACGATCTCCGGCTTTAGAGACTTCGTCATTTTGTTATACTGTAAAACACCTCTTTACCACGATAAACTGCCGCGTCGCCGAGTTCTTCTTCGATCCGGATGAGCTGATTGTACTTTGCGATACGGTCGGTCCGTGAAAGTGATCCGGTTTTTATCTGGCCCGTATTCAATGCAACGGCAAGGTCCGCAATGGTCGCGTCTTCGCTCTCCCCGGAGCGGTGCGATACGACAGCGGTATATCCCGCCCGCTTCGCCATCTCAATGGCGTCGAGCGTCTCGGTAAGCGTGCCGATCTGGTTCAGTTTGATGAGAATAGAGTTGCAGATACCTTCGGCAATGCCCTTCTTGAAAATCGTGGTATTGGTCACGAAAATATCGTCTCCCACGATCTGGATCTTCTTGCCGAGGCGATCGGTCAGAAGCTTCCATCCCTTCCAGTCCTTCTCCGACATACCGTCTTCGATCGAAATAATCGGATACCGCTTTATCCAGTCTTCATAGAAAGCGACCATCTCTTCGGATGATTTTTTTTTGCCTTCTCCCTTGAGGTCATAGATACCGTTTTCGTAGAACTCGCTCGCGGCCGCGTCCAGGCCGAGGAACACGTCCTGTCCCGCTTTATACCCGGCCTTTTCGATCGCCTCGAGGATCACCTGGACTGCTTCTTCGTTCGACTTGAGGTTCGGCGCGAAACCTCCTTCATCTCCCACGGCGGTATTGTATCCTTTTTTCTTCAGCACAGACTTGAGATTGTGAAAAACCTCGGCCCCGATGCGAATGGCTTCCGAGCACGAAGCCGCGCCCGCCGGGATGATCATGAACTCCTGGATATCGATATTGTTGTCCGCATGCGCGCCGCCGTTCAGTACATTCATCATCGGTACCGGCAGTTCCTTGGCGTTCGGCCCGCCGAGGTAGTGGTAGAGCGGCAACCCCGCGTCCTCGGCCGCTGCCTTGGCCACCGCCAGCGATACCGCAAGCATCGCATTAGCGCCGAGTTTGCCCTTATTCTCCGTTCCGTCCATCTCGATCATGGTACGGTCTATCACGGCCTGTTCTGTTGCGTCCATCCCCGTAATGGCAGGACCGATCACTTCGATGACGTTGTTTACCGCCTTCTGCACGCCTTTTCCCATATAGCGCGCGCCGCCGTCACGAAGTTCAAGCGCCTCGCGCTCGCCCGTGGACGCGCCGGAGGGCACGATGGCGCGGCCCAGTATGCCGCTTTCAAGAATAACGTCCGCCTCGACAGTGGGATTTCCGCGTGAATCCAGCACCTCGCGCGCATAGACATCGATAATTTCGCTCATGTTTCCCCCTTGAGAAGCACGAAGGTAAAAGGGTAAGAAGATAGGAAAATATGAAATCAAACAATTTTCCCCACCTTCCTACCTTCTCATCTTCCGCATTTACGTTCCTAAGATGAACTTCCGTCCGGCATCAATCAGTTTTTTTATTTTTTCATCCGACGAAGATTCCACGTACACCCGGACGACCGGCTCCGTGCCCGAAGCGCGCATCAGCACCCAACTGTCGTCTTCGATCATATACTTGGTCCCGTCGGCCGTAGTCTTATTGCCCTTGACTCTCATGCCAGCGAGTTCGGTCAACGGCTGGCTGAGTCGAGCGTTGACCTGCGCGCGATTCGCTTCGGTAAGATAAATATTGATCCGGTCGTCCAGAATAGTCCCTACTTCCTTGTACAGACGTTTGAGCAGGTCCTTGACGGATTTCTTTTCACGCGCAACCATCTCGGCAACGAGCATACACGCGATAATTCCGTCTTTTTCGGGCACGTGGTCCTTTATCGTCATGCCCGCGCTCTCCTCGCCCCCGAAGATGATCTTGCCCTGCACGAGCAGGTCGCCGATGAACTTGAAGCCGACTGCCGTTTCATATACTTCAATACCGTGTTTTTTTGCGACCGCGTCAATAAGATGTGAGGTCGCGATGGAACGGGCAGCCCCACCCTTCCAGCCACGCGTTCGGCAGAGGAAATCCAGGACCAGGGCCAGCACCTGGTTGGGATTGATAAACGTGCCGTCGACGTCCAGCACCCCAAAACGGTCTGCGTCGCCGTCCACGGCAAGACCGACGTCGAACTTTCCTTTTTTCATCACCCCGGCCAGTTCAGCGAGATTCGCTTCCGACGGCTCAGGAGCGTGTCCGCCGAACAGAGCGTCGCGGTTGCCGTGAATGACCGTGACCGCGCATCCTGCGTCACGCAATGCGCTGTCGAGATAATCCCTGCCCGTGCCGTAGAGAAGGTCGATAGCGATTTTGAGTTTTGCTTTTTTAATCGCATCGACATCGATTTTTTTTCTGAGGTCATCAAGGTACGCCTTACGCAGATCGACCTCTTCGACAAGTCCCTTCTCCTTTGCGATAGCGCAGGAAAGCGTCGCAATCGTATTCTTTTCCAGGAGCGCATTGGCCCGAGTTTCTATGTCTTTCGTGGTTTCCGGAAGCGCGGGGCCTCCCCAGGCGGAAGAAAATTTGAGGCCATTATATTGCGGGGGATTATGACTTGCGGTAAAGTTGATGCCTCCAGCGGCCTTTCTCCGAATGATATCGAAAGAAGCCGCAGGCGTTGGAACGTCACGGTTCGAAAGATAGGCATGGATTCCGTTTGCCGCAAGCACCTTCACAGCCTCTTCAGCAAAATGTTCGGACATAAAGCGGGTGTCGTATCCTACGATCACGCCCTTGTCTTTCAACCCCTGCGCAGCAAGGTGGTCGGCGATCGCCTGCGTGACCACGCGCACCCTGCTTACGGTGAAATCATCGGCAATGACGCCGCGCCACCCGGAAGTGCCGAATTTTATTTTTTCAATCGCCATACTGTCCAGAAAATATCATAAATGAATTTACTTTGCAACTTAAAACACCTTGTAGCTACGTTGGACGGTATTCCAAAGCAGAAAGGAATCAAATCCTTACAATCTCTGCCTTCAGCTCTTCTCCGATTTCCAGGATCGCAACGGAATTGTACGGAGCATGCCGTTTGTCGGTGGGGCTTCCGGGGTTAAGGAAATAGACGCCGTTAATCTTGCCCCAGAAAGGCGTATGAGAATGACCATATACGATCAGATCAATTGCGTCAAATTCCTTCCTGATCATCGCTTGTTGAATATCGATTTTAAATTTCCCGTGAATCAATCCTACGGAGTAATCGGCGAGAGGAATGATTTTTTTTATCGGAAGTTCCCGATGCACCTCGGGGCCGTCCATATTCCCGGCAACCGCCTCAACGCGGGCAATAGCGCGCAGCTCATCGAGGACGGACAGTTCGACAATGTCTCCGGCGTGAAGGATAAGATCGACTCCCCTAAAAATATCGAAAATCACGGAAGGAAGCGCTCGGGCAATGGCCGGGACGTGGGTATCGGAAAGAACGCCGACTCTGATCATAACGCCCGCGCAAACCTCTTCTTCAGCTCGACGTCGATGTTTTGAAGAGGAACTTCAATCTGTTCCTTGGTCTGCATATCGCGGAGAATGGCCTTATTATTTTTTATTTCCTGCTCGCCGATGATCAGCGTATGGCCTGCGCCTGACTTGTCCGCTTTCTTCATCTGGCTTTTGAGGCTTGCGCCGGTGTAGTCGCTCCCTACCCGGATGCCCGACAGCCTGAGCGCATTGATGATCGGCAAGACAAGCGCTACAGCCTCATCTCCGAGCGCAGAGATATACAGCGACGTTTTTGGAACACGGATTGCGCCCGGGTTCATAAGCGATATTGCGCGTTCAACACCGAGGGCAAAACCGATCCCGGGAGTTGCGGGTCCACCGATTTCCCGTACGAGACCGTCATATCTTCCGCCCGCCGCCACGGTATTCTGAGCGCCCATATGGCCCATGACCAGTTCAAAGGTCGTGCGGGTGTAATAATCGAGGCCGCGTACTAGGCGGGGGTTGACCACAAACGGAATTCCGAGCGTAGTCAAACCTTTTTCCACGGTTTCAAAATGCGACTTACAGGGATCGCAGAGATAATCCAGCATCACCGGAGAATCGCCGAACTTGTCCGCGTCCACCTTGCAGTCCAGCACGCGCAGCGGATTGGTCTCGTACCGCCTTTGACAGTCCGCGCATAAGATTGGCAGTTTTTCCTTTAAGTATTTTTTGAGCGCATCCCGGTAGGCCCTGCGGCACGTGTTGTCGCCGAGCGAGTTGATTTGAAGGCTCAAATCCGCGATGCCGAGCCTGGCGAACAGATGGTGAAGCATTGCCAGAATTTCTATATCCACGTGCGGGTGGTCGATGCCGAGTGCTTCCACGCCGATCTGGTAGAACTGGCGATACCTGCCCTTCTGAGGCCGCTCGTGACGAAACATGGGCCCTTGGTAATAGAGCCTGGTGAGTCCGCTCTCAACGTACATCTTGTGTTCGATGAACGCCCGCACGACCCCGGCGGTACCCTCGGGCCGGAGCGTAATCTTCCGGCCGTCCCGGTCTTCAAAGGTATACATCTCCTTCTCGACGATGTCCGTCGAGGCCCCTATGCTGCGTGCAAAAAGCTCGGTGTACTCGAAAACCGGCACGCGGATTTCCGAATAACCGTAGTCTTCGAACAGTGCACGCGCCGTGGCCTCAAGATGATGCCACGCCGCCATATCCTCCGGCAAAATATCTTTTACTCCTTTGATCGCTTGAATCGACATTCTTCCCCTCTTCCCCTCTTCCCCTCCTACCTTGTTACTTTCTTAACTTCCCACCTTCTTACATTCCTAACTTCTCATCTTATTCGTTTCTCACGGTTTCCTGAGCAACTTCCACGGATGCGCCTTTACATCATCCGTAGTTTCTTTCAGGTTCTTGCCCATGTCTTTGAAACTTTCAATCATGGCGTCGATGTTTTTCTTGTTATCGCCGATGACTTTATCGCCTTTTTCGGTAATTGCCTTGAGATTGGTTGCGCTCTCGTCAAGCTTCTTTAATATGCCGGGAAGGTTCTTGAGCCCTTGTGCCACCTCCTCCTTGCTGGAGGTCATCACCTTGACATTCTCCGAAACATCCTGAAGGTTTTTGATCGTGGTCTTGAGTGATTTCGCCATTGCCGGGTCCCCGATCACGCGGTCGAGATTGGTCGCGATCTTTTTGAGTTTGGAGACCACGTCAAGCGCCACCCTGGTTAGGTCCTCCAATTTCATCGATTCTTCGCCGATAAGCATGGCGTCCGGCGCAAGAAGGGGTGCGTGCGGCGAGCCGCCGGTCACTTCAACATATTTTCCGCCCACCAGGCCGAGTGTCCTGATGGAAGCCTTGGCATCCTCCTTAAGCACCGCATCGCTGAACACGCTCAAGGTGAGCTCTATTTTGTCTCCCTGTTCAGGCGCCACGCGAATGTGCGCGACCTTTCCGATCTTGATGCCGGAAAACCTCACCGGCGCATTCCTCTCGATGCCGTCGCTGTACAGGAACAGTACTTTCACCTCTTTCTTCTTTTTAAAGAGGCTCTGAATATCGCTCACGGCAAACACCATGACCGTCAGGATCGTAAAGGAGAGCAGAAGAAAGACCCCTGCCCGTATTTCACTGCGCCGGTATTCCATAGTCACCTCAAATGTTAGTCTCTGGAGTTCGTAGAGTTTATGGAGTTCATTGAGTCAAGTCATTGCCTCACTCAATAAACTCTTCAGACTCCATGAACTCAATGAACGCTATAAACTCACTCTACCAAGAGGTCTTCCCGGAAATCCTTGCTCGATGCGTGAAATGAAATCGGCCCGTCCGGGCTGCCGGTGATGAACTGCTGCACCAGCGGGTTTGTGCTTTCTCGGATCTCTTGTGGAGTGCCTTCAGCAAGGACCTTACCCATGTAGAGGATAACGATTTTGTCCGCGATCCTCATAGCTTCGTCCACCGCATGCGTCACGACAACGCACGTAATGCCGAGAAGCCGGTTCAAGTCGGAAATGAGCTTCGTAATGACCGATGCGACGATGGGATCGAGTCCCGAGGTAGGTTCGTCGAAAAAGACCACCTCGGGGTCGAGCGCGAGGGCGCGGGCCAGCGCCACGCGCTTCTGCATCCCTCCCGAGAGCTGCCCGGGATATAGATCTTCAAAGTCGCGAAGCCCTACCATTTCAAGCTTCATCTTTACCATGATCTTGATGATGTTGTCGTCCAGGGCAGTATGTTCCCGGATCGGCAGGGCGATATTTTCCCCCACGCTGAGTGAATTCAACAACGCGCCGTGCTGAAACAATATGCCGGTCCTTTTCCTGAACGGGTCCCGCTCTTTGTCGGAAAGCTGTGTGATGTCCGTGTCTCCGAAAAACAACGTGCCTGCGTCCGGCTTGATCGCGCCGATCAGAATTTTCAGAAGCGTGCTCTTTCCCCCGCCGCTCGTTCCGAATATGTACGTGATCTTCTTGCGTTCGGCCGTAAAATCGATCCCATTCAGCACGCTGTGTCCGCCGTATTTTTTTTTGATGCCCTGTGCTTTAATCATAGCCTGTCGTTATCCGTAAAATGCCGCGGTCATAACCGTGTCCAATATGATGATCATAAGCGTGGAGGACACCACCGAGACCATGGTCGCTTTGCCGACTTCTTCGGCCCCGCCTTCCACGACCAGTCCGCGGTAGCAGCCGATCATCACGATGACCACGGCAAAAACCGTTGCCTTGATCATCCCGGAGTAAACGTCCTTGAACATGAGCACGTCGAGCGTCTCGCGCACATACGTATCGGGCCTGATTCCGAGCCTCGTGGATCCGAACAGAAAGCTGCCGAACACGGCCGTAAAACACGCGAGCATCGTGAGCGCCGGAAGCGAGAGGACCAGGCCCATGAACCGCTGCACAATGAGGAACCGCACGGGATTGATGGCCATGGTTTCGAGGGCCAGGATCTCCTCGGAAACCTTCATGGTCCCGATCCTTGCAGTGAAGGCCGCTCCGACCCTGCCCGCGACGATCACCGCGGTAATGAGCGGGCCGACTTCCCTGAAGATCGCCACGGCCACAAAACCCGGAATATAGGCGTACCCGCCGACTTCCTTGAGCTGAAACGATATGAGCACGGTCAGCGCGATACCCAAAAGCGCGGAGACCGTCAGGACAAGCGGCAGTGATTGGGTACCGACCTCGTCCACATGTGCAAGCAACCTGACCTGATGACGTTTTTTACGGTCGGACACGAGAACAAAAGACTGGATGACTGTTTCCCTAAACAGATAATACAGGCTCGAAAGGTCCTGGAGAAACGTGATGAATGCCCTGCCGACATAACCGAGTAAGTTTTTCACACACCACCCAAAATGAGTCTATTGAGTTCGTAGAGTAAGACTCTTCAGACTCCATAAACTCTATTAACTCGTTAGACTCTATAGACTCGTTATAGACTCTTCATCGCTTCGTCGATTGTTGGGAATATCTCAAATACGCTCGCAAGCCGCGCAAGTTCGAACACGTCCCTGACCGAAGGGCTCAATTCGACGAGCCTGAGACGCGCGCCCTTTTTCATGCAGTTCTGCATAGTCTCGACAAGCGTTGCTATACCGGAGCTGTCCATATACCGCACCTGTGACAGGTCGATGAGAAGCGCCTTCATGTCCGCGGCGCCTGGTGCAAAGACCGCCGCCAGGGCGAGCCTCACATCCGAAGACGTGTTCATATCCACGTCTCCTTTCAGCTTCAGCAAAAATCCGACTTCTATTTTTTCAGTAACGATCTCAACCTTCATAGCATGAACCTCATGAAATAACGCTATTTCTTTTCCTTCACCAGGGTCAGCACTGTTCCGGCCCCTTGGCTCGTATCATATTCGATTGTGTCGAACACGGTCGCCATAAAATGCGTGCCGAGTCCTCCCGGCCGGACCTCATCGAGCTTACGCGGGGCGATCTTCGATACGTCCGGCTTCTTGCCCGAGTCCTTCAGCTCCATCGTGAGCTTGTCTTGTCCCACGCGGATGTTCAGGGCGATCGTCTTCGCATGATCGCCCTCGTACGCGTACTTGATGATGTTTGAGCAAGCCTCATCCACGGCAAGCACGACCATGCGCGCATCTTTTTTGGGAAAGCCCGCCTCGATCACCAGAGGATAAACCGCGCTCCGTATCACATACAGATACTTCGGATGGCTCGGCACAATGAGCGTCACAACGTCCGTTGTCTGGTGTCTGTCTTCTCTCATCTGATCTCTGTTATTTCCGCGCTCCAAAGCATACCAGGGTCATGTCATCGTGCTGCGGACTCAGGCCGGTAAACCGGTTCACATCGTCTATGATAGCGGACCGTACAATCTCGGGGTCCGCGGGACTCTTTCTGATCAGCGCCTCAAACCGTTCATACCCGTACAACTCATCCCGGGCGTTCATGGCTTCGATGATGCCGTCGGTGTACAGAATTACGGTATCGCCGGGATCGAGCGTCGCAATCTCCTGCCCGAACTTCATATCAGCAAGAATGCCGAGCGGAGAACCACCCGAAGTCGAGAGTTTGATGACCGCTCCGGAGGCTTTCTTTATGATCGGCGGCAGATGACCTGCGTTCGATATGGTGAGCCTGTGGCCTTGGGCGTCGAGTTCGAGATAGAGGAGCGTCGCAAACATGCCGCGCCTACTCCGTTCGGCAAGAAGATTGTTCAGTTTCTCGAGCGCCGCTCCCGGACCTTTCTCGGTAAAAGCAAGCGTCCTGAGGTCGCTCCCCAGCTTCGCCATGTAAAGGGCCGCAGGCACGCCCTTGCCCGAGACATCGCCGATCACGATCCCGGTGCGTTGCGCATCCAGATGGAAAAAATCGTAGAAATCTCCTCCCACCTCCTGGGCCGGCGTGTAGTGAGAGCTGAATGTATAGTTGATGACCTCCGGCGCCTTTTGCGGCAGAAAGCTTTCCTGCACCGTACGCGCAAACTCCATGTCCTTCACAAGCCGCTGCTTTTCCATCAGGCTCTTGTGCATTTTGGCGTTTTCTATAGCAATAGCGGCCAGGCTGCAGAGCGCAATGAAAAGCTCAAGATCGTCAGCGTCAAAAGAATTATTGTCGAGCCGGTTGATGACTTGCGCCACTCCGGTAATCCGCTCTCCAACCTTGAGCGGGACCGTGATCATCGATTTTGTGCGATAGCCCGTAGCATCATCGTGCGCGCGGTGGAACTTCGGGTGGGTGTAGGCGTCCTCCAGCAAAAGCGGCTTCCCTTCCTGCGCAACCGTGCCCGCTATCCCCTGCCCCAGCTTGAGCCGGAACGACTGTTTGAGCTTCTCCCCGACCGCGCCGAGCGCCACCTCGTAGACCAGTTCGTTCGTCTTCTCGTCGATCAGCATGAGACTCGAAGCGTCCGCATTCATCACCTGCTTGGAGATGGTCATCACGTTTTCGAGGATCTGGTCCAGGTTGAGCGATGAACTGATAATCCCGTTCACTTCGATGAGCGTGGAGAGACGCTTGACCTTCTGCTCAAGACGAGCGATTTCGCCGGGCTTCTTCATGGGTTAAAAATAGCACAAGAGACCGAGCATGGTCAATGGGAAAGTGCAGAAGATCGAGAAGGTGAGAAGGTAGGAGGGTAGGAGGATAAGCAGTAAGGAAACGTCACAAACTTCTTAACTTCTTACCTTCTCAACTTCTGTTTTCCTCCCTTCCCAACCTCTCAACGTCCTAATCCTCTCCACCACAGGCGGATGGGAATAATAGAACTTTGCATACAACGGATGAGGGTGAAGATTAGCAAGGTTCTCGCGCGACAGCTTCACCAGGGCCGATGCCATGGCCTCCGGCTTTTGCGTCAAATCCGCCGCGAACCGGTCTGCCTCCCATTCATCCCGTCTCGACAGGAACGAGAACAAGGGTGTGAACGGGAACATGGCCAGCGAGCCCAGAAACCCGACAATGAGCACCCGTGCATAAAATGAAGCGTTCGCGAGGCCGATCAGACCGGGCAGCCCTTCCCACGAAAGAAGGTGGAATGCCAGAAACAGACCGCAGAATGCCATCCCTTCGGTCTGGATCATCCGTTTGTGCACGTGCCGCTTTTTCCAGTGGCCGACCTCATGCGCGAGGACCGCAAGGATTTCGTCCTCGCTCATCTGTTGGATCAGGGTATCGAACAGGACTATCCGCTTGACCCGGCCGATACCGGTAAAATACGCGTTCGAGTGGCGGCTTCGGCGGGAAGCGTCCACCTGAAACACTCGGCTGACCTTGAGTCCCGCCCGCTCCAGCAGTGTGCGGATCTTCTCTTCGAGACCCTCCACCTTGAGCGGTTCGAATTTAAAAAAAAGCGGCTCGATGACATAGGGCGAGATATACATAACAAAGATACCGAAGAACAGCAAAAAGGCCCAAACCCAGAGCCACCACCACGCAGGACTCGCATGGATGATGGCAAGGGCGATGATAACGACCACGGACCCCAGAACCAGGGAAATACAGGTTGATCTGAACAGGTCGCTCAGCCAGAGACGCATGGTCATGGTATTGAATCCGTACCGGTTTTCGATCTTGAAATTTTTGTAGAGGCTGAACGGAATGTTGATCAGCGTCTCCGCGAAGAGAAGGATAAGGACGAAGAGCCCTCCACCCACTATAAACGATCCGGACAAGGAAGCAATCCAGCGATCATAAGCGCCGAGCAGTCCTCCAAAGAGGAAGATGGCTATGAGAATATTGCCGAAGAGTGATTCGACAAGTCCCAGCCGGCTGTTCTCCACGGTATAGTCTGAGATTCTGCGAAGGGCAACAGGGTCGATCACCCCATCGAACTCCGGCGGAACAATATGACCATGCGCCTTCAGATAGGATAGGTTCAAATATCTGAGGCAATATCCAGTCCCGACCACGATGAGAAAAACAATAAAGAGGATGAATATCATGATGTTATGATACAGGCATTCCCAGGCTGCGTCAAGAGTGGGGTGAGTTTTGAAGAGAAAGAATAATCCCGGAAAAAACAAAAAAAGACGCCTCGATGATTTCTCAGAAGGTTATCTTCTTGGTGTGTCATCGAGACGTCATAATGGCTGCGCTGTCAGGCCGATGCAGTTGGTAGATAACCGGGTGTTTTTTCCCTTTTCATCAGACCGGCGGCATCGTGTTGGTGGTCTCTCTCGCGGCTTTAAACTTTGTTCATGGGGGGAAGAAGTATGCCGCAGGATGTATCAGCTGCCGATCGCAATGAAACGCACGTCAACAGCGCAGTCTTTGGATAAGAATAGCAGCTGCGTATAGGATGTCAATAAATCAAAAGTCTTATTTTATGGAGTACGTTATACGTTACGAATGGGACAAAAGGGCTATGGCCTTGGTCCTGCTCTTTACTTTTAGTTTCCGGTAAACCCGATAAAGATGGGTTTTAACCGTGCGTTCGCTGATGCTGCTCTTATCCGCAATCTCCCTGTTCGATGCCCCTTGCAACACCAGGGTAAGCATTTCCATTTCCCTGTTTGTAAGAGGCGGGAGCCCAGGCACCTGCGACTGGAGCGTTTCAGGCAGGAGCATGGGCTTAGAGATGGCCTTTTCGAGTATCCGGCGCTCCGCCCATATCTCTCCCTCATGCACGGCACGAATCGCTTTAATCATTATGGCCGGCGGGTCTGTGTTCTTAACATACCCCCGGATGCCGGTCCGGATATCGGATATGAGATGTTCATCAGGCACTGTTTTTGTCAAGAAGTGCATGATCCGGGTATGCGGAGACTTGGTCTGGACCGAACGGGTAAACCGCGAAAGAGTATGATCTTTCAGCAATTCCGGGTTCAGAAGCAGGACGTCAGGAGATCCTGACAGCTGTTTTATGGCGGTCTCGCGTGTGGAGACGGTCGATATAATATCGACATTATCCTCCTTGAGCAGCGCGGCTGCCAAAACCTGCATCTGTCCGGGATCATTCTCAGCAATCATAATACGAATTTCTTGCATAGCGGACATACACTCTCCTCAAATCAGTTTATTTTTATTCTAATAGTTTAGAATGAGAAATGACAGTTGTCAAGGTTCCAACCTAAATATTTTCAAGAGGAATGCACTAAAGTGCAAGAGTTTAGGCACTTCATAGGTTCCGGGCGGATAAAATTGAAGTCAACAACGAAGTGACGGGAGTCAAAACACGTTAATTCCGAAAGACCTCAGCATTTTGACGAGGAGGGAGAGAGGTAATCCGACCACATTGAAATAGCACCCTTCTATCCTGTCTACCAGCAGGGCGCCTTTCCCCTGGATACCGTAAGCGCCTGCCTTATCGAGCGGTTCTCCGGTGTTTACGTAAGAGGTAATTTCATCTTGAGCCAGATCATGGAACCAGACATGAGTTACCTCAGCACGCGTAAGGGTCTTTCCCGTTGCAGTTTCAATAATTGCAAGCCCGGTGATTGCCCGATGCCCTCTTCCTGAAAGCAGGGTGAGCATACGCGCGGCATCACGGGCATCCGAGGGTTTACCGAGGATAGTGTCATCCAGCACAACGATGGTATCGGCGGCAATAACAATCCCGTTTCCAGCCCTCTGAGTCGCGGCCCGGGCTTTGTCGAGCGCTACCCGGACAGCGTAGACCTCCGGCGTTTCATTGGGCAGGACACCCTCGTCCACATCCACGTGGTCCGATGTGAAGACAATGCCGATCTGGCGCAGAAGGTCCTTGCGCCGCGGAGAACTGGATGCAAGTATGATGGTGGTATTCATAGTATAAAAGTACCTGGAGAGATGCTAAGGGTTGCTGATAATCATCCCGCTTCGCATCAGCACCACCTGGTCAGCCAGCCGCTCCGCCTGCTCCCTGTCATGCGTGGTCATAATGACTGTTGTCTTCCCTTCGCGCTTCAGGGCAAGGATGATCTCTTCAACGATACTCGTATTTTCCTCATCGATCGAGGCCGTAGGCTCATCCAGAAAAAGGAGTTCAGGTTCAATGGCCATGGCCCGCGCGATGCCGAGCCGCTGTGTTTCCCCGCTCGACAACGTGAGCGCGTTTTGCTGCGATTTATGGAGCAGGCCCACAGCCTCAAGCGCTGTCTTTGCTTGCTCAACAATGCGCCCTTTCTCGATACCGCGTATCAAAAGCCCGTAGGCAACGTTCTTAAAGACCGTGGTATTGAATGCGCCTACGCGGGGCAGCACCAGGGTTAGTCTGCGTCTCAGCGTTAAATCATGAGCGAGAACAACCCCGCCTGAGGTATAGATAATATTTCCTGCGTCAACAGGCTCCAGAAAAGAGCAGACTCTCAGCAGCGTGGACTTCCCGCTCCCGTTCGGTCCCATAAGCGCATAAACGCCGCCGCGAACAAAACCGTATGAACAGTCCTTGAGCGCAGTTTTGTTGTTATACCTTTTTTGAACATTGGTTATTTTCAGGTCCAGGTCCATTGTTCGGTTTGAATCGTCCCTTTTCTCTGAATCATATGGAGCGCGATATTTATCAGCAACGACAGCAGAAGTAGAATGATGCCGAGCGCGAGCGCAAGCTCAAAATTCCCCTTGTCGGTTTCGAGCGCAATGGCCGTGGTCATGACCCTCGTGAGTCCCGCGATATTACCGCCCACGATAAGGATCGCCCCTACCTCGGCCATCACACGCCCGAATGCGGCGACCACGCCCGTCAAGATGCCGTATCGCGCCTCAAGAATCACCGTGCGCGTCACCTGGAACGGCGATGCGCCGAGCGTCATGGCCGCCTGCCGGATAATCGGATCCACGCTCACGACAGCGGAATGAGAAAGCGATGAGACGATGGGAAGCGCAAGGATGAGCTGGGCAATCACCATAGCCCCGGGAGTATAGAGCAGCCCGAGAAAACCGAGGGGACCGCTGCGGGAAAGCATGAGATACAAAAAGAGCCCGACAACAACGGGCGGCAACCCCATAAAAGTGTTCATGAGGCTGATGATCGCCCCTTTTGCCGGCATGCGCCTAAGCCCGATAATAGCTCCGATCGGGATGCCGAAGAGAACAGCGATAAGAAGCGCCAGACAGGAGATCTTCAGGGACAACAAAATGATGCCGAGCAGCTCGGCATCGAGATGGAGGATAAGGGAAAAAGCTTTTGCGAATCCATCGAGGATCAAACTCAGCGGTAACTCCTCTGGTTAAGTTGGTTGTAATACGGCATGAATTATACCATATCACTTCTTTTCAAGAAAGATAAATTTTCTATCCAAACCCATGGTGATGCATAACACTCTTGTGCCCGGCTACTAAAACCTCTACCCGCCTTGTACCAGTCCTATTGTCAAATGCATTGCGATGTCGATTCATTCCATTTCCCCAGGTGTATTCTTGTTGAAAAGATTACAATACAGTCGGTGATAGGGTTCACGGATGAATCAAACCTGATCGTACCATTGAGTGACACCAAGCCATTTTTCCCAAAATGAAAGGTTGCCTGCCCTAAGCCCATACGCGGAATGAGCGGGAAGCGCGTCTGCTTTCGCATAATGAGTGTATCTTGCGTCGGCTGAAGGTGCTCGTCTCCGTCAGGTGAAGGATGCGTGTCTTCATGAATTTCATATTGGTTTACCGGGTGCGCCGTTAGTGTCACAAAAACCGCCCGGTTTTTCTGCAGCGCGCTCACCCTGGAGTTCATCAAATCCACATACAGCTCTTTTGTCTGTCCTTCCACCTTGCAACGTGCCAAACAATCGTGTGCGGAAATGGCGGCGAGGCCGAGCAGAATGCCGAGAATGGCGATGACGATGACAATTTCTATTATTGTAAACCCTCTGTTTTTCATGTTCGACATATCTCCTTAGTTACGGAGCGCCGCACATTCAGAACTTACGGACGCCCGGGATGACTACGGATTGCCAATTGATATACAAAAAATCTCATTTTTTCTTTGTAATTCTACTCGAAGATGCGGGTGATTGTACATACCCGATACGGGGTATTTTAAGGGTATACGGAAACCAGATAGCGAGACGGCCGTGAGTGGAGAATACATGAAAAAATCGAACGGTTCGCGGAATCTATGGATGACTAAAAGGTAACAAAGAAAAGAAGACGGAGGAAGAGCACAACGGCTAGAAACGATTGCGTAACCACATCGTTTTACTGAATAGTTATGTTTAAAACATACCTGGCAGCGCCACCCTGTCCGTCCGTCACCACGACAGGCACGCTTTTCTTGCCTTTAAATTCAGAGGGCACATTCCAGGTTAGTAACCCGCTTGATTTGTTAATCGTCATGCCTTCAGTCGGCGATTCGATTGCGTAGGTGAGAGGGTCGCCGTCCGGGTCCGAGGCCTTGACCTGATACGTGTATACTTTCCCATCGAATTGAAATTCCTGATGCTCTTGAATGACCGGGGGGAGGTTCTGAATTTCATTGTCCAGCACAACAGAACGGCCATAGCTCTCCCCGTCAAATGGCGTCACCTTTACGGAAATCCGATCTCCTCTTTTCAGCGGCGCTTCTATCCGCTCCCCATTGCCCGCGGGTTCTCCGTTTTTCGTCCATTCGTACATAAACGATACGGGGTCGCCATCGATATCACTTCCCGCAACATCTACACTCAGAGTGTTACCTTGTGCAACGCGCTCGGGGTGAAGTTTGATGCTGGTGATCTCAGGCGGAGCATTTACGATTTCAATCATGTTAGACAGGATCTCCCGGCCCTGAATGCGCGCCCTTGCCTGGAGCGTGTCTCCCTTTTTCGCCTGCGATAGCGTAAATTGATTCGGCAAAGCGCTTTCTTCGGGAAACCCGTTCAGAAGCCATTCGATCTTCGCGTCACTTATGGCAAAGCCGGTAAGGATAAGGTCTACCGTTGAACCCCGCGATGCCGTTTTCGGTGAGATTTCGAGTGCGTATGGTTCCGTTGTAAGGGGAGTCAGCAATTGTGTCGTCCCGGTAACCCCTGTCCCTAAGGAGGGATTTCGGTTGGGTTCTGCCTGCTTTTGACAAGAGCAGAAAAGAACAAACACGATAAGCGCCGCGCAAGTCAGTTTACGCATAACATAATTGAGAAAGGTTGTACTATACGAGTGCTGATATTTTATTGAGGAAGACATAATGATTCCGCCCGCCTCAATACTGATAAAGAATGGAAAATTTCGCCCGCTCAGCCGGATTCGTTTTGCTTTCCGTATACACCTCAATGGCATATAGATAGGGAATCGACACAACCGTTATTTGGCCCATCCCGGTTATCACGCTGCCTGTATAAAGACCGGCCGCGGCCGAAGGTGTTGAAGCTGAATTTCCCGTTATGGTATTGACTATTTTAGCATAAAAGTTGTACTGGGACACTGTCCCCAGTACCAGCTTCATGTCATAGGTAGGCGTCGCATTGGTCGGGTCTATGGTCACGCTACTATCGCAATTATTCCATGACCAGGTTGGGGTCATAAGTTTAGCTTGCAATCCGTATAACGTTATGCCGTGGACATCGGTACCGCTGCAGGTGTTGTTCGGAGGAATAATTGAAGTCAAACCTAAACCAGAGGAGGTTAGCGTGTTCGTGAACGACGACGTAAGCGGGAGATCTCCTCTCAATCCGATATACTGATAAAAAACATCACTGCCGCCCTTGGTCGCTTCAAAAGACGTTTTATATCTTTTCTCGATGCCGGATATTTGCGTTCCGGAAATGACCAGATACACCAAGGCCGTTATGACAGCGAGCACAACCGCGGACAATATCAGCACCACGACGAGGACGACCCCTTTTTCGGATTTTATCCCCGTTGGCATGTCAATCTTCTTCCGTCCCTCGTCCGCAGACGATGCCAAAACGTCATCGAAGCCCTCTACTCGTTCTTTTACCGTATCCATGTTTTTCATAATGATCACCATGCCTCTTAAAGACTCACAGGAGGTTATCCAGTGTTACAATCAGGGTGTAGATTTTCCACCGGTAATTCTGCCACTTTGTGATCCCCGTGAGGTCGAAAGGCCTTCCATGGGAATTGCCAATGAATGTGTCGCCGCCTACATAGACCGAGTTTGTCGGGTAAATGAAATCTGTATCTTTCCGGCCTTCTTGCGCGAGTATATACACTCTCACCTCTTTGACATGATCACGAATAGCCTGCGCCCCGTTCGCCGCGGCCCCGGTCGCGGTCCACGATATACTAGGGGTGATGATATCTTCTGTATATAGCAGGGGTGTACCTGTACCTGTCGGGTCATAACCGAAGACCACCTGCATATCGGCAACGCAGTCGAGCAGCGGCATTTCCGTCATATTGCCATCGCTCTGGTTCACGACCGCCTTATACAGAATGCCCGTTCCCACGGCGCATCGCTGGGGCAGCGTCCCGGTGGTCGGCGGCTTGACATAATAGTCCGCCCTGTTAAAAGGCATCCTCAGATCGTTGTTCGGATCGATGCCATAGACGACGCCCGTCCCCGTCATCTTCGACGCCAACCCCACAAGGGAAGGATACTTGGCAGAAAAAGACCCGAGTGCGTCGACTACCAGGATCCTTGCATAGGCTTCTGAATTAGAAGTAGGCGGCGATTGCTTCGATGGGGGAGTATAATAGCCTGACATAAAAACCATCACTCTCTCGTTGGTGGACAAATTCTCACTCGCCTGCGACCACTGCGTGGTAGTAGAGGTAGCTCCTGACGTGAGATACGTCCATTTATTGCACGTAGCATTCGTCGCAATATTGGCCGCCTTTATCACAAGATAATCCGCGCCGTTCCAGCCCGCATTATTTGCGCTTACGATACCTCGGGGAGGGTTCGTCGGCATATCGTTCAAATTATTCGGATTGCCTGTGGCCTCATTGTAATTTGGCAGTATAGAAGGACTTGTCGGCGTCGGCCCGTTCCACGGCAGGCCGTAGCCCGCTTTTCCGATGTCTTGTCGGAGCAGTTCCAGGCCGATGATCCCTTCTATATTGGATTCGGCGATCTTGCTCTGCTGCTGGTGGACGCCCAGCATGCTGACGAGCATCTTCGATGTCCCGGCCAGTACAAAGCCGAAGATCGCAATGACGACCAGCATTTCCAGCAGGGTGAATCCTTGATTTCGCCTGTTCATTGTCGCCTCACGATCATTGTCACACTATGAGTAAAAGTCTTCCCGGAATAGAGCCAGGAAACCGATATAAATATTTGTTTCGTATTGTTGGAATTGATCGACGTGACCGTTTGTGTCTCCGTGTAGGGAAAGATCGCGGCCCTGAATTGTCGTGAAATTGTCGTGGTGGTCGTACCACTTGCAAGGTTAGGATCGTCAAAAGACAAGCTCCGCAGATCGTTCGCCGTCACGTCCGCAATACTCACCGCTTCGTCACGCAGGGAATTCTGCAGGTTCGTGCGCATTCCCAGCAGCGCCGACTGCATCACCGCCAGCGCTACGACCGTGAGGATCAGGAACGAGACCATGACCTCTATCAGCGTCATTCCGTTCTTATTGCACAATGCAAGTCGAAGTCGTTCCATTCCATTTCCCCATAAGAATCCGCGTAAGAGATATTTCGATGCAGTCGGAAGCCGGGCTTCCCGTTGATTGACACCAGATGTCAACGGTCGTGGCGGTAGTAAAGGTCGCCAGACCGTCTGCGCTAAAATTTAACATTGTGATTGTGGGGGTTGACACAAGAGCGTAGCGCGTGCTCTTCTGCATCACGACCTGGTCAGCCACCAAATCAAGGGTCCCGTTTCCGTTCGGAGTGTCCTCATAGACTGAATACTGTTTCACCCCCAGGGTCACGAAATAAAACCGTTTGTTCTTCAGGGCGTTTACCCTCGCGTTCATCAGATCGGCATACATCTGTTTTGTCTGACCTTCCACCCGGGACCGATCCATCCAGTCGCGTCCGGGAACAGCGACGATGCCGAGCAGAATGCCGAGTATGGCGACAACAACGATCATCTCGATAAGGGTATAACCTTTATTCCGCATCACATTACCTCTCCCGCCGATGAAGCACTCTCTGCATCGGGGTCGGCGCTGTCATAAGAGACAGGCCCTGCGCCTCCGGCGGCACGCCTTCCATGGCGCCTGATCTTCTTCCGTTCTTGTCGCTAAAAGCAGTCGACAGATTCACCTGTTCGATGACGCCTGTGGAGACCTGGATCAATGCCGTTCCGTACAGTGAAGTCGGAGCGCCCCCGGTGTCATATTGGAGCGCCCATATAAAGGTTTTGCCCCCGATTGCGCATAAATCGTTATAGGGCTTATAGCTTGTGAAGAATACGGCCGCCTCAGAAGGCGCTGTAGTCGGGTCCGTTATAACACGCTCCGCATTATAGTTTCTATATACGTCGTCAGCGATTGTGCCGTTTCCATTCTCGTCATAAATATAACTGCCCGCAGGTTCAAGATTAACATACCAGCCGTTCGAAGTGACCGAACCGCAAACACCTGCTGATGTTGTAAGATCCACAAGTGACAAGTCGGAGATGTTACGGGTTAAGCTTGTGCCGCTGTTCAGGCAAGCGGGATTATATAGATTGTTGTCAAAGCACGGCTCAATGATGCCGAAAAGGTTTCTTTGCGTGCTTGCGTCATCTGTTCCCGCGTTACTTCTATAATAGTATCTTCCCGTGCCGAAGTAGAGCCGCAGCTTGCCTGTGCCTTGCGTGCACGGATCCGGGAGCGGATTGAGTATATGCGTAACTGACGAGGTAACCGCGCCGATGCCGTCCATTACCGTGCTTAATACCCAGTTGGCGGGATTAAGCGCTGTGTTTCCTCCGGCCCCGCCGCTTACATTATTGCCGTTAAGGCCTATGTTTGTGAGGAGCCTTAACACGCCTCCATCCGTCCAGGTATTGGCAGTACAGACGCTGTTGGTGCTGGCGCACTTTTTTACATAGGGGATATACATGGCCTGGTCCTGATAATTCGAAGTAGCCACGTTGGGGCGGTTGTCAAAGGCTGAACCCAGCAGCGAGCCTGAGAAGGCATTTTGTATACCCGTATCTATTGTCGTGGCCGTCACGCCGGTTTTCAGATCGAGCACAAAAAGCTTCAGGTGCTGGTCTGAGTGGGCTTGGAACTTTTGCGACGTGGTATCTATCGGTCCTGTCGGACCGGAGCCGAACACGACAAACCACCTTCCATTGGTCGCCGACGCATCAAGGGAACTGTTCGTCGTGCCGGCTAACCGGTTGCTTATCCTGAGAACCTGGGGACCGGACGTTGAGAAACCGAGGCCCGGATCGGAAAACTCCCACAAAAACTGCGGATTGTTCTCGTCAGTAACGTCGAGGGCGAAATAGGACGAGTAGCCATTGCCGGTGACCGGCGTCTTTACGCAGTCCGTGCAGGTGGACGCGGTGTCCCTGCATGCGCCTCCCAATCTCATCCCGCCGATAAGGATCGTCCTCCAGGTATTATTGGCCGACGGCGTACCGGCCCTCGGGCACGTCCAGTAGTCTCCTGAGCAGCTTGCCGGTACACCTATGCTTGCGTCAACGAGAAAAGGCGTGAGGTCAACGGTGTGGAGATGGCAATAATCCGTTTCTTTCAGATACTTGAGATACGGCAGCACGTTCCTGGGGATAAACGCCCACATCTCTTTCCCATGGTCGGCGCCGGCAAGCCGCGCAACCTCCCTCTTCGTCCCCGTCGGGTCCTGTCCGGTCCAGGACTCTTGCAATGTCCCGAGCTTGAATGCGTGCAGCATCCCGTCATTCGCACCCACGTATACCATGCCTCTGTTCGCATAAGTAGCTGAGGAATAAAAATCTATGTAGGTAGAGTCGCCCCATTTACCGTCATAGTCGTTCAACTTAACCCATGCAGCGATCTTCGGGGTTGAATCGATGATGTCGCCGAGCTTCCAGACCTTTGCCACGGTTTCGTCCATGGTAACGCCGTTTACGATAACGCTCGTGTCCGTTACATTGTTGTCATTGTTCAGGTCGATCTTTACCGTCCTGGGCCTGTAGGACTCGGTCACCGTCGAAGTTCCGTTTGAGTAAACGTAATCCGAGTTGTCTACGCCGCGAATGTAATTGATGATATTCGCGGCAAGCTGGTTGTTCACGCCGGCGGATGCCAAGGGATCATCGGTAGTCAACAAAGGTCTCAGCGCGGTGGTATTATTGGGCATGGGGGCGCCGGCCGAGAATATATTCGCATTAGCAGTCAGGGCCGAATTAAGCGTCAGTGTCCCCCCGTTCAGCGTTATGTCAAGCGGGGTATAAATTGTTCTGTCGCTGGCAACCCTGTTCCACAATTGCGTACCTGCCTCCCAGAGACTTGAAATGTCCTCGAAATCAATCGTGCTGACCAGCGTTCCCGTTACGCCGGTGGGGGTGGGCGAAGAGTAAAGTCGCGCCTTTGCCTTCTGTTCATTAATATCAAAGTATAACTGAGTTATGTAGTCTTTATGAGTAGTGTCTGTCTGAAGGTTGAGGATATTGTCTCCATCATCTTCCCTGATGCTGGTGTAATTAAAAGTCGGGTCAACCCAATACCACAGGTTCTGGAGTCCGCCGACCCAGGAGATGCTGGTGTCGAAGAATTTGCGCACGGGATAATAGGTCGCCTGGACGAGATTTGCGCCGCTGCCCTGGCCAGACGCAAGGACCGATGCGGCCGTGCCCGAAGTTGCTTTCGCAAGTATGGACTGAACTGCGTCCATAATGGACTGCTTGATGGTGAAAGCATCAGCGGCGCTGGCAAAGGTGTCCGGCACGTTGTTCGCGTCAGCGTCCCAGTCAGGAGTCGAGAGAGGAAATGCCGCGCACAGACTTCCCGAGCAGGTACCGTCAGTATCGGTGCATGTAGGCGTGTCCGGTGGAAATCCCGTTAAATTGCTGGGCCAGGTCTTTACCGAATTCTCAAAAGAGCCGTACATAGCTATATTTCCCATGGCCCGAACCCCGGCACTTCCGGGAAGCATAAAAAGGCCTATGGTGTAAACACCGTTCACCTGTGTGCTGACCGTAGGTGAAGTCGCAAGATTCGCGAAGCCCTTATGCATACAGTAGGCAGGCACCACGGGGTCTGAGGATTCGGAAGTCAAACTACAGGTAGGACTACCCCCGATCCTTGTGCCCGGTGTGTTCCACTCTCCGTCCGACATAAGCAGCACATAATTCCTTGCGCAGGAGTTTTGCACGCAGTTGTTGCCTCCCCCGCCGTCACAAATATACAAGGGATTTTTCCATCGGTCACCTGATCCGCTCTGCGCAGCGAAACCTCCATATTGCGCGGTACTCTGGGCATAATAATTAAAGGCGTCCCACAGGGCCGGGCCGGTAGGCGTACTTCCGCCCGGGCCCTGCGAATTGACATTCGTTATGAAATTCGAATAAGGGAAGGCGGCGCTGTTATTGTTGGAGGCCAAAAAATCGCCGAGAAAAACCTTCTGAGAATTTACCCCCGAGCCGGAAAAAGTCATCGCACCCAGCCTGGGCTGCACCAGCAAATTCATAAATTGATAAGCAAGGCCGCCGCTATTAGTAGGACAACTTGCGCCACCTACACCAAAACCAGTAACCCTGCACCAGGGGACCGCAACTTTCGTTCCATTGTCCGCCAGAAGGATGCAGCCGCCGAGCGCGGTTCCGGCATCGTTTATAGCGAGGCTGTCGTTACAGACCGCCCCGACCTTGCTGGCGTTTCCGCTCTGGCTCCATAATTCAGGATCGCATTGGTTGGCGTTGAAGGAGCCGCCGCAGCTGGCAGGGGTTCCTCCTGTCAAAGCCCAGCGAGTAAGGTCTATTCTATGCATATTTTTATAGTTAAGATAATTACCGGAAGCAGGACTGCAATCTCCTGAAGTTGTAACAGCAGTGCAGCAACCAAAGGGTTTACTGCTGCTCGTCGAACATCCGAACGCCCCGGTCCCGCCCCCGTAGCTGGTTCCATTGGCGCAACTGCTCGATTTTTTCACACAGGTATGCGCTGTGCAGGTAGTAGTGCAAGCCATCCCTGACGTTTCCAGATAAGTGATGCCATCACTCTGGAGTACGTAATGTTTTTGAGGGTCAAAATATCCTTCATAACCCGTTGTGCTGACATAGCCGGAATCAGGAGGAGGCGTGGAGCTGTCTGCAGTTCCATACGCGCTCCAGCTCATACTTCCGCTCACGTCGTTCACGAGTAGGATATTGGGCGACCCTCCAGTGCCGATAAAGGGCGGGACCTGGCAATAATCCGTCATTGCCGCGCCAAAGCTGACTGATGAGAAACCTAAGAAAAACAGGATTGAGAAGAATATAATTCCTATTGAAATATCCTTTTTCATCGTTCTTACCTCCCGCCTGGAAACATTTTATATACTCCACCGGGTTCACAGGTCGAACTGTCAATGGAAAAATCGATCCTTTGATCGACAAAATCGTCTAATTGAGAAGCATCATCCACGGTAAACTCCCTGATCCCGTGACAGCTTTGGGACCGTACATCGACAACGACCGTCTTCTTATTGAGATCAACTCTTTTTACAATGCCGGTCAAGAAAAGCTCGTCCGAGGCATATACGGGGTGGATAAACAAAATCAACAAGGCAACTGCCAGGATAAGGAGCACCCCGTATTGCGTTTCTCTTATTTCCATGACTTCCTCCATGATAATCATAATTGATTGTCAAAAAATATTTCGAGAACCCGGCGTAGCTTGCGCAATAGTTACGTTGGATACGCCGAACCGCGCACCCAACCGGTTTCTGCTTAAACCGCCATGCTTGCTTTCGCTTCAGCAAAATATATCTTATCCGGGATCACCTCCGCCATCAACACATCGGACAGGTCCCAAATATGAGAACCGCACCCGGAGCATAACTCCCAAACCAGCGCTTGTGGGGATGCCGCTAAGGCCTCTGCTCCGCAATCAGGACAGACCATTATAAACTTGACCATGTCGGCGCCCCCTTTCTTTTAAGCTTTGTACGAACTCGCTATCTTCTTTCAGTGATGGATTATGCAACATACATACCATGAATAAAAAATTAACTTTTCAATAAGATAGGTTCGTTTCTCTGGTAGATAACGTACGATGGGCTTCTTATGTATGTAACGAATTACCCAACCACAATCCCCGCGTACCCCACCACCTGCTCATAGTCCCCGCTCACTTCCCCGGAGTTCGTGTACTTGATGAGTTCGGCCTTCGTAGCGCCCAGGAGCTTGCATGCAACGAGCATAGCTATTGCCGGGCCGTAGCCGCACATGGTAATACCGTAGTCCTTGATGGTTCGGTACAGTCCTTCGGGATCGAGGTTAAAAATATGCTGGATGGCTTTAAAATCTTTTTCTTTTGCAGAGGCAGCCTTTTCGTAATGGCTCATGTCGGAACTCGCGACGATGAGGACGTCATATCGGGGTACAGGGTTCGGGGTACAGGGTTCAGAATGATTATGTTTATTTTTATTTTCCTGGCCCCTGTCTCTTATCGCTTCCGCCACCGCTCTTCCCACCTCAATACAAGTCTCAAGCCTCGTATCGAGCATCTGGATCGGGACTATCTTGAAATCGCTTTTAAAATATTGGATGAAGGGCAACTGCACTTCAAGGGAATGTTCACGGAGATGGGCCAGGGAATCTTCATGGATGCGCGGGGATTTTGAGAGGATAGAAGCAGCTAAAGGCTCGTCGATCTGAACAGCGCCGAGCGGGGTCTCCCACCCGCCTTTCGCCATAAGAGAAATTGGCGCGCCAAGACCCGTGTGGTTCGGCCCGATCAGCACAAACGTTTCCGGCAATTCTATACTTGAGTATACTGCGCCGGCCACTGAACCGGAATACATCAAGCCTGCGTGCGGCGAAAGAATGCCGAGAGCTTTTTTCCGCTCAGCATTGGGGAGGATGAATTCCTGCACCTGCTTTTTCAGTGACTCGGGAGTGCCTTTATAAAAACGACCTGCAACTGCCGGTTGACGAAGCATAATGCACCTCGTTATGAGTTCGTAGCTCATCCGCCTGATCTACAAGTCCATGACCTATGAGCTATGACCTACGTGCTTATTCGCCCTACTTATTCGCCTCCTGTATCTTCGCAGTCGTGCCTTTTGAGCGCATCTCGGAAAACTTCTGGAGCACTTCAAGAATGCGGGGCATTTGGTTGGTGATCTCGCGCAGTTTGTCCTCGGTCACTTCCAGCACGATCGAGTCTTCCACGGTCTCGACCGTTGCCGTGCGGGGCTTTCCCGTAAGAAAGGAGATCTCGCCGAAAAAATCTCCGGGCCGGAGCACGGCAAGGTCCACGCGCTCGCCGGACAGCATGGTCGTGTAGACTTTAACGGACCCGCCAGCAATGATGTAAACCGATTTGCCCGTGTCGTTCTGCTTGACGATGGATTCTCCGCCGGGCAGCGGATGCACGTTCATCACCTTGGTGAAGGCGTTGAATTCATCCTGCGAGAACCTCGCAAAGAGCGGCAGCACGCTGCTGTCGGGTTTTTGCGCCTCTTTCTCCGCGGGTTCCACCTTGGTTTCCTTGACGGTTTTGTTCGTGTGCAGCGCTTCGATCCGCTCCTGCGCCTGCTTGTTGCCCGGCTCGATCCGGAGCGCCAGTTTGTACTGCGCCAGGGCCTTGACCACGGCGTTGCTCTGGGCATACAGGTCCGCTGCGCGGATATATTCCTTCACTGCCTCGGCTTTCTGGTTTATTTTCTGATAGGCGTCTCCCATGCGAACCCGGATGATGGGATCGGGGTCGAGGGCAAACAGTTTCTCCATTTCCGGGATGGCCGCCTTGAAGTTGGCTTTGCTCACGTAGTTTTGTATGGACTCTATCAGTTGCGCCTTTTCCGATGCCATAAGGATCTCCGTTCTGCGAAGAGGATTTACGTGCGGCCACGGGTCGTGCCGATGCTAAATCATTTCCTTTACTTTTTCGAGAGTGCTCTGGAGACGCATTGCATGGTAGTTCTGCAGGACTTCCCTGATCCGGGGGCTCTTGCCGATCATTTCAAGAAGGTCTTCCTCGGCGACTTCAAGCACGTCGGACTCTTCGGTTGTCTCGACTGTCGCGGTCCGGGGTTTGCCGGTCAGAAACGCTATCTCGCCGAAGAAATCGCTCGGCTGAAGAACGGCAAGGTCCACCCGCTTACCCTGTATCATGGCATAGACCTTCACTGCCCCGCGCGTAAGCACATACACCGAACTCCCCGCTTCGCCTTCCCGGATGATTTTCTTGCCGGCCGGGATGGTGGAAATGATCATGCGTTTGGTGAATTCATTGAATTCGTCCTGCGTAAAGTCGGAGAACAGGGGGACAACGCTCCGGGTAGGCTGCGGCGCGCCTTCTTCGATCGGCTCATGCTTCGCCTCGCTGACCGTCTTATTGGAATGGAGCGACTCCATCTGCGCCTGCGCCTGTTTGTTCGATGGGTCGAGCCGAAGCGCCAGCTTGTACAGCGCCAGGGCCTTCACCACAAAGCCCTTCTCCGCGTACAGATCAGCTGCCTTCACGTATTCCTTGGCCGCCTCACCTTTCTTGCCGAGCTTCTGAAAGGCATCTCCGATACGCACCCGGACGATGGGGTCCGGGTCGAGAGCAAACAGCCTTTCCATTTCCATGATGGCTGATTTCCAATCCGACTTTCCCAGATATTTCTGGACATTTTCTGAAATTGCCGCTTTCTCGGACGCCAATGGGTACCTCCCTTTTAAATCAAGCTCCAAACTCCAAATTACAAATATCAAATAATACCCAATCACTAAATTTCAATAACCGAATGTTTAGAACTTGATTATTGGTTATTGGTGATTTGTCGTTAAGAATTATTAAACTCCCGCTTCTCCGCGTTCTCAAACCGGGTATATTTGTTGATGAACGTCAGATCCACGGTGCCGATGGGACCGTTTCTCTGTTTGCCGATGACCACTTCAGCCTTACCCCGTTGGCCGCACGAGCATTCGCCGTCGTAGGGGCAGGTGCACTTGTTATACACTTCATCACGATAGATAAATAATATCACATCCGCGTCCTGCTCGATGGCGCCGGATTCCCGAAGATCGGCAAGCAGGGGCCTTTTTTCCTTGCCCGGACGAGATTCCACGGCGCGGTTCAGCTGCGAAAGGGCAATGACCGGAAGCTGGAGTTCCTTGGCCAAGGCCTTGAGCGAGCGGGAGATGTTCGATATTTCCTGTTCGCGGCTGCCTTCGTCTCCCCTGCCGCGCATGAGTTGGAGATAGTCCACGATGATGAGGTCCAGTGAGCCCTTGTCGGCTTTCAACCTGCGCGCCTTTGCCCGCATTTCGAGCACCGAAATCGCGGCCGTATCATCGATGAAAATCTGCGCGTCCGCCAGCCTGCCCGCGGCGCTGGAAAGCGGGGGCCAGTCTCGCTGAGACAGATGTCCTGTACGCAATTTATGAGCATCTACCCGCGACTCGGAACCCAGGAGACGAAGCACCAACTGTTCTTTGGCCATCTCGAGACTGAAGATCGCCACGGTTTTCCCATTCTCGATGGCCGCGTGTGACGCGATGTTCAGACAGAACGCGGTCTTGCCCATGGAAGGTCTGCCGGCAATGATAATAAGATCGCTCGGATGCAGTCCCGAGGTCCGCTCATCCAGGTCCGTAAATCCGGTGGCAAGGCCGGTGACCATCTCTTTCCGTTCATAGAGCTTTTCCACGATCGCGAAGCTGTGCCCCACAATGTTCTTCATGGAAACAAATGATTCTTTAATTTTCTTCTGCGCGATTTCGAAGATGGACTTCTCGGCCCGGTCCAGGAGTTCATCGATATTGACCACGGTCCGTGAATCGTCGTAGCTCTGGGTGATGATATCGGTGGCGGAATGGATCAGCTTCCGCAACACGGCTTTCTCGCGCACGATCCGGGCGTGGTTCTTGATATTCGCGGCCGTCGGCACCAGGCTTACGAGTAACGCAAGGTACGATGCGCCGCCCACGGACTCAAGCCCCACCTTGCCCCGCAACACGTCCGTCAGCGTCACCAGATCAATGGCTTCGCCGGTCTCGAACATGTCGAGCATGAACCGGAAAATCCTGCGGTGCGTGTCTTTGTAAAAGTCGTCAGGTTCGAGAAGGTCGATGACCTTATTCATCGAATCGTTCTCGATGAGAATGGCGCCGAGCACCATTTGTTCTGCTTCGATATTCTGGGGGGGAAGTTTTTGAAGGGAAACTTCGGTTTGAACGGACATGGCGCAACCTCGAACTTCCGAATAGAAAATAAAAAACTAAGGCTGGTGCGCGCACCAGCCTGATAGGATTGTGATTCGTTGATAACGCGGATGTCGCTTAAAACGAGGCCGGTGCGCTACTCCTCCGCGACCACGGAGACTTTGACGTCCGCCGCAATGTCGGAATGGAGCTTCACGGAAACCGTGAAATCGCCGAGCCGTTTGATCGGCTCTTCAAGCATGATCTTCCGCTTGTCGACTTCCACTCCCTGCGCTTTCATTGCTTCCGCAATGTCCATGGTGGTAACGGCGCCGAAGAGTTTGCCCTCTTCCCCTACCTTCGCCTTGATAATGACCGAGACTCCCTTGATCCGGTCAGCTTCAGCGGTCGCTTCCTTTTTCAGGATGCGAACACGGTCGGAGACCATCTTCTTGGCATGTTCCATCGCACGAAGATTTTTGGGTGTTGCCTCGATAGCCTTTTTATTGGGGACCAGAAAGTTTCTGGCGTAACCGTCGGCCACCTTGACGAGGTCGCCGATCTTGCCTACTTTATCAATATCTTCCCGTAATATTACCTGCATTGCTGAGACTGCTCCTTTCGAACGCATAATGTTGGTCCGATACTACCAGAAACCGGGGCAAAGTGTCAACAGGGATTTTTTTTGCATCCGCCCGCCGCGGCGATAAGCGTATTGTTGATGATAGTGGGTTTGGCCGTCAGTCGTTCTTGCCGGCAAGCACGGCATATAACGCCTTCCTGAGTTCGTCTATGTCATACGGTTTGGGAACAATGGCGCTGAAACCGTAGTTTTTATAGTCAGCCATGATCGGATCGTTGGAATAGCCGCTCGAGGCAATTGTTTTCACCGCGGCGTTTATTTTGCGAATTTCCTGAACAGCCTCCTTGCCGCCCATGCCTCCGGGAATAGTAAGATCCATAATAACAACGTCGAAAGGCGTGCCTGATTCTTCCGCCTTCTTGACATGATCGATCGCCTCTACGCCATCCTTCGCAAAATCGACGTCATACCCCAGGTGCAGCAGCATGCTCCCTCCCACATCCCTGACTATCTGCTCGTCGTCCAGAAGCAAGACCTTACCCTTTCCTGTTACATGCTTTTCCACAACTTTCCCCCTCTGCTCTATTGTTTCTTTTGAAGCAGGGAGGTAGATCGAAAAGGTCGTCCCGGCCCCCACTTTCGATTTGATGGCAATATGTCCGTCATGTCTCTTGATGATGGCGTAGGTTGTCGTGAGACCGAGTCCGCTGCCTTTCTCTTTCGTCGTAAAATAGGGATCGAAGATTTTGTCGAGATGCGCTTCCGGGATCCCCGCGCCCTGGTCCTGGATGGATATCTTTATATAGTTGCCGTCGGTAAGCGGCAGGCCCGCTTCTCCGGTTTCATTGCCGACCATCACGTTCTCCGCGCGAATTCCGATCGTTCCCGCCTGCGACATGGCTTGCTGCGCGTTGATGACGAGATTATGTATGACCTGGCTGATCTGCCCGGCATCGATGTCCACGGGCCAGAGGTCCCCGGAAATTTTAAATTCGCAGCGGACATTCGAACCGCTCATCACAAAACTTGCCGTATCCTTCAGGAGCTCGGTAACGGAGGCCACCTTCTTGATGGGCGCTCCTCCTTTGGAAAAGGTCAGCAGTTGCCGGGTCAGGTCCTGCGCCCGCCGGGACGCTTTTTCCGCCTCTGCCAGCCTGTTCAGAACTTCGCTTTCCGGCTCCGCCGTCATTCTGGCAAGAGAAAGATTGCCGATAATGGCGGTGAGAATATTGTTAAAATCATGGGCGATCCCGCCGGCGAGAATGCCCAGCGATTCCAGCTTGGAGGTCTTGAGAATTTCCTCTTCCCGCTGCTTGCGCTCCGTAATGTCCTCCATGACGCCGTCTATCCATTGCATCTTGCCGTCGGCGTCATATTGTACTTTCGCGGTACAGGAAGCCACAAGGGGAGCGCCGTCCTTTTTCTTCATCTGCAGCTCACGCTCTTTGACAAATCCTTTTTCCGAAATCTCAGCAAGAAAGACCATTCGTTCTCTTGTCGTTCGATACAGGTCCGCGATCCCGATCCCCAAAAGCTCCTCGCTGGTATCATAACCGAAGATCTTAGACATGGCGGGATTGGCCTGGAGAAAATGCCCGAAAGGATCGCCGGTCGTCCTGTAGATGCCGATATTGATATTCTCGATGAGGGTCCTGTATTTCTCTTCGCTTTCCCGTAAAGCTTCCTCTGCCTTCTTGCGGCTGGTGATATTCCGTATAATCGCGATGAACTGGTTTTCAAGCAGCGGCAACAGTCTCGCTTCATAATAGAATTCTTGGCCGTGCAGCATCAGCGCATACTCGAAGCTTGCCATGGACTGTGACTCTTTTACGCGTTGAGTGGCTTCGTAAAACTTGTTCCCGACATGTTCCGAAGGTATATCCTGTATCTTCCTTCCTAAAAGCTTATCAGGGGGAAGGTACAAATCGGCTGTGCCGCCGGCTTTGTAATCGAGGATTTTGCCGTCTTGGTCGAACCGAAAGAGCAGGTCGGGAATTGCCCGGAAGATCGCCCGCATTTCGGAATTCGCATGCAGGAGCTCCTGGGAGCTCAGATCGAGCGAACGTTCGAGCATGGAGCGGTCCGCGTCAAATTCCTGGTAAGCGGCATTGACCGCTTCAAGGAATCCGACCCATTCCCGGGGGACGTCAGGTGCGGCGCCGAAATATTTTTTGAGCTGGCGTCTCAGCAGGCTGTGCACTCGTGTCGTCATCATTGCTCCGAAAAGGTCGTTATCGTCATTGTTTGATTATGCAATTCACAGCGGGCGCTGGGAGTAAATGGTGAAATCTCGCCATACGAATAGAACCCCGCGAAGATCGTTTTCTCACCCAAAGTTTCCCGTACACCCTCCACTTCTTCCTCGGTCCGCTGCTTCAGGATCATCTTTCTGCCGACGCAACTGATGAGCACCGCCAGATCAGGCGAGGTCGAGCCGATGGCCTCATAACTCGTCTTTGCCGCGCCGACAGCGCCGTCGATCAGCCGATCGAAATTGGCTTTCATCAGCCGGGCATATGCTCCTTCCGGAACGTCACCGGCAAAGGTCATGCTCTGGTCGTCTTCATTGATGGCAAGTATCGTGCGGACAACAGCCGCATCGCTTTCCTTGGTGCGGAGACTCAGCGGAAAAAGAAGCCCGGTTGCCGGAAGGCCCTTGGCGTGCTCGCCGAGATATTTTTTGTAGAGTTCGAGCGCGGATTGGCCGTCCATCTCATACAGCACGTTTCCTTTCGAGCGCGTTATCACGCGTTCGGGACCAAACGGGTCCCATCCGCCGAGAGAGCCGTAGCCGACTTTCAACCGGTCGCCGTATAACCCCAAAACAGCGATGGTGTCCTTTTGAGGGTTGCAGTCCCAGAAAACAAGGGTCTCCTTGAAACGTTCGCCGTCGCCTGCCAGTCCGCCCGTAACCATGACTGCGGGCGGCAGGCCCTGCGTGAGCCCGCGTACCAGATCGCTGCCGTTAACCTTGAGGCCGTCCGAAAGTACGAAAACATGTACCAACCCTTCCTTGGCGAGGGACCTTGAAAGCTTCTCCCCTGCCTGAAATGCGTTTTCCGCCTCACTCAGGGCAATCCGGGCCCCCTCGATCCGCGTGAATTCGAAGTGTATCGCGGTGGCTACCAGCGACTCATCGGACACCTGCGTGCCGTATATTTCACCCGCCGTGGAGCACCCGAAAATGTGCGCTTCCGGATAGAGCTCTTTTAATTCCTGTAAGACTTGATTATTTTTCAGGACCGATGGAGCGCTGAACACCAGGACCAATTGGGCGGATGCGCGTAAAACCCCGGAGCTCTTCGGCGCCCAGCCCTGATCTTTTTTCCAGATTATCTGCTCGATCTTCATCGAAAGCCTCTCCTCTTGATAAATAGCATGATATAGTTGTCAGCGGGGCTTAGGTTGATGCGGAACACAATCAGGTAAGCTCGGAAAGGATTGATGGATCCTCCAGCCGCAATGCCGTAACTTTATAATTTACACCAAACAGGAAAAAATTGCAACACGAATATAGGGGTAGGCAGAACTACGGGATTTGTAGGAGACTAAGCTGCGCAGGTACGGTCTTTCAGAAATTTATTTTATTTCTTGCGGTATTTGGCCAAGCTTGCCTCTACATTGGCCTCCAGCCCTTTTTCCCTGAAACGCATTCGGTGTTCGCGAAAGAGGGCGTCAAGCTCGGACAGTTTCTCAAGTGTTTTATCTTTTAGCGCCTGTATGTCGGTGTCGTTTCCGTATTTTTGTATGAAGTTGTGACTCAATTCCGACAAGGTCTTAAATAGCTTCGCAATCACCGACTCTATGGTCTGTCCATTTTCCAGTCTTCCTCCAGCGCAGAATATTTTAACGCGTTCCGCTTCTTCCAAAAACTCCGTAAAGACGGTCTTCGCGTGGTTTCTCATGCTCTTGCGCTCAAGGTAGTCTATGTTTCTTTCGACATAATCCTGTTTCCCTTCTTTTTTTGCCTCATCTGCATTTCTTTGAATTTTTTCACCCAAACCCTCCAGCTTTTTCCTGATATCCTCCCTGACTCTGGTTGCTTCCTCCGCGTGTTCTTTTTTTGCAATCATGCCGTCCAAATAGTCATAAACCGATGAGGCAATTCTCGTGATTTCCTTATAGCGATCCACGCTGGGATATCGTTCTCTGCCCTCGGTTTCGATCCTCGTCCGTAACTCTGAAATCTCCCTTGGGACCCGAAAGGGCGCTTCCTCCTTCTTCCCGAAACCGAATAAATCTCCAAAACCCATAGATTCCCCCCCTCAGATATGAATTGTATAGTAGTATATATGGTTGTCCATTTCTTTGTCAAGAATCTTGATGGGTAGAGTAAAGCACTGGCGTAGTAGCCGAACGTTGCCTTCCCGCCCTATCTCCAGCGCCTTCTCGTCAAACCGTACGTGAGGTTTTCCCTCATACGGCTTTCCTGCACTCTTCCTATCAAGGGTTATGGGACCTAACGGATTGGGGCCGCTTTCGGTTGATAATGTTGTGATGACTCCGATGAACTTTGTGCATGCATGTCTGCTGTTTTCCGATATCCTTTTTTAAAAGCAAATCCAAAACCAGGGTAATGCGTCAAAGCTGGAACGAAAAACCGGACTAACACACCGGTAGCGCCGCTGTCACAATATTCGTTCCGCTTGTCCGCACGGACTTACAGAAGCACGTCGAGCAGCGTGAATACAAATATCGTAACACTGATATACCCATTCATATTGAAAAACGCCACATTCAGCTTTGAAAGGTCTCCCCCTCTGACGAGGCTATGTTCATACACGATCAGGCATAGAGCAATAAGCACGCCTCCGATATAATACCAACCGAGCGGAAGCAGTGAAGGAAGCCAAAAAAGCGCGCCAACAGTTATCGCATGTGATGCCCGCGCTATCCAGAGCGAGTTCCGGGTCCCGCAGCGCTCGGGAATGGAGTGGAGCCCTGCTTTGGAATCGAACTCCGCATCTTGGAGCGCGTACAGCACATCGAAACCGAGAAGCCAGAACAGCACCGCGATGCCGAGGACGAGCCCGCCGAATTCGATCCTTCCCGTAACCGCTATCCAGGCGCCCAGGGGAGAGCCGGCAATAGCGAGTCCGAGAAACGCATGGGACAGGAACGTGAAGCGTTTGGTATAGGAGTAAAAGAAAACGATTCCGAGCGCAAGGGGCGAAAGATAAAAAGCAACGAGATTCAACTGATAGGCTGCAAAGATCAACAGCGCCGAGGAAATTGCGGTAAAGACGGCCACCTGTGCCGGAGATACGAGCCCCCGGGGCAGAGCCCGTGATTTCGTCCTCGGGTTCTCCGCGTCGAACTTCCGGTCTGCCCAACGATTGAAACCCATGGCTGCCGAGCGGGCGCCGACCATGGCCAGCGTGATCCAGAGGATCTGGCCCCATGAAGGCAGGCCGCGCGCGGCCATCAGCGCGCCGGTGAACGCAAAGGGCAATGCAAAGATGGTGTGCTCGAATTTTATCATCTCGAGAATTATCTTTATTTTGTTCAGCATAATAAATCCCTTCAGGCAACTACCAAGTCACGAAAGCATTTTTCCTGTGGTTCGTGTTATTACCGATGTTTCTTATTCCACTCCTCGATCTTCTTCCTGATCTCCGGCATCGCACGCTGCGTGGCTTCGATGCCCGCCTGCATGCACTGCTTCTTCTGGGTAAAGTCGAGCATCCCCACGTTCCCCACGGCAGGCGAGATCAGCACATCGGCGTCTTTTTTCTGATACCCGACGTTCTGGCTGAACATGATGTTTACAGACTGGAGCATCACATCCACAAGGTTCGTCAGGTTGAAGTTCGTGACGTTCTCGCTGATGTCAACGGCGATCACGAGCTCTGCCCCTTTTTCCCTGGCAACGGCAATCGGGATGTTGTCCATCACGCCGCCGTCCACGAGCAACTTGCCCTGATAGTCCACGGGATTGAACACGCCGGGAATGGCGCTGCTCGCGCGCACTGCTCTGGCCACGGACCCGTGATCCAGCACAACGCGCTTCCCCCGGTTCAGGTCGGTCGCAACCGCGGCAAACGGAAGCTTAAGATTCTCTATGTTTGCCACGGCAACCTTCTTCTTCACGAATTCTTCGAGTTTATCGCCCTTGGCCAGCCCCATGCCGGTAAACGCCGACATCAGCCCGTAATCGAATACATCGTCTTTTTCCAAGGTAAATGCCGTCCACTCAAGTTCGAAACTGTTGGCATCACTGGCGTAAATTGCGCCGATAAGGCTCCCCACGCTCGTCCCGACGATCAAATCGATGGGGATCTTTTCCTGCTCAAGCGCTCGGATAACACCGACGTGTGCAAAACCCCTGGCCGCCCCTCCGCCGAGCACGAGCGCTATCTTCGGCCTCGGGCCTTCAATCCCGTTCGGCCCCTGTGTGGATACGCATGCGGAAAGCAGCGCAATTAAGAATAGCATCCCTATTAATTTGGATATTCTCATAACTCAGTCCTCCTCTTTAACAAAACCCGATACGCGATCATCCTCATTCTATCATGCATCCTTCCCCAGCATTCTTACCACGTCTCCGTACAGCGCTTTCACGATCCCGTCATAGTCCAGGTCTCCGGGATACAGCGGCTTCCCGAACGTAACCGTGACCCTCGCGGGCCAAGGAAACTTCTTTCCGGTCGGCAGCATTTCATAGGTCCCCTGGATCGCAACGGGGACCACCGGGAGCTTCAACTCCTTGGCAATGATACCGACGCCTTTTTTGAATTCCTTGATGCTGCCGTCGCGCGAACGGCTACCCTCGGGGAACACGCACAGTATTTTATTTTTGCGGAGAACATAGGCCGATAGCTGCATTGCGCCGTAGAGCCGGGCGTCCATGTCAACGGGGATAACATGCAGAGCCCTGGCGATCCGGGACGAAACCGGACCTCCGAAATATTCCGTGGCGCCGAGAAAGAAGGTCTGCGATGCCAGGTTCCACGAAATGCCCGCAATGACGGCCGGGGCGTCGGCTAGGCTTAGGTGATTGGGAGCGATAATGTACGGCCCCTGTTCAGGCAGGTTCTCTTTGCCGCGCACTGACAAACGATTGTACCCCCTAAATATGCAGGTGAGAACAATTCTAAGCGCGTAACGCACGGCGTTCCAGAGAGGTCCCGGCTCAAGGGTGACTGCTGTTGTGATCTCTTCCGTCAGATCCTGAGAGAGAATCTCGGCCCATGATACAGGCGTCCGCGCTGAAGTCTTCGCCGGTCCTGTGGACATGTGCTCTTTGAGTTTCAGCACCGTGTCCTTTACCGTAAAAATTTCGGAACCAAAAGAATCGGGCAGGTTTATTCCAAAGGACTTTTCAAGGTTCACGACCAGTTCCACGCGGCTGAGGGAATCCAGCCCCAGGTCAAGTTCCAGATTGTCCCCGGGCATGATTTTCTTTTTTGCGGAAAAGGGTTCGAGGCAGAGAAACAGTTTTTTCGCCACCGCGTCGTTTTGGAAGTCATTGTCGCTCTCCGGTGCGGTTGTTTCCGCGGACCCTCCGTCTTTTTGATACAGATCCTTCACCATGCTCCGCCGCAGCTTGCCGAGGCGCGTGACCGGTAACGGGTCTTTGAAGATCTTGAGCCCCGTGATGTGCTTGTACGGTGGAAGGTCCTTGGCCAGGTCCTCGATCTCCAACGCGATTGTTTCGCGCGAGTTGGACAGATTCTTCTTCCGGAGATATTCGAAGTCCGGTACTACGGCGGCCTCGAGCCCGCGGTCGCCCTGGATGAGACAGATTTCCTTGACGGCCGGGATCTGTTTATAGAACTTCTCCAGCTCTTCCGGAAAAATCTTCTTGCCCGTCGGGAGCACGATCATCTCCTTGGACCTGCCGGTGATGAAAAAGTACCCCTCCCGGTCTCGATACCCCAGGTCGCCGGTCTGGAACCACCCGTTGCGCAGCACTTCCGCGGTCTCCTGCGGCTTTTTATAATAGCCGAGCATCACATTCGGCCCTTGCACAATGAGCTCTCCCTGCCCGTTTTCGTCCGGGTTTGCGATCCGCACCTCGACATTATGGATCGGGACGCCGATAGAACCCGCCTTCTGCTTCGTAAGCGGATTGAAGGTGCAGACCGGCGAGGTCTCGGTGAGACCGTAGCCTTCAAGGATCAAAAAGCCGAGATCAGCCATGTCCGAGTACACCTCGGGGTCAAGACGCGCGCCGCCGCTCGTAAACAGCCGGAAGCCCCGGCCGAATTTGGCGTGTACCGTGCCGAAAAGCGACTTGCCGATATTGATACCCGTCGCATTGCGAATCAAACCGTTGATACGGAGAAAGAGTGTCGCGAGTGCGCGTATCACCGCGGGCTTTCTTTGCATTTCATCAATAATGGCCCTGCGGAGTCCGGCGAAGAGCTGCGGTACGCCGATCAGCGCTGTGACGCCCGTTTCCCGCATGCAGGAAATGATGTCCGGACCTTTCAGGCTGTTCAATATGGTAACGGTTGCGCCGACGGAGAGCGGCAACAGCATGCATCCCATCGCGGCATAGGTATGGTGCAAGGGAAGAAGGCAAAGAAGATTGTCCCGGTGGCTGAAAAGATCGAGCCTGTTTATGCTGTCCGCATTCGATGCCAGGTTGCCCTGCGACAACATCACTCCTTTGGGGTCGCCCGTTGTCCCTGACGTATACAGGAGCGCTGCGAAAACGCCCTCGGAGGGCGCGGACGATAGAGCGGAGTTGGAGTGAGTTTTCAGAATTTCGGAAAACAGATGCCCCTCGCCTGGATCGAACGAGATGACCGTGCCCGAATAATTTTTTGGAAGTTTCTGCCTGCATGCAGCCGACACGAAGATTGCCGCTGCCTCGGAGCTCGCGACCAAAAGCGCTACTTCTTTTTCCATAAGCTGCGCGTCGAGCGGTACGATGACCGCTCCGAAAGAAACGACAGCGAGGTACGCAATCATCCACTCGGGCCGGTTCTCCGAAAGCAGGGCCACGCGGTCTCCCGCGCTGATCCCCTTTTCAGAGAGCGCGCGTGCGACAGAAGTAATTTGACCGATAAGGTCTTGGTAGGTGTACTGCTGATACCGCTCACCCATCTTCACCTGGACGGCGATATTGTGCGGATAGTGGTGAGCGGCTTCCTGAATTTTGGTCAGGATCATATCGTTCCTCTCCAAGTGCAGTATTCAGCGTTGTTCCGGAACAGGATATAACGGCAAGGAGGGAATGTCAAATGCGAAGTTGAGCAGCTGCTGTAGTTACTCGGAATCAATCCTTGGGCTTCGCGCTGCCGTCTTCAGTGACTTTTTTCCAGGGTTTATTCACCTGTTTCCGCACGTTCTTGAAGTCCTTCTTCGCTTTTTTGCCCGTGGTCTTGGCCGTTTTATTTATTTCTTCACGAGCATCTTTGGGATGTTCCTTGGGGGGCTTTTCGTCATCAGCAAAGACCATGGATGCAGCGCACACAAAAGACAGTGCCAGGAATATCCGCAACATATTCATAATCGCCCTCCTCGCGACAACCCATAACGTATTGCCATACGGAACCATACACGAGGAGCATGAGGTTGTCAAGAGGAGCGGTTTTCACCAATCGGCGTCTTGATACGTCCCCGATCTCTTGCGCAATCACGGTCAGCGTCTTATGGAGATCTGCGCCGTGTCCAGAGGAAAAAACGTACTCGTGGAATACGGAAATTTTAAACCATCTATTTTCTTGACTCTTGGGCGCTATTTGCTTACACTTGAATCAGTTATGGTTAAGCCGTACTGTCTCAATCCTCACTTCTCTTTTCTCACGGGAGGACTTCATGCCGAAATTACCCCAGCAGTATACAAACATTATGACGCGGTACAAAGGAGTAATGAAAGCGCTCGACACTCTCGGCAAGGCGACGAAATCAGCCGGGCCGCTGAATAAGAAGACGTCGGAACTGGTCCAGCTTGCCGCTGCGGCCGCCATCCGATCCGAGGGCTCCGTGCACTCCCACGCCCGTCGTGCCCTGGCTGCGGGAGCCAAGCCGGAGGAGATCCGGCATGCGATCATCCTGCTCACGAGCACCATCGGCTTCCCCACGGTCTCGGCCGCGCTCTCGTGGGCGGATGACGTGCTGGAGAGGAAAAGACTGATTTAGCGGTAGTCGCAGTTTTCTCATCATAATAATCTTAAGAGAGAGGTGCTGTTATGGCGACGGTAACAATCAACAGAGAGGAATGCATCAGCTGTGAGTCGTGTTGGGTCCTCTGCCCCGAGTTCTTTGAGCAGAATTCCACGGACACATGGAGCCAGGTTGTGAAAAAATACCAGACAGGCGGAGATCCTGCCAAGGGAGCGGCGCCCGCCGAGATCATGGACAAGGTGAAAGAGGCGGCTGAATCCTGCCCGGTCACGGTTATTCAAGTAGAATAACCTGTTCCGAAATACTTATGTCTTTAAAGATCGATATTTATCTATCCGAACTCTGCGGCTCGTACCACGAACTGCGTGAGAACACGGCCCAGGCACTCGCGGAACTGCACGTTCAGGCCGAGGTGAACTATCATACGGTCTCTTACGACGATGCGGTCAGGCGGGGAATCAAAGGTTCTCCTTCCATCTGGATAAACGGGGAAGACGTATTCGAGAGCGGCCTTGCGCCGGGAATCATGTGAAGGATCTTTATGGACGAGTCCGGGAGACTCATGAGCACGCCGTCGGTCGCAATGATGCGGCAGGCGATACAGCAAAAGATGCAATAGTTTTTGACACCGAAAAAGCGGTTTGATCCATGCTTTCTTCGAACAGCCCGTCAAGTTGATCATGCCCTTTCACCTCTCAATCTCCCCGTAAACGTCTTTTCCGAGGCGTTTCCAAAGGAATTCTAAAATGGCAAAACTTGTTTTCATAGGAGACTCACTTACCGAATGGTTCGATTGGCAGAAACGGTTCTCGAAGCACCACGTGACCAATCTCGGCATCTCAGGAGAACCGGTAGAAGGTTTGCTGGCCCGTCGGGAACGCATCCGCGCATCAATCGATAGTCCCGACTACATTTTCCTCATGACCGGCATCAACAACCTCGCCAATGAGCAGGATGACATCATCGACCCCTATCGCGAAATCGTGCGCAATCTGTCCACGTGGTACAAAAAAACCAAGATCGTCGTCCAGAGCATCCTGCCGGTGACGCTGGAATGGATGGACAATAACGTAATAAAAAACGCCAATTACCGGATCAGCCAAATCGCACGTAAGTATCATGCCGAATATCTCGATGTCTACGGCCTCTTTGTGAATGCAAAAGGAGTTCCGAGAAGTGAGTACCTCCAGGAAGACGGCGTGCATTTGAGCAGCAAGGGATACGAAGTATGGGCCAATGAGGTGAAACGTTTTTTGGAGAACCAGTTAAAAACCTAACGGATTTCTTCTCGCTTGAATGATCGAACGATAAACGAAACCGCGCCGCATGCGCCATAAAAAATCGACGGATCTGCCCGCTGCATTCCTTGACATTTCGCTTTCTTCTGCTATTCTTATTTTTATATTTTGTGTTCAATACCCTTTCGCAGCATGAACGATAAATCCTGGACATTCCTCATCGTGCTCAACAGCGTCAGAGGTGCATTATGGAAAAAATAGACAAAACCATACTACTTGTGGATGATAATCAGGAATTACTCAGCTGCTTTCAAGCGGCGTTGCAGAATGTCGGTTATCAGATCATTACAAAAAAGGACAGCCAGGCAGCCTTGTCCCTCCTGGATGAAGGCGCCGTAGTAGATCTGGTAATTACCGATTATATGATGCCCGATATGGATGGACTGGAATTCATGGCTGCGCTACGCAAGCGGTCCTTGTCGGTCCCCGTGATAATGATGACCGCGCGCGGCGATATGGATATCTACATCAAAGCGCTCAATCTCGGCGCATACGAATTTCTTAACAAGCCGGTCAGCATCAAGGATTTGAATGCTATCGTAACATCCGCACTCAATGCAACGGCATAATCGTTAGTTTGTTCCCTTTATCTATTTATATTTTCCAACCATCTCCGGCACGATCATCCATATCTCTGCCTACCATCCATTCTCACACAACGTATAGTAAGTAACTTCTCCCATCCTGGAATCGATAGACAAAAAAACAGCTTCGGTTGGTGCACAAACAATCATGAAAAAAAATTAACACGAATATTTCTAAAAGCGTGTATGAATCATCGCATGTCAAATTGAAACAAAAATTGTCAATATAAATCCTCTTCACCCTCTCTTCTTGCCAACGCAAAACCTTAGTAAAATTCCTCTCGACCCCTTAAAACTTTAGTGATACAGTGATCCCGATATAGCTGATTTCGCAAGAACTATTTTATTTGTTATTCATTTTTTTACTTGACAAAGCGTACTAAATCGGTAGAATGTAACCATCCCACTAAACAGAATAAATTGTTTTAAACTAATTTATTATGTTTATATAAAAAAAACTACCTGTTTTCAGTCTTCTAAGGTACGTTTCGAGATAAAAAGCATGAGACAGTCAATAGCATCTAACATATGCGACAACCTCTCCCCTCCCTGTATGAGAAATGTATCAGCGGATAAATGCCGTCTTTTTTTCAACACGCTCCTCAGAAGAATTCCCTCCGGCCTGAAGGCACTGGTTTTTCTCCTTGCGATTTTGATAGGCGGCTTTACCAACAGCGCCTCGGCTGCGATCATTAATGAACCGATGACCGGATCGATCGCTCCCGGCTGGGTGATCGGCGGGTCCGCGTACTTAACCGCCAGCACGGGTGTTGATCCGGTAGGAAGCGGATGGTTACGTCTAACGGACCCCGGCAACAATGAGGCCGGCTTCGCATTCCTAGACTCGCCGTTCGATGTCTCACAGGGAGCGGTAATTCAGTTTGATTACGCCACCTGGGGAGGAACCGGTGCGGACGGATACAGCATTTATCTCTTCGACGGTACTTATAATTCATCATCCTTCTCAGTCGGCGCTTCAGGCGGATCACTGGGATATGCTCAGAAAACAGTTGTCCCCGTCAATCCCGGCCTGACCGGCGGCTACATCGGCGTAGGCATAGATGAATTCGGGAACTACTCGAACCCGACGGAAGGACGCATCGGAGGGCCGGGGGCGCAGGCGAACGAAGTTGGCGTGCGCGGACCGTACAACCATCCCTCTGGCGCATATTACTGGCTCGGAGGTTCCGGCATTATTGCCCAGTCGCTCGCGTTCAACAACCAGGGCTACCGTCCGATCCAGTCCAGCACGCAATACCGCAAGGTCATAATTTACATGACACCCCAGTCGGCGCCGAATTATATGCGCATCGATGTGTATCTGCAGTTCGGGTACAACTCCCCTCTCACCCAGGTTGTTACCGGTCTCATGGTCGGCCGGCCAGTGCCGACCACAGTCAAGGTCGGCTACGCAGCGAGCACCGGAGGTTCCACAAATTACCACGAGATCCGCAACCTCGTTATCGACCCGCTCCCGACAGACATTGATCTCGCCATGACCAAGGTGGCCTCATCGCCCACGGTAACGGCAGGAGGACCACTCACCTACACGTTGACGGTACGCAACTACGGCCCCGGCAATGCGACAGCGAACAATGTTCCGATCACCGATACCATGCCCGCACAGTTGACCGGCGTTACCTGGGCCTGCTCCGGAGCGAACGGGGGACTCTGCAGCGCTCCCACGGGGACCGGCAATATCAGCACCACCGCGACGCTGCCGTTCAACAGCGTTGTGACCTACACCGTCAACGCCACCGTGAACCCCGCGACCACGCCGGGCACCCAGATCACGAATACGGCATCCCTGACCGTGCCTGCTGGAATCACTGACTATAACACCGGCAACAACAGCGCTTCCGCGACCGTATCGGTCACCGCCGCGCCCATCACGATATCGGGCACCGTATACAGCGATAGCGGCGCGGGCGGCGGCACGGCTCACAACGGCATCAAGGACGGCACCGAAGGGAGCCCAAACCTCGCCGGAATTTACGCGAAACTCTTCAGATCGAGCGACCTGTCCACGGCCGTATCGGTCGTTTCCGTGGTACAGGCGTCGGGCGCATTCTCTTTTGCCAATGTTCCGTCTTACGACACCTACACGATCATCCTGAGCAGCAACAACACGCTGACGGACCCCACACCGGGATTCCCGAACGCCAACTGGATATACACCAGCCCCATCAATTACACGCTTTCCAATATCGCGGTAACAAACGTCAATGTCACAAACCAAAATTTCGGCGTGTACAACGGAACCCGCATCTCCGGCAAGGTCATTAACGACAACGGCCTGAACGGTGCGGTGGCCAACGCGAACGACGGCATTTTGAATGCCGCGGAAACAGGCATCTCCGGCGTGACAATCCGGCTGGCAAACAACACCGGCGGAACGACCTACGACACCACAAGCACGGGCAGCGGCGGAGATTTTGTGCTGTTCACGAACACGGCCTCCGCAACCCTCAGAATTTACGAAACGAACCTCGCGGGCTACCTGTCCGTAAGTTCCAATCCCGGCAATACCGGCGGAACATACACCATCGGGGGTGAGTACATTTCTTTTGCGTATACCAGGTACACCGACTATACCGGCATTCTTTTTGGCGACGTACCGGACAACACGTTCACCCCATCCACCAGCGCAGCGAACGGATCGTCACTACTTCCGGTCTATTTCGCCCACACGCTCACTCCGGGATCAGGCGGCAGCGTCAGCTTCGCCGTTTTCAGCCGTACCCAAGGGACCTGGCCGGCAGTGGTCCTCTACCAGGATGTCAATTGCAACGGAGTTTATGATGCGGGCGATATCGTGCTCCCCGCCTCACTGACAGCTTCAGCTGGGACGCCGATTTGTATTCTGGTCAGGGACACCGTCCCATCCGGCGCGACAAGCGGCGCCACCGACGTGATTGTGACGAGGGCGACCTTCACGTTCACCAATTCGGTGGGACCGGTCGTGAGTACCTACAACGTGACCGGCACCACTACGGTCGTGGCGGCGCCGAGCCTCACGGTGCTCAAATCGGTCCAGACCTTCTCCGACCCGTTCAACAATACGACGAATCCGAAAGCCATTCCCGGCGCAGTGATGCTCTACAACGTCATGGTGACGAACAGCGGCGTCGGCGCGGTAGATAACAATGCGATGGTGATCACGGACGCGATACCGGCGAACACCGTCATGTGCGTCTCGAACATTTGCAACAATACACCAGTGACCTTTGCATGCAGCACTACCCCTCCCTGTGGCCTGACGTTCAACTATGCGAGCGCGGTGTCGTATTCAAATCAGCCTAACGGCGTGGCCCCATTCAACTACACGCCGACGCCCGATGGGAACGGCTTTGATGCGAACGTAACCGGGGTACGCATCAACCCGAGCGGGATCTTGAACGGGACAGGCGGAGGAAACCCCTCATTCAATGTGTACTTCAAGGTAAAGGTGAATTGATGGAAGTGAGAATAAACGGACAATTCACGATAACCCCGATGAGATACAGCCTGCGCAGACTGTTCCTATTCATTACGGCGCTGTGCGCGACCATATGCCTGACGTTGGATGCAAATGCCGCGACCCCTGCCGGAACAATTATCAGCAACAAGGCTACGGTCAGCTACACCATCGGCTCGAATACGTTTACGCGGGACAGCAATACAGACACGATCACCGTGGTCTCCAGCGCTATGGTGAACATCACCAAAACTGCTGTGGTGCTCGACCAATACGGCGGCACCCAACCAATCACCGGCGCCACGATCCGATATACGCTTGCCGTGACAACCGTGGGCACGGGAACCGCGATGAACGTCGTGATAACCGACCTTTTGCCGGCGAATACCACCTATACGTCGGGAACACTCAAGCTGAACAGCGCCGCTCTCACCGATGCGGCTGATGCGGACGCGGGAGACGTGGGCGGAACAACAACAAACACCGTGACAGTCAAACTGGGGAACCTTACAAGTGTATCTCCAATCCAGACCATCACGTTTGACGTAAAAATAAATTAATTAAGGAGGAAACATTATGAAGAGAATTATGGGAAGAACAGCGGTAGGCATCCTGTGTGCGCTTTTTTTGTTACCTGTGGCGGCCCGGGCGCAGCAACAGGGAAGCATCGAGCTCAAGTCGATAGCGCAAGCGGAGGTAGTGGAAACGAACAAGAAAGGCGAGAAACAGGTTAAGTACGTGGATGTTTCCAAAGCCAAGGTCGTGCCCGGCGACGTCGTCGTCTTTACGACAACTTACAAAAATGTCGGCAAACAGCCCGCTGACAAGGTCGAGATTATGAACCCGGTGCCCGAACACATGCTGTATGTAGACCAGAGCGCCAACGGCAAAGGGATGAAAATCGACTTTTCCGTTGACAAGGGGAAGAGCTACGGAAGCCCGGATACGCTTATGGTGATTGACGCGCTGGGAAACAAACAACGGGCCACAATACTTGATTACACCAACATACGCTGGACCGCCTTGAAACCATTGGCTCCGGGAGGCAAAGGCACGGTTTCGTTCAAAGGAAAGCTTAAATAAATCTAAAGAAGCGCTTGGCCTCTCCCGCAGGGAAGAGCCAACGAATGAAATAATCGCAAAAAACTTTTTCAACAGAGTTCAGATTTCAAGATAAAAGGGAAAGGGGGCACTATGCAACACCGGTAGTAAGGTAATGTTCGTGAACAGCAGTTTAACATCAACCATTGTAAGAGGAAAACAATGAACAGCAAACGTAATAAAAATAACAAGGAGGAAAAAATGAGCACCATACGTAAATATGTATTTTTGGCGTTGCTCCTCATCGGCGCAATGACCATCATGGTCCCGCAACACGCTCTCGCGGCCGGGACTGCATCAGGAACAACGATCTCCAACCAGGCCACGGTAAACTACCAAGTTGGCGGCATTTCACAGACAGCAGTAAACAGCAACATCACCAGCTTCGTGGTGGACAATAAGGTAAATGTGACGGTCGCACAAGTCGGGAATGCCACGGTAATCCCCGGTTCAACGAATCAGGTGCTGGTGTACACGGTCACGAACAATGGCAACACACCCCAGCGCTATGCCCTGTCCGCCACCTCAAACAGCGGCATCACCATGAACAACGTCCGCATCTATCGGGATACGAACGCAAACGGCAATTATGATGCGGGCACGGACACACTCTATGTCGATGCAAGCACCTTTGGTGATATTGCCGCCGACGGCGTACTGAGATTGCTGATCGTGGCGGATACGCCTGCCGGCGCAACCAACGGACAGACCGCAGTGTATAATCTGATGGCAACTACGGTCAACGCGGGCACCTTGGTAGTCACAACGCAGACCGCGGGAGCGGACACCCCGGGCGCGGTGGATGTGGTCTTTGCTGATATCGCAGGCAGCGCAACAGGCGACGTTGCGCGCGACGGCAGACATTCAACAACCGCGACCTACACGGTGAATGCCGCAACGCTGACGGTCACGAAAACATCCGCGGTGTATTCAGATCCATTCAACGGAACGACGAACCCGAAGGCCATTCCCGGCGCGATCGTTACCTATACGGTGACAATCGCTAATGCCGCGGGCGGCGCGACCGCAACAGGTGTTGCGATCACGGACAGCCTGGCTACGGAAATAACAGCAGGCCATCTTGCCTTCAACACGTTGTTTAATGACGGCGTTAATACCTGCGCAGCGGCACAGGGCATTGCCGTTGATCCAGGCACCGGCACGTACGCGTGCAGGACCAACACAAACGATGGTGACGGCGCGGACTGGAACCTGAGCGCGGCGAACACCGTGACGGTCACCGGGATCTCGCTCACTGCGGGCCAGACCGCGAGAATCAAGTTCCAAGCCATCGTCCAGTAGAAATATTGTCACAGCAGTAACATGATCATCGGCCGCGGAGATGCGGAGAAGAGTTCAGGCATGTCCTGCCCTTCTCCGCTCTCCTGCGGCGACTTTTATATTTTGAGATGTGCTGTATCAAGATAGGCTTTTTATAAATATTCGCAAAAAAGATGAATTATCTCTCACGCATATACGACGCACTCAGGAAACCGGCAGACGTTGGCGCAAACGGAACCACAGCCGGGCTGCGTCTCCGTGCTGAGAGGATAATTGGCATTTCGCTGCATAAGCAATCCCATGGAATAATCTCGTTCTTTTTAGGAATAATCGGTCTTATACTTTTTTCTTTTCCGGTGCTGTGCAATGCCGTTCCCCCCGGCACCGTCATCACCAACGCCGCTGTTGCAACGTATACGGACGACCCCTCGCCAATACTTATCACGAGGAGTTCAAACACCGTTATCGTTACCACAATAGCAGCGCGTACGCCTGCCGTATTGGAATTACTGCAGTATGCTCCAACATCGCTGGGCGCCCAGCTTGTGCCGGTCTCGTTATCCGCGTACAGCACCAGCGGTACTGCGTCAGGGCCGTTCGTAGTCCTCGGGCCTCCTGTGCCCGCGGGCAGCGGCACTCCTATTAATCTATCCAATCCCGTGCCGCTGGTAACGGGAAGCCAGTATCACGTGGGTGAACCGGTTTTCATCCGTCTGACGGATTTCGACCAGAACCTGGATCCGACAACAGCGGAAACCGTGCTCGTTACTGTGAGGGATGATCTGACCAATGATGTTGAAGTGATTCGCCTCACGGAGACCGGACCGAATACAGGGATTTTCACCGGGTATGTTCAGACGAGCCCGCAATCTGCAGTCATTGGCAACGGTGTCTTGAGCGTCACGAGCACCTCGCACATCACGGCCTCGTATGTGGACGTGGCGGACCCGACGGATTTCAAAACAGCCAGCGTACTGGTAGACCCGTATGGCAGGGTATTCAGCAGCTCCACGGGTCAGCCTGTGGACGGCGTCTCGGTAACGCTCATGAATACGACCACGAACCTGCCTGCCGTGGTCTACGGCGACGATGGGGTGAGCAGTTTTCCCGCAACAATAACAACCGGAAGTTCGGCCACAGACAGCAGTGGGAGGAGCTACTCATTTCCCTCCGGCGGATACCGGTTTCCGTTCATGGCGCCGGGTTCATACCGTCTTCAAGTCACAGCGCCGACAGGATACCGGGCACCGTCAACGGTCGCGACTGCTGTTCTCCAAACCCTGCCCGGAGCGCCCTTTGTCATTGTCCAGGGTTCCCGGGGAGAATCGTTCACCATAAACGCGGGACCCGTGATCCACATCGACATCCCGATAGACCCGCTCAGCAACAGCAGGCTCTTTCTCGTTAAATCCGCGTCCAAGTCGGTCGTATCGATCGGTGATTTTTTGCAGTACAAGTTGAACGTGCAGAATACCGACACGACAGCACCGGTCCTGAGCGTCGTATTGACCGACCATCTTCCCCTGGGATTCCGCTACCGAAAAGGCTCGATCAAGGTCAACAGCGTCGCTTCCGTTGAGCCCTCTCTGTCTTCGGACGGACGCACCCTGACCGTTCTTGTAGGCGACATACCCGCCTCCGGTCAAGCCGATATCTCCTACGTGACGGAGGTCTCGGCTGGAGCGAGCTTGGGAACGGCCGTGAACAGCGCCAATGCCGCGGACTTTGGAGGCGTGGTTTCGAATACAGCAAAGGCTTCAGTCCTGGTGAAGGAAGATCTCTTCGGCAGCAAGGCGATTATCGTGGGCCGCGTCATGGTGGACGGATGCGGGAAACCTGATGCAAGCGAAGAAGGCGGACTTGAAGGAGTGCGCATCTTCATGGAGAACGGCATCTACGCGGTTACCGACAAGAACGGCATGTACCACTTCGAAGGCGTCAACCCTGGTTCCCATGTGGTGCAGGTTGATCTGGAATCTTTGTCGAAAAAATATGAAATCGTAGAATGCGAAGAGAACTCACGCTTCGCGGGCACCGCCTTTTCGCAGTTCGTGGACGTTCAGGGCGGGACCCTTTGGCGCGCCGATTTCCATGCCGCTCTGAAGCCCAAGGTCACGGGTGAAGCCGGGGTGGAGCTTCGAAGCCTCCTGAAAAAGGGACCGACTGCAAAGCAGAATATAATCGAATACAGTGTTCCTGTCCAGGTAGGGTCCGTGCCGCTTCACAATCTGCGCATTACAATCATGCTGCCCCAAGGGGCCGGCTACCAGGCAGGAAGCACCCGTTTGAACGCGGTTCCCCAGCAGGATCCGTCGATTGTAGAAAATACGCTGACATTCCGTCTCGGGGACGCAACCGACACATGGGAAGGCACGGTGCGGTTTAATGCAACAGTGCCCGTTGAGGGGCTCTCCCAGGAGATGACCTCCAAGGCGCTCCTCGTCTTTGATACTCCTCAGAAAAAGGACGAACGATCTCCTGTCGTGGATAACGTCCTGGTGCGAGGCTTGGTCGAGGAACGAGACTCGGCTCCCGATCTCATTTTCCATCCCTCGTTCGCGGTGCTGAGTGCGGACCTTACCACTGAGGCCACACATTCCCTCGACCGCATGATCAAGGATTTAAAGGCCGTGGATGTGAAACACATGACCGTGACTGGCCATACTGACTCGAACGCGATCCGTGCAGGGGGCACGTCGAAATACAAAGACAACTACGAGCTGTCACGGGCCAGGGCTGAAAGCGTCGGCCGTTATATAGCCGCGGCCTTGAAGATTTCTCCTGATCAAATGATTTTTGTAGGCAAGGGACCGGACCAGCCTATCGCGTCCAACAAGACGGAAGCCGGTCGCGCGCAGAACCGGCGCGTGGAAATAGTGCTGAAAACAGAAATTGGCACCGTGGCCTACGGTCTTAAAAACGAAAAGGACAGCAGCGGTATGAAGACCGTTGCCATTGAGGGGCTGCGGCCGGGCGAACAATGGGTCGCGTTGGAAACGAAAAAGGTCGTTAATCCTATTGAGAAGAAAATGCCGGAGTATACCAAGGCCTGGGTAGAGGCCGCGGAACCGGGATTCGCGTGGCTCTGGCCGGGAGACAATTATTATCCGACCATACCGGCGGTAAAGATCGCCATCAAGCACGATCCCGCGGGAAAACTGAAGCTTTTCGTGAACGGTGATGAAGTGAGTTCCCTGCTCTTCGACGGCATCCTCAAGCGACAGGACAACAAGGTTGCGGTCAGCACCTGGCGAGGCGTACCCCTCGTTGAAGGAGACAACCTCATTGAAGCAATAGAATATGATGCGCAGGGCGTGGAAAAATCTCGAATGAAACGGACCATGCACTATTCCGGCCCCCCGGTGAAGGCGGAGCTGGCGCCGCTGCAATCCAAGCTGGTCGCTGACGGCAAAACCCCACCTGTTATTGCCGTACGGTTTATCGATAAGGACAACAGGCCGGCACGAGAGGGAGTCATTATTGAATATTCCGTGAATCCGCCTCATATTGCGCAACAACGCGCTGAGGACCTCCAGAAAAACCCCTTAACAGCATCGACCAGCGACCGATTGAGAGCGGAGGTCGGAGAGAACGGCATCGCTCTTATTGAACTCCAGCCCACTACCCAGACCGGGGAGGCCGTGATCAAGCTTCCGCTCGTAACCGGCGTCCAGGAACTCCGGGCGTGGCTGAAACCAGAATTGCGAGATTGGATCCTGGTGGGTATTGCCGAAGGCACGGTAGGCTACAACGTCGTCAAAGGTAATATGGAAAGCGCTTCCGCGTCGGGCATGGACGACAAACTGTATAAAGACGATAAACTGGCATTCTACGCAAAAGGAACGATCAAGGGAGAATGGCTCCTGACCATCGCCTATGACGGCGACCGTCACGGGCAGCAGGGACAAGGCAGCCTCTATCAGAAGATCGACCCAAACAAGTACTACACCCTGTATGGAGACGCGACGGAACAACGTGCTGATGCAGCAAGCGCCCGCGCGCTCTACCTCAAGATTGAACGAGATCAATTTTATGCGCTGTTCGGAGACTATGATACGGGCCTGACGGTGACGGAGCTGTCGCGGTACAGCCGGCAATACAACGGCCTGAAATCGGAAATGAAATCTGACCACTTCGATTTTACCGTGTTCGCAAGCCAGAGCGACCAGACCTTTGCGAAGGACGAGATCCAGGGCGACGGCACGTCCGGCCTGTACCATCTGTCGAAAAAGAACATCCTGATCAATTCTGAAACCGTGGTCATCGAGACCAGGGACCGTTTCAGAAGCGAGGTGATCCTGTCCTCGCAAGCCATGAGCAGGTCGCTTGATTATACCATCGACTACGATGCAGGGACTATTTGGTTCAAATCACCGGTATTCAGCACGGACGCGAACTTCAATCCGAACATCATCGTCGTGAAGTATGAAATTCTCGACTCGTCCGGCGCTCCCTATAACTACGGCGGTCGGGGAGCAGTGCGGGTCCTGGACAACAAGGTCGAACTCGGCATGACGCGCGTCCATGAAGAGGCCAATGGCGGTTCGGGAAATCTTACAGGCGTAGACGCCACGGTTAAGCTCGACGAGCACACAAAGCTCAAGACCGAAGTTGCATCCTCAAAGAACGATGAAGCCGGAACCCCGAGCGACGGCAGGGCCTATCTCGCGGAAGTGTCCCGCAGGACGGAAAACATGGAGGGCAAGGCGTACGTGCGGGAACTCCAGCCCGGCTTCGGGCTCGGCCAGCAGAACAACAGCGAGACCGGCACCAGAAAAGTCGGCTACGATCTGATGTACCGTTTGAATCCCGCGTGGAGCCTGAGCAGCCAGGCGTTCCGCCAGGAAAATCTTACGGCTAACGCCGTGAGAGACATGGCCGAAATACAGGGTACCTATAAAGATAAGCGCTATGAATTTTTCACCGGGGCAAGATTGGCTCAAGATACGTATGCAGACGGAACGCCCTCTCAAACGTCGGACCAGGTTTTCATAGGGAGCCGGTACCAGATGACCGATCGCCTCTCCGTCAATCTTCGTCGCGACCAGTCGCTGGGAACGGGAAGTGAAAATGCGAACGTCGACTTCCCTACGCGAACAACCGTGGGCGCGGATTTTAAATTGAGCGCCACCGCGACTCTGTTCGCGAACCAGGAGTGGACCCAGGGCGCGCAGCAGGACTCCTCCACGTCCCGCATCGGCATAAAAGCAACGCCCTGGACCGGCGGCCAGGTCAGCTCAACTGTTGAACAGCAAAGCGCGGAAAACGGGGAACGGCTTTTTTCCACGCTCGGCCTCAAACAGTCATGGCAAATCAACAAACAGTGGTCCGTTGACGCCGGTCTGGACCGCTCGCAGACGATTTCTCAGTCATCCAACAACGCACAGCCGCAAACCACCCCGCTGTTCAACGTTAATGTTCCGCAGACAACGGAATGGCAGGATTTCACCGCCGTGTCGCTCGGCGCAGGATACAAGATGGAAAAATGGTCGTGGACCGGCCGCGTGGAAGAAAGGTATGCCTCCGACAACAAAAAATCCGGACTCTTTACCGGCGCGAATGGAGAACTGAAAGAAGGGCTCGGTGTTGCGGCAGGCTTACAGATGTTTGCGTCGGAATTTGATTCGGGCTCCAGGACCATGAACGGCGATCTCCGATTCGGCTTGGCATATCGGCCGAAGCAAAGCGCGTGGATCGTTCTCGACCGTTTGGATTTTATCATTGATAAACGGCGGGACACCACGTTCGACTATGAGAGCTGGCGCATTGTTAATAACCTGAACACGAACTACAAAGCCGGCCCAAAAACGCAGCTCGCCTTGCAATATGCCTGCAAGTACGTGCAGGAAACGATTGACGATCTCGACTACCGGGGTTATACGGACCTCACCGGCGTCGAAGTCCGCTATGATGTGACGAAGAAATGGGACATCGGGCTGCGCGAAAGGATGCTGCACTCCTGGAGCGTGCAACAGTATAATTACGGGACCAGCGTCTCGCTCGGCTACAACTTCGTGAAAAACATTGTGGTTCGTGTCGGCTATAATATCACGGGATTCACGGACCGTGATTTTTCTAAAGCGGACTTCACCAGCGAGGGACCCTTTCTCAAACTCAGCATGAAGTTCGACCAGGTCTCCGCGCGGCGCGCCGTGAAATGGATCTCGGGTCAGTAAACAATTATTTCGCATTCAAAAAAATCCTCAGATCCTGCATGGTTTGCGGGTCGAGCAATATCCCTTGATGTTCTACTACGGCGCCGGGATAAACCATCGGGAGCTCTCCGCCTCGCTGCGAAAGATCCGACGCGCTCTTTCGGATCGAATCATAATTCCCGAGAGAGTGACACGAGGAGCAGCGCTGATCGTAAGCCTCCTTCCCCTGATGGGGATACACTTCCGCGGGAAGCGGGTTTGCCGGCCCGAAGGTCCCTATCTTAAAGCTCAACACGCCCGTAAGATGGTACTGAGGAGCCGGAATTATTCTTGAATCGTAGTCAGTGACGATAACATCAAAAGCTCCGGTGACCTTATTGGGTACCGTGGAATCGACTGAAAAAGAGATGGTCCCCTGCTCCACTCTCTTGTACACCGATACGTGACCGTTAAAGACATAAAACGTACCGGGGAATTTTGCGTATTGAGGGTTGTCTTCTATTGAGAACGTTTTGTTGATATCCGGCATGACGTTATTCCCTGCTTTCGGGATGTCGATCCTGATGATAGACTGAAAGTTCTGGTCCCAAACATCATTCGCGACATTGGACTGTATCGACCAGAAAGCGGCATTGTCGGTAGAATAGTAAAAATTGGGCGTCATAAGACCGTAATCGTCACTCGTGACAATTAAATAATTTATCGAGGACTGCTCCACGCCGGTAACGGACCCGCCATTACCGCCGCCTCCGCCGCCGCTGCCGCAGGCTGATAAAGAGAGAATTATGAAAAGCGATAGTGCCGCTTTCTTGGCAAGAGATCGAACGATACGGGGTGTTACTGTATCCAAGGAGCGCCTATTCCCGAACTCGTTCATAATGTCCCCCTTTACTCTACCTATCTCTCAGGCTTCAATGCTCGCTGCTTACCTTAGTTATTACAATATGGATGCCAAAATATTTTTTTAAAAATAAGAAAATAACCTATTGATATATTTATCATTACGTCCGAATATTATTTTTATTTTTTTTATAATTGTGCAGGCATTGAACATCAAATTGTGCAATAATGAATAAGGCAACGGAATGACCGGCATTCAAATCTGGCTTGAAAAAGGATAGAATAGATTATGAAAAGAAAACTCCTCATCGTGGATGACGACCCGGCTATTCTCGACACATTGAATAAATTCTTTACTGAGAAGGGCGTGAAGGTCTTTCTGGGACAAGACAGTCCGTCTGCTCTCGAACGCGTTAAAATGGAGCATCCCCAGGTGGCATTAATAGACATAAACCTTCCTCAAAAAACGGGAATTGAGCTCTTAGAAGAGATAAAGGCAATTGATCCGCACCTCCGCGTGATCATGATGTCCGGGAATGTAACTACTCAGAATGCGATAGCGGCGATGAAATACGGGGCGTATGATTATCTGACCAAACCGATGGACCCAAACAAGCTGGAATTGATAATCAACAAAGCCTTCCAAAGCAGCGATCTTACCCGTGAAATTCGCATTATCGGCGCAACTCCCCCCCATGCGGACGAGGATGATACCGACGTAATGATCGGTTCTTCCCCGGAGATGCTCGAAATATGGAAGATGGTCGGACAAATTTCCGGTTCGGATGTGACCGTCCTGGTGCAAGGCGAAAGCGGCACCGGAAAGGAACTCTTAGCGCGGTCTATCTACAACAACTCCCGGCGTAAAAACAAACCGTTTCTGGCCGTCAACTGCGCGGCGCTCCCGGACAACCTTCTCGAAAGCGAACTCTTCGGACACGAAAAAGGGGCTTTTACCGACGCATCGAGCAGACATATCGGCAGGTTTGAACAGTGTACAGGCGGCACTATTTTTCTCGATGAAATTGCCGAGATGAGTCTGAAAAACCAGGCCAAACTACTCCGCGTCCTGGAAAACCAGGAATTTGAGCGCGTGGGAGGGAATGAATCCATAAAGGTAGACGTAAGAATCATTGCCGCTACAAACCGGAGTTTGATTAATGCGGTCAAGGAAAAGAGTTTCAGGATGGATCTGTTTTACCGGCTCAAGGTGGCGGCTATATATCTTCCTCCCTTACGAGAGCGATCGGAAGATATCCCGCTGCTCGTTAATTTTTTTATAAAGAAAGCATCTCAGGAAAATCGTAAAGCCTTGATGAAACTATCTCCTGCTGCAATGAAAATGCTCCTGTCCTATCCATGGACCGGCAATATCCGGGAACTCAAAAATGTTATTCATTCAGCCATCGTCTTCAGCAAGGGGGATACCCTGCTTTCTGAAGATTTTGACTCCCTGTTGTATGGGAAACAGAGCGGGACTGCAAGTGTGGCGAAGCATTCTGCTCAGAATACGTACGCAATGTTTCAACCTCTGTTCGAAGATATCTCTCTGAATAATGAAGGGGCGGTTTTTGAAAGTTTTATCGCTCAAGCCGAAGAAGCGCTTTTTCGCCTGGCAATGGCAAAACAGAAAAACAATGAAGTGCATGCGGCAAAATTTCTGGGGATAAGCAGGAATACGCTCAGGCAGCGGCTTAAATTGTATAAGATATGACAACTCCTGAAGTGTGTTAATCGCCAGCAACAACAAACGTCTTTAAACCTTATACCATTTCACGAGGTGCTCAGGTGAAACGCCGAAAGCGTAGAGAATTTGGAGCGTCCAGTTCCTGAACGTGCTGAACAGGATGCCTTCCCGTTCCCACCG
>Ga0209068_10000087_pt1 | contig 55410 bp, 53 predicted proteins | sample ColStrG_CSR_2012_FD_187200 | JGI IMG/M metagenome (GOLD analysis project Ga0209068, IMG submission 187200) | Freshwater sediment microbial communities in response to fracking from Pennsylvania, USA - Cold Stream Run_MetaG_CSR_2012 (SPAdes)... | ecosystem: Environmental > Aquatic > Freshwater >...
GGACCAGCCTCCCCGGCCGCCTCCCATTTGAGAAAGGAGCATCAGGAACAGGCATTGGCGCGGATGGGTTATACAGAAAATGAGCAGAATGATAGCGAAAATGCCGAAGATAATTATCTGGACCATGCCCAGAGGTCTGCTTGATGTGGCGCGAGATCGTCTTAACTCGGGCATCGCGGAGATCTGGACACCCTCGTGCTCGGCGATCGTCCTGATCACGACGAGTGTAGCAGCATAGATGCCGGTGTTGTAATCTCCCTTTCTTAAATACGGGATTAGATACTCTCTCCCGATTGTTCCAACGAGACTGTCAGGAAGAACGCTTTCGAGTCCGTAGCCGACTTCGATTCGATATTTTCGATCATTGACGGCTAGAACGATCAGGACGCCGTTGTCCTTGCCCTTCTGTCCGAGTTTCCATTTCTCTTTGGTGTTGAAGGCAAACTCTTCGATGCTCTGGCCGTCAAGGCTCTGGACGGTAAGGACCAATACCTGAGCCGTCGTTTTCTGTTCAAGTTCCTGCAGGGATGCATCGAGCCGGGCCTTGACATCACTCCGAAGGACATTGGCAAGGTCCACCACGTAATCCCGCGGCACAGCAGGCGGCTCCGGCGTCGAGGCATCGGCAGAGAAAGCAACAGCCGTCGCGAAAATAATCCCGGCAATGATCAGTTTTTTAAACAGGGAGGTCATCAGTGATTCTTTCCATGGACTCAAGCGCCTGGTAGTATTGCTCGAACAAGGAGCGCAGTTCCTGCCCTGAGGGTTTCAGAGTCCCGGCCTTGAGTTGAAGAAGTTTTTCAAATGCATCGGTTTTAATTCCTGTCGCAGCGTCGAACGCTTTTACCACATCGGTTCTCGGAAGGGGCGGCTCTTTCCCCAGGAGATAGATAATGGCCCTGAAAAAGGCCATGGTGCCGGCAATGGACCGCACCAGCGCCGTCGTAAGGTCTTCTTTCTTACCCAACGATGAGAGGTATCCTTGTCGCAAACCGATGAGCTTTATTTTTATTTCGCGTTCGCACTGGAGACGGAGAGGGGTCTTCGTGATTTCCACATTCCCGAGAATGTCGTTGCCGTACACTGTTTTGTGGATCAGCTTGAAGTCGAGGAATTCGACGGGAAAAGCGTCAAGCGATGTTCGGATATATTCGGGTGTCATTACGAGCGGCGCAGCGATCCGCTTTTTGCCGTATTTTTTCCCGAGCGGCGCAAGGAAGGCGATGAACTTCAGGTCCATGGCATGGAGCACGACCACGGAATTGATGTCCGATCTCCTCTCATCGTAGTCAGGCATCGCCGCGCTGCCGACGATATGGATGGAATGGACATTTTGAGCGTGCTCCCCCAAGATATCAGCAATCATCGGTTCGAACTTGGTGGCGACAGTGGGGACGAGACTGCTCAGGTTTATTTTTTCCATAGTGGCGTCATTATAGCACAGGCACACTTTGTTCTCAATCGAAACAATGACTGTCAAGGCAAAATGTTGATTATCCCTACGAATAATCAGGTATAATCTATCCATGACCAGTCAGGAGGCCTGTTTTGATACGACCGTGCATTGAAAAAGATTTTGACGCTATCCATTCCATCATCAATGACGCGGCCATTGCGTACAAGGGCGCGATCCCTCCGGATTGCTGGCATGAGCCGTACATGTCAACGGACTACCTCCGGCATGAACTGGATTCTGGCGTGAAGTTCTGGGGGTATGAGGAGAACGAAGACCTGGCAGGAGTCATGGGTATTCAGAATGTTCAGGACGTTACCCTTATCCGGCATGCATATGTCCGCACACACTACCGGAACACAGGCATCGGCGGAAAGTTGCTTTCTTATCTCAAGACACTGACCTCACGGCCGGTGCTGATCGGCACCTGGGCAGCAGCAGTCTGGGCTATACGATTTTATGAGAAACACGGTTTTAGACTCGTCATGCCGGAAGAGAAGGACCGCTTGCTGAAAAAGTACTGGTCGATTTCCGAGCGCCAAATCGAGACATCGCTGGTGCTTGTAGACAATAAATGGAAGAGCCGATAGTTCCATTGTTGTCTATCCTGAGTATCAGGGAGGGACGTCATGCTCGGTTCTGTGGAAAAAGTCATCAATACTACAACCATACGGCTGATACCCGCGGACCTCACGGAACGAGATGTTGACGCCATTGTGAACGCAGCGAATAGTCATCTTCAGCACGGCGGAGGTGTCGCGGGCGCTATTGTGCGAAAAGGCGGGCAGATCATTCAGGACGAGAGTAATGCGATCGGTTATGTGACCGTGGGCAATGCCGTCATCACGAGCGCAGGCAGCTTGAAGGCGCGATACGTCATACACACAGTCGGTCCCCGAATGGGCGAGGGAGATGAAGACAACAAATTGAAGAAAGCGATCAACAGCGTGCTCGCCCTTGCCACGGAGAAGAAACTCAAAAGCATTTCCATCCCCGCAATCAGCGCGGGGATCTTCGGTTTTCCCAAGGACCGGTGTGCAAAAATACTCATAGGAGAGGCAGGTGAGTTCTTAAAAAGCAATCACCGGACTTCGCTCGAACTTATTGAGTTCTGCATCTTTGACCAGGAGGCATTCGGATATTTCAAACAAGAGATGGGAACTCTCTAAAACAATTTAAGCCGATCAAGGGGCGGCTGCCCATTCAATCTCTTAACAGAAAGGGGACATACAATGCTGAAAGAGTTTAAAGCCTTTGTGATGCGCGGAAATGTGCTCGATCTGGCCGTAGCGGTCATTATCGGGGGAGTGTTCGGGAAGATCGTGAGCTCGCTGGTGAGTGACATTCTTATGCCGCCTATCGGGTTCTTCATGGGCAATGTGGATTTCAGCAACCTTTACCTGAATCTTTCTTCCGCATCGTATGCCAGCCTTGCTGAGGCCCAGAAGGCCGGTGCGCCTATTGTGAAGTATGGCATATTCATCAATACGCTCATCGATTTTATCATTGTGTCCTTCGTGATTTTTATGGTCGTCCGCATGGCCAATCGGCTGCAGAAGACGAAGGAAGAGCCGAAAGCGCCAACAACCAAGGACTGCCGGTATTGCCTGTCCGTCATCCCGCTCAAGGCGACCCGGTGTGGTCACTGTACCTCAGAACTGAAAATGACGTAATCGGTCCTGTTGGAATAATGATGTCCTGAGGTACGGTTGAAGGCTATGGCTCAGGGCATCGCTCGAACTGCTGGAGTTCTGCATAGATTGGGATACATTGTATTTTCTATTCCGGATCTCTTCCGAACCCTTTTCAGTTTTGATGAGTTTGGCCTGCCGATTCATGGTAATCTCCACTATTGCCATGCCCATCATCTTTTCGCTTTGAGTTGTTGGACTTCATTCACATCGTTCAGCCCAACCTACCAATTTCACTTTATGTTTTGTCCTCGCCAAGTACACGCTCAATCCGGCGATCAGGGACCAGCCACATCAGTGCAACGAATACATAGATGCCGCCCGCGATCCAGGGCGCATAAAATGCCGTCCCGATTGCAGCCCCATAGAGGACAGGTGACAGCTTTCCCTTGAGGTCACGACCCACCGCCTTGGCTAGCAACGAGTCAACGCCTTGGCTCGCAATAATGGCGTGCTGCAACACAAAATATGCAATTGCCGCCATGAGCAGCACGACACCATACAGCGCCATTGGTGCGGGAGCAAGATGATTCTCCCCCACCCAGCCGGTGACGAACGGGAAAAGCGACAGCCAGAAGAGGAGGTGCAGGTTTGCCCATAAAATCGCCCCGGTCACCCGTTGTGCGGTATGTAACATGTGATGGTGATTGTTCCAGTAAATGGTCAGGTATATGAAGCTCAGCACGTAGCTCAGAAACACGGGCAGGAGCGGATTCAAGGCGGCAAGGTCGGCGCCGTGCGGCACCTTCAATTCCAGCACCATGATGGTTATGATTATGGCAAGCACGCCGTCACTGAATGCTTCCAGTCTGTTTTTCCCCATATCGTTTTATCCACCCTTCGATTACAAACACTTCCATTGAACGAACAGCGCAACAGCGACAGGCAACGAAAAGATCAGAAAAAATATAGGAAGCTCTTCTTTGACGGAGTAGCCAGCCTGTGCAACGCCAATCCACATGTTTCCTGCGGATATCAGGAACCATAGCACAATAAACACGTACGTGGCAAGGCTCATCTTGCTCGGGCCGGCATCGCCAAAGAGCCTGGTTACAACAAGACAGCCGCCCCACAGTACTATACCGCAGATTAGGATGATTAGTGTTCGCATATCAGTTCTTCCTCATTTTCAGTTTATTGATGCGTTCGACCGTTTGAAAAAATAACGCACGGGTGAGACAAGTGCTTTTTTGCGCGCCTGATCATGCTTGATCGGCAAGCACCTGTTTGAGCACCGCCCCAATATCGGCAACGTTATATGGCTTTGCAAGCGTGGCCTTGAAACCGTATTCATGACACCGGGCCATGACCGGATCATTTGAGTAGCCGCTGGAAACAATCGCGCGCACCCGGGGGTCCATCTCCAACAGGCGCGCAATGGTTTCCTTGCCGCCCATGCCGCCCGGCACCGTAATATCCGTGATCACCGCATCAAAGCGCCTATTGCTTTCCATTGCCTCACGATAAAGCCGAACAGCCTGCTCGCCGTCGCTGCACGACACTGCCTCATACCCCAGCACCTTCAGCATCCCGGTCAACACATCACGGATAATTTTTTCATCATCCATCACCAGGACCCGGCCGCTGCCCTGATGTGTTCCTTCCTCATGCGTCAGGGCGGCGTGGTCCTGCGCACTGTCGTAAGCAGGAAGCAGCAGGGTAAACGTCGTCCCGACGCCGAGCCGGGATGATACCCGTATTTCTCCCCTATGGTTGCGTATGATCGAATAGACGACGGCCAGTCCCAGACCGCTGCCCTGGTCCTTGGTTGTAAAGTACGGGTCAAAAATCCGCGCCAGCGCATCCGGTGGAATGCCTGCGCCGCGATCCTCGATCGTGATCATGACGTAGTGCTGCCCCAGACCGGGCAGCATGTCAAAAGATTCACCCGCCGTGTTGGAGGCCGTGATCGTGATCAGTCCGCCGCCCGGCATGGCCTGGGCCGCATTGAGCACCAGATTATTGAATACCTGGGTCATCTGGCCGATGTCCACCTCAACCTTGTACAGGTCTTCAGGGATGGCGCATTTGTACTTTACATTGGAGCCACGCAGCACAAAGCCGGCTGAATCAATAAGGATCCGGTCAAGAGAAGCCGGTTTGCGCACCGGCGCCCCCCCCTTTGCAAAGGTCAACAGTTGATGGGTCAACCCCTTGGCAGTGTTGGAGGCAATTTCAGCGCTCGAGAGCAATTCGTGGATTTTTTCGTCAGGGCCGGCTAGTAAGCGTGCCAGAGCAATATTGCCGAGAATAGCGGTGAGGTAATTATTGAAATCATGGGCAATGCCGCCGGCAAGCACGCCGATCGATTCCAATTTATGCGCTTTGAACAGTTCTGCCTCGGCCTTGAGCTTCTCGGTCATATCGCGGAAGACCAGCACCACCCCGATCACCTCACCCGCCTGATTGTGAATCGGCGCGGCAGAATCGGCAATCGTGCGTTCACTGTTGTCGCGGGCGATCAGTGTGGCATGGTTGGCCAGTTCCACTATCTTGCCGGTTGCCAGCACCTCGTTGACCGGATTGATCTGGGGCCGCCCGGTCGTTTCGTTCACGATCCGGAAGACGCTTTCGAGCAACTGCCCGGCGGCCTCCGCCTGGCTCCAGCCGCAGAGCCGTTGCGCTACATTGTTGATCAGCACTACCCGCCCTTCCGTATCCGTGGTGATTACGCCGTCGCCGATCGAGCTGAGCGTTACCGCCAGTCGTTCCTTTTCAGCCACCAGGTTGTCGCGTTCTTGCAACAAATTTTCTCCGGTTGCCTTGTGCTCTTCAACTTCCTGGGCCAGAATGCGCTCCAGGCGCTTGCGACGCCTGATAGTCATGAACAAGGTTATTGCCACTCCGCTTACAAACAGCGCAAACAGCGTTGCCAGCCAAAAAACGGTCTTATTCACCGCATACGTCGGCAACGGGCGGTTGATCACCAGCGCGCCCGCCGGTACCGCGTCCAGATTCAGGCCGTAACGCGTTGCCACGCGGTAGTCCAGCATCACGCTGGAGATATTCGTGGTCAGCACCGGGATAGCGTCCGTGGACTCACCTTTCAGAATGCGTATCACCAGTTCGGCAGCCTTAGTTCCCTGGAGCTCTCCGCTCAGCATGCGACCACCGACCACGCCGTTCCCCAACTGTTCTGCATGCACCCCGTAGACCGGCACGGGAGCTGTATCGCTGACCAAGCGGGCTGCTTCCGCCTGGGTGAAGGTGCGCCCTGTTTTGTCGACCGCATAGGAGAGCATCAATATCAGGCTGTCCTTCGGCACTGCACGCACCTGTTCCAGGGTCCGTGCCAACGGCTCATTGCTGAAGAACCGGACGGTGACACCGGAAAAACGCCCCAGCATCGCCTCCAGTTCATGTCTGGTAGCCAGGCCTGAATCGGTGTAGTCATGTAAAATAAAAACTTCCCGTGTCGCTGGAAACTGCTTGAGCGCCATTTCGAGGGTGCCGGGGGAATCCTGCAACTCCGCAACACCGGTAATCGGCGACATGCCGGACAACATGGACGGCACATAGTCGTTGATGCCGCAGAAAAGCAGCGGAATTCCGGGAAAGAGCCTCGAACGGTATCGCGTCGCGAACTCCAGCGCTGCGTTGTCCATGACAACAAGTGCATCAAACTTCATGCCGCGATATTTCTCTTCGTAATATCCCGCCAGGCGGGGGAAATGGGTCTTGCGGGGAAATTTTTTGGCGTCCAGGTACTCAAAATACAGCGTCACTCCAGGCAAGGCCTTGGTGAGTGCAGCGGTCAGTCCCCGCGTTTCATCATCAGACCAGTCATAGCCGTTATGATAGGAGTTCAGCACCAGTATGCGCGGGGTTTCGGCTGCATCAACGGAAACCGAGAAGCCCGTCGGCAGCAGCACTACCAGCAGCAAGCGGCAGAGAATCAGCACGAGGGTATGGGGGAAAGCTCGCATCAAAGACGCTCCAGGAAAAAAGACTTGATAATCATGAGTACACTTTTATTACGTTCGCGTTTCAGGCAGATGGTTAAAGTACTTTACAACCCAACATCTTGAATTTTGGGTCAAGTTTTTTGAGTCAAAGCCAATATCCAATTTTCACACGAAGCCACAAAGCCCACAAAGAAAAACCTGCATCTGGAATTTTGAATCTTGAATTTCTTCGTGTCTTCGTGCCTTTGTGCGAGCCTGGTTTTAAGAGTCTTGATTTTGATTCGTTGGTCTGAGGCGGAGCCTCGCTAAACATACCGTTGTCAACTGCCGGCATTCGCAAGCCTAACCCGGACAAGTCGGAATTGTAAATTGCAAAGTGCAAATTTACCAAAATTAAATACGCATAGATAGTCAATTTGTCCCGTATTGACTGCTGTTTTGTAAGCTTGACACAAAATATTCTATCCATTTTGCGTAGAATTTGATACCTTAGTTACTAATGAATGATACATTCGTAAAAAGCCGTTATCACACAAAGATCACGGAGGACACAAAGAAAATCTGAATGTTTTAAATAGCCTTTCTTCGTGCCTTTGTGCCTTCGTGTGAAAAATTGACTTCTTACGAGGCCATCATAATTGAGAGCGCTCTAATTTCCTAGACCAATTTGTTTCATGTACGTCGCATTGTCCCAGAACAACCATTCCTCGATCATGACGCCGTCTTTCCAATGCCCCACGGTGCACATGGTGATGGAGAATTTCTTGCCCGTGGGCTGGATGAACTTTCCGTCCCCAATCGGCATGGGCTTGGTAAAGGTCCCCGTCATGACCCCGATCACGGATGTATACTCGCCGGAACCGAACTTGATCGGATGGACCTTTATGTTCGTATCAGGCGAATACACGAACATCGCTTTGAGATCCTCAATGTGTCTTTCTATGCCGTTCGTGGAATGTCCGTCAGGCCAGTTGACCTTGACGTCTTTTGAATGGCTTTCATGCAGTCGTGTCCATTCCTGATTGCTGAAGACCACGAAATCCAGTTCATCAAAGGTCTTGATGTTCTTCTCGACCGCTGTTTTCTCATCGGTGAATTTTTTAAGCTCCTTTTTTGTTTCTTCGATCTTCGCCTGCATTTCCGGCGAGTAGCCTCCGGCCTTTGGATCGCCTGCAAATGCCGGGGCCTTGAAGCCCAATAGAAGCACTACTATCAGATATAAAACAACCATTGCGTTTTTCATTTTGCTCCTCCTTTTTATATTCCCGGAATATGCATTCCGGGTAATGATGCGGCCTCGATCTTAGTGCACAAGCTTGAAGCCGATCTCCGTGCCCATTTTGAGCATATAGCCGAGCTGAATGTTGAAATACCCGAGGGTTTCCATCCAGCGCGCGTTCCTCAGAGGGCCTGCGTCTACGGGGTCAAACCCGAGGTCCTTTCCTACGGACAGCACCAGATCTTTTGCCGCCTTGTCGTCTCCGGCGACGAACAGTGTGAGCTTCTCACCCTTGACCTTGCCGGTAGACATATTTTGCGCGAAGACGGTGTTGAACGCCTTGACAACCTTCGCTTTCGGCGCTTTCTTCTGGAGTTCCTCCGCGCCGCTTGTTGTACAACCGAGGGCAAGCTGGAAATCGGGCGTCAGGGCATTGGTCACATCGAGAAGGACCTTCCCCTGTACGGCATCGCCCATCACCCGTAATGCATCCTCCGTCGCGCCAAAGGGAACGGCAAGGATAAGCACCTCGCCCCATGCGGCGGCGGTCCGCACGTCGTTCTGATCCCGCCCAGCGCTTTTCACTTTGTACCCTGCGCCTTCTAGTCCGCGCTTCAGCGCAGTGCCCACATTTCCGCTTCCGATGATTCCAATCTTAGGCTTCATAAACGTTCTCTCTTTCTCGCAAAACAGAAATTTTTATCGCGATGCTTTCTTGTTTAAGTATAGCCCATTCCGCATATGATGGGGATAAACGCTGAATTATTGAAGGAAGCGATCAACAGCGTGCTTGCCCTTGCGACGTACGTGTCGTGTAATGCGGAGGAACACCGTAGGACAAGCGCGGCTGGTGATGCGGCGCGCCAGGCTGGGCCTCGCCCATTGCCTTCGCGCTGTCGCGGGCCATTGCGGCCTGGCTGCGCCGATGCCGGCAAGTGATTCAGCAACCGTCTGCTGGGTCTCGGCGGTATAGCGTGGCTGTAGCCTCGCCTGCGCTACAGGTCGGCGCCTTCCGTTATTCTTTGGCTCGCGCGCATCGAGTCCGCGCGAGCCAAAGGCCCCATTCGTGATCTACGGCAGATTGTTCTTGCGAGCAAGCCCCAGGTTGCGGAGGTTGTTCACGGCCGCGGTGACTTGATCACCGGTCATGACTGTATCCTTGACGTAGTAGACCCAGTCGATATCCGTATGCCAGGTACTGATCACCGTGTTGTCGATGAACCAGATCTGGGGGATGATCTGCATAGGGCTGCGGGGTGTGTAGGCCGCATCATTGGCCGTAGAGACGAGGGTGTTGTTGTCATACCACTTGACCGGCTGTCCTGCTTGGACCACGAATATCACCGTGTGCCAGCCATCCCAGCTGCCCGGCATGTCCTTTTCGATACTGCCGTTGGAGGTGGAGTCGTTTAGCCAAGTGGTAAACGTTTGCACCGGACCGGGGAGGCCCCAACCACCGCATGGCAGGTATTCGAAATCAACTTCGGAATAAGTGTCCTTTCCATGGGTTGTGTTCCAATCCGACATGGCCCAAAAGGGGGCTTCGTTCACAGTTGCACACCCCCCAGCATCAGGGGTATCCACGTAACGAACCCGAGCAGCGTAGGTTCCGTAGAGCATCTTGTACTGATCCCAATCCAGCTCCGCACCGTCGGCGGTTCCGCTTCCGCTCGTGCTCGTGATGTGGCCCGTCAGCGTCATGATGCCGTCGTTGCTGAAGGTGATGTTGCTGCTCTTCCACGTCATGACCCCAGGAGCGCCAGTGCCCGTGCGGGGGCTCCAGCCGAAAGTGGTGAGGGCGGTATCCGTGGGGCTGCTGTAGGTGAAATCGTCAAAAAATTCGTACTGGGGCGGCTGGGCGGTCGTGACCGTCAGAGTAGTCGTTCCTGAGACTGTTCCAAGCGTAGCCTTAATCGTTGTCGTACCGGCGGCAACAGGTGTGGCTTTGCCGTTTGAGCCCCCAGCATTGCTGATGGTAGCTTTAGAAGTGTCTGACGAATCCCAGGTCACCGATGCTGTCAGATTTTGCGTTGTGTTGTCTGAATAGGTTCCCGTAGCGGTAAACTGTTGGGGTGTTCCTAATGCTATACTCGGATTGGTCGGCGTAACGGCAATGGATTGAAGTGTTGCCGCAGTGACCGTCAGGGTAGTCGTTCCTGAGACTGTTCCAAGCGTAGCCTTAATCGTTGTCGTACCGGCGGCAACAGCTGTGGCTTTGCCGTTTGAGCCCCCAGCATTGCTGATGGTAGCTTTAGAAGTGTCTGACGAAGCCCAGGTCACTGATGTTGTCAAATCTTGCGTTGTGTTGTCTGAATATGTTCCCGTAGCAGTAAACTGTTGAGTTGTTGCGTTGGCAATGCTGTGGTTTGGCGGTGTAACTGCTATTGAGGAAAGCGTTCTCGTACTACTACCGCTCCCCACGACACTGCTCTGTCCGGAACCGCACCCTACGAGCAGTAAACTGAGGAGGATCAGCAGACATAAAATGCAGAGGGACCTGGAAAATCTTGTCATATTGTCTCCTTTTCTTTGTAAAAGTATTGAATTCAATATCAAGCCTTCTGATCTTTCTTACCCTCGTCCTCGTCAGGCGTGAACAGATGTCCAAAATCCACAAGGCCGCCTTCGCCTGGCTGTACCTTTTGATGTTCCTTGCCGGATAGGAAAGAAGTTCCTATCGCACTCTTTTTATCGTTGTCATCGCGTGAATTGCATTCCCCTCTGATGGGCAGAGGTTTCTGCATAAAAAAAGCGGCCTTTCCCGTGATGATTTGAAAAACAAGGAATTGCCGCTTTGCTGGGACATGGCGCTGGATGCCAAAGAACTTTTTTCGCTACGATGCAAGAGGAGCAAAAAAATAGGGAAGAAGTAGATTTCGAAATTACCCTTCCCTATCTCCATTGCTACCAAAGTTGCTTGCTTTTCTCCTTCCGGTACGATTCCGCGAGGAGCGATACGTAATGCTTTACCGGCTTGCCCTTGCCATGTCGGTGCGAAAGATCCAACAGCTGCATGGCGCAACCCGGGCAGCCTGTCGTTATCATATCCGCCCCGGTACTGTTCATGTCTGCTGCCTTTCTCTTGCCGATCTCCGCGCCTGTCTCGTAATGGGTCAGGATGTATGTTCCGCCCATGCCGCAGCAGGCGTCGGGCTTTGCCATTTCCTTCAGCGTGACGCCCGGAACATTTTTGATGATCTCGCGCGGCTCATTGAAGACCTTCATCGTCTTCTTCAGATGGCACGAATCATGATACGTTACGGTCACCGGATCGAGCGTGCCGGTCGGCTTGCGGTACTTGAGCACATTAACCAGAAAGGTCGATATTTCATGCACACGCTTTGACCAATATTCGACCTTGGGTCCGTACACAGGATCGTTGCCGAGAAGCTCCTTGTAGTCATGCATCAGGCAACCGCCGCAAGAACCGCATCCCACTACAATATACTCGGCTCCGGTCTTGTCAATGGCATCGATGTTGTTCTTCGCGAGCTTTCGCGCTGTTTCGACATCGCCATGCGCGAAGACCGGCAGGCCGCAACAGTACTGGTCCTTGGGGATATGCACCTCGACCTGGTTTTCCTTAAGAACGTCAACGATATCGTTGCCGGTTTCCGGGTAGAAATAATTGATCGAGCAGCCGGTGAAGAACGCTGCTTTTGTCTTCGGGTTGGCCGCTGTTATGACGTCAGGGATGCTGTCGCGGAAGGTCTTGACGGCAAGTTCGGGTAATACCTTGCTTGAATCCAGACCGACGCTGCCGCCCACCCAGGTAAACGGGGTACGGGGGGCCATCAGCTTTTGGTCTTTCGAGTCGTAATCGCGGAAGGCTATGCCCTGCATCGCCGCGCCGAACTTCATGCCGGCGTCGAAAAGCTTGGGGTTTTTGAGCATGCCGAAGATCATCTTCTTGAGCCAGGGGAGGCCCTTTTCTCTGACAATGGCCGCCCTGACCGCGAGCATGATCTTGTCGAAATTTACCTTGGTCGGGCAATTCATCATGCAGGACTTGCAGATGAGGCAGTTGAAGAGCAACTCGTAAACCTGCGGATCGCCAAGTTCGAGCTTGCCTGCAAGGATCGCTTCAGTAACAGCGACCTTTGCGCGGGCCACGCCGCCTTCGACTTTATCGGTGCCGTATATGGGGCATACTGCCATACAGTTGCCGCATTTCATGCATCGGTCGAGCTCCGGCCGTATTAATTCGAGGTTTTCGTAAACCGTTTTGTCTTTTTTTGGCGCTGCTGTCTCGACTGCCATAGTTACACCTCTTTCAGGGGAACCATTTTCCCGGGGTTCATTATGTAGGTAGGATCGAGGGCCTCTTTGATGCTCTTCATCAGATTGACGCCGCTCTGGCCGAGTTCGCTGCTGAGATATTTCATCTTAGCGATGCCGATACCGTGCTCACCCGAGAGGGTGCCGCCGAACTTGACGGCAGTCGCGAAGATCTCATCAACAGCCTTATGCACCCTGTCCATTTCTTCCTTGTTGTTCTTGTCCGCGAGGATGGTCGGGTGGAGATTGCCGTCGCCTGCATGGCCGAAGGTGCCGAGGGTGACATTGTACTTCTTCCCGATAGTGGAACAAGCAACGAGCATGTCGGTGATTTTCGAGCGCGGAACGGTCGCGTCTTCGATAATGACGCAATTGCCGAGCTGAGCGAGGGCCGGGAGCGCCGCGCGGCGGGCTGACCAGAGTTTGTCGCGCTCTGCGTCGGAGGTGGCGACCCTGAGGTCTCCGTTGTTCTTCTTCACGACTGCCTGGACCGCCTCTGCTTCCTGTGCAACGATCTGCTCGGACATGCTGTCGACTTCGATAAGCAGGAGCGCCGCCGCATCAGTCGGGAGACCTACCTTTGCATAAGCCTCAACGGTCTGTATGGTCTTGTTGTCCATAATCTCGAGGGTGGCAGGGATGACATGGGAAGCGATTATGCCTGCGACAGTGTTGCCTGCGTCTTCCACGGTCTTGAAGGTCGCGAGCATTGCACGCCGATATTTCGGCCCCGGCACCAGCTTACAGATGATCTGGGTAATTATGCCGAGTGTGCCTTCTGAACCAATGAAGAGGTTCGAAAAGTCGAATGCGGTCACGTTCTTGACGGTCTTTCCGCCGAAGCGGACCTTTTCGCCGTTGGCAAGGACGACTTCCATGCCCATGATATAGTGTTTGGTAACTCCGTATTTGAGGCCGCGCAGACCGCCCGAGTTCTCGGCAGTCGAGCCGCCCATGGTCGCGGTAGTCACGGTTCCTGGGTCCGGGGGATAGATGAGACCGAACTTTGCCACTGCGTTGTTGAGGTCCTGGATGATAACTCCGGGCTCAACGGTGGCGGTCAGGTTCTCATTGTCAACCTCGACGATCTTGTTCATATGCTGTAAGGAGATTACGATACCCTTCTTGAGCGGGATCGTGCCGCCGCTGAGGTTTGTTCCTGATCCCCTCGGGTAAAGGGCGATCTTGTTTTCGCGCGCGAGGTTTACGATCTGCTGGACCTCCTCGGTGCTCTTCGGCAGAACGACCGCATCAGGCAGCTGATGCGGCATGTCGGCAGTTGCGTCATAGCCGTAGGTCAACAGCTCGACTTTTGAGGTCAACACATTTCCCTTACCGACGATACTTTCAAGCTTACCTGTGACCGATTTGTCTATCATGTTCTCCCCCTATAGTTAATGTTTTCAGCAACATACAATGCGTTAATCACAATACCTGTCTGGTGGTCAGACCATTACCACTATTCATTACCACCTATTATTTATCATGTCAAGTGTTTTTATTTTATATCAGTGATAGTGGAGAAAAAAGGGGCGGATGGAGTTACTTGGGGCAGGTAGAAAAACCAATTAAGCCATTCTTTTGGTCATCTCTTGCTCGGCATAGGTAAGGTGTTCCAGCATGGCTTGGGCCGCCAGGTCGGGATTGTGGTTTTTAATCGCCTCGTATATCCGGCGATGTTGATCGATGATTTTCTGCGGGTTATGTGCGTCCGTATAGAGCTGCCTTCGCGCTGCAGAAACGGCACGGGAAAAATCTTCAGTAATAGTCCTGAAGAGCCTGATCAGAAGGCCATTGTGGGTCGCCTCGGCAACAGCGTAATGAAAGGCGGTATCGTACTCTTCTCCCTTTTCAGAATCCTGGACGTTCAAACTCTCGATCATCTTCTCCAGCGCGGTCTTGATCTCGCCCACTTCCTCCTCCGAAGCCTGCTCGGCCGCCATCCTCGCCGTGGCAGTCTCGAAGATCATGCGGATTGCGAACATCTCGAGGAGCGAAGTCTTTTCAACGGCAAGGAACATTGCGAGAGGTTGGATGATGTCGTCCGTGTTCGTGTCCCGGACAAAGGTGCCGTCTCCGGGTCTGATCTCGACAAACCCCATCATTTCGAGCGCCCGAATTGCTTCGCGGACTGAAGCCCTGCTCACCTGGAGCCGTTCTGCCAACTCGCGTTCAGGCAAGAGTTTGTCGCCGGGTTTGAGTTCACCGCCTGCCATGAGCTGCTTGATCTGCTCGACGATCTCCTCATAAATCTTTTTTGCTTTTATAGGCTTGAATTCCATTCGCTGTTCCTCGGTTCGATAGCAATTTATCTACAGCAGAGCGAGTCCTGTAGTTAATCTCTGGATTACAACCCGCTCACACGCTCATACATTATATATGCTTGTATCTGGAAGTTTATGCTTTTCTAAAACGATTGTCAATGGAAAGAGCAGTTCAAAGAAGGTGTTTTGAATGGATTTTAATGGCGCCGGCGGGCGGAATCACGCCTGCGGCGTGACAAGGAGTTGCCCCCCCCGAACAATGTGCGATGCCATGCGATAGTGAGCGGTGGTTTAAAGTTGGTGCCGGCGGTCGGAATCGAACCGACATGGAGTTGCCCCCGGAGGATTTTGAGTCCTCTGCGTCTACCAGTTTCACCACGCCGGCACAAAGTAAAACTTACACTAACACAAATTCTCTGTCAAGTAAAAAGGCTTGCATCTTCCTGCATGGCTTTGTATAATGATTAACCATGCTTACGGGCTACAATACCGATTTTAAATTTCAGGGTAAGATCTATCATGTGCAAACCGAGGATGGCGGGGTCAACAGTCCTTTCATAACCTCGCTGCTGTATTACCAGGGAGAGATCCTCGCTTCTCGCAAGACGAGTTACGAAGATATCCTCAAAGCGGATTGTCTGGATGAAGTGGTGCGCGAACTCATGATGGAGCAGCACAAGCGGATTATCCGAGATCTGATGCAGGGTAAACTCGAAATCGGCAAGACCCCGCATGAGGTGACCTACCAGCCCGCACCCACGCCGCAGGCCGCTCCAGCCAAGGTGGAGAAGCCCGCCCCGCCGCCTGCTGCCGCGGAAGAGGCCAAGGAAAAAAGCCTCGATGATATTATTCTCGACTTCCTTGCGCAGGAGCAAAAGGAACGGAGCCAGCAGAAATAGTTCATCGACGGATTTTTAGCGCGGAAGCACCTTGTGTTGCACGCGATACTCGTCTCATGATATAGAAGCATCCGATATCAACGGGATGCACGATAACAGGCTTGGAATTCACTAAGGATTTTTCAGGAGGTTGTTGCATGACGGTTACCCTCGATCAATTGAAGACGCTCGCAGACAAGGCCCGGAGAATACGGATCGACATCCTGAAGATGCTTACCGAGAGCGGCACGGGCCATACGGGCGGCAGCCTGTCGGCAACGGATATCGCAACGGCGCTCTATTTCTATAAGTTGAAATACGACCCCAAGAAGCCGGACTGGAAAGGCCGGGACTATTTTGTTCTCTCCAAGGGCCACGCGGCGCCGCTGCTGTATACGGTTCTTGCGCACGCCGGTTTTATGGAGCATGCCGAACTCTGTACGCTCCGCAAACTCGGTTCACGGCTCCAGGGGCATCCCGACAGCAAATGTCTGCCGGGCGTCGAGATTTCGACCGGCTCGCTCGGGCAGGGACTTTCCGTGGCGAACGGGATCGCGCTTGCGCACAAGGTTGACAAGGCCCCGAACCGCGTGTATGCGCTGCTCGGCGACGGAGAACTCCAGGAAGGACAGGTCTGGGAGGCGGCCATGACCGCGTCACATTACCAGCTCGATAACCTCTGCGCGCTGATCGATAACAACGGCCTCCAGATCGACGGACCAGTGGCAAAAGTGATGAGCGTGGAGCCGATCGCGGACAAGTGGCGCGCCTTCGGCTGGCATGTCCTCGAGATCGACGGCCACGACATGGCGAAGATCGTTACCGCGCTCGACATGGCCGAGACCGTGAAGCGTAAGCCGACGGCCATCGTCTGCCGCACAGTCAAAGGCAAGGGGTCTACGGTATTTGAAGGCAAGGTTGAGTTCCACGGCACGACCCCGTCCAAGGATGAGCTCGCGATCGCGCTGAAGGAATTGTCGGAAGAGACGGCTTGCCGGTGAAAAAGCATCAATTTCCAAGCACCAAATGACAAATAATAACCAATCACCAAAATACAAATGACCAAACGCTTGGAGCTTGATTATTGAAAATTATTTGTAGTTTGTAATTTGGGATTTCATTGAAGAGGAGACAGTGAATGCGTTCCATAGCGGTTCTTGCAGGAGACGGCATCGGGCCGGAGGTCATGGTCTGCGCGCTTGAGGTGCTGAAAAAACTGAATACCACCCACAACCTGGGCATTGTTTGGAAGGAAGCCCTTGTCGGCGGCGCGGCTATCGATGCAACCGGGAAGGCGCTCCCGCAGGAAACAATCGACCTGTGTAAAAAATCCGACGCGATCCTGTTCGGGTCCGTTGGCGGTCCTAAATGGGAGACGCTTCCGCCTACCGAGCAGCCTGAGCGCGCGGCGCTCCTTCCGTTGCGCAAGATGTTCGATTTATTCGCCAATCTGCGTCCTGCGAAGATCTATCCGGAACTCATGGAAGCATCGCCGTTGAAAAACAGCATTATTGAAAATGGGGTTGACGTTCTCGTCCTCAGAGAACTGACGGGGGATGTGTACTTCGGCCAGCCGAAGGAAATTACGGAGAACAAAGGCCTCGACACCATGGTGTATACCCGGCACGAGGTGGAGCGCATTGCCCATACGGCGTTCAAGGCGGCGCAGAAGCGAAATAAGAAAGTCACCAGCATCGATAAGGCCAATGTGTTGAGCAGCATGGTGTTCTGGAGAAAGATCGTTACGGAAGTTTCCAAAAATTATCCCGAGATCCAGTTGAACCACATGTACGTCGACAATGCCGCAATGCAGCTCGTGCGCAATCCCGCGCAGTTCGACGTCATGCTCTGCGGGAACATGTTCGGCGACATTTTGTCCGACGAGGCATCCATGATCACCGGGTCCATCGGCATGCTGCCCTCCGCGTCGCTGAATGCCTCGAACTTCGGGCTCTACGAGCCTTCGGGCGGATCCGCCCCGGACATTGCCGGGCAGAACATTGCGAACCCGATCGCCCAGATCCTGTCGCTCGCGCTCATGCTGCGGTACTCATACAACGAAGAAAAGCCGGCTGTCTCAATCGAAAACTCCATTACGAAAACACTATCGCAGGGGTATCGGACCAGCGACATTTATTCCAAGGGCTGCACAAAACTGAATACCACGGAGATTACGGAGAAGATCATAGCCAATCTGGCGTAGGAAATCACGAGCGCTTTTTTGAGAGGGTTGGATTTTAAACAGCGAATTTGCTTAGGGGGGAAATCGTGACACAGAAGGTTGCGACGAGAGATGCATATGGGGACGCGTTGGTGGGCCTCGGGAAGAAAAGGAACGACGTGATCGTGCTGGATGCGGATTTGTCCGGTTCGACCAAGACAGCTAAGTTCGCCAAGGTGTTTCCGGACCGATTTTTCAATATCGGCATCGCGGAGCAGGACTTGATGGGAACTGCGGCCGGACTTGCGGTCGCCGGAAAGCTGCCTTTTGTGAGCACCTTCGCGATTTTTGCAACCGGCAGGGCCTGGGAGCAGGTGCGGCAGTCCATCTGCTATCCGAACCTGAACGTAAAGATCGTGGCGAGCCACGCGGGCATCACGGTCGGCGAGGACGGCGGTTCCCACCAGTCCGTGGAAGATATTGCCGTGATGCGCGTGATTCCGCATATGACCGTCATCGTCCCTGCGGACGGCCCGGAGACCCTGCAGGCCATCGAGGCAGCGGCGGAGTATAAAGGTCCCTGCTACGTGCGCGTGGGGCGGAGCAAAGTGCCGTCACTTTTCGGCGACGATTACAAATTTAAGATCGGCAAGGCCCACGTGTTCAACGAGGGAAAAGACGCGGCGATCATCGCAACGGGTATTATGGTCGCCGAAGCGCTCAAGGCGCGGGACCTGCTCAAGGCCGAGGGGATCGATGCGGGCGTGATCAACATGTCTACGATCAAACCGCTCGATAACGATGCAGTGGTAGCGGCAGCGAAGCACAGCGGCGCAATCGTGACCGCGGAAGAACACTCGATCATCGGCGGCCTCGGCGGCGCCGTGGCGGAAGCGCTGGCAGAATCAGCGCCCGTGCCTATGGCGCGCATCGGCGTCAAAGATCTGTTCGGGACGTCCGGCGACCATGAAGGGCTTCTGAAGCATTACGGAATGTCGGCAAGCGATATAGCCGCGGCAGTGAAGGAAGTAATGAAGAAGAAAAGATGACCGCGGCAACGTTTTTCGGTTACGAGGCCCATATCGTCACGCGGTAACGTGGAACGGTCGCACACGAACGACGAAAGTCGAAAACCGAAACGGGCATCGTCGCCGTCGGACGTCATCCGGCTTTTCAAACTATGATCCAACTCTACGGCGTGACAAAAAAATATGAGGGCATACCGGCCCTGAGCGACGTCAGCTTTACCGTGGACAAGGGCGAATTCGCTTTTCTCACCGGGCCAAGCGGCGCGGGCAAGACCACGCTTCTCAAAATCCTTTTTTGCGCGGAACGCGCAGACGAGGGACAGATCATCATCCAGGGGGTAAACGCCTTCCGGCTTACCTCATCAAGCATCCCCTACCTCCGGCGCAATATGGGGTTCGTGTTCCAGGATTATAAACTTCTCTTGCACAAGACCGTGTTCGAAAACATAGCCCTTGCTCTCAAGGTGGTGGGCGCGCCGTACGGCGAGATTGAGCGGCGCGTGTACCAGGTGCTCAAGAAAGTCGGCATGGAAGAGAAGCAACACCTTGTCCCGCCCAAACTTTCGGGCGGCGAGCAGCAGAAGATCGCCGTTGCGCGCGCGCTCGTGAACGAGCCCCAGGTGTTGCTCGCGGACGAACCCACGGGCAACCTGGACCCTGAGAGCAGCCAGGACGTCTTTCGCCTGTTCAGGGAAATCAACATGAAAGGCACGACCGTCTTGGTAGCTACGCACGACTGGGAAACCGTGAGAAAGATGCAGCGCCGGATCATTACCATGGCCCATGGGAGGGTTACGGATGACGGCAGCCGTTCTTCGCAGCGTCCGATCCCTGCCGTGCATCTGAACGCGGAGCCGGGCAGTCCTATGAAACTTTCCGAGGAAAAACCATGAGAGGGTATGGGCTGTTCTATTATATTGCGGAGGCCTTTCGCGGGCTCCGCGCCAATAGTCTCGTGAACCTGCTCGCCGTGGGCACGATCAGCATGGCCATGCTGATCGTCGGATTTTTTCTGCTCGTGTTCCTCAATGTCCAGACCGCGGTGAATTCGCTGGGCGACCGGTTCGAGATGTCGGTGTACCTGAAGGACGGGTTGACCGGGCATGAGAAGGATTTTCTGTTTTCCAGGCTGAAGGCAGAGCCCGGCGTCAAGAAGGCGACCTATCTCTCCAAAGCAGAAGCGCTCGCGGTATTCAAAAAAGAGTTAAAGGGCCAGGAGGCGCTGGTACAAGGGTTGGGAGAGAACCCATTGCCGGATTCCTATGAGCTCACGATCGACCGCGGGTACGCCGATGTTGAGCGGCTTGAGGTCCTGGCAAGGAAGTTCTCCGGCTATGCGGGTGTGGAGGACGTATCCTATGGAAAGCAAGGGGCCCGGGTGCTGACCGGGTTATATAAACTCATCACCTACGGCGGAACAGCGCTGGCGGTCCTGCTCGGCATATCAATCGTATTCATTATCTCCAACTCGGTCAGGCTTGCCCTCTACTCCCGTGGGCAGGAGATCGAGCTTATGCAGTGGATCGGCGCCACGCGCGGTTTCATCCAGGGACCGTTTCTCATCGAAGGTATGCTGCTCGCCATGCTCGGCTCCGCGCTTGCCGTCGGCGTTCTGGCGGGAGTGTTTTATTCTCTGCCGCAGGAAGTTGTGCTCTTCCTGTCCCGGCCGAATGGGCTGGACTTTTTACCTCCATCGGTGATAACATATGTCATTGTCAGCGGCGGCGCACTGGGGCTTGCCGGAGGGTTCGTTTCCGTAAGCAAGTTTTTGGAGTAGCCCTGGTTACCCCCGCGGCAAACATATTTTTACGAGTTTACCCTGGGTTAGAATATTACAGAATGACGATGAAAGCCCATCGCGTTTTCATGCTCGCCGTCATGCTCGTACTCTGCATGAGTTCCCGCGGCCCCTCCGCATATGGTAACGACGAAAAGGCCGATACAACAGCACTCGAGCGCATCAAACGCGAAATGCTCGAGAAAAAGAAAGAGATTAAACGCGCCAACCGGAAAGAGCGTTCCATCCTTTCCGAGCTTGAAAAGATAGACCGGGGCATCCAGTCAGGAGGCGCCGAGCTGGCAGATCACCAGAAACGGTTCCGTGACGCAGAGGCCGGTTTACGCGAGGTTGAGCAGAACAACATCGAGATCAGCCGCAAACTGGCCGGGCTGAAGCAACTTTATGGTCAGCGCTTGCGAGCGCTCTACAAGATGAGCCGGAGCGGAAATACGGCGGTTCTCTCGACGGACAGTTTGAGCGGTTCCCTGAAGCGGGTCACGTACCTCAGTATGATAGCAGGGCGGGACCGCATGGTCATGCAGGAGTACGGCAGCGCGCTCGACCGGCTTGCGGTTCGGCAGGCCGAGATTGCGGAGAAGAAAGAAAGTATTCTTACACGCAAGCGGGACATCGAGGTCACGAGGGCGGAACTCGAAACGCAGAAGCGCAAGAAAGCCGAGATCCTCGCCAACGTGAGGAAAAAGAAGAGCCTGTACGAACAGACCTTCCACGAGTTGGAAGAATCATCCACGAGCCTTTGGGCCATGATCAAACGGTCCGAACAGGAAAAGAAGGAGAGAGAGGCAGTTGCTCCTTCCCTGCCGCCGCACAGCAGCCCTCTTCATGCCGCTGGAAAAGGGCTCCCGTGGCCCGTGCAAGGAACAATTCTGACACGGTTCGGCATGCAGCGTCATCCGCAATTCGGCACTATGGTTTTTCGCCGGGGGATAGAAATCGCGGCGCGGGTTGGGGATGAAGTTCGTGCCGTCAGCGACGGACAAGTTGTCTATGCGGACTGGTACAAGGGGTACGGGAAACTCATCATCCTGGATCACGGGAACGGTTTTTACACACTTTACGGCAACCTTTCGCGTTTGGACCTGAACAAGGGAGATCAAGCGGCCAAAGGCCGGGTTATAGGACTGGCAGGCGATACGGGGAGTATGAAGGGCTCGAAACTCTATTTTGAGATTCGCCGGAACGGTGAGGCGCAGGACCCGCTCGCCTGGTTGGCGAAGAAGTAGCGTAGAGGAGCAATAATAATAAAATACGGAGATTCTGTATGGAACTCTTTGCGGAGGATGGCGACATGATACGGATCAACAAAAAGAAATTTTTATTTGCAGTGCTGATCATTCTGCTGACCGGCATATTGATCGGACAGGGATTGGTTTTTGCCAAACCCGACACCTATGAGGACCTCAAGGCTTTTACTCAAGCGCTTGAGCTGGTGAAGCGCTACTATGTTGAAAATCCGGACTCGAAGGAGCTGGTCCAGGGCGCAATCCGGGGGATGATCTCAAGTCTCGATCCACACTCATCATACATGAATGAGCGGCAGTTCAAAGAGATGAATATGGACATCAAGGGAGAGTTCCAGGGCGTGGGTATCCAGATCGGGGTCAAAAACCAGCAACTCATGGTCATTGCCCCGATCGAGGACACGCCCGGATTCCGGGCCGGGCTTGCGGCGGGCGACAAAATTTTGAAGATCAACGACGAATGGACCAAGGACCTGACGATCGAGCAGGCCGTGGACAAGATGCGCGGCCCGCGTGGCACGCCGGTGCGTCTCCTGATCTTCCGCGAAGGATGGGACAAGCCCAGGGAGTTCAAAATAATCCGCGACGTGATCAAAGTGCAGAGCGTCAAGTCCAAGATGCTCGATAACGAGATCGGATACGTGAAGATCATCCAGTTCCAGGGGCAGACCGCGGATGAACTCGAAAAGGCGCTGAAAGATCTGGAAGCCAAGGGTGTGAAAAAACTGGTCCTCGATTTGCGCAACGATCCGGGCGGTCTTCTTGATGCGTCGGTGGACGTGAGCGACAAATTTTTACCCAAGGACAAACTGGTGGTTTACCTTCAGGGGAGGCAGGCTTCGGACCGGAAAGATTTCCGCACCGCCGGCGGGGGCATCCCTCGGGAGTACCCGATGGTTGTGCTGGTGAACACAGGCAGCGCGAGCGCGTCGGAGATTGTCGCGGGAGCGCTTCAGGATTCCAAGCGAGCGCTGATCCTCGGAACACAGTCGTTCGGCAAGGGATCAGTCCAGACCGTATACACCCTCGATGGAGGCGGCGGGATCCGGCTGACGACGGCCAAATATTACACGCCGAGCGGCCGCTCGATCCAGAACGTAGGCATTACGCCCGACGTCGAAGTGAAGTTGCCGCCGGTAAAGGAGCCGAAGGATGGAGAGGCCGCGCACCTGGTTGTCCGCGAGAAGGACCTCAAACGGCATCTGAAAAACGAGTCGGTAAAGGAGGAGAAGAAAAAAGACCAGCCGGTATCGGAGGAAGATTTCGACATGGAAGTTATGCCGAAGGATGACAAAGACGATCCCCAGTTGCTTAAGGCTGTTGAGATCCTGAAACCGGCGCAGAAGGCCGCGGACGTATTCAAGAACATACCTGTTGCGGCTAAAAAAGAAAAATAGATAACGACACAAGGTAACATATTGTAAAGGCAGGGATTAAATCCCTGCCTTTTTTTTCGCGTAAACAATCAGAATTGTATGGTTTTTAGGTAATTTTTACCTATAACTGGGTGAAATAGCTAAAATATGCCAAAAATAGGGGTTGCTTTTTTTTCGTGCGGCAAATATATTAGCACTCGCCTCGCAAGAGTGCTAAGGTTTGGTATACTAAAAAAATTACATCAAGAAAGGAGTAGAGCATATGAGCGTTAAATTCAAGCCATTGAAGGACAGGGTCTTTGTGAGTTACACGGCGGAGCTGGAGAAGACCGCAGGGGGGCTGTACATTCCGGACACCGCGAAAGAGAAACCGCAGAGCGGCAAAGTGGAGGCAGTCGGTGACGATGTGAAGTCTCTTAAGGTTGGGGACAAGATTCTTTTTGATCGTTACTCGGGCTCCAAGATCAATATTGACAATGTCGAGTACTTGATCGTTAAAGAAGAAGATGTACTCGGTATCCTGAACTAAGGTTTACTATCACAGGAGCGTACCAACGGCTCCAATTCAGAAATGAATTCCTGAGGAGGAAAACAATATGGCAAAGCAGCTTAGATTTGACCAAGATGCACGGGCGAGCATCCTGAAGGGTGTAAACATCCTGACCGATGCTGTAAAGGCAACGTTGGGTCCCAAGGGCCGCAACGTAATGATCGACAAGAAATTCGGCGCGCCGACCATCACCAAGGACGGCGTCACCGTGGCCAAGGAAATCGAGCTCAAGGACAACTATGAGAATATGGGCGCCCAGCTCGTGCGCGAAGTGGCAAGCAAAACCTCTGACGTGGCGGGCGACGGCACGACCACGGCTACGGTCCTGGCCCAGGCCATCTACCGCGAGGGCATGAAGAACGTCACCGCGGGCGCGAACCCCATGGACATCAAGCGCGGCATCGAAAAGGCCGTGGCAGCGGTCATCGAGAACCTGAAGAAGATGTCCAAGCTGGTAGTCGACAAGAAAGAGATCGCCCAGGTCGGCAGCATCTCCGCGAACAGCGATACGACCGTCGGCGATCTTATTGCCGAGGCAGTGGACAAAGTCGGTAAAGACGGTGTGATCACCGTGGAAGAAGCCAAGAGCATGACCACGAGCCTGGACGTGGTCGAGGGCATGCAATTCGATCGCGGCTACATCTCTCCCTACTTCGTGACCAACCCTGAGAAGATGACGGCAGTTCTCGAAGATGCCTTTATCCTCCTGTCCGAGAAGAAGATCTCGAGCATGAAAGACCTGCTCCCGATCCTGGAACAGACCGCCAAGATGGACCGAGGACTCCTGATCCTTGCCGAGGACGTGGAAGGCGAAGCGCTCGCGACCCTGGTCGTGAACAAGCTCCGCGGCACCCTCAAAGTCTGCGCAGTCAAGGCGCCGGGCTTCGGCGACCGCCGCAAGGCAATGCTCGAAGACATCGCGATCCTCACCGGCGGACAGGTGATCTCCGAGGACATCGGACTCAAGCTTGAGAACGTGAAACTTACGGACCTGGGACGCGCCAAGAAGATCACGCTGGACAAGGACAATACCACCATCGTTGAAGGCGCCGGAGACGCGAACAAGATCCAGGGCAGGGTCAAGCAGATCAAGGCCCAGGTCGCGGAAACGACTTCGGATTACGACAAAGAGAAGCTTCAGGAGCGGCTGGCAAAGATCGTCGGCGGCGTTGCAGTCATTAACGTAGGCGCGGCAACCGAGACCGAGATGAAGGAGAAGAAGGCCCGCGTCGAGGATGCGCTTCATGCAACTCGCGCTGCCATGGAAGAAGGCATCGTCCCCGGCGGCGGCGTGGCCCTCCTGCGCTGCATCCCGGTTCTCGACAAGCTCAAGCTCTCCGCTGACGAAGCAATCGGCGTCAACATCATCAAAAAGGCGCTCGAAGAGCCGATTCGCCAGATCGTGAACAACGCCGGGCTCGAGTCCTCGGTAATCTTGGACAAGGTAAGGCAGTCCGACAAGCAGAACTACGGGTTCGACGCACAGAAGGAAGAGTATGTGGACATGCTCCAGGCCGGCATCATCGATCCGACCAAGGTGACCCGTTCCGCGCTCCAGAACGCATCGAGCGTGGCGAGCCTCATGCTCACCACCGAGGTGATGATCACGGATCTGCCCGAAGAAAAGGCTGAGATGCCCGCAATGCCCGGCGGCATGGGTGGAATGGGCGGCATGGGCGGAATGTACTAAGAGGTATGAAGGTGTTTCCTTTCACGAGGAACTGAAACAACGAGGCCGGCAGGGGAGAAATCTCTGCCGGCTTTTTTTAATGGGTGATCGTATGAGCAAAAATTATTTGGTCATAGCATTGATAGGTGAAAGTCTATTGGCTGGGCCACCCGCAGAGCGTAGTGCGCGAAATGACGGAACGAATGGTAAGGTAGGACACAACGTCTTTTTCCCTGATCCATTTAACTGACAGCAATCTTCCAGATACTATAATCTTTGGTCTCCTTGCATTCGAAGATGAGTTGTGCAAAAATGTTTCTAAGTATTCGACGGCGCACTGCCGGAATGAATCGAGCGTAAACAATAGCACATTGAAAACAAACGTTCTAGAAACACGAGGGTACTATGGGAAATGATGAGAGAATAGATATTGATGATGCACTCATCCGGCTCAATCAGATGAATGATCCTGTTAATCATGGGGCTTTGAAAATATTACATGAGCCGGAAGATGCCAGAAATGCCGAGCTCGCTGAAGGCCGCATCAAACGTGAAATGCAAGCAATGTCTGAGATGAAGCACCCGAATTTGCTAAAAATAATAGATGCTGATCCCGGTGGAAAATGGTTCGTTTCACAATATCATCAAAAAGGAACACTTGACAAAAATCGCCATTTATTTGTTGGCAACCTGCCAAAGGCTCTTAGAGCTTTTCGGCCCCTGGTAGAAGGAGTTTCAGAATTACACAAGAAAAAAATAGTTCATAGAGATATCAAGCCCCAGAACGTCTTTGTCGACTCGGCTGACAGTTTAGTTCTTGGTGATTTCGGATTGGTATTTTACACGGATGAGAGGCATACGCGAATTTCAAACACCTTTGAAAATGTAGGGAGTAGAGATTGGATGCCTGCATGGGCCATGGGAATGAGGATCGAAGATATTGCACCCTCGTTTGACGTCTATTGTCTTGGGAAACTATTATGGTCGATGGTTTCTGGTAAACCGATCCTTCGCCTCTGGTATTTTGAGAAAGAGCCGTTCAATATTGATACCCTGTTTCCCAAAGATCGTTTTATCAAATTCGCAAACCCTCTTCTTAGAAAATGCGTAGTAGAAGATGAAAAAGACTGTTTTGCAAATGCGTCTGAGCTTCTTGAGGAAGTTGACAAGGTGTTGTCGATCATCGAAAAAGGTGCCGATCTTATAAACTCCAAACACGAACGTCCTTGTAGCGTTTGCGGAATAGGTAATTATAACCTCATAGTTGATCACAATGGAACCGCTACAAGGAATTTCGGATTTAATCCAACCGGGACTCGGACCATGAAAATATTTGTTTGTAACCACTGCGGAAACGTTCAGCTATTTACCTTTAGCGACGGGCACAATTCTGCTGTATGGGCTGATGATAAAACTAATCGCCAACAATAGCTTAGTACACGAGTTCCTTGCGGTTTACGGAACGTAGTTTGCAATGTATAGCATGAGGGTGTAAGATGAAAGAATTCGACTATTATGAAGAAGTAGCGAAAGTTGCTTATGAACTGTATCAAAAGCGAGGAGGCGCTCACGGGTTTGACGTGGACGACTGGCTGGAGGCGGAGAAAATCGTGCGTCTCCGGCGCGAACAAGCATGTGAAGGAGAGGAGTGCTACCCTTTCAAGGGCAAAGACACCTGGCGTTCGTGAGGGTGCTATAATGCCATGGATAAGCTGGTCTTTTTTGGCAAGATAACAGGATTGACAGGATTCAGAAGTTTTTAATCAGATTTATCATCCTGTAATCCAGTCTAAAATTCTTGATTCCGGCTTACCTGGGTTAGGACACATCATGCCTGAATACGAGGGAACCATTATCCGGCCTCCGAGCGAGGCCGACAGCCTTATTCTCCAGTACACCGTCGGGTGTTCCCACAACCAATGCGTCTTTTGCCCCGCATATAAGCGAAAGCACTTTCGCATCCGAAGCCTCGCGGAGATGGAACAAGATATCCTGGACTGCGTTCCGGAGTTCAGCGACACGCGGCGGATCTTTCTGGCTGACGGCGACGCGCTTGTGGCTCCGCAGCAAGATTTGCTCGCGCTGTTCGCGTTGCTCCGGAATCATTTCCCCCAGCTCCAGCGGATCGGCATGTACGCAAACGCCGGGAGTATTCTGGCAAAGAGTGCGGATGAGCTTGCGCGTCTCCGCGAACAAGGCCTCGGCATTCTTTACCTCGGCGTCGAGTCTGGGGACGACACATTGCTCGCCTGGATGCAAAAAGGCGTGACAGCAGCACAGATTGTGGAGGCCGGCCTGCGCGTGAAAGAAGCGGGGATCAAGCTTTCGGTCACGGTTCTGCTCGGTATCGGCGGGAGCGAGCAAAGCATGCAACACGCGCGGGCAACGGGAAGATTGCTTTCTGAGATGGGGCCGGACTACGTGGGCGCGCTCACGACCATGGTGGTTCCGGGCACGTTGCTCCATAAGCTCGAACAGGAAGGGTTGTTCAAGCTTCCCGGTTCCTTTGCTCTTCTGGAAGAGCTTGCTGAAATGATCGAGCATACGGAGATGCGGGGGCTCTTTTTTGCTAACCATGCGTCAAACTATTTGCCGGTCCGGGTCCGAATGCCCTTGCAACGAGACGAGGCAGTAACTATGATCCGTGGGTTCGTGCGGAAGGGCGACGCGTCCTTCTTGAAGCCCGAGCGCATGCGGCGGTTGTGATTGCCAGCTCATTCTCCTTGACAGATCCTCCTCCCTATGCCAAAATGAATCATTCCCTGCACGGCAGGCGCACGAAGGAGATATCATGGTACTGTACGGCAGCAATAAAAGGAGCCAAGGGAGAGCGAAGAGAGAGTTCACCATCCAGCTCAAGAGCGCCAACGAGGTGAAACAAGTCTACACTATCGATTTCTCGACAGGCGGGGTCAAGGTCGGAGGCCCGACTCTCAGGCTTGCCCTCGGAGAGCAGATCGAGCTTATGATTGAACAGGGCGGGAGCAAATTCACCTTCCTCGGCGAGGTCACGAGACAAGACGGCCTGGAGCGGATAAATCGTATTGGGCGCGAAGGGAATGTCTTTTTTATAAAAATAGCCGACGAAAAATTTGTTGAGTTCGTCAAGGCGAATTTCAGCATGTAATGCGCTATTGTCAGCGCCTCATCCGAGTTGAAACAACGGCGAATTGACTTCACTGCCCTACGGTTTCGATTCTCTTTCCTGTATTTTCTCATATCCCTCTTGTATCAAATGCCACAACGCGCTAACGTATCCAGCAGTCATCCCTTTGATTTTTAAGATGTAGCAATCTGGCAAAGGGATTGCAAATATTCATATCCGAGAAGGTTGGTTGTCTCTGATTCTGGAGGATATTTCCATGCAATGCCCGGCATGCTCTGCACATAATGATTCAGATGCCGCATTCTGTATTGAATGCGGAAGGCCGCTTGCCGCTTCTTTTAAATCTCGAAAAACGTATTTGTTCGTATTCGTGCTTGTCCCCATGCTGGTCATCGTGGCGGCTATCGGCTATTATAAGTTTTTTTTACCCGACGGCATTGCCGCGGTCGTGAATGGCGAAGATATCAAGAAAACGGAACTTGATGCCGCTGCTGTTCGTGTGCCGGGAACAGAGGAAACCGAATACCGCAGGTACCGGTATGAGGTGTTGAACCAGCTGATTACTGAGGTACTCGTTCTTCAGGAGGCGCGCAAGGCCGGGATCCGGGTGTCCGAAGAAGAGATTTCTGCCGCAACAGCAGAAGCATCGCACGGTCTGGATGTTGCCGCGTTCAGACAGCAGGTTGCGTTGCACGATGGGGGCACCAGGCAATTTGAGCAAGCATTGGAGCGCCGGATTCTCATTACGAAGTTTATGAATGAAAGGATTGTTCCGAAAGGGGCCGATCAACAGACTGCGCGGGTTGTTGTGAGCAAATGGGCCACGGCCCTCACGAGAAATGCCATGGTCAGAGTAGCTCTTTCCGAACAGGTCGCCAATTCGAGCTGCTGCGCTCAAGGCTGGGGCATTGCGGGGCTCGATCAAACTCGGTGAGGTGCGGCAACTCCACGGATGAGCACGGACGAAGACAAGACGTTGGATCAAAACTCAAACAACAGTCCCGCCAGATAACTCTTTCCCCCCAGGTCCAGCGAGCCGCTTGCCGTGTCGATCATGGCGCGGGTGTATCGTGCCTCGATGAAAAAGTACGTATGGAATACGCCATCATCGAGGTAGAAGCTGTTCGCCGCACTGCGATCGAGTCCGTCGAGGAGAAATTGCAAACCCGCCCTGGCATGATACCCATCTGCGTGTCCCTTGGTCGAGCCCTGAAAATCGACTTTCTCCTGGTAGTACATTCGCGTAAAACCGCCGCCGATATAAGGCACCAGCCACTGATCTTCGTTCACAAGACCCCGGTACAGGGCAAAAACATTCACCGGATACAGGTTGTACACAACATGGCCCGCGTTTACGCCATGAACCGGCGCAAAGCCTTCGCCTCCGGACCTGCTATAGCCGCCTTCGATCCCGAGTTCCAGCCTGCGAGTGAATTTATAGGCAAGAGCAAGGTCGTACTCGTCGGTTTTGCCGCTTCCGTAGAATTCTTTCCAGTTGCTCAGCGCGGGATAGAAGAGCCCGCCTTTCAGTTCCAGCGACCAGTGCGGCCGTTCCGCGGGTTGATCAGCTGCGATTGCAACGAGCGGGAGAAAAATCACGAATAGGATGTAAAATACTCTTTTCATTATGCCTTCCCCAGCTTATCCGCGATAGCATTCATAATGTCCGTGAGCGTGACAATGCCTTTCAGCGCGTTGTTATCCACGACCGGGAGCTGCTTTACCCTTCTGAGGATCATGAGTGAGCCTGCCTTGATGACGGGCATGTCGCTGTTTACGGTAATAAGCGGCGCACCCATAAAGTCGCGCACTTTGATGTCGTAGAGCCTGTGGGCCCGCTCTTCGATGTATTCGAAGCTGGCAATGTTGCGTTCGTCTTCAATAATATCTGCGTAGCTCGGCAGGATCGCCTTGAACAGATCCGTCTTCGTGATGATACCCATAACCTTCTCGTTTTCCACGACAACGAGACCGTTCACGTTTCGCTGTTTAAGTACCTGGGTGCATTCCCTGAGCGTTTTGTCAGGGGTGATCGTGTGGACCTGCTTCGTCATGATGTCGGCTATTTTCATGGTTGCTCTCCTTTTCGCATCTTGAGCGCCACACAGAGAATTAACAATCCCATTGCAAGTGCGATCACGAAGGTTTTCGTCATCGCGGAAGTTTTCGTCATAAAGAGCGCCCCGCCGATTGCCGGCATGAGCGCGGCCCGCACCACGGGTTTAAGCCATGGATGGGAGTTCATGTACTCCGCGCCGATCGGGCCGTATTCATAGTACCATCGCACAAAAGCTCTGCCCAAAGCATTCGTCAGCAGATATTGGTCCCTGAACTCGCGCAACACCATGACCTGCGGCGCGGAGTAATAGCCGTATGCCGCGGTGGCGATGAAGCAGCCCTTTTTCGGAAGGTCGGGATAGGCGGTAATGGCTTCGGGAAAGTCGTGAATAACATTGGACGCGGTCCCGTATGCTTTCCCACCGATAGCCTGGCTCACCACATTCGAGTTTGCGCTTGCAAAGGCGGTATTGGCGTAATGGGCCCTGACGGTAAAGTAATATATATTTTGCGCATAGGGGATGACCAGGACGGAATAACAGATTTGATTCGTAAGCCCCGAAAGGTTATCGCTCGTGACGTTTCCGACATCGATCGTGGGAGAGCTTGATGTCGGAGTTGTCACAAAAGGGCAGGTAGCGCTGGTCGGCGCGCTGTCCGTATCATAGCGGACTTCGTAGCCTGTTGCATTGCTTACGCCGCCGGCGTTCCAGCCAAGGAGAAGTGTTTGATTTGCGATGCCGGCACCGAGCACTGGTGTTCCCGTCGGCGCTGTTGCCGTGGCCAGGCTGGTGACGTCATACGCCGTGACATTGCCGGGATCGGGTACGGCGGTCGTCGTGAGCGAACTGGACACGGTGCCGTAATAAACTGCGTAGCCGGTCACCTGGTAAGACAGATTGGCGTTCCAGGTCAAATGCACTGTTGTCGTTGCTGTGGCGGAAGATACGAGGTTCTGAACTGGAAACGGTATCGTGTCCGAAGTCGGCCCGCCGTATGCGCCGATATCCGCTCTCTTCGAATCAATACTGTTATTTCCTACTGACGTGGCTCCGGTGTTGATGCAGGGAGATCCCGCCTGAAGATGAAAATCACCCAGAGTCGTATTGATGACGAAACTAGGGTCTGTTGTGACATCGGTAGTCGGGATATCGGTACTGAGCTGTCCATTGGGATTATTACCGAAATAACAATTATTGTGTATGGATGAGGCGGTCGCAGCCGTGCTGACGGCGGTTCCCGCGTTGTTCGAGAATATATTATTGAGAATGGTGACGTTGGTGCCGCTTGCGAAGGTAAGGGCGTTCAGATTTTGGTAAAAAGTATTATTATTTACTACAGCCGTTGATGAACTTTGTATGTTGACTCCGGTGCCGCTTGTTCCGACTCGAAACACATTGTTGGTGATCGTCACCGAAGAGCTGCTTTGCGCCAGAATGCCGGTTGTGGCGGACGTGAAGGTAAGGTTTCTTATCGTTATGCCGGTGAGCCCGCTTATGGTAATGATGGGGCCTGATCCCCCCCCGGACAGGATTGTTCGGGCCGTTTCCGTGCCGATGATGGTCAGCTGTTTGTTTACGATGTTGGTTTCCGTGTATGTGCCGGGATGGATTTCTATGGTGTCGCCGCTTGCTGCCGCGGTCAAGGCCGCGGAAATAATTCTGTAGCAAGGATTCGTCAACAAGGAAGAGTCGCATGTCGCAATGCTTGAATCCACTATGCGAGTGGTGGTAGCCAGTGCAAAGTTCGGCGCAGACAGTGTAAACACGGCAAATGCTGAAATTATGAAAAGATAAAAGCAGCGTGGTTTCATGTGCCATCCCCCGTAGAATCGCTAAAACTGTATCACGAAGAGGCCGGAAAAGTCAAACAGAATGATTGTTTTCCGTATAATCTTCAATTGACAGATGTGAACATCCTGATGTAATATTATCCCTCATCATGAAGACGTCTTTACGAGCTACGAGCTGTTGCATCTGAAAGGAGCTCCCCTTGCCCGACATCCATAGTGAAAGAATACTGATCCTCGACTTCGGGTCCCAATACACCCAGCTCATCGCGCGCAGAGTGCGCGAGGCCAAAGTCTATTGCGAAATCTTCCCCTACAATGCGGGGCTTGAAAAAGTAAAGGCCTTCAGGCCCAAGGGCCTGATCTTGTCCGGCGGACCTTCGAGCGTGTACGATGCCGGCGCGCCGCTTATCGATAAGGCGCACCTCGATCTCGGCGTGCCGGTGCTCGGCATCTGTTACGGCATGCAGCTTCTGACGCATATTCATGGCGGCGTTGTCGCGAAATCACAAAAGCGCGAGTACGGCAGGGCGGAGCTTATCATTGACGCCGACGCAGGGCTTTTCAACGGACTCAGCGCCGGCCCCCGGCCCCTGGCCCCTGGACCCGGCACTACGGTTTGGATGAGCCACGGCGACCGGATCGAGAAAATGCCTGCGGGTTTTTCGGCAATTGCGCATACGGACAACTCTCCGACCGCGGCCATGGCCGATGAAAAGAAAAAGTTCTACGGCGTACAGTTTCATCCCGAGGTCGCGCACACACCGCAGGGGACACGAATCCTCAGGAATTTTGTCTACGAAATCTGCGGGTGCAAGCCGACGTGGAACATGGCCTCGTTCGTCGACTACTCGGTGGGCGAGATCAAAAAGGCCGTGGGAGACAAGAAGGTCATCTGCGGCCTGTCCGGAGGGGTGGATTCCTCGGTCGCGGCGGTGTTGGTCAACAAAGCGATCGGCAAACAGCTTACCAGCATTTTTGTGAACAACGGCGTGCTCCGGAAGAACGAGGCCGAGAAGGTGCGCGAGACTTTCAAGGACATGGGGCTGAATCTGATCTACGTCGATGCCTCATCGCAATTCCTCGACAGGCTCAAGGGTGTTGAAGACCCGGAGAAAAAACGAAAGATCATCGGGAACACCTTTATCGAGGTCTTTGAACAGTCGGCCCATGACGTGGGGGGCGCGGAGTTTCTTGCCCAGGGTACGCTCTACCCGGACGTGATCGAGAGCGTATCGTTCAAGGGCCCGTCGGCGATCATCAAGTCGCATCACAACGTGGGCGGGCTGCCGGAGAAGATGAAGCTGAAATTGGTAGAGCCGCTCCGCGAATTGTTCAAGGACGAGGTGCGCGCAATCGGCCGCGAGCTCAAGATGCCCGATGATATCATCGACCGCCAGCCCTTCCCCGGCCCGGGTCTTGCCATCCGCATTCTGGGCGAAGTGACTGAGCCGCGGCTCCGGATCCTTCGGGAGGCAGATGCCGTGGTGATCGAGGAGATCAAGAAGGCGGGCCTGTACAAGGAGATCTGGCAGTCTTTTGCCGTGCTGCTTCCGATCAAGACCGTGGGCGTAATGGGAGACGAGCGAACCTATGAAAACGTCATCGCCATCCGCGCGGTCACGAGCCAGGACGGCATGACCGCGGACTGGGCCAAGCTGCCGTACGAGCTCATGGGAATCATGTCGAACCGCATCATCAATGAAGTAAAAGGGGTGAACCGCGTGGTGCTCGACATCTCGTCCAAGCCGCCGAGCACGATTGAGTGGGAGTGATCAGGCCCAAAATCGTAAAAAATAAAAATGTGTCACCTCGAACGAAGAGAGAGGTCTTGTCGCCTCCCGGGAAAACCAAGATTTCTCGCTTCGCTCGAAATGACAAAAAAATGTTTCGGACTTTTTATGAGAGCATCATATTTGATCGTTGAAATTTATTTGAAATTTGGAGCTTGGAATTTCTTAATTGGCACTTGCGGTTTCAATCGGCTTCTTCGCCCTGATATACCGCGCTCCGGTCCAGATCAGCACGGCCGCAAACACGGCCCGCAAGATGCCCTCTGAGAGATATTGGGCAGCGGTTCCTCCCAGGTAGGTCCCGATGAAGATCCCCGGAATCAGTCCCGCCAGGATCGTTGTCCTCACATTTCCAAGCTTCCAGTGCGTATAGGCGCCTACGCCTCCGGCCGGGACCATCGCAAGCAGCGAACTTCCCTGCGCCGTGTGCTGGGTAAAACCGGTAAGAAGCACCATCGCAGGCACCATGATGGACCCGCCGCCGACGCCCATCATACCGGAAAGAAATCCGCTGAAGACCCCGGCCAGAAGCAATACGATAATTTTCGGCCAGCCCGTCTCCAGCCCGTATACATGTGGTAGATATGGTTTGATCAGCAAGAGGAGTGATATGCAGATCACGAAAACGCCGAAAGACCGTTTTAATTTCCATTCAGGAAGGGAATGGGCGAAATGAGCCCCCTGGCGGGCGGTCACGACGGCTGTTGCGGCCAAAAGGAGGGCTGCAACGACATCAACAGCTCCATGGAGTCCATAGGCGATCGCGCCTGATATTCCCGTAAAGACCAGCGCAACGAGACTGGTGCCGTGCGCCCTGTGCTGGTCCAGTTTGAGGAAGCCCACCATCAGGGGAATCATGATGACGCCCCCGCCGAGGCCGATGAGACCCCCGAATATTCCCGCTGCAAGACCGATAAAAAAACTCATGAGTTATACTCCGAAGAATTGAATGCTCAGTGCGGTAAAGAGCTTGCTCAAGTATTTAAGAAACCGAGAAGATTTAAACATTTTTTGACAGGATCACGGGATAAAATCTGATGGGACAGTTGTTATCCTGTTCATCCTGTTATCCTGTCAGAGAATTTGGTTTTGAGTCATCGTCTGAGGCGAGGTTCGCTAATCGTTTGTTACCGGAACGATGCCGTCCAACTGGCTTGCAGCAGTAACACCTACTTCCTGGAGCATTCGCGCATGGGTGTGCTTGATAAGGTCAAGGGACACATCGAGGGTTTTGGCCATGTCCTCCAGGCTCTCGTGCAGCGAGAAGTGGCGTTCAGCGATCATAATCTTGAGAAAATCAGCCCGGACCAGGCTCTCGAGTTCCTTATCAACGATTGCATAGCTTTCGTATGCCTGGCGCAGGGTTTTGCCTGTTGTAATGGCGTCCCGGAACTTTTCCACCGCCTCTACGTAGATACGGTTCTCCTCAGGGCTGAATTCCTTGAAGGCAAATTCCGGCATATCCGCTTTTTTCTTTACAGGGTTTTTCTTCTTCATTGTACGATACCTTTCGTATTCAATACATACATATTCATATTGCCAAGCTTTTGCTATTCGTATTAAGGGATTTCCTGAGCAGGGAACCGGCCTTACATCGGTCGCTTTTCTTTCGGTCTTCGCTCGGGCACCTGTTGATGTTCTAAGATTTCTTCATTCCAGGCGATTGACACGTAGAGGCCGCAGAAGCAGCTTCCGTATTCCTTGATGTCCGGGTCTCGATATACGCACGGGCAGACGATATCCGCGTCCTTTTCCTTCACGGCCCAGGCCAGACGGCACGGGCAGGACCGGTAGCCGTAACGGGCCTCGTTGGTGAGCAGACCCTGAAGGATGTCCATCACAAAGGGCTTGTCCTTGTTCAGGCGTATGCCCTGAGATTCGGCATACCTGGACAGGATCTCGTATAGTTTATCGGGAGTCATTCCAGACACAGCGCCTTCCGCAGCTTTTCTTCATTAAAGCCCACAATGATGTCGTCATCAATGCAAATCGTAGGAAAGCTGCAAGCGGGGTTGAGCTTTCTCACTTCGTCCATGATGCGCGCGCGCTCCGGTCCCGTGAGCAGGTCTACATCCATGCACTCCGCGTCGATTCCATTGTCCTTGAAGAACTTCTTGGTGCGGATGCAATGGGAACAGGTGCTGAGTGTGTAGAGCTTTATTTTAGGCTTGGCAGCGCGCATGCAGACCTCCTTGCAGCATCTCTTGAACATTACTATAACATGGCGCGCCTTGCTATGCAAATAAATTTGATTTATCGCGAATACGACTATTTTCAGGGCGCCCTTGACATTGTTGCAATTGAGATGGGATACTTATATCGAGAAGGGGGACACCGATGAATAAAGAGAGATTGTATCCGCTTATTGAGGCTGTTGAAAAGTCGCTTGATGACTTTAAGCCCGGCGAGGTGAACCAGGTTGCCCTGGGGGCCTGCGGCCGTTTATTGCAAGGGCTTGAGCAGGAACGTGAAATGCCTCCAAAGGCAAGCGAGGTGCTGAAGCGCGTAAGAAGTAATTTTGAAATACTTTTCAGCTCATCGACGAAATTTGAGAGCTACGGCGGGTGGAAGAACATTGCCTATTCGATCGGCTGTGATATGGCGCGCCTTAAAATGCTGGTCAAAATGTACGCTGATAAATAGTAACGGATGCAAAGCCTTTTCCACGAGCAGGTGAAGGAAACCGCGCTCTCATTCAATTATTCCCACCGAAAGATCAGCGAACCAATGGAAAGAAACAGGGCCGTCATGACCGTTAATACGATAATATGCGGCGCAATGTCGAAAAAGCCCGCGCCCTCGGTCATGATCGCGCGCGCGCCGTCCACGAGGTGCGTGAGCGGCAGGAACCAGGCGATCTTCTGCACGACCGGGTTCGTCCCTTCGAGCGAGAACCAGACTCCGGAGAGCAGCATCATGGGCCAGGTGAGCAGGTTCAGGATTCCGCCGGCAAACTCCTCGCTCGAAAGCCGCGCTGCCACGAGCAGGCCGAGCGAGATCATGCAGATTGCCCCCACCATGGAAATGAAGAACAGGTTCGCGTATGAGCCGCGCATCTGGAAATGGATGAAGTAATTGCAGCCCGCGTACACGACCACGGTAACGGCCTGGATCAGGATAAGGCGCGACACCATTTGCGCGAGCAGAAACTCGAAGGGCCGGAGCGGAGTGGCCTTGAGGCGTTTCAGAAACCCGTTCTTGCGGTAGCGCACGATCACGTATCCCACGCCGAACAGACAGCTGAACATCATGTTCATGGCCAGGATGCCGGGAACAACCCAGTCAACATAGCGGATCTCGCGGGTCTGGACCGTGAGACGCTGGTATCCCGCAGCATTCGGCCTGCCGAGCATGCGTTCGAGCAGATAACCGTTCGGCGCATTGATGTTGATCCAGTAACGCTTTCCGGAGCGCAGATCGACCAGCATATCGAGCTGAAAGTGCTCGACTTTACCGATTGCCTTGTCCAGGTCGTCAACAGGAATGAACTGAACGTATTTCGTGTGGAAAAATTCGGCATCAGCGGGTTTTACGTTTGCCGTGCTGCCAATCACTCCGACCTTGAACAGGGGTTTCGGCTCACCGGAAAAAACGACTGCAAAGCCGACCACGAGCAAAAGCGGGAATATAATATTCCAGCCGAAGGCCGATGTGTCCCGCAAGAACTCCATGTTCCTGGCGTGCAGAATGGCGAGAAAACGTTTCATCTATATATCTCCACTGCGAAAAAAAGTTCACCGCGGAGGCGCGGAGACACGGAGAACATCAGAAAACGACGATTCATACTTGAAGTTGAAACCGATATCAAGTCAAACATTGAGTCCTTAAGTTTTTGAATTTCTCTGTGTCTCTGTGTCTCTGCGTCTCTGTGGTAAAAATACGCATCCTTAACTCCTCAAATCCTTTCCCGTGAGCGCGATGAACAAATCCTCAAGGCTCCATGACCGCATATTCATCCGCGAGAGCGGGATGCCGCGCTCGATCAGCATTTTGATGGTTGCATCGACATCGTGGGTCTGTATCTCGCACCATCCGGGTTGCTTTGAAACGCAGAGCCCCAAGCCTTCGAGTTTTCCGTTTACGTCCTCTTCCGGGAACTGGAGGACGATGTCGCCGAAGTGTTCCTTGAGCAGGTGCTCCGGCGTTCCCTGCTTGATGATTGTTCCCCGATCCATGATCGCGATCTCGTCGCAAAGCGTGTAGGCCTCGTCCATGTAGTGCGTGGTCAGGACAATCGTTTTTTTACGGGACTTGATGAGATCGATCAGGTCCCAGAAATTTCTGCGCGACTGTGGGTCGAGGCCGGTGGTGGGCTCATCCAGAAAGAGCACTTCAGGGTCGTTGATCAACGCGAGCGCCATCAGCAGCCGCTGGCGCTGTCCGCCGGAGAGCTTGCGCGTGTCCCGGTCAAAAAATTCTTCGAGGCTGCAAAGACGTACGATTTCGTCCATGTCCAGGGTGCGGGGGTAGAGCCTCCTGAAGAGCTTCAGCGTCTCCCTGACAGTCAGAAATTCCTGGAGCGAAGTGACCTGGAACTGGATGCCCGCTTCCGTACGAAATTTTTGGCCTACGGAAGCTCCTTTGTAAAGCGTGGAGCCCGAGTCCGGCTGCTTGATGTTTTCGATGATCTCGATAAGCGTTGTTTTGCCTGCGCCGTTCGGGCCGAGCAAGCCGAAGCAGATGCCCTGCTCGATAGTCAGGCTCACGTTGTCCACGGCCTTCACGCCGGGATAGGTCTTTACTATATTATTTACCTGGATTATCGGCGCCATAAGGTATTAACGGTCTCAAAATAGAACAGACACAAAATCATTTTCTCAATAGGGTGTCTTCCCCGAGTGAATCTATCGGGGATATGGTTTCCTCAACAATGAAAACCGGATTCCCGCTCAGAAGCACTGCGGGAATGACAAAATTAGGGATAGCAGACGGCAACCAATGTTTATAATATTTTGAGACTGTTTATAAACGACATCATGAATCACTTCCATCTTATAAATACAGTAGCATGCGCTCATACTACTGTCAAGCCGTGCGAAGCGTAATCATTTTCTTTTCTCTTTTCTCGACCCTCTTGATACGGTATAATCGATACAATACGATCAAGCGCGCAAACGTGTTTGTTGCTTGTGAGGAGATCCGCCTATGGACATCCAGCCCGATCAAGAACTTCACCACGAGATCTTCGGCTCCATCCTCGATCAGACCGAGATGAGACCTTTTCTGCTGCAGCCTGCCGCGGACTATGCCGCCGCCCTCAAGCAGGTAACCAGGATGATGGCCAACCGCGGGTTCGATACGCTGGGAAGCGTTGAGCTGCGCGAGAGCGAGCGCAAGCGGGCGATACACTACATTCGGCGCGCCTACGACTACTTCTTCAAAGGGCTCTTTCCCTTCGTCTCCCATCAGCTCGACTGTCTTGCTTCGCTGCATTCTCCCAATGAAACGCTCTATCGGTCCTGTCTCACCTCGCTCGCCGAGGCGGCGACGATCCTGCAGGATCATTCCTTCAAGGGTCTCGTGGACGACGATCCGCGTCATCTCCTGTTGCTCGCCTCATCGCGCAAGTATCCGTTGGTCTTTTCCGGTTACCGGGAACGCACGTTCGTTGTTCCGCTTGCCTGGCAGCAAGCGGCCTGTTGCCTGCTCAAGATGGTCCACCTCATCAAGTCGATCGAGGAGGACAGCCAAGAGATTAACGACTATGCCCAGCTGGGGTTCTTTCTTGAGGACGAGGGGGTCGGGCTCAACGACCTGTATAAGTTCGAATGGGAGCGCCCGTCCCATATTCCCGATACCGAGCCGGCCCAGAGGGCCTTTGTCAAGATCTCATCGTTTTTCCTTCGCCTGCGCGAGTCCTTAAGCTTCGACAAGAAGAAAGACTGCCTGGTCTTCAATAGCGGCGACGGCGTGGACGTAGAAATCGCAGAGGTGAAGGCGCGGTTTAAGAGCCCGGTGAGCATGGTCACCAAACTGGGGAAGGACGTTGAAGGGGAGGCTTTTGATATCCGGGATATCCTGGCGATCACGTTCATCCTGAAGGACGTGAACGATACGCTCAAGCTTTTCCATGCGCTCCAGAAACGGGGGGTGATTTTGCAGGAGAACACAGCGTCCCACTCGATCACGCAGACGCTTTTCAAAGACCCCGAGAGTATGAAGGAAGCCGTGCGGAGGCTGATGATCAGCCTGGCCAAAGGCAGGGGACGAAACGAGCTGCCCGACGAGGGGAACGTGGAGTCCTCGGCTGTCGCCTTCTATGACGCTTTAAGCATGAACGCGGAGAAAAACGTCCATACCTCAAAGGGACACCGGAAGTTTCAGTGCAAGATCGGGTTCTCCGTGCCGATCCACCGGACCATCGGCACGAACGAGATCCTGATCCCCGGCACACCGCTCTATGACGCCCGAGACGGAGTCTGCAAACAGACGGAGCAGCACACGCTGGGTGTGGAGTTGCGCATCTCGGACGTGGAGAGTTGGCGTGCGTCGGAGCAAACCGGAGAATCCCACCATGACGCCTATAAGTTCCGGCAGCTCGTCTCGGTTATGAACCGGGTGCTCAAGAATATGTTCCATATTCCCGCGGAACGCTTTGGTCAGCTCCGCAAGGACCAGGCATTGCTGTTCTCGTGAAAAGAGTACACGTAAGTCTTTCCCTTGCAATCAACTCCAGCCTTCGTTCCCTCGTTCATTGTTCCGCAAATCTGCGGAAAAACCACTGCTTGATTCCTTCTACTGCAAAGAGATAGAAAAACACCAGGCCGGCCAGGATCGCATAGAACGATAACGGCGGGGGCACAAACCCGAGGTATGTGCCGAGCGGCGTGAACGGAAGCGCCACTGCAAGGAATACGACTACAAGAGAACACACCGTAAGCCAGAGGTTCGGACGGCTTTTGAACGGGTTAAGCCGGGTGCGGATGATGAAAATAACGAGCACCTGCGTTGCCATTGACTCTACGAACCAGCCGGTATGAAAGAGCTGCTCTCCGGCATGGAACACGCGCAGCATGATATAAAAGGTGAGGAAGTCGAAGATCGAGCTCACCGGCCCCACGCACAGCATGAAGTTGCGGATGAAGTTCATGTTCCAGTGCCGGGGCTGGGTGAGATATTCTTCATCCACACTGTCGAGCGGGATCGGGATTTCCGAGACGTCATAAAGAAGATTGTTCAAGAGGATCTGCACCGGCAGCATGGGAAGAAAAGGCAAAAAGAGCGTTGCCCCGGCCATGCTGAACATGTTTCCGAAATTGGAGCTCGTTCCCATCATGATGTATTTCATGATATTGCCGAACGTGCGCCTTCCTTCCACGACACCTTCATGCAGCACGTTCAGGTCCTGCTCCAGGAGGATCATCTCCGCCGCGCTTTTTGCCACGTCCACGGCGCTCTCCACGGAAATGCCGATGTCCGCTGAATGGAGCGAGGGCGCGTCATTAATGCCGTCTCCCATATATCCCACGACCCTGCCGCGCTGTTTGAGAGCAAGGATGACGCGGTTTTTTTGCGATGGGTTGACCCTACAGAAGAGATTTACATTTTCCACGACTGCTGAGAGCGCGTGGTCATCCATGTTCTGCATCTCCGCGCCGGTCAATATACCGGCTATGGGCAAACCGAGCTTCTCGCAGATATGCTTTGTTACCAGTTCATTGTCGCCGGTCACTACCTTGACCGCCACCCCTGCATTCGTGAGCTTGGCTAGCGCAGCTTTAGCGCTCTCTTTCGGCGGATCGAGAAAAGCGGCGAACCCGGCAAAGACCAGCGCTGTCTCATCATCGATCACGGCATGATATTCGGTCGCCTCCATTCGTTTCCAGGCAACGCCGAGCACGCGGAACCCGTCTCGCGCGAATGTTTCCGAGAGCGCCTGTATCCTGGCCAGACCTGTTTGGTCCAAATCTTTAAGATCTGCTTCCCCGTTTTCCTCATAATGAGTAGAGAGACGAAGGATGTCCTCTGGCGCGCCTTTTATGACGAGAAGCCGCTGGTGCCCGTTATCTATTATCACGGAAACCCGGCGCCGCTCAAAATCGAACGGGACTTCATCGATCTTTTTCCAGGCTGCTGTCTCGATCTCTTTGTGTTCGAGAATAGCGTCATCCATGGGGCTCCGCAGCCCCGATTCAAAGAAGCTGTTCAGGTATGCAAGCTCAAGAACGCGGCTGCTGTCCTTGCCAAGAGCGCCCACGTGGCGCTCCAGATGAATGCGGGCCTCGGTGAGTGTGCCGGTCTTGTCCGTACAGAGCACATCCATGCTTCCGAGGTTGTGAATGGACTCGAGCCGTTTTACGATCACTTTCTTCTTTGCCATGCGCATGGCGCCGCGTGCCAGGGTCACGGAAACCACCATGGGCAGGAGTTCGGGCGTGAGCCCCACTGCAAGGGCCACGGCAAAAAGGAATGATTCGAGCCAGGGCCTGTGGAAATATGCATTAGCCAGCAGAACAAAGAGGACGAGCAGGATCGTAAACCGCATGATCAAAAGCCCGAAGCGCTGCGTGCCCTGTTCAAAAGCAGTCGGGGGCGGCTTTGCTATGAGCGTATCCGAGATCTCGCCCAAGGAGGTGTGCGGTCCGGTGCGGCAGATGAGCACCGTGGCGGAGCCGCTCACCACGGACGTGCCCATGAACACGGAGTTTGTTGCATCGGCCATGTCCCCCGCGTCAGGCAGCTCGCGAAAAAACTTTTCAACAGGATAGGATTCGCCGGTCAGGAGCGCTTGCTTCACAAAGAAATCCTGAGCCACAAGCACCCGTGCATCGCCGGGTATCAGGTCGCCCGCGGAAAGAGTCACCACATCTCCCGGCACCAGCGTTGCCGCGGGAATTTCAATGCTCTTTTCGTCGCGCAGCGCCTGGACGCGGATCGCCACTGACTCACGCAATCCTTCGGCTGCCTTGCCTGCGCGGTGCTCCTGGATAAAATCCAGGGTCACGCTCATGACCACAATGGCGCTGATGATCAGGAAGCTGGTCACATCTCCGGTGAACGCAGAGACCGCGCTGGCAACGAGAAGGATGATGACCAGGGGATTTTTGAACCTGGAGAGGAACTGAAGGACCAGCGCGCGTTTCCGAGGCGGCCGCAGTATATTCGGGCCGACCTGTTTCAGCCGGTCAGCCGCATCGCTGCTCGAAAGGCCCGCGGGGGTCGCGTTCAATTGCTTCAGGAGTTCAGGAACGGGTTGCTGCCAAAAAACTATTTCCGCCTTGGTTGGGGAAAGTGCCATAATGCGTTCCTTTCAGTCACGATGTCCGCTGCCAACTTTTTACTGCGGACTTCCGCCTGCAACGTTGCGCATGGTAAAAAAATAAGCATAACGACTTTGGAAACAACTGCGTTTGATTATGGTACAAAAAAAAGAAGATTGCAATCGGAAAGGTTCGATGCAGGATGATCGGGTGGTGAGAGATCGCAGAGAGATTATTGAGTTACTGGTTTTAAAAACAGAAAAGATTTGTCTTTCTCTGTGAGCTCCGCGAGAGACGCCTTTAGGTTCCGGCTTTTTCGAGTCAAGTTAAAACCGCTTAAACTCGCTGTCTTTTGCGTCGCCTCCGCCTTCGTCCTCGTCTCTGTTGTCGCGTTTAACGCGCGCGGACATGCCCTTTTGTTTCAGCGAAAACGGCGCTATGCGGGTCCGCTGGGGCGCGGGCAGAGATTTTCGCTCCTCGGCGATTATTTCTGGCGCAGCCCCGGTTTCTTCGATTTTAAAGAACGCCACCGTGCCCTGGAGCTGCCCTGCTTGCGACGATAACTCCTCCGCGGATGTGGACATCTCTTCGGCCGTGCCTGCATTCTGTTGGATCACCTGGTTGAGTTGCTGGATCGCCGCGTTGATCTGGTCTGTTCCCGAAGCCTGTTCTTTGGTGGCCGCGCTGATCTCCTGCACGAGTTCGTAGGTCTTTTGTATGTGGGGCAAGAGTTTTCCAATCATTGCGCCCGCATATTCCACCACTTCGATGCTGCCCGTGGAAAGCCGGTTGATTTCCGCGGCTGCGACTTGACTCCGTTCGGCGAGCTTTCGCACCTCGGCCGCCACCACGGCAAAGCCTTTGCCGTGTTCGCCTGCCCGGGCCGCCTCAATTGCGGCATTGAGCGCCAGGAGGTTCGTTTGGCGCGCGATCTCTTCAATGATCGATATTTTGGAGGCGATGTCCTTCATGGCGCGCACGGTTTCGGCCACTGCTTTGCCGGTTTCGCCGGCGTCGTTCGCGGACTGCTGCGCGATCTCCTCGGTTTTCGAGGCGTTCTCCGCGTTCTGCTTGATGGTGGCGTTCATCTCCTCCACCGAGGACGACGCCTCTTCGGCGGCGGCCGCCTGCTCCGCGGCGCCTTGCGCCATCTGCCCGGCGCCGGACGCCACGTGGTTGCTGCCCGAGGCGAGCTTGTCCACCGCGGTCCGAACGTCCGTGACCACGGTTTTGAGTTTTTCCCTCATAAGCGTTATGGACCCCGCCAGCCTCCCGATCTCGTCGCGCGCTTCCGCCTGAAGAGACAGGGTCAGATTGCCGGCCGCGACTTTCTCAACGACCTCGTTCAGGCGTCCGAGGGGCTTGACCGCAAGCCGCCGGAAAAGCACATAGATAAGGAAGGCGACGATGAGCATGGCCCCCAAGGAAAGCGCCGCAAGCGTAGCCTGTGATTCCCACAGCACTTGTTTGATCTTGACCGTGGAATAGCCGATCTTGACAATGCCGAATTGGTCTTTGCTCTGCAAAATAGGGCTGCTGAACTCCAGCACGTCCGTTCTGTCCGGAATGTCGGTTTTCTGGCTTGTCAGCGGCTTGCCGTCTTTGTCGAGGATGACGGCATAGACGATGTCCGGGTCGCTTGCGGTAAAGCTTCTCACGTGGTTGTCGAGATACGCGAAATTGAAACTGAGTATCGCGTCCGCGGAGATCGCAGCAAGGATTTTCGCGGTGTTTTCTCCTTTGCCCCGGAGATCGGCGAAGAGAGCGTTCTTTTCGTGCGTGTAGATGACATAACCCATTGCGGCAAATACCGCGAAAAGGGTGAATAAAACATTGATGACGAATTTTCGAGCCAACGAGCCTTGTAGAAAGTTGTTTATGTTCATACTAGCATCTCCTTTTGCTTTTTCCCGGGGGTACCTCTTCGGACTATTCATTGATCGCATCCAGGGGTGTTACCTCCTATCCAACAGGACGCACTTGCCTCTCTCCTTACTATTATACTACCATAAGAAGCTTAGAATGCGGTTGGATATTGGGATCGATGCTTTTTTTTTGTGATTTTTCAGGAATGATGGAAAGTGGGGGAATAGGGTTTTTGCGACGGCGCAATTAATCTAGAAGTTATTGATTAATATACAACTGAGATTGCAGAGTTTATCTCGATCCATAAAGCGAGATTGCTTCGCCTTCGGCTCGCAATGACGGCGAGGGACCTCTCGCAATGACGGCTAAAAGACTTTTTCAACAACCTGCTAATGCTCTCCCAAAATGATCTGAACCTGTTGTTCTGTCTTTATTATTTTTTTGCACCTAAGTTTGTTTTGTAAAGCTGAATTGCTTCAGCAATTGTTTTAACGTTAATTACATCCAGGGTTTTATAACCGTCCGATTTATAGAAATATACCATCATGAGCTGCGGTTTAGCTATCTTTTGTCCCGCTGTATCACCGACGATGGAGCTTATGTGAAGGTAATATCCATTTTGTTGCGGAACTTTGATTTCAACACACACAGGAGCGGTTCTTTCATCACCGCCTTCACCGCAGTCATTTACTTCCCAAGTTGCGTTTTTTCCGTACTGGAAGGTGTTTTCCAGCCATTGAGGGATAACTATATTGGGAAGTCCCTTTTCCAAGACGGATGCGTTTGTTGTTTTAACGGTATCTATGAACTCTGAATCCTGAATTTGAGCAATTGAACTTTGGTATTCCTGCGAATAAAGAAGGGTAAGAGACCCATCATGCCAACGATAGTAATACGTTCCAGCACCTTCGCCATTGAGAGCCCCGTTCGCAACAATGAGTTCACTGAAAATTTTAAAATCGATGGAATGCTGGCCGAGTTCGGGATCGTCAGGGGTTGTGGCATCCCATACCTGAAACGGTGCAAACCACACCTTTCCCGTACGAGCATCAATAATTGCCCAGGAAACACACCCGGCCCCGCAGCCCCAGCGGGCCAGAGTGAAATGTCCGGCAAAGTTAGGGCCGGTCGCAGCTTGCTGTCGGAGCTGGGTTCTCATCATGCGTGCTTTGGGAGTGGATAACACAGGGGGGGCGGGCTTTCCTTGGAAGTCCTTCACTGCTGGGTAATCCGTAAACGCGGGAATGTTTCCCGCGAGGAGTGGTGTAGAAAACATCATTAAAAATAAGACGGAAAATAATAATTTCATTTTCCCTCCATCGTAAAGTATGGCGCGCAGTTTGCGACTAACGGGACCCTGTGCGGTGTTGCAGTTGCTAAGAAATTTTTATTATTAAAACCGAAATATTTGTCGCTTTTAAATTTTAAAAACTCTGCAGGCTCTGCGCCTTTGCGAGAGACGCCTTTAGGTCATTTTGATTCATCAGCGAGACCGATAACATTCCCTTCGCAATCCGCCACCCGCGCATAAGAACCATTCGGAATCCGCTGCTTGGGCGTGACAATCTTCCCGCCTGCTGAAAGCACTTTCTTAATGGTTTCGTCTATCGATTGTACGCCGATAACAATCATGGGCTGTTTGGCAACATCATTCCTATGAAACAACCCGCCGTTGATCGCGCCCGGTTCCGCAACCATATTGTTCTTGTCCGTCTTTGCGGCATGAACCAGCGTATAGTCCATTTCCGGGATGTCCAGGAGTTTCCACCCGAATATTTCAGAATAGAATTTGGAAGCACGATCTTTATTGTCATAGGGGATTTCAAAATGAACGACTTTGTCCATAAGTCCTCCTCATTTGAATTTGAACTGGTTTCTGAACCCAATAGGTCAACACAAAAGACCAGAGTCTATAAACTCCGGATCACACGCGCTTGCGCAGAATGATATGGGCGGCAGCCCGGGCGCCTGCGATGTGCTCCGCACATTCGTAGCCCAACGCACGCATGTTGATATCGTGCAGCAGATGTTCCCCAGCACCGAGCAGGACGGGTGCGATGACCAAGTGCAGCTCGTCAATCAGGCCCGCGCGCAAATACTGTCGGATCGTGGCTACGCCGCCACCCAGTCGAATGTCGAGGCCGCCTGCCGCATCCTTCGCCTGCTGTAGCGCGGCGTGAATGCCCTCGGTGACGAACCGAAACTCCGTGCCGCCCGCCATCCTGAGAGGCGCTCGCGCGTGATGTGTCAGCACGAAGACGGGAGTGTGATACGGGGGCTCTTCACCCCACCAGCCTTTCCAACTCTCGTCCGGCCATGGGCCTCGGACAGGGCCGAACATGTTACGCCCGAGAATCCAGGCGCCTATCCCGGAGAAGCCTTGTGCCGCAATATCATCGTCTATTCCTGTTTCGCCCGCTTCATTGCCGTGCATGCGCTGCCAGGTGCGCGTGTGGAAGAACCAGTCAAACAATGCCGGACCGCCGACTCCGAGCGGATTTTGAAGATCTTGGCTCGGCCCGGCGCCGAAGCCATCGATTGAGATCGAAAAACTATGGACGCGCAGTCTGGACATGGCCTTCCTCGCACGCTTTTGTTTGTCCTCAAAACGTCAAAACAAAGGACCTGACCCTAATGCCTTTGTTCTTGTCCGTCTTTGCGGCATGGACCAGCGTATAGTCCATTTCCGGGATATCCAGGAGTTTCCACCCGAATATTTCAGAATAGAATTTGGAAGCACGGTCTTTGTTGTCATAAGGGATTTCAAAATGAACGACTTTGTCCATAAGTCCTCCTCTTTGAATTTGAACTGGTTTCTGAACCCCAAAAGGTTAACACAAAAGACCTATTCCTACGCTACGAAGTCTTGAATGAGATGGTAGACAAGGTGGAGGTTTTTTCCCCCAGCCTACGAACTGGATAGCTATTTCAGAAAAGAAACCTGGAGGGATTCCGCCGCTTCTTTTTCATCAAAGTCTTCAGGCAACCAAAAGCCGTTCTTTTTCCTAAGCCCACGAACTTTTTCCGGGAATAACTTGTTTTTCTCCTCGTAAATTTTTTGAAGAAGCTTTTTATCAGATTCTTTGTGCATCAATCTCTGTTTAATTATATCGCAGTTTCCGAGTTCGAAGCCAACCCATTTTCTTTCTAATAGTTCGCTTACGGCAAATGTCGTCCCGCTCCCGCCGAAGGGGTCCAATACAAGGTCACCCTTGTTCGTACTCATTGTTAGTACACGATCCAATAATTTTACTGGCAGCTCATTAAATTTTCTATTTTTTGTATTGAGATGCCTAACCGGATAGATATCCGTCCACACATCAGAAAGATTGACGCCCTCTGGATTCATTTTATTCTTATAACCACCGTAATCTCGAATATCTCCGCCACAGTGCCGGCACGTTTGTAATGGAAGCCTCTGCGCGTTAAAAGTCTTAGGCTTTGGACCTTTTACAAAATGCAAAAGGCTGTAGTGTGAAGGGTAAAGCCTGTTTTGAATCGGAAGGCTGAATTTCATGTCAACGGCTATCCAACTAGCAAATTTTAGTTTTGCATTCAAATAACTTCCAAGATAAACGTGCCACTTTGGAATGTTGTAAATAAAAAGCGACGCGTTCGGCTTGAGGACTCTTACGCATTCATCTAACCATGCAGCAGACCAACTGAGATATTCACTATAAGAACGATTGTCGTGGACACCTTCATCATATTCCTTGTCGAGGTTAAATGGAGGGTCGGCAAATATACAATCGATGCTGCTATTTGGAACTAAGGAAAAGAGATCTAGGCAATTGCCGTTATACAAGGCGCCATTCTTGGTTTCAAAATATGGTTCGGCTGTCTTGAACCCTTTTTTGTCCTGCACGTTGTCTTTCGCTTTCTGAGAACCAATTAACTTTGCTATTTCCTTGACTTTATCAAGGTAGGTTTTCTCGAAGCCCGCTGGTATCCTTCCCAGCGCTAACTCTAGCTCAAGTTTTGAAACATCGAGATAATTTAATATTGCCTTGAGAACGACCTCATCGTCTGGAATCATGCCGGATACCTGGGTTATGAGCAGTTCTTCCTGTTTAACGCCCATTTTTCGAAAGCGAGCAAAAAGCTCAGGCTTACTATGCCCCTCGTGGCGAGCTTTGTGCAAGATGAGATCAAAAACTGTATGAAATGTCATGCTAAATATCCTATGTAACGTATAGTCTGTAGACTTATAAGCTACATATATTCTATCATGTTCTCATTCCAACGTCAATCAAATGAAAGGCTGGTAAAACCCCTTTTGAGCAATATAAGAGAACTTTTTGGAAAAATGGTGCGTACCCTGAGAACCGCTAAAGGAATCTCACAAGAGGAATTGGCGTTTACCTGCGGGCTGCACAGAACATACATATCCGACATAGAGCGCGGAACCAGAAATATTTCGATAGATAACATTCAAAAAATCGCAGCTGCCCTTAATGTTAATCCGAAGGAATTATTCGACTTCGTTAATCTTAACAAGAGAAATAAATAGGTGTCGCTTCGATGAAAATAGAAAAAGTTTACATAACCAAAAGCGCCCAAAGACTGATCCGCGATATTCCTGCCTTAAAACGAGCCTATTTTGAAATCACAAAGTCGATAAAGTCGGTTACTTGGCCGACCGGTTCAAGCAAATGCACGATCAATAACTCTGAAAAAAATATCAATGGCGTAGTGCCATTAAAAGAATCATGCTACGTTATGCTGGAGAAAAACTACAACTGGCTCAGAGAAAAATCACTTAAAGTACTTAAAGAAGAAAAGAAAAAGGGCGGCCCTATCGACGTATATAAAGAATTTACAGGCAGTAGCGCTTTTGCGCTAAAACGTGTGGGCCTAGAATTTGAAACAGGGAATATTTCCTCAGCTCATCGCTCCCTCAATAAACTGTTGCTGGGATTGAACCGCAAAGAGCTGGATTTATCAGTCATTATGATGCCAGTCAAGACGTTAGCCTACTATCTGACAGATCGCGTAACGAATTATGAAGAGTTAGAACCCTACTTCGAAAATGTGAAGCGTTCAGCATTCATTTTTATCGGATTTGCAGCCGAAGCATATGATCCATCAGCGCCTATAATCCCTAAAGGCCCTGATGGCATGTCAAAACGTTCTGTAAAGAGATGGAAAGACGTATAGCCTCATTGTCTTTTGAAATGCTGCTACCTTAATAAGCTTTTCTGAATCCCTTCAGGCTCTGTTTTCTCCTATAAGATCGAGCGCGTTTGTTTTACGAGGCATGTAGCCATCCGTATTCATTGACCTCATGCGGGTTATAAAAAACAGTTCAGAGTTCAAAGTGCGCAGTTCTGAAAACTTGTAGAGGGGATCACCAAGGGAATCCGGGACCAGGTCTGCTCGGGGTCACAGGCTCGGGCAAGACCTTTACCATCGCGAACGGATGATCCACAGTCCCTGCCCCTATGGGCACAAACTTGCAAAGCAGTAGGAGTGCTTGCCACGCTTTTTAGCCTCATACATTGCCGTGTCTGCATTATGAAGCAGGACGTCAATCTCCGCGCCATCCTGCGGAAACACGCTTATCCCGATACTGGCACTTACTACAATTGAATGTCCGGAAAAACTGATGGGGGCTTCCAGACTCTCAGCCATCTTGATTGCCGTCTGAGCAGCGATGTCATGCCCGACCGCGCCGGTGAGAATTGCCGCGAACTCATCGCCTCCCAGCCGGGCCACTGTATCTGAATCCCGGAGAAGCGCTTTCAAACGCAGAGCGGACTCCTGCAGCACATGGTCGCCGGCCCTATGCCCAAAGCTGTCGTTTACCGTCTTGAACCCGTCAAGATCGATAAACAGAAGCGCGATATTTTCATTGTTACGACGTCCTCGTGCGATGGCCTGCGAAAGGCGATCATGAAAGAGCGCTCTGTTTGGAAGTCCCGTAAGCGAGTCGTAAAATGCCAGGGTGTTCATCCGTTTGTTATCGGTCACGTCAACAATAATGCCGATCACCGTGCGTTTACCTTCTATCGTCACTGAGCGTCCGTGCACTTCTACTACAATGCGTGAACCGTCTTTGCGCAAGCCCGTGAATTCATATCTCATTGCATCAATATCGCCTCTTGTGCGTTTTCGAACATTTTCAACCACGAGATCGCGATGTTCCGGCGCTACAAGCTCAATAATTTCTTTCTTGCCGATGATCTCTTGAGGCGACGAGTAACCGAAAATATCGGCAAATGATTGATTTACGTACGAGAACCGGTCATCTTTTATCACATACACACCGGCAATATTCTGTTCAAGAATGCTGTGGCACATGGTTAGTGTGTTCTTACTGGCTTTCAGCTTTTGTTCTAAGTGTTGTATCGTGTCTTCAAAAACTCTGATACGCTCCGCATTTGTACGTTCCCTATCCATGAGCATCTCCCCCTTTTAGCCCACAATCAATACAACTTTAGCCCTGATTGTATCATAGCATAATGTTGCAACATTTTATGAGAAGAAAAGTTTATTTACATTTGTTTTCATGGCTGCGGCATTCTGCTTGAAATATGCACCATAGCTCATCATGTCGCGTTTGCCTGAAAATGCTGCTGGCGGCCGTATGCATTGACCTCATGGGGGTAATAGAGTAATATTACTTTATGCCGAAATTTAAGATCGTATCGGACTTTAAACCCACCGGGGACCAGCCGCAGGCCATTGAAAAGCTGGCTGAGGGGATCGTTAAAGGACTCCAGCACCAGGTCCTGCTCGGAGTCACGGGCTCTGGCAAGACCTTTACTATCGCGAACGTGGTGGAAAAGGTCCAGCGGCCGGCCCTGGTGATCGCGCACAACAAGACCCTTGCGGCCCAGTTGTATAACGAGTTCAAGGAGCTTTTTCCCGAGAACGCGGTGGAATACTTCGTGTCCTACTACGATTACTATCAGCCCGAGGCGTATCTCCCGACCACGGACACGTATATCGACAAGGACTCGTCCATCAACGAGCAGATCGACCGCATGCGCCACGCCGCGACCACGGCGCTGTTCGAGCGAAATGACGTGATCGTCGTGGCATCGGTATCGTGCATCTACGGCCTGGGCTCGCCTGAGGCGTATCACGGCATGCTGCTCTTTCTGGAACAGGGACAGCATATCGAGCGGAACGATATGCTCCGGAAGCTCGTGGATATCCAGTACGAGCGGAATGATTTCGATTTCCAGCGCGGGACGTTCCGCGTGCGCGGCGACGTGGTGGAAATATTTCCCTCGTCCTACGAGGCTACTGCCATCCGCGTTGAGCTTTTCGGGGATGAGATCGAAACCATCTCTGAGTTCGACCCGCTTCTCGGCACAGCGCTCCGCAGACTCGAAAAGATCGCCATTTATCCGGGCAGCCATTACGTGATCCCTGAAACGCGCATGAAAGAGGCCGTGAACGGTATTCACGATGAGCTGCGCGAGCGCATCCAGTATTTCCGGAAAACGAATAAGCTGATCGAGGCACAGCGGATCGAGCAGCGCACCATGTTCGATCTGGAGATGATCCAGGAGATGGGCTACTGCCACGGCATCGAAAATTATTCCCGCCATCTTTCAGGCAGGCAGCCGGGCGAGGCGCCTCCCACCTTGCTTGATTATTTCCCCAAGGATTTTCTACTCTTTGTTGACGAGTCCCACGCCACAGTCCCGCAGATCGGCGGTATGTACAACGGGGACCGGGCGCGCAAGATGACTCTGGTAGACTACGGTTTTCGTTTGCCGTCAGCGCTCGACAACAGGCCGCTTAATTTCGAGGAGTTCAAAGCGCGCATTCACCAGACAGTATACGTTTCCGCCACGCCGGCTGATTACGAAGTCGAACAATCAGGCAGCAGGATCATCGAACAGGTGATCCGGCCGACAGGCCTTACAGACCCGCAGATCACCATCAGGTCTGCCAAGAGCCAGGTGGACGATCTCCTGAACGAGGTCAGGAAGCACGCGGAAGCGCACGAGCGCGTGCTTGTTACCACGCTCACCAAACGCATGGCAGAGGACTTGACCGAGCATTACAAGGAACTGAACGTGAAGGTGGCGTATCTGCACTCGGATATCGATACGCTCGAACGGGTGGACATTATCCGCGATCTCCGGCTCGGCAAGTACGACGTGCTGATCGGCATCAACCTTCTGCGCGAAGGCCTGGACATTCCCGAGGTATCCCTGGTTGCGATCCTGGACGCGGACAAGGAAGGGTTCCTTCGTTCCGCTCGCTCGCTTATCCAGACCATGGGCCGCGCAGCCCGTAATGTGAACGGTCAGGTCATCCTGTACGCGGAAAACATTACCGACTCCATGCGAAAAGCCATTGCCGAGACCAATCGCCGCCGGACCGTGCAGGAAGAATATAATAAGAAGCACAATATCACGCCGCAGTCCATCAAGAGAAACATTCAAGCAACTCTCCGGACCGTGTACGAACAGGATTACTTTACCGTGCCGATTGCAGCAGAAGATGCAGGCGAATATCTTTCCACGGTAAATATTCCCGCGCTTATTGCATCACTGGATAAACAGATGCGCGCAGCAGCAAAAGAGCTGGACTTCGAGACCGCGGCCGAGCTTCGCGACAAGATTAGGTCCCTGCGCCAGCAGGAGATGGCGGTCGGAGTGAAGGTGGAGTAGCTACTTCATCTGCAGAATAACGACTGCTTTCCGTGCCATCCCCCGCATACGTATCACTGCCCACGTTTTAGCCATGTGATTAAAACCTATCACCGAAAACAGATGTCCACTATCGTGTCCATTCATATCCCTCTCTCTGCACCATAATGTTTTCAGTATGTTGGCAAAGGCAACGCTTGCGCCTAGTTGTGGCATATGCCTTGCAAAACATCACAGGAATAACATTAAAGTATCCTGAATTCATTATGAGACAGGAACTAATCAAAAGGGGAAGAGGAGGAAAGTTTATGAAAAAGAGTTTTCAGATTTTGTGCGCCGCAGTGCTTTTGGCGGGCGCGGCAGCATTTGCAGCACCGGCATTCGCGGAAGATGCGAAGCCGGCGGGGTTGAATGCCGACGATATCAAGAAAGCGCTCGGCATGAGCATCTATCTCCAGGGCGGGTATACGTATAATGGAAATCCCACCACGAACACCGGAACCGGAGATGAAAACAGCCTGCGGATATTCGATCACAAGGCCAACAGCTTCGGCCTGGACCTCGCGGAGATCGTCTTTTCCAAGGACCCCACGACCGGCGTGGTAGGATTCAAGGTAAAGCTTTCAGCAGGCGAGACCGCCAAGTGGATTCATGCGCGCGGTCTGAGCGGGGTTGATCCGAATGCTGCTCCGCCGGCAAATGCGCAGACAGGCGAGAGTACGGATTCGATTGACATAACCGAGGCGTACATGAGCTATCTTGCTCCGATCGGCAAAGGCCTGCGGTTCGACTTCGGTAAGATGGTCACCTATCACGGCGCGGAAGTAATCGAGGCAAAAGACAACCCGAACTATTCACGCTCGTTCCTGTTCAACTATGCCATACCGTTCACCCACACGGGTGTCAAGATGAGCTATAACTTTACCGACGCTTTGAGCGCCAGCTTCCACATTGTGAACGGCTGGGACAACGCAACCGACAACAACCCGGGCAAGACCTATGGCGTAAGCGTAGGGTATGCTCCCGCGGACGCCTTTTCCGGATATATCAACCTGATGTCCGGGCCTGAGCAGGATCACAGCAACAATAAGAGAAATCTGCTCGACCTTGTAGCCACAATCAAGCCGGCCAAGAAGCTCACGTTGATCCTGAACATAGATGATGCAAAGGAAGCAAAGGCAGTTCCTGCGGGCGATGCAAAGTGGTACGGAGCTGCGGCAATCGCAAAGTACGATGTCTCGGACACGCAGGACGTCGCGGTCAGGGCAGAGTACTTCAACGACAAGGACGGCGCCCGGACCGGCACCGCGCAGAAGCTGAAAGAAGTGACGTTGACCTGGGAGACCCGCTTGAGCAACGGCCTGATCGTACGGCCGGAGTATAGGCATGATATCTCGGACCAGAAGTCTTTCGATAACAGCACAAAGAAATCACAGGACACTCTCGCCCTCGGCGTGATGTATAACTGGTAA
>Ga0209068_10000088_pt1 | contig 55232 bp, 49 predicted proteins | sample ColStrG_CSR_2012_FD_187200 | JGI IMG/M metagenome (GOLD analysis project Ga0209068, IMG submission 187200) | Freshwater sediment microbial communities in response to fracking from Pennsylvania, USA - Cold Stream Run_MetaG_CSR_2012 (SPAdes)... | ecosystem: Environmental > Aquatic > Freshwater >...
GTCATCTCAATACACGTAGACCATTCGACATAGCTCGGTAGATAATCTCTTGGCGCCACGCATCGTGCTTTGTCGGAAGTCGAAAACGTCGCCCAGTCCTTTACGAGCTGCTCCCGTGCTGTTTTCTCGTCGCTCATGCACGCAGCAAACACGTCTCTGTTGATATCGGTGAATACCGCGTTTATCTCCTTTTCGGAGGCCCGGCAGACTTTCTCAAGGTCGATATTGGGAAGACTGCCATCCTTCGCCGCAGCAGCAGAAGCGGCAGCGAGTAAAATGATAGCGGAAAGAACGACTTTTGACATGTTGAGCATGGTTGCACCGCCTGTTCGTTAGGAACGGGTCGCCCGCGACATACCGAAAGGCCGCCGCGTGGGCACGACCCTAACCGACCGCGCCCTTCAGTAACATCGGGTAACTATTCGGCCGTAGGCATCTGCGACCTGGACACAACGGGGGGCCACCGCCGCAGCACCGACTGCAACGCCAACCCCTACACCAACACCAACCGCCGCTCTTCCCGTGGTCCGGCGTGCCACGCCCGCATAGCTCATGGGAGTGAGAGGACGTCCGATGATGGCGTTCGCCTCCGTTATGAAAGCGCCCGAACTTGTCGATAACATTCGGTCGCTGACGAAAAGACATCCAACGCCGGCCATAGCGGCCAGGGCAAAGCTTAAAAGCCTGATTTTCGTGCGGGTCATTGACCTCTCCTATCTCACGACGCCTGCGGGAACTTCATCCACGTTAGCCAACTCCTTGAACTCGACCTTCTTGGCACCTGCCGGCGGCTTGAACGCAAACGCGTCAGCTGCCGTCGCCGCGTCCGTTTTCCAGTCCTTGATACGAAGCGTGTACTGAGGTGCGCCGGTCACCGCTTTGCTGGTGATGACATATTTGCGCGGGATCGGACGTGCACCGACCTCGACCCAGACCTGCCAGTCGACATCGAGATTGCGGAAAGCGAGATGCTCGCACTCGACGCCGTCGATGACCCCAAGGCCGATATGCTTGGCGTCGATCACATCCTCGATCAACTTGTCATAGACATTGGAGAGCAAGAGATCGGCGCCCGGCGCCTCGACGAAATATTCGCCCCTCAATCGATCGACGAGCTGGTCGATCGATCCGACGGATTGCGACTGCGCGAACGCGTTCAAATGCTTGCCGTAGAAAGTGAACGTCTTTCCGTCGAAGTAGAACTCGACATCGGCGTACCCGCCTGTACGGCTGGCATGCACTTTGTCCGGGCGGCTGATCTGCAATTGACCGGAACTGGCGAATTGGATTTTTTGCAGCTCGGCTGTGATCACCTCGATGTCCGAATCGTACACGATCGAGATGTTCTTTTGGCTCGCCACATAGTCGGACATCGTCTTGAGAAGCTTTTTGGCACCGTCGTCCTGGCTCTGAGCGTGTGCTGCGGGAATCAGGGTCATCCCAAACAGCAACGCGATAACGGCTATCTGCCGACCGATGGCCGACCTGCTTGCAACTGGTTTCATCACGTCCTCCATGAATAGTCGACTTGTTTCACCTAGCGCGAGGCCAACACCATCCCCGACGTATGCGATCGATCGTGCCTCTCGATCGTCAACGGGCATGCCATGTAACACTCCTCCGAATGCCGGTGTGATGACCAGCGACCGCCCTATTGGCAGTAGTCCCAATAGCCTCGGGTTTTTGAGGAATTCGACCAATACCAGCAAAGGTCCGAAGAGGGCGCCGGCGGAATCGTGCTTGCGACGATGATGGTTCCAAGCGCCACGCCGGCGATGACGGTGCCGTAGTACGGCCGCCGGACCCACGGCCTGATCGGTCTGACCGCGGCCACGCCGCCGATGCCCCCGACGCCGACACCCACCCGGGCGATGTTCCGGTTGACGTTCACATTCCGGTTGACGTTGCGATTGACGTTACGGTTGACGTTTCGATTGAGGTTCGCATTGCGATTGACATTGTGCCCGCGGCTCACGTTGGCGGTGCGCGCGCCACCAGCGCCGCCAGCGCGGCGAGCGAAGGCGCTCAAGGCATCTTGGCTGGCCGCGCCGACGATCGCGGCGGCGTCCACGGGCATTGCGGGAGCGGATTGCGCCCCATGCGGAGCGAGTTGGACCGCAAGCAGCGTCGAGATCAGCAGCAGCAAACGAGTCATGATATCCTCCATCCGGGTTTCAAGTCGAATTGAGAAACGTTCATGCAGGCGAACCGTCACACGTGTTTGTTGTTACCTGTATTGGTCTAGCTTTGGTCGTTCTGTGAGGCTGGAGCACAGATCGCTTCGGTCGGTGACCGTCCGTTGTCTGGAGCGATCAAACATTCGATCGACCAGGTCATCATTGGCAACTTCACAACGGCTTGATAGAGGACAGGCGCTAGAGCGCCCAAGGCATTTCATGGCTTTTCCTTCGCTGTCACGGCATAGGGGGTCGCATGAACCGGTGCCGGCGGCGAAGCCACGCGACCGATGATGATGGTTGCGATCCGGTAGGGCGTCCGTTCGGCATGCCGGGCATGCACTTTACCGGGGCGACAGATCGAATTGAGAAAGGACGCCGCCAGGTCTCTGGCCACCGCATTCTTGCAGGAACCGTGCGGTGGCAAGACCGTCCATACTTCGGCGGCGGCGGCAGATGCTGAAGGCCGTACCGAAACTACCGCAATGCCGGACGGCTCCCGAGCCGCTGTATCTTCAGCCAGCGGCTTCTCGTCAATCGGATCCGCGATCAGGGATTGCGCCACCGCATCGCTATCGCGCCAGTGCGCGACTGCAAGCTCGATCGTACCTCCGATCCCTGCTCCCGCCATCATCAAGGTCATCGCGAGGCGCATGCGGCGACGCCGACGTGGAGACGGACACAGGAAGCCAAATTCAGGGTGAAAATCCGGCGTAGCAGACCAGTCCGAGTGAAGTGTTGACATGGATTGATATCCTCTCGGCCTTTCCCTGTCGGGTCCAATACCTGTCGATTTCGAAAACTCCATCCGTCGGATGTCGGTTGCTAGCGAATCAAAACATGATGGCCCTTGATAGTCACAATCGACCTTGTCTTCCTCCTGTCCCGCCAATTGCCATCGAGGGACACGATCGGACGATCAAAATGGCGAAACCCGAGATAGATTTGGGGACCGTAGCTGTAACCGTAAAAAGGCGGGCCCCAGCCTGCGGGCTGCACGTCCGCTGCGGGCTCGCCTGACAAAGCTGCCAAGGCACTCATGGGCATGGCCGAAGCCCGTCCGGCAACGACACACGCACCGCAAAGCGCGGCGCACGTAACCACGGTGATCGCCGGACCTTTCATGATAACTGGTCTCTCCGTTGCTCCATTTTCGCCAATTGGGCTCCGCGGGCGCCTCGCAGGTAGGCCGTGTAGGAGATCACCCAAACCAGGATCGACATGATGAGGCCGATGACCCCGGCGTTGTCGGCAAACACAGTCGCTGTTCCGGGCATCCCGAGGCGGAGACGCTCTCGGTCCATATCCTCGGGAAGGGATATCTGCGCAGGAAATGCGCTGGCACCACCGATCGAACCGGCACGCACCAGCGTTCCCGAAACGGCAACTTGTCCCTGGCCTACGCCGCGCGGAATGCCGAGGATCGTCGCGTGGTGGATACGGCCGGGATCGTTGTCGAACACGAGCTTGACGGGTGCGCCGGGCTTGATCGTCTGAAAGCCGTTCGGCGAGAACATGCCGACGAGCGTGATCTCGTCCGTGACGATGAAGGACATCACGGCGCGGGCCTGCGTAGCGCGGTCGCCCACGGTCAGCGCCATCGCGGTGACGTAGCCCTCGCCAGGCGCGCTGATCGTCGTTTGGCCGAGCTGCCATCTCGCGTCCTCCAGCTGAGCCTGGATTTGAGCCACCGTCGTGTTCACGCCGCCGATTTCCGAATCCATGGCGAGCTTGGCGCTGAGTTGAGCCGCCTTGGCGGCCTGCAGCTGATAGCTCACCGTCTCGGCCTGGACTTGGCTGTCCTGTTCCTTGAACACGCTGGAGGCCTCGGAGGCCGTCAGTTTTTGAATATCCGCCAATCGTTGCGTGTTGTAGGCCAGCTGTTTCGTCAAACCATCCACATTTGCGCCGGCCTGCTCGCAATTTGCTTTCAGCTGTTGCGCTTGTTGCTGTGCCTGGGCGAGTGACGCCTCCAATTGGTCGACCTTGAATTGAAACGGTTTCGGGTCGATCTGAAAGAGGACGGCCCCGGCCTTCACCGGCGCGTTCGTCTGGACTGGTATCGCAATCACCTGGCCGGAGACGTTGGGCGTGACCTCCACGACCCGGGAGATGATCACGAATTTCCCCGAGGGAGTGAGGTAGTTGAACATCGCCAAAAACACGGCAAGGATAAACGCACCGATAAGTACGGCGACCGTGCCCGGGCCCCATCCCCATTTGACGAGCTCGAGCTTGGAGAAGACGAGCCAAACCAGGACCAGATAAAGCGTCAGGATGATCAGCATGGCTTTGCCCACAAGATGTTGCCGGCGCATCCATCGCAAAACGACGCGAGCATCGAACCTCAATCCTGATGCCGGAATGGGTGGGGCGATATTGTACCTAAGGACAATATCGCTCGGTGCCGGCTCGGCATCACAATCGCCAGCGATGAGGGTCGGCTGGCTACCCGCGCCAGCGAGCGGCCCATTCACAATGAATTTGCGGCTCTATTGGCCGAAGTCCGAGGTCCTAGACCGAAGCTGGGCTCCCACAGGAGTGACGCTGGTGCAACAATGGCCCGCTCCGGGACCCGAGTTGGGATCGGGCGGAATACTCAGATTGAGTAAATCTCTTCAATGACCGCACCGCAGCAAGCGTCCCAATTTCGACAAGTCGTAGTGAGATGAAGGTGCCATCGCCGTGGTGGCCTTCTGTGCGAGAGCCGAATACCGTCGTCTCGGCGCGAGGCAAAGTCCCTATATGTTGGGTATTCGCATATTTGCCATCTGCCTGACCCTCGCTACGGGGGCCATCGCGTACAGCGCGGCGGCTCAAGACTGCGACGAGCGCTTCTCTCGGGGATGTCAGGGTTATAGCCCGCCGCGTCCGCCGCCGATTTTTCCTTGGATGCTATTTCAACCAAGAGAGATCGCGCCGAACCCTCCACCGACCTCGCCGGGAGCATTGGTCCGCCCTGGTCCGATCGCGCCGCCTTTCGACCCCAGTCTAAGGAGAGACTATGCGGCCCTCTATGCGCAGATTGATGGCGAGCCCTTTCCGATCCCGGCAGTGCAGTTGTCCGACATCGGCGCGGAGTTTCTGCGCAGGGCTGTCAACTTTCCCACGAGCGAAGCACCCGGCACGATCGTGATCGATCCGCCAAATCACTTCCTTTATTTTGTCCTGGGTGGCGGACGGGCGATCCGTTACGGAGTGGGTGTGGGGCGCGAAGGCTTCGGCTGGTCGGGAGTGGCCACCATCCACGACAAGCAGGAATGGCCGGACTGGTATCCGCCCAAGGAGATGATTGCATGTCTGGGGGGCTGCGCAACCCGCTGGGCTCCCGCGCCATGTACCTTTGGCAAGGCAACAAGGACACCCTCTACCGCATCCACGGCACCGTCGAGCCGTGGACCATCGGCAGAAGCGTGTCGTCGGGCTGCATCCGCATGATCAACCAGGATGTCATCGACCTCTATCAACGCACGACAGTCGGCGCCAAGGTCGCAGTGCTTCCGTCGCGATTGTAGCCGGTCCACAACGATGCGCGGCGATCCCGGCAGCGATGGGCCTACGGCACCGCCCTTTCGATCGCGCCGATCAGCAGATTTGCAACAAAAGGCTTATGCAAAAAAGCGATGCAACCTGCGCTCTGGGCCTGCATTCGCGTGGCCTCGTCGTCAAAGGCGGTCATGAAAATAACCGGAAGCGTGCAGCCGGACGCCGTCAGGTGGTACCGCAACTCGATTCCGGACATGCCACTCAGATGAATGTCGAGCAGCAGGCAATCGACCTCCGCCGGGCCATCGAGATCGAGGAACGCTTCGGCGGAAGCAAACACTTTGGTGGCAAATCCATACGCGCCAAGCAGGCGCTCGATGCTCTTGAGCATGCTCGCATCGTCATCCACAACCGCTATCAACTTTGACCGTTCTGGCATGAATGTCCCGAGCCTTGCGCGGATCACAGACCGTGGCGGATCGGCGGCGAGCCCGCAGCACACCCCCTTATCCCACAATTCGGACGACGGGATTATTGTACCTGAGTACAATAGTATCTCTCGCAACCGCACCTTTGGCCCATGGGGGAAGCGCCTTGAGCCAGGAGGCCTTCTACGAGCAAGGATCGAGACGCAGCATCAATAGATTTTCTTAGGATTTCAGCTGATTGACCGGAACACTTCTTGGTTCTGTACAAGGCACTTTCACTGTCCGCTGCCGTGCGGAGAGCACAGCACGCCGAGGCGCTCGGCGATCAACACGAGCTCAGCCAGCGATTGAACCTTGCATTTCTCCATGACCTGCTGTCGATGCGCTTTGATGGTCCGTTCTGAGGTACCCAATTCATGGGCAATCTGCTTGTTGGGCCTGCCGCGAACGACCAGGTAAAACACCTCGCTTTCGCGCGGGGTGAGCTTGGACACGAGCGACCGCAGGGCTTCGAGCCGATTGTCGTGGTCGCGCATTTGCTCATAGTGGTTGATGGCGCACTCGATCGCGGCGAGCAGCTTCTCCTTCGGCACCGGTTTGGTCAAAAAATCTTCCGCACCGGCCTTGATGGCCCGCACGCTCGTCGGAACGTCGCCGTGGCCGGTCACGAAGACGATCGGGAGCCTGAATCCGAGCTCTCCCAACCGGTCTTGCAGCTGCGGACCGCTCAAACCTGACATCTTGACGTCAAGCAATATGCACCCCGGCGCGCCGCCTGGAAGCTTTGCAAGCAGCTCCGAGGCCGAGCCGTAGAGCGCGACCTTATAGCCGCTGGCGCCCAGCAGACGGGCAATTGCCGTGCGGAACGACGCATCGTCATCGACAATATGAACGAAGGGCGGCGCGGCAGTCATGCGACGAGCTCCTTGACCAGCGGCAGGGAGAATCGAAACACCGCACCGCCATTGGGACGATTCTCCGCCGAAATCTCGCCCCCGCAACGTTCAATGATGGTGCGGGCGATGGTCAAACCGAGTCCTGTCCCGTTCTCCTTGGTCGTGAAGAACGGCTCGAACATTTTCTGCAGTTTGTCGGCCGGAATGCCGGAACCAGAATCCGCTATCGAAACCTTGATCGTAGCATTATTGATCACGGCCGTCCGGATGGTCACTCGGCGGTCGCCCGCTGGGCGGCCCACCGTGGCATCCATCCCGTTCAGCACCAGATTCAACAGGACCTGTTGCAGGTGGATGGGATTGACGCGCACGGGTAATGGCGGAGAATCGAGTTGTGCGGTCAGCGCCACACCCCGGGCGTTCGCTTCGGGAACAAGGATTTCGAGAGTAAGCTTGAGCACGTCGTTGAGATTGACGACCTCCGGCTCGCGGTCGTTCTTTATCAACAAATCGTGCAGGTGCGTGATGACCTCTCCGGCGCGTTGATCGGATTTGCGTATGTCTGCGAGAATTGAGCCGATCAGATCCAGGTCCGGCGGATTCTTCTTGAGAAGAATCTCCGCGGCTTCGGTATTGCTGAGGATCGCGCCCAACGGTTGATTCAGCTCGTGCCCAATTGAGGACGAAATTGCGCTGAGCCCAGCACTGCGATTCATATGAATGACTTGCGCCAAGCGGCCCCGCGACTCCAACTCAGCGGTACGCCGCCGATGACGTTCAATCAAAAGTCCGGAGATGATCGCCGATTGAAACAACAAAGCGGAAAGCGCGATCAGAATCAACGTGTAGTGTTGCTCCCATGCGGTCACCTCACGAAAGCGAACTTCACTGCCCTCGGGCAATGTGGCTTCGTTGACCTGCCAGCGTCTGAGCTGTCGCCAGTCGAAAACCGGTTTCGTGAATTCTCCGACCGCAACCGGGATTGTAGCAACACTCGCGCCCTCGAGAACGCGCAATGCGACCTGCGCGAACGCCCGGCTGTAAGTAGCGGTATTGAGGACGAACCCACCGGTGGCACCGTTGCCTATCAAGGAGTCCACATCGACCACGATGGGTCGGTTTGCCACCTTGGCGATCGCGGCGAGCGCATCCCGCGACGAAAACGCTATGCCTGCGTCGTCGACGAACAGGGCGGTATAGAGGATCGCGGTCCTGTCCGGCAGCCCAGCCGCACGCGACACCTGCTCGGCCAAGGGCAAACCCGTCAGGTTGGTGACCTTGAGCTCGGCAGGCAAGATGGGGAGCTCTTTGATGTAGTGGCGACGGTAGGCGTCGCGCTCGAGATTGCCACCCAGCAATGCGACGCCCTCGAGATCAGGGACCAGCACGCGCGCGGCGGCCACCATCGAATTGATGGTTCGACGCGTGATGAGTCCGGTAATGTCGGGTTCAAGCTTGATTCGAGCGATGCTCTCCTCGTCAATTGCGGCAAAGACCACCGGCACGCCGGGCCACAATTCGGAACGCCAGGTTCGTACAATCTCAAGTGATGATGCGCCAACTGCCGCGATTACGCCGAAATTTATGTCGCGATATTTCTCCAGGTAATAGCGCCGCAGGATTTCTTGCCGCCTCGGTCCAGCAAATCGGCTGAGATCCAGGGTGTCGCCATAAACTGCGACGCGCGGCGTAAACTTTTCCAGAGTCGCTCGCAGCGTGGCGGAGAAAGTTGTGGGCTCCCACTTGCCGGAATGGGACTCATCGATAATCAGGATCGTGCGCGGCGGCGGCTCTGCGGCCGAAGAAATCGCAGGCACCAAGCCCACGGTCATTGCAACAATCACTAGCGAGCGCACTGCGCGCTGATGAGCCGCGTGATGAAAGTCATACATGACTATGACGACGTTCTATTTGACGCTCACTCGACATGTTTAGTTCGGCATCTATTTCGGCAGAGACTACCCCCAGTAGTTAGATTTTGAAACTACCAGCAACATACGACACATTCTCTTCAGGCGCGAGACCTTGTTAGGTATCGGATGTCGCGGGTAAATTATCGAAGGTTGTGGGGAATATCGGGTCGTTATGGCTGCAAGCGCCACCCAATAGGCTGAATCAAGAACACATGTCGAGCTGCGCCGACCGCAATTGTACAAAGCGCAACTATCTGGGCGCCCGACGTGCCCCGCAAAATGGGAAATTGACTTTTGAAATCCTAGACCATCTTCCGGTCAGGTGTGCAGCGGCTCCCCGCAGAAAAGTGCGGCAAGATCAAAGCGCTGGAGTGCTCGCCGATTCAACTCGATCAAAGAACTGCTTGGAGTCAGAGCGCAATTGGAGGCTCATTGTACCTCCGGCTTGTTCGCTTGACGCCGGAGGTCCTGGATGAGGTCAGCCAGATCCCGGTTGGTTGGTTCAATCCGGGCCAATCGCTCGGCATAGTCGAGCGCGGAGCCAACATCGCCGGCATCGCGATTGAACGTGATGAGCGCCATCAAGGTATCATGATCCGCTGGATGCCGCGCCAGGCTCTCCTTGAGAACCGCCGTTGCATCGGCAGTGCGCCCCGCGGAATGCAGCCCGACCGCATACACATAGGCGTATCTCGTGCGATCCGGTTCGAGTTCGGTCGCAAGGCGTAGTTCGCCAAGCGCATCGTCAGGCCGCTTTAGCCGGATGAGCGTGAGGCCGAGGGCATGATGCAGTCCCGCATCCTGCGATGATGTAGTGACCGCCGCACGCAGCACGCTCGCGCCTTCGCTGTCCCGGGCACGTTGCCGATAAAGATCGGCGAGGTTGATCGCCGCGGGAGCAAATTGCGGGCTTAGCCGTAGAGCGGCCTTGTATTCGCCTTCCGCCTCAGCAACGAGGCCGCGCCGCGCGTAGAAGTTTCCGAGCGCCGAGCGTGCTTCTGGGCGATCGGCGTTGAGGCGTTGCGCCGCGACGAACTCGGCCGCGCCGCGCTCGAAGCGCTCGCGGTCGGCAGCAGGCTGGCTCGCCGTCGGAACAGCAGCCAGCAACGAGACGGCCCTGATGCGCACACCGAGGCTGGGATCGGAAAGCAGCGGTGAGACGACCGGCCACATTTGCGCCGCCGGCACATCCTCGAGCATGTCGAGGGCGCCGATCCGCACCATCGGATCGGGATCCGATAGGGCCAGCCGCGCCAGGCCGACATTCGAGGGCGAGACATGGGACCTCAACTCGGTCAGCGCGCTCGCGCGAACGATGGCCGGCGTGCTGCGATCCGCTGCCACCTGCGCAAGCAGCGTTGCGGCATCCGTCTTATCGGACCATGCTGCATCGAATGCCTCGGCGTACTTCTGAAACCCTTTTCGATCCGGTCCATGCCAGCGTTCAATCGCCGAGACAGCCCATTCGGCCGGCTTGTCGGTGTGACAATCATTGCAGGCATTTGGCGTCCCCAACTTCACCGACAGGTCCGGCCGCGGAACACGGAAACTGTGATCATGCCGCGGATCGACGAGCATATAGGTTCTGGTCGGCATATGACACGACGAGCAGGAAAGCGGAGGGTTCACCGCCGCATGTCGGTGGTGTGTGACAGCCGCGTACTTGTCGGACGAATGGCATTGCAGGCAGACGCCGTCACCGGGGGCGCGAAGCTTGGCGCCGTGCGGGTCATGACAATCGCTACAGGTTACGCCGGCGGCGAACATCTTGCTCTGCTTGAACGAACCGTAATTGTAGACCTCGTCCAGCATTTGCCCGTCGGCGTGATAGAGCCCGCGGCTGACCGGCGAGACGCTGTGCGTGTCGGACAACCATTTTCCGGGGACCCAACCCTCGGAAATCTCGCCGCGGCGCGCATGGCACAACCCGCAAGTCTCCACCTCGGCGCGCAAGGTACGCGGCGCGCTGCTTCGGTTTGCATTTCCGGTTGCGGCATTGCGTGTCCAGGTAGCGTCGCGCCGCTCGCTAAAGCGCTCCACCAGTCCCATGCTTGGGTCATCGCTCTTACTGAACAGAGACCAACGTCGTCGCTCTTGTGCCCAACCGACGTGACGGGATCCGGCGCCGTGGCAGGCCTCGCAACCCACGGTGATTTCGGCAAACGTGGTCGCATAGCGGTCATTTGCAGCGTCATAGTTCTTTCGCACACCGGTCGAATGGCACTCCGCACACATATAGTTCCAATTCTGGTTCAGCTTGGTCCAGTGCAGGATGTCGTCGTGCTTGATCTCCTCGTTCGGGTAGAGATGGAACCAGCGCTGGCCCCCTTGCTCCTTCGGCCGGGTGTCCCACGCGATCGAGAGCGCCTGAACGCGTCCATCCGAAAACTCGATCAGGTATTGTTGTAACGGATAGACCCCGAATGTGTATTTCACCTCGAATGTGGCAAGCTTGCCGTCGGGGCCGTCGGCCTCGACCAGAAACTTCCCGTCCTTGCGGAAGAAGCGCGAGCGCACCCCGTAGTTGTCGAAGCTCGCGTCATTGAAATCGCCGAGCACCGATGCTTCGTTCGCGCGGTCCATGGCTTCCTTGTGATGCGACCTGCGCCATAGCTGTGCCTCCCCCTGATGGCATCCGGCGCAGGTGTCGCTGCCGACGAACGTTGCGACCGAGGCGTCGGCCGCTTGACCGGCTGACTCACGGCCGTTCAGGAATTGGAATCCGAGGCCGGCTGCTGCGACGATCACTGCCGCGACCAATACCGCAAACAGGATTTTGCGCTTCGACAGACGGCGGACTTCCGCGCCGCCGGACGAGACCTCTTGCGGTCGCACGGTTTCCTTCCGTGATTCGCCTTTGGCAACAGATTTGGGTGGTTTGGGTCCCAAAATCATCGTCCACTGAGAAAAACGCCAGCCACAGCGCTGCCGATCGACTAACGCATGATGCAGCCCTTTGGCACACCGCGCGTCTTGCAATAGACAACGGGCTGCCGGACAACCGGCCGCACGACGCAACCTTGCGGCACACCGACGGTCTTGCAATAGATCACCGCATTTGCAGGCCCAGCACTCATGGAGACCCCTGTAAGCGTTACGAGCGCGGCCAATGCCAACCCGGTGAGCGACAAACCGAGCATGCGAACCATGTCATACCTCCGTTGAGCTAGTCCCGGCACCCTGCCGTTGGGACCTGTGCAGAAATCGCGTTTCCCGCAGGAATTATTCGAAAACAAAGATGCGTTTCCAGTCGTTCTTCATATCGACACTAGCCCGGGCTTCATGTGGCGCGCCCCTCCTACGATTCCCAAATCAACCAATTCTGGCGCCCTCCGGGAGGGCGCGGTTGTCGAAAAGGCAGGCGGCCAACGTTGAACCGCCCGCCGTAAGGGGCATTCTATTACTGGCTAGCGCCTTTGCTCGCCGCCTCCGCCGCAGCCATCTTTTTCGCCATTTCCGCTTTGACTGCGTCGAGATTGAAGCTCGCGCCCCGCTGCATTGGCGGATAGTCGAGGAACGTTTGGAGCTCCTCTCCAATTTTCTGCTGGACGAAGACGAAGCGCCAGAATTGGAACTTGAACCAATCGAAGTATTGTTGCGCGCCGTCTTTCGTCCCATTGGTCGGCCAGCCCGTGCGCTCGAACGGATCCAGGCGCAGATTGGTGATGTAAGGCACGTCCGGGTGGGTCTTATCGCCCAGCCAGCCGTTGGGCTGATCGATGAAGCGGAACTTGTAGTCGTCAATGCGCACCGCGCCGACCGTGCTTTCACCGAGGTAGAAGATTTCGTGACGCGCGGACGGTCCTTTGCCGGTGATGGCCGCCATCTGGTTATAGCCATCCAGATGGTTCTTGTAGGTCCGGTCGCCGATCGTCTTTCCCTTCAGCAATTCTTCGGTGATGTTCGGATTACCGGCAGCGGCGACGAAGGTCGGCAACCAGTCCAGGCCGGAGAAGATGCCGTTCTGCACCGAGTCCGCCGGCACATGGCCAGGCCAGCGAATTAGCGCGGGCACGCGGAAGCCGCCCTCGAGGACCGTTCCCTTGGACTGCGAAAACGGCGTCTGACCGCCATCGGGCCAGGTAAAGACCTCGGTGCCATTGTCGGTGGTGAAGACGACGATGGTGTTGTCGTCCACGCCGATGTCCTTGAGCTTCTTCATCACCAAACCGACATCGTCATCGAGCTGGGCCATGCCGGCTTCCTCTTCCGACCAGCCATTCTCCGAGTTGCGCATCGCTTCATACTTCGGGGAGAGATGCGTGACGATGTGCATGCGCGTCGGATTGAGCCAGACGAAGAACGGCTTGTTGTCGGCCTTGGCCTTGTCGATGAACTTGAGCGCAAAGTCGCGAATCTCGTCGTCCACCGTTTCCATGCGCTTGGGATAGAGCGTGCCGGCATCCTCGATCCTCTGCTTGCCGATCTTGCCCCAGCGCGGCATCTCAGTGGCATCATCGGTTTCGGTGGCATAGCTGTGGACCATGTTGCGCGGGCCCACGACATTCAACAGGTTCTGCGGATAGTTGGGATGTGCCGGATCTTCCATCGCGTCGAGGTGATACAAATAGCCGAAGTATTCGTCGAAGCCGTGGACGGTCGGCAGGAACTCGTTCTTGTCGCCGAGGTGATTCTTGCCGAACTGGCCGGTGGCGTAGCCCATCGATTTCAACACCGTCGCAATGGTCACCGCCTCGGCCGGCAGGCCGACCGAAGCACCTGCCTGGCCGACCGTGGTCATGCCGGTGCGGATCGGTAGCTCCCCGGTGATGAAGTTCGCGCGACCTGCCGTGCAGCTCGCCTCGGCATAGTAGTCCGTGAACAACATGCCCTCCTTGGCGATCTTGTCGAGGTTGGGCGTCCTGCCCGCCATCATGCCGCGGTGATAGGCGCCGATATTCCACATGCCGATATCGTCGCCCATGATGACGACGATGTTGGGCCGCTGCTGCTGCCCGGTTGCTGGCGCGGCCGCGGCAAACGACGCAAACAGACCGAGCCAGATAGTCCTGCAAATTCTCATGTTCATTTCCTCATTTCGTCGAATTGTCGGGTTCAGCTGCTCGATGCGGGCGGTCCTTTCGGACAGCCGCCTGGTGCAAACACCTTGACTCGTGATCGTTGGTCTACAACATCACCGGTGTCTAAGCCTTCACAAGTCTAACAACGAGGAGGAAGCCGGCTGTAAGAACCGCACTGTTTTGTAGAATACGCTGTGGCTGCCCGAGCGATATTGTCCTTTGGTACAATATGGGACCGCTATGGGCCGGACCGACCGATGAGGTGATTCAGTAAGGAGAGTCTCTGCCGCCGCGAATCCAAAACTCGATCCTTGAGTTCTTGAAGGTGGCCGATGGAGCAAGCAGGGCCGCTTTGAGCGGCTCTCTCATTGGTGCCCGGTTTTGTCGGGGGACACTTACTTTTCGGCGTGGCCATCAGTCCCGGTCCCTGTCGGAAAGCCCAAACTAGCGGCATCTGTCACAGATGCGATGCGGTCGGGCCGGCAGCATAAAGCGGGCTCGCGTAGTACTGCCTCAACGCGAAGCGCGTGAGCACGCCGATAGCGGCCGCAAGCGGAACCGCGATCAAAAGGCCGACGAAGCCGAACAGATAGCCGAACGCGAACAGCGCGAACATCACCCAGACAGGATTCAAGTTGACGCGCCGGCCGACGAGATATGGCGACAGCACATAGTCCGCCAGCGTCTGGCCGACAAAGAAGACCGCTGGAACGAGCAAAATGCGGGTCCCATTCGGCCAAAACTGCGCGACCGCGACGCACGTCGATACCACGAGCCCGGTAAGCGAGCCGAGATACGGGACGAAGCTTATCAAGCCTGCTGCAATACCGATGAGCATCCCATGATTGAGGTTGGTCAGCGATAGCGCCACCGCATAAAACAAGCTGAGAATGAGACACAGCGCGCCTTGGCCGAGCACGAAGCCGCCGATCGTGTCATCGATCTCGCGAGCGAGGGCCCGAAAGATGTCGCGCCGCGCCGGTGGCACCCAATTGTCGATGACCGCCATCATCTTGTTCCAGTCATAGATGAGATAGCAGGCAACCATCGGGGTCACTACCGACAGGGAGAACACGGAAATCAGCGCTCGGCCGCCGGACCATACCGAATGCAAGAAAGTGCCGAGCCAGTCGGTCGCAAACGTCGTCAAATCTCCGAACGACTGCTCGGCCTGTCCCAAACCCTCCCCGACGACCTTGCTCAGCCAGGGTCGGTCCGGATTGGTGGCCAGCTCATGCAACTGTCTGATGTAGAGCGGGACACTATCGACGAAGTATGCAAGTTCACTGACGACGATGGGAGCCGCAAAAATAATCACGGCGACAACGCCGACAAAGAACAAACCCACAATGGTCAGCGTCGCAATGAGCCGGTTCATTCCCAATCGCTCCAGCCGCGTTGCCAGAGGGTCAAACAGATAGGCTAGCGCCATGCCGGCGACGAATGGCAGCAGCACCTGGCGCAATAGAACGACAACGGCGATGACCGCCGCGAGCATTGCAATCCAAAATACAATGGGCCGTGTGACGCTCATGATGCCATACCGACTTATCTGCTATCAATGACTTTCAGGGATAATGTCCCGCGTAAGTGGCTTTCTGTCGCGACCGGGTAGAATGGATATACGAGCTAGAACACGCGTCCTTTCCCGGAGCCCTGTTGTGAACTAGCCACAGTCGTCACCCGCTACGCGCCATACGATCAGTGCAAAATGTACAAATCCTTGGCGTCCGCCAGGGCCCGCGTGCATCCGGCGAAATCTCCTCGCGCATCGAGCTTCTTGGCACGCGCTAGTGTCCTCTCGAACATTCTCTGTGCCTGTTTTTCGGCACGCCTCACGGTGTCGGGCGTCGGCTGGCGGTCAATTTGCGCGCCAATCGACTGGGGTAAGGTTGGACCCGCATTCGGATTGCCCGCGGACTGGCGCACAGCATTCTCGAATTGCGCGATCTCGTTGCTGCAGGGGCCTGAATACGCGGACGTGTCGCTCAAGCATATAATCGCGCCAACGATCAGGACTGCGGTAAATCGGTGGTTCATCTTTGTCCTACGAGGCTTGTGAAGCGAGGCCATTTCCGGTCGTGCTCCTTCAGAAATTGATCGGGTAGAGCCAGTTGAACCATGAATGGGCCCGAATCGAGATCTTGCGCAGCGCAGCCCACGCCCCATGTTCGCCGCCCGTATAGATGGCCGCGGAGCCTTGCGCGCCGATGGGAAATTTCGACGGGTCCGGATCCTCCAGGTTAATCTTCACCGCGTACTGACCTTGGGAGACATTCGGAGCTTGTTGCTGAAACTTGGGAATGTCGTCGCTCGGCAAATATTGTCCCACCCCGTTGCCTCGCCAGATGCTGTCGACTTTGCCGGGGAAGATCTGGCCGGGATACAGGTCGAGCGCGACCTCGACGGACTGACCGGGAAGCACGTATTTGAGATTCTCCTGGTAGAAGGTCGCGAGCACGTAACGGTCGGCGTCCGCGATCAAGGCCGCAATCCCGCCGATGCGCACAATGCCGGACACCATTCCGGGGCGGACCTGGAGATTGATGATGCGGCCGTCCTCGGGAGCCGTCAGGGTGGTGTTGTCAAGGTAGTATCGCGCCTGCCGGAGTTGCGCCTCCATGTTGGCGACCGCAGTATTTACGCCACCGATTTCGGATTTGTACTTGAGGCGGGCGCGTTCGAGTTCGGCCAGTGCTTCATCTTGCGTCGCTTCAGCGGCGTTCACGCGGGTCAGCCACGTCTCGACATCCTCCTCCCTTGCCGCCTGCTCCTGTGCGAGCTTATCGAATATCTTCTTTTGATATTGCTCGTGGTCCAGTTCGACCTTCGTGCGAATCGCCTTTTGCGTCGCGACATCCACGTCCGCCTTGAGGATATTGACGTTTTGCTTGGCCTCAGCGAGTTGGGCTTCGATCTGCTCGACCTTGTATTCATAGGGGCGACGGTCGAACTGGAACAATGCCTGATCCTTCTTCACGGGCACATTTTCTTCAACCAGCACGGCCGTGACGAGGGTCGGCTCAGGCAGGCGCGGAACGAGTTGGATGGTGCGCTGAACGACCGTGGCATTGGTGGAGTTGGGCGTCATGAATCTCAGGCCGATAACGAATACAAGGAGGAGGTGGAGCACGAAAAAGGCGGAGACAATTCCCCAACCAGGGCTGAGCCGGAGCAGCTTGAGCTTAAAGAAGACAAGCCAGAAGATGACGAAGAAGAGGATGAGAACGAGAATCGCGGCGGTCATGACGTCGTCCTCGTGCTGAGCTCCTCTTCTGAAGGTGGGTGTTCGGGTGGGATCGTTCCGCCGGTCAGCCGGGCGATCATCGCGTCGGTTTCGCGCTGCTCATCCTTGGGCAAATAGCGGATGTCGACCACTTCGGTCGGCTTGAAAGCCCAGATCAGCGCTTGGATCCAGGGGACAACGGCCACGAAGCCAACCCAACCCATGAGATTGACCGCGTCAGCCTCGGGATGCTTGCGGGCAATGGCGATTCGGCCGGGAAGACCCAGAATGAATACGGCAAGTACAAGACCGGCAGCGACGATGACAAAAATCGCCGCGAACGTAGCGTAGTCCCAGAAGCCGACTTGAAATCCTAGCAACGCTTCCATGACGGCCTATCCCTGAAACCTCATCGTTCACGACGCTTAATCAGCCATTTTAGATAAAGTAGCTGAACCGGCCCGACACAATGCACTGCTCTACTTATCGAAATCAGGCAATAACTTTACTCCTTACGTGCGCAGATGGATTGATCGATTTCATGTTGGTCTCATCACAACGCCCGTGAGCGCGGCCAGGATAGGGCGTGCAAGATCTCGCATGATTATCTCCACAAACTTAACCACCACTGCGGAATTGTGTGATGTTTGGCGCGGGTGGATTCGGATATTTCTTGACCGACTCCAAGTACTCCTGGACCACCTTCAGCGCCGGTCCCGACACCCAACCGAACATTCCGCCGACGACGAGATCTTCGTGCGGGTCCATCTCAATGTTGTAGACCTTTGGATAGCCTGCCATCGGAGCGCTGGCCGAGAAAATGCCGGGCTCCCGCTGCGGGCCACTGCCGGTCGGGTGAATGTCGGTGAAGTAGATGCGCCACTGCTTCCAGCGCGCGGCGACCAGGTCGCCGCCGATGAAGCTCAACAGGCTCTCACGATGCCCCATGGCGCCGTTGCCGAGCAGGACGTCGGTCTGGTCCACGCCGTCAATCGGCCGGTCCGTCGGCGTGTGGCCACCGACAATACGGGCGAAGGTCGGCAGAAAGTCCATGATCGAGAACATCGCGTACGAGGTGGTGTTCGGCTTGACCTGCCCGGGCCAGCGGATGATCGCCGCCGTCCGTATCGCGCCCTCGGTCGCTTCACCCAGCTCGCCGCGGAAGGGGCCAGAGTTGCCCATGTCCGGCGTTCCCTGGTTGCCAAATTCGCGGGCGGCCTCGCCATACGGTCCATTGTCGGAAGCGAAGACGACAATGCTGCTATCGTCAACGCCAAGTTCTTTCAGCGTATCGAGGATACGGCCGACGTGGTAATCCCCCTCCATTACCTTATCGCCGAAGTTGCCGATCCGTGACTTACCCTTGAACTGCTGCGACGGCAGGTTCGGAACGTGCCCCATCGAGAACGGTAGATAGAGGAAAAAGGGCTTTCCGGAGGCCTTCTGCCGCCGCATGAAATCGATCGATTTGTCCAACAGCTCATAGTCGATGTTGGCCCGCACCTCCGGAGTGAATGGCTTCACCGTCCGCAACGGCCCGCCGGCCGTTGCCTCGACGATCTGCGAGCCGCGGGCCAGCAGCACGCCGGGCGGCGCCGGAATGGAGTGCGTCAGCTCGATCGTGTCGACGTAAGTAGCCGCATCCCAGGAAATGTCCGGCGGGATGCCGTAGAACTCGTCGAAACCGTGCGCGGTCGGCAGGCTCTGCGGCTCGCTGCCCAAGTGCCACTTACCGAAGATCGCGGTGGCGTAGCCGACACCCTTGAACATCTCACCCATCGTGAAGGCGCGCGCGGAAAGCGTATAAGGGCTGCCCTCAATTGCGATCAGAGACAGGCCGCTACGGATCGAGTACTGGCCGGTCATCAGTGCCGCCCGCGACGGCGTGCAGGCCGGCTCGACAAGGAACTGCGTGAGCCGCAATCCCTCGCGGGCCAGTTGGTCGAGACGCGGCGTTGGTGCACCGCGCAATTCGCCGCCGCCATAGGCGCCCAAGTCACCGTACCCGACATTATCGGCGAGGATGAACACGACATTGGGCTTTTCGTCTTGAGCCAGCGCGGTGGGAACAATTAACGGCTGGGCAACGAAACACAGCCCAATTGTCAGAGCTCTGCGGATTTGCGTCGATCCAAGATAGCTCATTTTGTTGTAACTCCGCCCACTGTCGAGGCTAAGAGGGCTACGGGCGACGGCTTACTTGATTGCGCCTTGTCGTCGTGTGCGGGCGCCCAAGCGTGGGGCGCCCGCTCAGTCATCGATATTTTTACGCCCTAGGCCTATTCACCCGCATGACTGGCCCCGTGCTGCTCCTTGATCTGCTGGATGACCTGGGTCAGATTGTAGGTTTCCGGATCCTGCATGGGCGGGTACGGCCCGTAGGATTCAAGTTCCTTCAGCCACAGGATTTGGCCGAGGGGAATGATGTTCCAGTCGTAGAGGTAAGAGGTAACTGGGCCGGCAAGTGCGCCGCCTTGGCCCAGGAGGGTTTTTTGTTCGTCGCCGACAGAACCCTCGAATGGATCACGCTTGATGTTGTCGACCTGTGGCCACTTAAAGGTTTGGACCCCGGCAAGACCGCAGCTCGCGCAGGCACCCGCCATCGAGAAGTAGATTTTCCAGTTCTTGTACCGCACCGCGGACGGTGTGGCGCCTGTGTAGTAGAAGAAGGTGTCGCGCGCCGACTTTTCCGACGTGCCCTCCAGGTAGCCGCGTTGGTTGAAACCGTCGAGCGTCGTCTTGACGATACCGGGGTATTGGCCGGCCTCGATCTGCTTCTTCAACGCGTCGCCCTTGGGGCCGCCGGCGATGTCAACCAACGTCGGCAACCAGTCGAGGGACGCGAATATGTCGCTCTTGACCGTGCCCGGCCTGATGTGACCGGGCCAGCGCACGACCAGCGGAGCACGCATGCCGCCTTCCCAAGTGGTCAGCTTCCCGCCTTTGAACGGGGTGTTGCCGCCGTCAGGATAGGTGATCACCTCGGCGCCGTTGTCGGTGGTGAACACGATGAGCGTGTTGTCGAGCTGGCCCATGTCCTCCAGCTTTTTGAGGACCAGGCCGATGTTGTCGTCCATCTGCTTCATGCCGGCTTCGTTGACGCCCCAGTCCTTGCCGCCGGGCTCGCCGACCATGGCCATGTACTTGTCCGACAGCACGGTCGTGATGTGCATGCGCGCCGGGTTGTACCAGACGAAGAACGGCTTGTTGGTCTTCTTCGGGTCGTTGCGGTCGAGGAAGCCGATGACCCTTGCCGAGATTTCCTCATCCACCGTCTTCGACCGCTCCAACGTCAGCGGACCCTGATCACTGCAGGTCTGGTTCGCTTCGGTGCCGTCTGAGGAGGTGCACGCGAGCACCGGGCGCGGGGGCGTCAGGCAGATTGTGCTCTTCGGGTCCACGGCGCCGGGGACCTCGGGAAGGCCGCGGATCGGCGTGTTCTTGCAGGCCGGAGCGATACCCTGAACGGTCGGCGTCTTGTTGATGTCGGGGAAGCTCACCCCCTGCATCGCATCCAGGTGATACAGGTAGCCCCAGAATTCCTGGAAGCCGTGGGCCGTTGGCAGCGCCTGCGTATGGTCGCCCAGGTGGTTCTTGCCGAACTCACCAGTCGTATAGCCGAGATCACGCAAGAAAACCGCGAGCGCCGGGGTGCCGGGCCGCAGGTAGCTCGGACTGCCTGGCAGTTGCGGCGGGATCATGCCGGTTCGCAGCGGATGCATGCCGGTGAAGAAGGCGTTGCGCCCGGCGGTGCAGCTTTGCTCCGCGTAATAGGTCATGAAGATCGCGCCATCGTTGCCGATGCGGTCGATGTTGGGGGTTTCACCCACCATCAGGCCGCGGTGGTAGATGCTCGGCTGCATCCAGCCGATGTCGTCGCCCATGATGAAGAGGATATTGGGTTTCTGTTGTTGCTGCGCGGTGGCCGGCGCGGCCGCCACTATCACGGCGGCGAAGAGCGCGACCGTGAGACATAAGTTTCGTATGAATGTCATCCGATGTCCTTTCCTCACTACTGTTGTCGCTTGCTCAGGTTCATTTGGTAGCAGATGAGACAGGTTCGCTCCCAAGGAATAACGCGCAGCTTCGACCATTATACGGCCATCGCCAAAGGTCTATTGTCCTTTGGTACAATGCGCGGTGGCGGGGGCGAGCTGAGTCTAAATGCCACAACAACAATTCAATTCCATCACCCTTGCGGGCAACCTCCCGGGTGCTCGCAGCAGATGGAGTGCACGCTCAGTCGTGCGCCCGAGCTTCACCCGCTCCAGTGTCAAACGTCCCACGTTTAGTGGGCATTTTGCGTCGTCTTTGATGCAGGTCGAACAATGATCGTGATCCGGCCATGTTGATGACCCGAATAAACGTAATAGAGATGCGGGGAACAATCACCTCGCTGATCACAGATTGGGTAGCCAAACAAGCCCGGTCGAATATACGAGAAGTCGTATGGACCATAGTAATGCCAATAGTCACAGTGTGGGGAGCAGTCCTCTGCTAAAGCGGCGCCCGATCCGAAGAGGAAGAGGCTAAGGTTGGCCGCCGCGAAAACTCTCAGCAGATCGCGCCCTGACTTGGCGCCTTTCGATTCTTCAGGTACGCGACCTCGCCTTCTCGCTCGCGCCCCTTGTCCTTCACGAGCTGCTCCTGTGCTGTCTTCTCGCCGTTCATGCACGCAGCAAATGCGTCTCTGTTTATATCGGTGAATACGGCGTTTATCTCCTTCTCGGAGGCTCGGCAGACTCTCTGAAGGTCGATGTTGGGGAGGACCGCCATTTTTCGCCAGAGCTGCGGAAATGGCAGCGCGGACAAAGGCTGTGGGAAGGACGCACTTCAACTTGATGAACATGGGTGTACCGCCTGTTCGTAAAGATCGAGTCGCCGCGCCGGGCGTGCTGCCGCCGAACGTAATGCTTGCGGGCACCCCGAGAGGGATGCCCGCGAGTTGACCAAGCATTCGCTAGTCGTGCGCCCGGGCGAGTGCTTGCTGGATGATGGCATGATCATCGCTCGTCAGCTGCACCGGCCCGAGCTTGACGGTCAGCTTGGCGAGCTTGCCGGTGAAACGAAACGGCACTTGGTAATCGTTGTCGTCCACTCCCGTTCGGGTATCGACGCCGACATCGAAGGTCTCGTCGATAGCCATCAGGAATGGAATTGTGTGCGGGACCTTTTTGCTGGCGACTTCCTTGTCGTCAACCCTCAGCACGCCGGTACCACCCTTGCCAAAGCCTGGTCCGTCGTAGGTGAAGTCGAACACGATTGTGTGCTTGCCTGGCATCAGCGCTTGCTGGCCTTCCCAACGGAATCGCTCCAGGTCGACGAGGTTGTAGGTGAAGACCGGCTTGCCCTTGAGTAGGTACAAACCGTAACCGCCGAAGCGGCCACCCAAGGTGGCGAGCATCCCTTCGCCACCACCCTGCGGGACCTCTACGTCCGCAGTAATGGTATAGGACTTGTTCAGGATGTCGGGAGCGTCACTGACTGGCATCCCGGCCATCTCGCCCGAATAGGTAAAGAGGGTTCGTCCGGCGGTCGCGCTCGGCCGCGGTGTAACGATGCGTGGAAGAATCGAGTTATCCAGCGGAAACACGTTGTATTTTGTCGCCTCCACAAGGAACAACTCTTGCAACTCGCGCAGCTTGTCGGAATTCTTGGCCGCGAGATCGTTGAACTCCGAATAGTCCTCGGCGATGTTGTAGAGTTCCCACTTGTAACCGTTCACGACCTCAGGCAGCTTGGCCGTTCCCAGGAGCCACGGCGGAGCCGGCGGCGTCGTCGCGGCAATCCAGCCGTCATGATAGATCGCGCGGTTGCCGAACATCTCGAAGTATTGCGTGGCGCGCGTGGACGGGACGTTGGCGTTCGCCTTGTCCCATGTATAGGCCATGCTCACGCCTTCGATCGGTTTTTGGGCAACGCTGTTCACCACCAGCGGCGCCTGGATGCCCGTGGCTTCGAGGATCGTCGGCACGATGTCGATCATGTGGTGGAACTGGGTGCGGATGCCGCCGGCGTCCTTGATGTGTCCGGGCCACGCCATGACCATGCCCTGACGGGTGCCGCCGAAGTGCGACGCCACCTGCTTGGTCCATTTGAACGGAGTGTCGAACGCCCACGACCACGCCACCGACATATGCGGATAGGTCGCGGCGGAGCCCCAGGCGTCGTAAGCCTTCATCATTTCGGGAATGGGGAGCTTCAGAATGCCGTTGTACGCGGTCATCTGATTTGGCGTGCCGAGCAGGGTACCTTCGGCGCTGGTACCGTTGTCGCCGCTGATATAGATGATCAGCGTGTTGTCGAGCTTACCGACGTCCTCGACTGATTGAATGACCCGACCGATCTCGTTGTCGGTGTAAGCCACGTAGGCGGCAAACACTTCCGCTTCGTGTGCAAAGAGTTTCTTCTCGTCCGCGGAGAGCGTGTCCCATTTCGGCAGAATATCATCCGGCCAGGGGGTCAGCGTCGTATTTGCCGGGATCACGCCGAGCCGCTTTTGATTGGCGACAATCTGGTCACGCAGCGCGTTCCAGCCCATGTCGAACTTGCCCTTGAACTTGTCGATCCACTCCTTGGTGGGTTGGTGCGGCGAGTGAGTACCGCCGGGCACGTAATAGACGAAGAAAGGTTTTTCAGGCGCCGCTGCATTCAGATCCTTGATATGTGCAATGGCCTCGTCGGCCATATCGGTGGTGAGGTTGTAGCCAGGCTTTCCAATCCAGGGGAAGATTTGGGAGGTGTTTTGGAACAGGTACGGCGTCCATTGGTCAGTTTCGCCACCCATGAACCCGTAGAAGTATTCGAAGCCCATCCCGATCGGCCATTGGTCGAAGGGCCCGGCCTTGCTGTATTGATAGGTGGGCGTGTTGTGGTTCTTTCCGAACCACGACGTGGCGTAGCCATTTTGCTTCAGGATCGTGCCGATGGTGGCGCTTTCCGGACCGATGACGGAATCGTAGCCCGGGTAGCCGGTGGACATCTCCCCGATGACGCCAAAGCCGACGGAGTGATGGTTGCGGCCGGTGATCAGCGCCGCCCGCGTGGGCGAGCAGAGCGCGGTGGAATGAAACTGCGTATAGCGCAGCCCCGCACTTGCGATTCGATCCATCGAGGGCGTCGGAATGACGCCACCGAACGTTCCCGACACGCCGTAGCCCTGGTCGTCGGTCATGATCAGCAGCACATTGGGCGCGCCTTTCGGTGGAACCACCGTCGGCGGCCAATACGGCTTGGATTGCTCGGCGCCGAGGTTGATTTCGCCGCCGAACTTCGGCGGCGGTGGCGGAAGATATTTCCCGTCAATCGTCTCGGTGGCGCTGGGCGCGCCCGGGACGCCGTTAATCTGCTGGGCCAGGGCCGGAACACCAGCGAGGACCATCAGGGTCAGAGCGGAGAACGTCAACGTACCTGTCTTCATGACATCATCTCCTCTGTTTCAAGCAACCGACCTTTCTTCAACACGCTATGAGCGCTCTAGTAGCAAGGCGGGAGGGGGTAATAGCCGCAGGGCGGGCGATACGCTCCATATGCCCCGTACGCTCCGTACGCGGCGGCTCCCACTGCCCCGCCGTACACGGCGCCGCGAAATGCGGCGCGGCGCCAGACGCCGAAGATGTCGATGAAGACCGAGGCCGGTCCGTCGGCGCCTGTCAGGTCACCTTCAAGAACCTGCACCGTGAACGTCAGCTTGTCGCCCTCGAGCTTGGGAGACTTCAGCACCACGACGGCGTCCTTGACCGACGAACCGTCCTTGCTGAAGGCCGATACGGTGGCGTTCGGAGGATCCTTGCTGAAGCTTTCGCTCCCGGGGGTCCCGGTCCCCCATTCCTCGATCAGTTGCGCCGTGAGCTCGTGACCCGCGAGCCTCACCGGGCGGTCGGCAAAAATGATGGAATTGGGGGTAACGCCCGTCAGGGTCAGCTTGTCGCCCTGCAGGGTGACGCCACGGGAGTTCATGACGATCAGCGAGGATACCAATTCCGGCTTGGCCGTGCTTGGCTTGCCGATCATCTTCATTGGCGGCGCAGCGGGCGCATTTTGCGCGAAGGTCCATCCGGGTGCGCAGATCAGGCCCACGAAGGTCATCAGCATGCAGGCGGTCCGTTTGACGGTCATGGCAATTCCCCATTTTCCATTTGTTGGTGACGCATGCGGCGAACTTTTGGAACTTCAGAGGAGGTCAGAGAATAGCTTGGACGTGCTATTCTTTGGCCTGGCCTGACTTGACCTCCGCGAGCGCGTTCATCGATAGTAGAACGCCCGCCGATAGCTTCGCCGCGCAACGCCCGCATACGAAAACGGCGTCAGCGGCCTGCCGATAATGTCGATGAACACCGACACGTCCGCGCCCTTGGCCGGAAACTCGCCCTGCAACACCTTGACGGTGTATGTGAGATTGTCGCCATCCAGCACCGGGTCTTCCAGCACCGCGACGGTCTGCCGAAGCGCGTTGCCTTCCAAAATGGAAACGTCGGCGTTGGGCGGATCGGACTTGAAATTGTCCTTGCCTTCGCTCCAGAACGGAATGAATGCCGTGGTCTTCATATTGCCGGCGATGCGCTCGGGCCGGTCGGTGAAAAACAAGGTCATCGGGCTTACGCCCGTCAATGTCAGCTTGTTGGTCGCCTTGTCGAAGGTCATGCTCTTCGACGATTGAACGAACAGGAAATCGGCCTGTTTTGGAGGCTCCTGGGCGAACGCCGATTTGATCGCGGCGAGGGCGGAAGCGGCGATCGCAGTTGTCGCGATGAAGCTGCGTCGTGTGGTCATCGGCGGCTCCTTGGCGTTACGAGTGGCTGGATTTGTTTCGAGACGATGCGCCATCTCGGGCAACCCTGACGCGGGATTGACCCGGGCGATATTGTCCTTAGGTGCAGTATGGCCGATCTCGTTGTTGACGAGCAGCGTCGGTGATCGGAGCGCCGACCTGGTGACCGCTCCACCGCTGGAGTTGTTCGTCGACTGGGGTACCGGGCTACCGAATCGGCGGCGAGTCGCGGCGAGGCTTTCGGGCAAATCGCGCCGTGGTGCGCCGGATCGCAAAACCCAAAAGATGCCGTTCAGAAGACGTCGGTCGTCCACACGAAACCACGACCGAGCTCGACATGAAGACGCTCGCGTGGACGCGCGGCGAACTGCTTCCAACGGATCAGCTCGAAAGCCGCCTGAAGTGTCCGCGCTGCGGCTCGCGGCGGGTCACGGTCGTGTTCGAGATCTCAATCAGCCGAAGCCGGCGCGACGATAAATCGGCGCTGGCCCGGGGCTCGTTGAGGCACGACAGCTTCGGGCACGCGGCTGCCGCGTCCACCTCACTCGACAACGTCCGCATTCGAGGCGAACCGGACATGTCGCCCAACCGCGGACCGCCCTCGTGCTGATCGAACAGGAACGCGCGGTGCCGGCGTAGCAATCCTGATCGCCCCGCAATCTGCCGCGCAGTCATTTGCCGGTGATGCAGTTTCGCAGCTTAATTGGGCCTGCGATCGTCCGTAGCGTCTCGAAGCCTTCGCCGGTGCCGAGGATGGTCACGGTGCCGTAGTCGAGCATGCGTCCGAGGATCGATTGATCGACCTGCACGCTCTCGACCTTGTCCATGTTCATCTCGTTGGTCCGCCGCCAGATGAAACCTTTCTTGTAGATGACGCGCCGGTTGGTGACCGCGATCTCGGTGATCCACCACCTGAACCATTCCTGGACCAGGAGAACGATCGCAACGAGCGCGAGCGCGCAAGCCGTATATAGCCAGAATCCCGTCAGGGGCCGCGTTTCGCTGAGCCGGTAAGCGACCGCCGCCAAGAGCGCAACTCCAACGCCGGCCCAGTACACGATCCAATGAATGGACGAGATGTGCCGGACCTGCTCACCAGGCTGCAGGACACGCTCCACGTAGCTCATAACAATGGGTCTCCTTCCCGCACAGGATAGCGAACCCTAGAAGCTGTGCCAACTGCCGGCGCTCGTCCGGCGCGGCGGTTGGAGTCGCCGAGGGCTCGACGCGGCGGAAAGGGTGGGCAACTGTATTTGAGGTATCCGCCGGTCGATTGTGGCAGGCTCGATGTAGGACTCTGATGAGAGTAGAATGGACCCCCACGCGGCATGCCGGAGGCTGCGATGTCTCGGAATCCAGTAGAGCACGGCCAACGCCGGAGTTCAGTCGCCGATCTGACTCGACGATGGGTGCGCGGCATCGGGCTCGCTGCAGCGGTCGCCTCAGCCTATTTCCTGGCGGCGCAGTTAAGCCTGGGGTTGCTTCTGAAACCTGATGGCGTGGCCGTCTTCTGGCCCGCGGCCGGTATTTCCTCAGGCGTCTTGATCGCCCTGGGACCCCATGCGCGATGGCCTGTGGCGGCCGGGGCCATGGCGGCGACCGTCGCGGCCAATCTCATGGGGGACCGGAACATCTGGGCCGCTACCGCCTTCGCCCTGTGCAACGCGGCGGAAGCTCTGATTACAGCCGGATTGATCCAGCACTATTTCGGTGCGAGTTTCAGCCTCGATCGGCTGCGCCAGGTCCTCGGTCTGCTCGTGGCGGCGGTCGTCGGGACCGTCATCTCAGGCATCGGGGGAGCGGTTTCGTTCGAGCTGTTCCACAGCCCAACGGTACCGATACTTACCACCTGGTGGCACTGGTTCGCATCCGACGTCGTCGGCGTCGTCGCTGTTGCACCGCTCGTGATCGGGCTGACTGCCGCCGCACGGGAGCCGCCGCCGCGGAGTGAATTCGTCGAAGGCACTGCGGCACTCGTGATGCTCGCCGTGATGACCGCAATTATTATTTCTTTGCCGCAGGTGCCTTGGCAGACCGTGGTGCCGGGCGCGCTCCTGTTTCCGATGTTGTTGTGGCTTGCCGCCCGTTGTCGGCCGGTCTTCGCCGCGGTCGGCGCGTTCATGGTTTCCTTTGCAATCGTTTGGACGACAATTTTCGGCATCGGTCATTTTGGAGATATCGCTCTTCCGATCGACGACCGTATCCTACAAGCCCAGGCGGTGATTCTGGTTGTGACGCTCGGTGCATTCGTTCTTGCCGCACTGTTTTCAGAGCGGAGGGAGAGCGAGGCACGCCTCGCTCGCTCAAACATGCTGCTAGAGCGCGAACGAGACAATAAGCTGATGAACGCGGCGGCGATCACAGCCGCGATTGCTCATGAAGTGAGACAGCCCCTGGGAGCGATAGCGTTAGACGGCGGCGCGGCATTGCATTTTCTCAGCAAGGTGCCCCCCGATCTTGAAGAGATACGTTCAATTCTGAACGACATGATAAGTTCTGGTCTTCGTGTCAGCGAAGTGCTGCAGGGCATTCGCGCCTTGTTTGGGAGGGACGACCAGGGACGACAGCCGATCAATGTGAATGAGATTGTTCTCACGGTCCTACACTTGTTGCGCGGAGATTTGAAGGCTCATGGCGTCGAGACTCGCTCCCAGGTGACGTCCGAATTGCCGCTTGTCGACGGCCATAGGAGTCAATTGCAAGAGGTCATTTATAACCTGGTCCAAAATGCGCTGGAGGCAATGGACTCCACGACCAATCGAAGTCGGGTCCTGCGGGTCACGACTGAGCTTCGTGGTCGCGATGCAATTGTCGTCGCGGTGGAAGACTCGGGACCGGGAATCGATCCAAAACAATTGGACGGCATATTTGATCCGTTCGTTACAACTAAGGCACATGGAATGGGGTTGGGACTACCCATTTGCCGCATGATTGTCGAGCGTCATGGCGGACACCTTTCTGCGCTGTCCGACGGCAAGAACGGAGCGCTGTTCCAATTCACTCTGCCAATCGAGTCAGCTGATAAAACCACCGCTCCCCCGCAATAGAACCGATAACCAGCGCATTGTACTTCAGTACAATATCGCCCGCGGTGATTGTGGCATCAGACTGAAACCCGCGAACGATACGACGGAGTTGGTGGCATCATACCAAGGATACCAAGGCACGTTTGTGCCTGCCCCATCAGTAAAGGGAGGTCTGGAATGTCTGGAATTCTAGTCAACCTCGTCATTCAAGTTATTGCCGGTGTCATCGGTGGAAATGGCATCGGGGCCGCGGTGAAGGATGCGAGCCTCGGCCCGATCGGAAATTCGATTACTGGCGCCATCGGAGGTGGTCTTGGCGGTCAGCTCCTCCAAGCCTTGATCCCGGCGCTCGCTGGAGCGGCTGGAGGCGACCTCGACCTCGGCTCCCTCGTCGCTGGGGTCATCGGTGGCGGCGCCAGCGGTGCCGTCCTCACGGCCATTGTGGGGGCTGTCAAAAACCAGATGGCCTAGCAATAACTCGATTGTGCCGCTGTCCGGCCGCGCCGCGCGCAGCACCAACAAAACACTCAACCAGCACACTCTGAATGGGAGGAGCACATGAAGCGATTTGTTCTTGCCGTCCTACTGTCATTTTTCGCTCTTGGCGCGGCTCTGGCCGATGATACCTGTCAAAGCAAGGCAGTGGGCAAGGACGGAAAGCCGCTCGCCGGTGCGGCGTTAAAGAGTTTCATGACAAAATGCTCGAAGGACGCTTGCGAACCGAAGGCCGTCGACAAGAACGGCAAGGCGCTCGCCGGCGCCGCAAAGACCAGCTTTATGAAAAAATGCGAGAGCGAAGCATAAGCGCTAACGAGAAGATTCCTTTGAAGACTGTCATCGCTGAGCTGGGTCGCGAGGTACCTCAGCGCTTACATGTGCGAGAAGGAGGCCACGGGACAAGGGATCCGGGCTGCCAGGATCGAAAAGCACCCCTGATGCAATGCCACCCACTATTTTGTGCCGTCGCATTCATGTTCACTGTCTTTGCTCGGCGTTTTGCTGCCGGTGCATTGACCACGCTCTTGATATCGCCGGCGCTGGCGCAAGGAGAGTTATCGACCCTCCGGGTTGCCACACGGGTGGTGCCCCCGATCGTCGAGCAGCATGATCAATTGACCGGCTTCAGCATCGACCTTTGGAACAGCATCTCCGAGCGCCTCAAAATCAAGACCAGTTACCAGGTCATGCCCGACGTGCGCGGTCTTCTCGATGCGGTGCGCACCGGCAAGGCCGATCTTGGCGTCTCCGCGGTCTCCATTACGGCAGAGCGCGAGGCGATTTTCGAGTTCTCGCAGCCGATCATGAACGCCGGCCTGCAAATCCTGGTACGGGGCACCGGCGAGAGCGTGGATTCCAATCCGCTTGGTGATTTACTGCGCTTGCTGTTCTCTCGATCGATCCTAGTTTGGCTCGGCATCGCATTCCTGTTCATTCTAATTCCTTCGCATTTAATCTGGGTATTGGAACGCCGGCATCCAAACGGCATCCTCCCCAGCCGAAAATATATTCCGGGTATTTTCCACGCCATGTTCTGGGCCGCCACCACGCTTTTGGCGCAGGGCGACCATACGCCGCGGCATTGGATGGCCCGGGTGGTCACGGTGCTCTGGATGTTTGCGGCTGTGGTGTTCGTGGCATTCTACACAGCTCAACTCACCGCCACTCTGACCGCTCAGCGGATTCAAGGGTTGATCAACGGGCCTGACGACCTCGTCGGCAAGCGCGTTGGCACAACCCGGGAGAGCACCTCGGCTACGTATCTGCGCGCCCACAAGGCGCAGGTTGAAGACTTCACGCTGATCGGCGAAGCCTACCAGGCGATGCATGAGAAGAAAGTCGACGCCGTTGTGTTCGACGCTCCGGTGCTTCTCTACTACGCCGCGCATGAGGGGAGCGGACGGGTGCAGCCCGTCGGGGGCGTGTTTCACAAGGAGGACTATGGGATCGTCTTCCCAGCTGCCAGTCCGCTGCGCAAGCTAGTCAATGAGGCACTCCTGGCGCTGCGCGAGGACGGCACATACGACCGAATATATGACAAATGGTTCGGCAAGAAATAGGACGTCTGCCGTTGTTTGCGGTGGCTCGGCCGGCTCCTGCTCTGAAGATCCGGATACTTGGTCCGGGTGCCGGCTTTTTGAAGGGCCCACCATGGTAGGCACGACGTCGAATCGGGGCGACGAGCTCAATCGCCCGCAACCCATCGGATGGCACATAAAGCGTTCCGCCTCGAGGAGGCGCCGGGTCGTCGATCACCCGTTATCTTGCCCTCGTCAGGAGAGCTATAGACCTATTTCGTGATCATGCGCTTTTTCGGCGTGGCCGGCGGAGCAGCTGCAGCCGGCGAGAGCACAAAAGTGACCCATGCATTCCAGCCTTTTGGCCGGTCCGCCGCGTCGAATTCCTCGTAACCCTTGAAATTGAGATAGCCCTGCATGCCACCGACCGGGAAAATGAATCCGAGCTGCGGGCCGATGCCGAGCACCTGCGACTGGAAGCAACCCACCCGGTCGCCGGCGCCGCTGTCGCACCCGATCTCTTTGTAGACATAGCCCACCACACCCGCCTGCACCTGCTTGGTCAGGAATTGCGACGCGCCCCAATCCAGGTGCAGGTCGACGCCGTTCTGGTATTGGGTGGATTGATTCTCAAGATTATAGGTAAATCCGAGCACCGCCGAGAATTCATGGCCGGTCATCGGATTGAAATAGGTGTAGCCGCCGCCGGCGTCGATTGCGCCGTGCCCGATACCGATATTTGCCAGGCTGGAGGAGCTGTAGACGCCGACCGGTATGTCTCCGGTGACGTAGGTCATGTAGTTGTTGACGCCTGCGTTCCAGCGAAGGGAAAATTGCGGGATCAGATCCCCAAAACCCCACGCCGAACTACTGATGCTGTCCGATCGTGGACCGAATGGGATGCTGCCGCCGCCCGGCAGCAAAAGCGCGCCCGTCAGGGTCCCGTTCACCGAGGCGTTCGTGGTGCCATATGCGGCCACCATGCTCACGGACGCTTGGCCGCCCAGGACCGGCGTTGCGAACACATAGGTCGGGATGACAAAGCCAAGGTCCCCGGTAGCATTCAAGCTGGCGTTCAGATTCGCCGTCAGGTTCGCGGGAATTCTGCCGATCTGCAATTCGCGCGAAAGCGCTACGTCGCTGCCCGCGGACACCGAGGTATGATAGTAAACCGACGCCGCCGACCATCCAGGTTGCTGTGGAACGGCTGCGAGGCTCCCAAAAAAGCCGGGAACCCAAAAGCTCACGCCGCCTTCGTCGGCCATGGCGGCCTCTGGCATTGAAGCAACGGCCGTGAATACAAGCACCCCGCACACGAGACCCGACCGGATTACGCGCTTCCGCAGCGAGCCCCGCCGAATGCCCGCCAGATCAAGCATTGTGTTGACTCTCTGTCGCCTCGCTCCCGCAATCCGAATTGCCCCCACGTCCCCCTCCTCTACGTCACTATCCGTTATCCGTTCCGTGTCCGTGTCCGTGTCCGGCGGTTATGCCCGGTCACGACCGCGCGGCGCAACGCACGAGTGCCGACGGCTCCTCACCACCCGAGGTTAGTCCCGTCAAACCGGACTCGACATCAAATTCTGGCAGGCTCGCGTATGTTCGAGAACAAAATCAATGTGTGTGGCTCGGATGACACATGCGCGCGATAAGCCCATTCATTCAATGAGTTCTTGTGAATGTACCGCGTCAGAAAACGAGCGTACCAGCGCTTTGACTTATGGGGGTGCATTCGATCGTTATACGTTGCTCTCAGAAAGGCTCCGGTCTCCGAACTCCGGGCCTTTCTGCGCGTCCCTGTCCCCCTCGAACAAAGACGATCTACCAACCGAATTTGTAGTTGATACCGACCATGACGATGTTGAGCTGTCGCTTCACGTTGACCGTGTCGGCGATGCCGACTGGGCTCGTCGCCGTCCAACCACTCAAGCCGAGATAGTCGTACTCGACTTTCGCCGTCCAGTTGGGGGTGAAGGCGTATTCGACGCCGGCTCCCAGCAGCCAGCCACTGTTGGTGTTGGACGAACTCGCCGATGCCGCCGTGGTCAGGTTGGTGATGGTCGCATTGTTGCCGACCCAACCTCCACCAGCCTTGCCGTAGAATAGCGCGTGGTCCGCCGCGAAGCCAAAACGCGCGGCAAGCGTCGTGAGCCACTGCGTATTCGCCGCCACCTGGAGAACCGGTCCGGCCGCGGTGATGATTCCACCGGTGGTGCTGTTGAGCGAGGTCCAATCGAGAGTTCCTTCGGCGCCCCAGACGAAGCTTCCCATCTGATAGTTGAAGCCCAACTGGCCGCCGCCAAGCCAGCCGGCGAGATTGCCGGTCACGCTGGCACCGGTGAGATTGTCGGTGAGCGTGGTGCTCGCCCACGCTCCCCCGAAATTACCGCCGATGTAAAATCCGGTCCACGTGAAGGGTGGCGGCATATAGACCGGGGCCGGCGGAGGCGGCGCCGTTCGCATATCGGCCGCCTGCGCGGAGCCTGCCATGCCGAGGCCCAACAACCCGGCAGCCACGAGAAAACACTTCGTTGTCATGTTCATAAGTAAGCCCTCCGACTTGTTTGGTTCGGAGGCTAGTGCTCTTCCGAATCGCGAAGCATCAAATTCCCGCAACTAAATTGACCTGCCCAACGAATTCGTTTGACCGTGGCATTTTTGACACGCTGGTATCTTCATGCCTGCAGGAATTCTCCGGGTCATGCCTCAGCGCGGATTCCCGTTAGTTCCGCGGCAGGTTCTTCGCATCCCTCGCCAGCTGGAGGCACGTGAGCAATTCCACATAGCTTGAACTTCCGCCTGATTCCGTCGTTCGGGTACAATCAATTTTGTCGGACGTTGCGAATTTCGCCCACTGCTGGATCAACTGGTCACGAGCGCTCTCGCTTTGTGCGTGGCGTTAGAGCGTGGTCGATCGACGCGCCAACGGATAGTTCTCGACTTGATGTCGGCGACAGGTTTCGGATGGCAGCTCTCCGAACCAGCGGCGGTAGTCCTTGGCGAACTGGCCCAGATGCCAAAAGCCCCACGTGTTGGCGACGTCGGAGATTTTGACGTCTTGCGGGGCGATCCGGCCAAAGGCCCTGCGGGCTCCGTTCAGCCGGTAAACCTTCATGAATCGCGCGGGCGGCAGGCCATAGCGTTCCACAAAGGCAGAGTGCAACGTTCGTTCGCTCGCCCCGGTAATGCGGCAAAGAGCAGCGACAGTGAGTGCATCCGCCGGCCGCCCTCTGATTACCGCCACAGCCTGTTCGAGAAGCCGGGCACGTTCCGCATCGTGCTTCGACGGGGCGAATGGGACGCCGCTCGACGCCGTGAGGACCACGCGATGAAGCAGATCATCGCGCTTGGTTTGCTCCCGTTTTGGGTCACGGGCGTCGGAGGGGTGGGCCAGCATCTCGGAGATCAGGGCCCGGATCGCCGTTCGTATCGCGTGTGCCGCATGCGCCTTCGGGAGCCGAACCATAATACACTTGACGTTGTCGACGGCAGAGCTACAGCCGCACAATGCCGCGGCCCGTCGAAATTCATGATCCGGAAAAGAAGCGCTCGCGATGCCAAATCCCGGCTGCGAGACCAACTCGATTTCGGCCTCAGAGGCGCCAATCAGAAGATCCGAAGAGCCGAATGAAATCCCCTGCCAGAACGCTGGCGCTCGCGAGGTCCTGACCGCAATCGTGGTCGATTGCGCAGGAGGCCTCCAGGTTTGAACGAAAGCGCGTCCGAAACGGACTGTGCCGAGCAACGCATCGCCGAGATCCGCTTGCAATCCATCACCCCTGAACGCGCCTTGATCGATTTGCAGCAATTCAAGGCGGAAGCCCTGAACTCTTGAAACGAATTCCTCGAAATCGATGTTCGGTTGATCCGGGCAACATGACTTCGCCATCCTCGACCTATTGGGCAAGGTTGCAGGGATCCGATAGCGATCGACCGGTTCACGCTGGAGCATAGATCCGGCTTCAAGGCACAAGGACTTGGTTGCCTCGGTGTCCATCTACGTGCCGGATTCGGTGGAGCGATATTGTACTTTGGGGCAAGTTGGACCACTTCGCTCGAAACATGTCCGACAGCCGCCATTTGGTCGCACCTGAGCACCGACCGATCTGCCGCCGAAAGATTCAAAGGCAGCGGGATACCGCAAAACAGGTCGGCACTGCGTGATCGTGTCATCGTTGTATCGCACCTAAGGACAATGTCGCTTGGTGCCAGCTCGGAATAGCAATGGCCGGGGAATGAATATCGTCTCAAAACAGACCGAGCCAATCGTGAACCGAGGGAGCCGGAGATGATCACACAACGTAGCGTCATCGCGACCACAGCGGCACTGGCAGCCGGCATTCTCGTCGGAGCAATGGGCGTTCAATCGGCCGTTGCGCAGGGCGCGGCTCCAAAACTCACCGAGGAACAGGCGCACGCCATCGGCGTGGATCGCTACCTGATAAATTCGCCGATGTTGCCAAACCTGAAGAAGAATACAGACGGCTCTCTCACGCTGTATATTCAAAAAGACTCACCCGGTACCGACAAGGAATCCAATTGGTTGCCGGCGCCGAACGGCGAAATCTACCTCGTCATGCGTTTGTACTGGCCGAGGACGACGGCACCCTCGATCTTGCCCCCAGGCGAAGGCGCTTGGCAGCCGCCAGCAATCGTAGCGGCGCGGTAGCGGCCGAAGTTCCCGTCAGAAGCATGTCGCGACGACCGACACCGCCGCGAGGCCGAAGCTCTCTTCTGCCGCTCGCCTTCTGGCGCCGGAAGCGCGGCAAGACGCAGTCGCAACTCGCCTCGGACATCGGCGTCTCGCAGAATTCCTGTCCGATCTCGAACGCGGCAAAGGCGAAGGGCGACGTGACGCTTTACGCCGAGTTCGCGCGGTGTCTCGGCGTGCAGATCGAGGACCTGGTGCCGGAGCGAGAGGCGGACTGAAGCAGGTCCTCATGCCGTGATCACCAACTCGCTCATGTATTGCGCCAGCCGTTCATCGCTGGTCAGCAAATGCAACGGCTCGCAGGCGGCTTGCGCGAGCAGCAGGCGGTCGAATGGATCAGGGTGGGACGATGCGATGTCGTGGGCTCTGCGCGCATGCGTCCACGTTATCGGCAGCGGCTTGATCCCCGCTTCGAGCAGACCGGCTTCCAAATGGTCGAGATCTATATCGAGCTTGCGCGCCGAAGCCTTGATCGCGATCTCCCAGATTGAGGCGGCACTGACGTAGACCGCGGCAGCGGTTTCAATGATGCGGCGAGTCGTCCTGTCGATCTGGCGCTCGTCCTGCCTCAGTCGGATGACGATGTTCGTGTCGAGCAGGAGCCTCATTTGCCCTCACCGGGATCAATCGGCCCATTCACCATCACGTTGAGCAGATCGTCGGGCAACGGCGCCTCGATTGCCTTGACAAGGTCGTCTGTGAGCACGTCCTTGAGGGTGCCGAACTTGAACTCTTGCGGCTTTTCATCGTCGAGCGGCACGAGCTTCGCCATGGGAATGCCGGACTTGGCAATGATAACACCCTTGCCCCGGGCAGCCTGGTCGACCAGGTGCGAGAGCTTGGCTTTGGCCTCGGCGAGGTTGAGCTGCTTCATGGCGATCCGTCGGTTTCCCTCAGAGCGGCATATTAGCTTCTTGACCAACGTTGGTCAAGCTCGCCCGTGGCGAGGGACGAGCGAGCCGCACCGGTGCGGAGCCTTCGTACAAGTGCCCTTGCGAAGTTGGAAAATGCCTGATGCTTACCCTGTAGCCCCAACCGCCACTTCGCCGCCCGCGTTGCAAGCGGCAAGCACTTGGGCGGCGGCATCGAGCAGCTCGTCGACCTCGGCACCCGAAGGCGTGCCGGCAGCGGTCGACAAATCCACGAGCGCATTGATAGCCTGCGGCGGCAACACGCCACGCTCGACCAGCGCCCGGATCTGCACCGGCGTCGCCATGGCGATTCCGTCAGCCAGTTCGCCCAAGGCCGAAAGCCGCGCCGCAGCGGCCTGGCCGATGGCCTTGGCGATGAGCGGCGGTGCTTCCTCGGGAAAGCCTCCGCTCGCCAGCACCCGTGCCATGCGCAGCGTCCGCTCGGCCTGAGCGTGAAGCTCGGCCAAGCGCCCTGAGGAAGCGCCGGCATGATTCTCGATGTCGGCAAATCCGGGGGCACGATGCAGCACGCGTCCCGTTCCTTCGACGAGTTGGAGGATCCCGCTCGATTGCAGCCGCCGCATCGCCGCCCAGGTCGCGCGATCGATGACCTCGACCGCGAGCCCGCTGCCGCCACCGGCGCAATGGGCCGCGAGCCGCTCCGCCTCGGCGGCGAGCGTTTCGCTTTCGAGATCGAGCACCACCAGCACGCCGAGGCGGCCATCACCACGCCGGCGCGCCTCGACCAGCAAGGCGCGCTCGCCATGGCGGCGCGCCAACTCCGTGGCGAGCGCCTCGTCGGCGGAGACGATGCGAGGCGCCGCCTGCATCATCGCCTGCATGCGCTCGATCATGGCGGCACGGCCGTTCGGCATCTTCAGCTTGCCGATGTCGCCTTGACCGTCGAGCAGGCCGTCCGCCAGGGCCTGCTTCTGTCCGATGAGGTGCAGAATGCCGTGCTCGATCGAATTCTCGCAGACCAGATTGACGACCGTCACCGAGCGGGTCTGATACTTGCGCCAGGCGCGGGCGATGCGCTGCTCGAGCCGCGCCGGGTTCCACGGCAGATCGACATTCACCACCGCGCTCGCGGCCTGCAGATTGAGCCCGACGCTGCCGCTGTCGGTCGACAGGAACAGGCGGCAGGCCGGATCCTTCTTGAACCGGACAATCTCGGCGCGCCGGCGCTGCTGCGGCACCGAGCCGGTGTGCCACGCCGCCTCCACGCCCATCTCGCCGGCGAGCTCGCGCACGAGCGCGAGCATACGCTCCCATTCGGAGAACACGATGATCTTGCGGTCCGGCTCCTCGAGCAGGTCGCCGAGGATGCGTTCCAGCTCTTCGAGCTTCGGGCTCACCCGGCAGGTCGGATCGAGGATCGCCGGGGTGTCGCAGACCATGCGCATGCAGGCGAGCAGCATCTGCAGCCGGTCGAACTCGGCCTTGGTCAACGGGCGGCGCTGCGACTGCGAAATCAGCATCATCGCCGGCAGGCGGTAGTCCTCGTAGTATTTCGCCTGCTCCTCCGCCATCGGCACGAAGAAGGTCTTCACCGTGCGGCCGGGCAGCTCGTTCTCCACATCGGCCTTGCGCCGCCGCAACATCACCGGCGCCACCCGGCGCCGCAGCTCGGCCATGTTCCGGTAGTCGACTGGACGGCCACGCGCGTCGAGCGCGTAGAATTCGCGGTTGAAACGGAATAGCGGCCCGACAAGCTCAGGGTCGAGGTACTGGACGATCGAATAGAGCTCGTCGATGCGGTTCTCGACCGGCGTGCCGGTCAGCACGAAGGCATAAGGCGAGCGAAGCGACTTGACCCGCCGGGCGGTCTTGGTCTGCCAGTTCTTGATGCGCTGCGCTTCGTCGAGCACCACCACGTCAGGGCTGAGGATCGTGTTGATGTCCTCGGCATCCGGCAGAACCTGCTCGTAGTTGACGATGGTAAAGAAGACCGGCTCGCGATAGGCTAAAAGCCGCTGCGCCCGCGGGCCGAACACCGAGCGCGCCGCGCGTTCGGTGAAGCGGGCGATCTGCTCTTCCCATTCCGCCTTGAGCGAAGCCGGGCAGACCACCAGTACGCGGGCGATGCCCCGGCGGCGTGCCAGCAGCTCGCAGGCCGCGATCGCCTGGACGGTCTTGCCGAGCCCCATCTCGTCGGCCAGCAGGGCGCGCTCCCCGAAGGCCAGATGCAACATGCCCTCGCGCTGATAGGAGAGCAGCGGATGGCGCACGAGGTCGAAGCTCGCGGTCCCGGCTTCGATCTCGGCCAGGAATGCGGAGCGCGCATCCTCGCGGGATCGCCGGCGCCGCAGCCGCTCCAGCCAGGATTCGAAGTGGCGCGATACGCGCAGGGCGCGGCGCACCTTCGCGGGGGCGGCCGACGAGGCCGCGATCAGCGCCGCGATCCCGTCAGGATCGGCGCCGAGCGTTCCGTCGGGCTCGAGCCAGGGACGCAGCCATTCGCGCACGGCGCCGACATCCTTGGCGCCGCCGGCCGGCCAAGCCAGCGCCGGATGCGGAACATCCCCGCGGTCGAGGTACACCTCTACGCGCACGCTGCCTTCGGCAGCGGCCGTGCGGAACGCCTTGACGCCGCGCCGGCGCAAAGCTGCGAGCACGCCCTCGATGTGCTTGCAGGTGCCCAGCCCATTGACCCGGTAATCGATGCAGCCGCAGGAATTGCTGAAAGCCTCGAGGCTGCGAATCTCGACCTCGTAGGAGCCGCCGGTGCCCGAGCGGGTGCGGAAGGTTCCGAAGATCGGATGCTCGCCGTCGAGCGCCTCGATCGCGATGATCTCGGTCGATCCGCGCCAGCGGCGCAGCTCGACTTCCTCCGCATCGGTGGTCCGCCACCCTTCCGCGGCGGGCGGCCGATCGAGTACGACCCGGGCGCGGCCTTTGCGGGAGACCGGCTTCCTGGTGGGCTGCGGCGGAGGCTCGTGCGGTAGGACAGCGAGATTTCGGCGCATGGACCGGGCTCGACTCTTGATACGACCGCGCAACTGATCGCGGCGGTGATCGCGTGCGCAATCCACCGCGACGAATCATGCTTGCGCCAAGCTCATGCTACATGATGGAGGTCCCGCGCAATTCGCCGGGCGCGACATTCCAAAGGAAATTATGGGCGGTCGGGCTCGTAACCCGCATGGAGCCAGCGGGTCGGCGCGAGGCGCCGCCCGATGACGAGCTCAGCGAAAGCGGGCGCGTGGTCCCGGATTGCGGCGCTACGCGCTCGCGTCCGTGCGACCCGCGCGCATCAGGCCGTCGATCTTGGTCTTCATCCAAGGAGTCGATGCTCACGGTCGCCTCCCATCCCTGATGATGCACCGAAAGCCGACGTGGCCCGTGGCCGCATCGACCGGTTGCGGACGCCGCGCGGCCGGCCGGCAGTCGTTTGGCGCACACAAGTGTGAGCCGCCCTTCACCACCTTGCGAGGTATCTTGATCTGCGGCTGGGACAGATCGAAGCTGTCGGCCTCGTTCCCGCCGCGCGGATTTTTCGGAATGCAGCATGCCTTCGGGGCGTCGCCGGTGTGCTGCGCGCAATACCAATCGGTGGTCCACTCCCAGACATTGCCGATCATGTCGAGGAGCCCAAAATCGTTCGGCGGAAAGGCATCGACGGGCGAGGTCCGCTCGCAGCCGTCGGTTGCGAGGTTTTCGCGCGGCGAGTTGCCCTGCCAGGTGTTGCCCATGTGGCACCCGCCCGGCGTCAATTCATTGCCCCACGCGAACTCGGCCTGATCGAGACCGCCGCGCGCCGCATACTCCCATTCCGCTTCGGTCGGCAGCGCCTTGCCGGCCCAAGCCGCATAGGCTTGCGCGTCGCGGTACGCAATGTGCACGACCGGGTGATCGTCAAGGCCGCGGAGCGAACTGCCGATCCCGCAGGGCCGTCGCCAGTTGGCGCCGAGCTTGAACGTCCACCAGCTCGTGGAATCACACAGGTCGACCGGATGATCCGGCGGGCTGAACACGAGCGAGCCGGTCCTGCGCCTGCGCGGCAGGGCGCCCGGATGGTCGTCCGGATCGGATCCGATCTCCGCTGAGGTGAGGTAGCCGGTCGCCTCCACGAATTTTCCGAACTCGCGGTTGGTGACCGGGGTTCGATCCATCCAGAACGAGTCGACCGTGACGCGACGAACCGGCGCCTCCTCCGGACAATGGCGATCGGAGCCCATGCGAAACGTACCGCCGGTGACGAGCACCATCACCGATATCGGCGATAGCGCGCGCTTCTCGATTGTCGCCGGCACGTCACCAATCTGGCTCCGGTTTGGCCGAGTTCCGCCACCGTGCCGTGAAATCCCATTCAGGTCAGAAGTCGAGCGCATAGATCATCACCAAACAAGACCGGCAAGATCGCGCCTTAGTCGGAGGCCGCCGAAAAAAGGTTCACCTCGAAAACAATGCCGCGTCCTCTCGTGAGCATGATGTTACCTTGAGAGAAGCGCGGGCCGGAAATGTCCGAGGTTGTGGCGATTATGATCTATTTCAAATCCGAATGATTCATGAGCCGGCGCTCGATCAATCGCAGCCCGGGCTGCGGTCGTCCAAAATTATCGGATGCAAATGAGCCATCGTCTCTGTGTCGCGCTTGCAACACGGACAGTTTTGGTGATCAAGTGCGAGGGAATCCGATGTGAATTTACCTCGCTCAGGACTAATCTACATTTTGAGGTGGGCCCTTGCGTACTTCCTCATGCGCGGCGCCGGGCCGGCTCACCAGCCATCTGTCGGCGCCCGATGCATCGAGGACAACTTTGCTCGAGGCGCGTTGTCAGCCTGCGACTTATGCCGTCAACGCGGGACGGCCACCGTGGCGCGCGCGATCCGCAACGGTGTAGGGCGAGCAAGGCGGTCTGCCGGTCGCGCCGGAGTGCGTCAAACCGATGGGCCATCGAGCCGCCATGTTCAAGAATCTGCAAACCAGCACCAAACTGCTCATTCTGTGTGGCTTGTTCATTGTTTCCCTTGGCGTGGTCTCGTATCAGCTCATTGTTGAAAAGAAGGTCGCGATCGACTTTGCCCGGAAGGAGCTCGTCGGCAATCGGTATCTGAACACCCTTCGTGAAGTCTATGTTGCAGTGCTGGTCGATCCGCCGAGCAGCGGGTCCGCCGAGTCGCTGCCCGACTCTCGGGCTCAGGTCCTCAACGCCCTCGCGTCGGCCGAAGCGACTGCCGGAGGAGCAATGCACACCGCGGAAATGGAGAGCGTGCTTGCGGCGGGCCTCGCCGACCTTTGGTCGACCAAAGAAGAGCGGACCTCCGACGACCTGAGCTATGACGTGCTTGCCGAGGCGCGAAGCCTGGCCACGCGGATTGGCGACGACTCGAACCTCACGCTCGATCCGGAGCTGGACACATACTACCTGCGAGACGTCATCGTCACGAGGCTCCCGATCCTGCTCGGCCAACTCGGCGAGCTGCGGACCTTGCTCCGTCAGACCGACTCCGCCGATTCGCCGTCGCGAGCCCACGGCGCGCGTGCCTTGGTGGCCGATGGCCTACTCCGTTCGACCATGGACGAGATACGAAGAAGTCTTCTGACCGCCTACCACGGAAACGCCGGACTGGAGCAAGCTGTCGATGCCGCATTCACGGCAATGCTGTCGGCGACCACGTCATATCTCGATAGCTTGAAGGCGAGCTCGCCTGTCGGCGAGACGCCAGCGGTGGAGATCGCCTCGACCGAGCGGCTGCAGAAGGATTCCGTCAGGCTCGCGATCGACGCATGGGTCGTTGCACAAACCGAGCTGGACCGGCTCCTGACGCAAAGGATAAGCGGCCTACAGGGCAACCTGAATGCAAATCTCGGGCTCCTCGGAGTCCTCGCGTGTCTCTGTATTCTTTTTTCTGCATTGACCTATCAACATATTGCACGGCCGCTTCAGCGCTTTGAGGGCGTCGTGAAGAGGGTGCGCCAGACGAAGGACTACTCCCTGCGAATCGATCACAGGAGCGATGACGAGATCGGAAAGCTCGTGGCCGCCTTCAACGACATGCTGTCCGAGCTCGCCGCCGTCCGCGCCCAGGAGAGCTCCGATCATCTGGAGCTCGGTCGCGTTGCCCGATTGACGATCATGGGGGCCATGACGGCGTCGATCGCTCACGAAGTCAACCAACCGTTGGCGGCCATTGCGACGAACGCGAGCGCGGCCTTGCACTGGCTCACCCGCGCGACGCCGGAGGTCGGCGAATCGCTTGCGGCATTGAGGCAAATCGTCGGCGATGCCCATGGGGCGAGCCAGGTGATCGAAGGTGTGAGGTCGATCTTCAAGAAGGACACGCGCGAGAGAACCTTGATCAGCGTGAACGACCTCGTCCGCGACGTTCTGATGCTTGCTCACGGCCGGCTCAGGAGTCAGCGGATTTCGGTCGAGGTCGTGCGGCACGAAGACCTCCCGCAGATACTGGCCGATCGGGTCCAGCTGCAACAGGTCATGCTGAACCTCGTCATGAACGGCATAGATGCCATGACCTCGGTCAAGGACCGCACGCGGCGGCTGCTGATCAAATCCGAGCTCCAAGCGCCTTGCGATGTTCTCATTACGGTGCAGGACGCCGGAACCGGTATCAGTCCGGACGACATGGAACGGATCTTCGAGGCCTTCTTCACGACGAAGTCGAACGGAATGGGCCTGGGCCTGTCTATCTGCCGATCGATCATCGAGGCCCATGGCGGCCGCTTGTGGGCATCGGCCGGGGCACCGTACGGGGCCAATTTCCACATCGTCCTGCCGGCTGTCGACGGCTTGGGTGACCAATGATGCCGAAACCGGAGCCGCAATCGGTGGTGTTCGTCGTCGACGATGACGCGTCGATGCGCCAAGCGATGCAACGGCTGTTCCGATCGGTCGGGCTGGAGGTCGAGGTATTTGCTTCCGCCTCCGAATTCCTCCAGAGAAAACCGTCGGACGTTCCGAGTTGCCTCGTGCTCGATGTCAGACTTCCGGGTCTCAGCGGGCTCGATTTTCAAACTGAGTTGGCCAAAGCCGGCATTCAGGTCCCTATCGTTTTCATGACCGGCCACGGCGACATCCCGATGACCGTGAAGGCGATGAAGGCCGGAGCAATCGAGTTTCTTCCCAAGCCGTTTCGCGATCAGGACATGCTCGATGCCGTTCGGCTCGGGCTCGAACGGGATCGCGCCCGTCGTGCAGGCGAAACGGCGATTTCCGACATCCGGGCGAAATACGGGACCCTCACTCCACGCGAGCAGGAGGTGATGGCATGCGTCACCGCCGGGCTCATGAACAAGCAGATTGCAGGCGAATTGCAGTTGGCCGAGATCACCGTCAAGCTTCATCGCGGCAGCGTCATGCGCAAGATGGGCGCCAAGTCGTTGGCCGATCTCGTGAGGATGGCGGATATCATGGGAATCCGTAAGAAATCGTGATGCGCGGTCTATACGAAGGTATGGTTTCGCTCCTCTCCTGATATGTCAAGGTCGCGCCGCGTGCGGCGGAGTCCTTCCAGCGATTCATTGTTGTTCTTGTCAACATGGGCAGCGCGCTTGAAAAAAATTGCCATGATTTCAATCGTCGACGACGATAGATCCGTCCGTGAAGCCGCGAAGACGCTCATCAGGTCCCTGGGCTATGCGACCGCGACGTTTGCGTCCGCCGAGGAGTTCCTGAAATCCGGCCGCTTGCGCGATACCGCATGCCTGATCACCGACGTGCAGATGCCGGGCATGAGTGGAGTCGATTTGCAGAGCCATCTGACGGCGAATGGCCATTGCATGCCGGTCATCTTCGTAACAGCCTATCCGGAGGAAAGTATTCGCGTGCGCGCCCTGAAAGCGGGTGCATTCGGCTACTTGAGCAAGCCCTATGACGAAGAGAGCTTGATTGCCTGTCTCGACAGGGCCCTGGAATACCACCAATCCAGAAGTGCCGACTGACCCCATCAACAGCGGCCATCGATCGCCGGAGACGCGCCCAGTCCATCTCCCGTCTATAGCTTGAAGGCAGCGCCGCCGGCCGCTTGCACATACGCGGACTCTTCTTCGGTATAATTTTACCTCAATCCCTACGGCACCCCAAACGTTGGTATAGGCCCTCCATCTCCTTTGATATTGCGACCCTACCTAGGTTCAGTAGAGCGACCGATGCCGATCGCATTAGCTTCCCAAAGGGTTACGGGTGCTGAACCCCACCGGGGAGGCGAATGTGCAGAGCGGGCACGCACGATCCGACCCAGCAACCAAATTCGGTGCTGCGGCTCTCGCTCAGATTTCAGACCAGGCGCTGGTTCGATCGATGGCCGACGGAGACAAGCGCGCCCTCAAGCTGCTCTACCTGCGCCATCATGCGCGCGTCCACTGCTTCGTCTTGGGTCTCATCAGCAATGAATCGACGGCGGAGGAAGTCGTCAACGAAGTTTTCCTGGAAGCTTGGCGGCACGCACGGGAATTCAAAGGAAGATCCCAGGTCGCGACGTGGCTGATGGCGATCGCCCGCTTCAAGGCGATCACGGCGCGCCGGCGCCGCTCGGAATCGCAGCTGGACGCGAGGACCGCGGCGGCCATCGAAGACCTCTCGGATAGTCCGTCGACTTCGATGGATAAGCGCCAAAGAAGCGACATCCTGCAGAGGTGCCTGGCCAAGTTGCCGCCGATTCATCGCGAAGTGATCAATTTGATCTACTACCAGGGAAAAAAGATCGAGGAAGTCGCTCAATTCACCGGTGCTCCGGTCAGCACCATCAAGACGCGCATGCACTATGCGAGAAACCGCATGGCCGACCTGCTCGCAGAGGCGGGGGTCGATCGGGCCTGGGTCGCCATTTAGAGCATTTTCAGGAAAAGTGGAATCCGGTTTTCCGTCCGAAAATGCGACCACGCAAAAATGCTAGAGCGGTTTCTGTTTCCAGCAACTGTGAAACTGCTCTAGCGAACGCAAACCCTGAGCCGATCGCTTACGCCTCACCGCCCCAAGGTCTTCGCCATGATCTCCTCGCAGCGTTTGCCGTCGCTCGGGTCGGCGACGCTGAGGTCGCCGCCGAAGGCGGCCTTCAGCCGGTTCGACGGATGGCCGGCCATGCCCCACCGGCACGGCCGCAGCGGGAAGTCGCTCCAGTATTTCGCGTCGTGGGGCTCGAAGTCGACCTCGTCGACTTGCTGGACCTCGGTCGTGTATTCGGTCACGAAACCGTTGGGCTCGACGAAATAGGTGAACACGTTGTCGCCGGGACCGTGGCGGCCGAGGCCCCATTCGACATTAAAGCCGCTCTGCTTGAGGCGGCCCGCGCCGCGCATCAACCCGTCGATATTGGCCATCTCATAGGCCATGTGGTTGAGCGAGGGCCCCTGCGCGCGCGACAGCGCAATCGAGTGGTGATCGGCCGAGCAACGGATGAACTCCATCATCTCGGTCGAGTCGCTCAATTTGAAGCCGAGCAGGTCGATGAAGAACGTGACCTCATCGCCGATGCGCGCCGCATTGAGCACCACGTGGGAGAGCTTGATCGGCTTGGAACGGTCATTGACCACGTTCTGATGGCGCGCCACGTCGGACGACACGTTGAGCACGTGCCCCTCGAGGCTGCGGAACGAAAATCCGAACCCGCCGCCGGCCTCGCGCGGCAGGTCGGCCGGCTCGGCCAGGATGGTGGCCCCGAAGGCCTTGGCCTTGGCGTGGAGCGCCACCACGGCGTCACGGTCGGTAGCCGTGAAATGCACGCCGAGCAGGCTGGCCGTCGGCCGCTCGCGCAGCGTGACCACGTGATGCTCGGCACCGTTCCCGCGCAGGTGCAAGGTATCGCCATGCCCGGCGACGGGTTGGAGGCCCCAGACCTGGCTGTAAAACGCGGCGGACTGGTGGAGATCCCGCACTCCCAATTCGACGCCGCGCAATCCGGTGACTTTGGCATTGATCATAAGGCGAACCTTTCTAGGGGCGAATAGTGAGTAGCGAATAGCGAGCAATTGTAGCCGGACTATTCGCTATTCGCTATTCGCCACTCACTACTCAATCACTCCGGCAAGCCGACGCACTTTTGCGGCGCGATGCCGATATGCACGGTATCCCGGACGCGGAAGACGTGCTCCGGCCGGGCCCGAATGCGCAGCTCGGCGTCGCCGACGTTTACGATATAGTCGATGACGTCGCCGAGAAACACCCGGCCCGAGACCGTGCCGGCGAGCACATTGAGCCCGTCGCCGGGTGGCGAGGAATAGAGCATGAGATCCTCCGGGCGCGCGGTGACCACCACCTTCTGGCCGGCCCGCACCGCCTGCGCGAACGGGCAACGGAAGATCCCGTGCGCGGTCGCGACGCAGGCCAGGCCGTCGGGCTCGGCTTCCTGCGTCACCGATCCGGCCAGGAAATTGGCCGACCCGATGAAGTCGGCGACGAACCGGCTGGCCGGATGGCTGTAGATGTCCTGCGGGCTTCCGCGTTGCACGATGCGGCCCGCATTGAACACCGCGATCTCGTCGGAGAGCGCCAGCGCCTCCGCCTGATCGTGGGTGACGTAGACCGTGGTGATGCGCAGCGTCCGCTGCAGGTGCTTGAGCTCGAAGCGCATCTGCTCGCGCAGCTTGGCGTCGAGATTGGAGAGCGGCTCGTCGAGCAGCAGGACCTTGGGCTCGTGCACGAGACCGCGCGCCAACGCCAGGCGCTGCTGCTGACCGCCCGACAGCTGCGTGGACGAGCGATGCTCGAAGCCGCCGAGGCGCACCATCTCGAGCGCCTGGCGCACCTTGTCCTTGATCTCGGCGGAGGTGTATTTGCGCGTGCGCGCGACGCGCAGCGGAAACGCTACGTTCTCGAACACCGACATATGGGGCCAGATCGCATAGGATTGGAACACCATGCCGATCCCGCGATCGCTCGGCGGCACGAAAATGCCCTTGGCGGAATCGAATACGGGGCTCTCCCCGATCACGATGCGGCCCGAGTCGGGCCGCTCCAGACCGGCGAGACAACGCAGCGTGGTGGTCTTGCCGCAGCCGGAGGGGCCGAGCAGCGTCAACAGCCGACCGGGCTGGACACTGAGATTGATGCCGTCGACGGCGCGGACCTCGGTATTGCCGGAGGCCTGGAAGACTTTGTGCAGGTTCTCGATCGATAACATTCTCTACTCCGCCTTGGCGGCGCGGGCCGCGGCTGCCTCGCCGCGGCGCTGAACGTGCAATTCGAGCCAGCGCAGGCCGGCCACGATGATGATCAGAGGAATGACCTGGATGACACCGAGCGCCGAAACCGCCCCGTAGCTGCCGCCCTCCTCCCACATGGTGAGCGTGATGGTTCCGAGCACATGGGTTCCGGGTCCGACCAGGAAGATCGAGGCGCCGAGCTCGCGCACCGAGAGAACGAACACGTAGATCCATCCGGCCAGCAGGACCGGCGCCAACAGCGGCAGCAGGATGCGCCCGAAGACCTGGCCGAGGCGCGCCCCCGCGACCTCGGCGACCTCCTCGAGCTCGCGGTGAATCTGGGAAATTCCGCTCGACGCAAAGCGCATGCCGTAGGGCAGATACAGGGTCACATAGGCGATCAGCAGGATCCAGATCGTATTGTAGACCGGGATCGGCAGCATCAGATAAGCGACCAGGATGCCGGCGCCCACGATGACGCCCGGAATCGCGATCGGAATGAACGCGATGGCGTCGAGAATCCAACCGAAGCGCGGCACCGTGCGCAGCGCCACCCAGGCCATCACCAGAGTGAGACCGCTCACGATGGTGGCGGCCATGGCGGCAAGGATGACGCTCGTCTTCACGGCGGCGAGGAAAATCGGATAGCTCAGCACGAATTTGTAGTTGTCGAGCGTAAACGGCGCATCGGAGCCCATGAACGGCAGCGCCAGATTACGAAAGAACGACTGCCACACCAGCGTCAGCAGCGGCAAGCCGAGCGCCACCGCGAACATCAAGCCGATGCCGATCGCGACCGGCCAGCGCCAGACCCCGAGCTTGATCCGGGTCGGCATGTAGCCTTTGCCGGTGATGGTCGCGAAGGCTTCGGCGTGCCGGGTGGCGCGCCGATAGAAGAAGACCGCGACGATGCAGACGGTGAGCAGCGTGAGCGCGAGCGCGCTCGCCACGCCGAATTCCGGCGGGGTCTGGATGATGGCGGACTGGATGTCGGTGGTGAAGACGTCGATGCGGGCCGGCCGCCCGATCAGGCGCGGCACCTCGTAGGACGACATGCCGAGCACGAACAGGATCAGCATCCCGGACAGGATCGCGGGCCGCAACAGCGGCAGCGTGATCTTGGTCATGACCTGCCAGGTGCGCCCGCCGGACACGAGGCCGGCCTCCTCCATGCGCACATCGAGCACGCGCAGCGCCGGGCCGAGCGACAGATAAGCGAGCGGGAAATAGTGGCTCGACAGCGCCCAGACCATGCCGGCCATGGAATAGATGTTCAGCGGCGCCTGCGCCAAGCCGAACACGTTTTTTATGAGCCCATTGGCCCAGCCGATGTTCGGGCTGAACACGAAGATCCAGGCCATCGCCATCAGCAGGCCAGGAATCGCGAACGAAAGCAGCGCCAGGCTGTGAAACAGCGCAGCGCCGGGCGCATCGGTGCGCTCGACCGACCACGCCACCAATCCTCCCAGCGCGAAGGTGGTGAACGCGGTTCCGAGCGCAAAGATCAAAGAGTTGCGAAACAGCGCGAGGATTTGCCAGCTCGAATAGGCCTCGACGAAATTCTCCAGCGAGAAGGCGCCCGGGCCGAACCCGGTATCCTCCGTGAACGCGTTGTAGAACAGCGCCGACACCGGCACGAACACGAACCAGAGCGCCACCAGCACGCAGCCGACCAGAACAAAATTCGACAGCTTGAGAACGCCTGCAAGCCGGCCGCCGGCGGCGAAGCCGAAGGACCCATCCAAACGACCATTGGCGAGACTCAAGCCGTTGACTCCTCAAGCCACTCGCGAGGTCGTCCTCGCGAAAGCGGGGACCCAAAATCAATTGTCCTACCGCGCCTTGAACAGCGCATCGAAGCTGCGCTGCCATTTGCGTTCCTCGTCCGGGGTGAGCAGCGTGGTCAGGACTTTCTTTTTCTGCATCAGCTCGACGATGCCGGGCGGATTGGATGCGACATCCGCCCGCGTGGGGATGCGGCCGAACTTGGCCAGGAACTGCTGGCACTCCTGGCTCAGCATGAAATTGGCGGCGAGCCTGGCGGCGTTCGGATGCGGGGCGAGCGCACTGACGCCGACCTGGCCGAAGAACAGTGCGACCGGATCGAGCGCAAAGACCTCGATCGGGCTGCCGGCGATCTTCACGTTTTCCGAGAGGTTGACGAACTGGTTGAGCGCCAGCGCATATTCGCCGGCGCCGACCGAGCGCGCCATGGCGAGATGCCCGTCGGTGAGCACCGGCTGCAGCGCGGCCACGATATCCTTGACGACCTGCGTGCCTTTCTGCTCGCCGTAATAGTCGAACATGGCCTTGAGCCAAACATTGTCGGTGGCGTCGATGGCGATCTTTCCGGCCCATTCCTTGTGCTGGGCGAACTCATCATAGGTTTTCGGCAACTCGGATGCCTTCACCTTCTGGGTGTTGTAGGCGGGCGAATTGTAGTTGGCGTAGACCCCGTACCAGCGTTTGTCCGGATCACGCGCCTCCGGCGCGATATTCTTCATTTCCGGCACTTCGAACTGCGCCAGCATCTGCGGCGGCAGCTTGTTGACCGTGGTGGTATGGAACAGATCCCAGGACTTCTGATTGGCGCGATATTCGATGGCCACGCGTGACATCAGCGGCGAATCCGCATTGCGGATATATTCCACCTTGATTCCAGTCGCCTCCTCGAAGATCTTGAACAGCGGCAGGCCCTCCTGCTCGTTGGTCGACGAGTAGACGATGAGCGTTCCCTCCGCCTTGGCGGCCGCCAGCACGGTCTGATCGAGCCAAGGATGGGCGGGTGCACCCTGCCCATGAGCCGGCACAAGAGAGATCCCGAAGCCGAGCGCCAAGCCAAGCAGGCCGGCCAGCTGCGCACAAAATGCGGTCTTGCGGAAAGCGGTCAAATCATCCTCCCCTCGGCCTGACGATCGTTCTTCGATGATTCTGCGATCATCTTAGGCGTAGGTGCGGTCGATCCGCAGCAGCGCCCGCGCCACCATAGCGCAGGCCGGCACATTGGCCAAACCAGCCAGGGACCGCTTCGTAGCCCGCATGGAGCGAAGCGAAATGCGGGAATGACGTTCCCGGATTGTGCTTCGCTCCATCGGGGCTACGCGCTCTCCGATCGCTCGCCGAAGGCCGTGTATGCTCCCTCGACAGTTCAGCCCCAATCCTCCGCCAGCAAGCCGCTCCGCACGTAGCGGTGGAAGGATGAATAGGGCCAATCGCTCACACGCGATACCAGACCATGCTTGACTGGATTGTAGTGGATGTAATCGAAGTGCCGCGCAAAATCCGTTTCGTCACGAATCGTGTGCTCCCAGAATCGCCTCTACCATAGCTCGTATTCTCCGCGGCGGTTTCGCTTGGCCGGCACTCCTCGGCAACGACTTGCCGGCTGAACACGCTCTTGATTCGCCGCCATCGTCCCGAAAAGTCCGAATCGCCCTCCGGTAACTTCATGATCGTGTGCAGATGGTCCGGAAGGATTACGATGGCATCTATCTTGAAAGGCCGCTCGGCGCGTGCGAGACGAAAGGCGTGCCGCAGAGAAACAATCTGCTCGACCAGCAGTGACGAGCTCCGGTCCACCACCGTGACGGTAAAGAAGAACGTACCGCCAGGAATAAAATTACGCCGGTAACCGACCATGAGGTAGCAGCCTCGTAGCCCGCATGAAGCGTGAGCGTAATGTGGGAGCGGTGTTCCCGGATTGCGCTTCGCTCCATCCAGGCTACGAAGCCATTAGTTATTGCTCAGCAGCGGTATCGTTTTCCAATCCTTGGCCGGCGGAATCGACTTCAGATAGGCGTAGATATCCTCGAGGTCCGCGTTCGGCAGAATCTGCTCACGGAACGGCGGCATGTTGCGCGAGGAGGTCCGAATGAAGGCCGATAGGGTATCGTACGGAATCGGATCAGGCGCGAGCTTGGGACCGGTGATCGCCGACCCCTGCCCTTCCGTGCCGTGGCACTGGTAGCAGCCGTATTTCTGCGTGAACAGAATCTTGCCGCGCGCCGCGTCAGCCGCGAGCGCGGCACCGGATCCTATTGCGACTTGACCGAAGATGAAGCCAGCGGCGAGCGCCGCCAGCCCCGCGCTTACACGAAAACCACTCTTGATCATTATCATTTCCCTTTAGCGCGGCTGCGTGACCGAATCGACCACGACCGGCTCGCCGGCCTTGACGATCTGCACCGCCCGCTTCAGAGCGGGACCGAGCTCGTTTGGATCGTTGATGGGCCCGATGCCCTGCACCCCCATCGACTTGGCGAGCGTCGCAAAGTCGATATCCGGGTTCTGGATCTTGGTCCCGATCGGACCGAAATCCTTGCCGTTATTGGCAACCCGGTTGCGACGGTTGGCCAGGCGCTGCACGTGCATGACCTCCTGGTGGTAGCCGCGATTGTTGTGCATCACGTACATCAGCGGGATGTTGTGATGCGCGCAGGTCCACAGCACGCCCGGCGCATACATCATGTCGCCGTCGCCCTGGATGGAGACCGAGAAGCGGCCGAGCGACTTGTTGCCGTGGGCGGCGCCGGCCGAAGCCGGAGCCCCATAGCCCAGCCCCGATCCGCCCGAGCTGCCCAGCCACTGGTAGTGCTTGTCGAACTTGAAGATCCGGCTCGGCCATCCGCTGACATTGCCGGTCGAGGCGACCAGCGACCAATCCAGATCCTTCACCGCCGCCCAAATCTCGGCGGTGAGCCGTGCCGTGGAGATGGGGCTTGCATCCCAGGCGATCGCCGCCGCCGCCATGGCGCGCTCGTGCGCGGCGGCGTGCGCCTTCTTGAAGCCTTCGCCGCGCTTCTCGTAGGCTGCCTTCTTGTCGTTGCTCATCGCCATCTTGACCGCCTCGATCAGCGAGGGCAGCGAGGCTTCCGCATCGCCCACCATTGCAAGGTCGACGGCCTGGAAGCGCTGGAAGTCCTGATAGTTGGATTTCTGGTTCAGCTCGACCGAGCTGATCGTGATCAGCTTGGTGTCCGGCTTGATCTTGCGGAACTGGGTGCCCGAGCCTTCGTTGTCGGCATTGTCCACGAAGCCGTTGACCACGTTCCAGAAGTCCGTCATCTCCATGCCGAAGATCACGTCGGCCTGAGCGACCAATTGCGGACCGGCTTGATGCAGGTGATGGGTGTTCGGGAAGTTCATCCGGCCGTTCATGTCGAGGATCGGCACCTGCAACAGCTCGGCGAGCTCGATCAGGTGCTTGACCCCATCGGCGGTGCGGGCGACGCGGTCGACCACGATCACCGGGTTCTGCGCATTGACCAGGAGCTTGGCCGCCTCGCGCAACGCCGCCACCTCCGCCTGGGGTGGCGCCGCCGCCATGTATTTCGGAATATAGAGGGTGTTGCGCTCATGCTCCTTGATCGGCTCTTCCTGCACCCCGGCGTCGAGCGTAAGCATGACCGGCTCGTGCGGCGGCGTCATCGCGAACTTGGCGGCGCGCACGAAGGACTGGGCGAAATGCTGCAGCGAGACCGGGGTGTCGTCCCACTTGGTGAAGTCGCGCACCAGGGCATTGATGTCCTGCGCCGAATGGGTCGTGGGCACGCCGGGCGGACGCCTGGAGGCATCGAGATCGTTGCCGCCCATGACGAGGACGGGCGCGCGGTCGCACCAGGCATTGTAGATCGCCATGGTGCCATGCATCAGGCCGACCGTGCCGTGACAGAGCACCGCTCCGAGCTTGCCAGTGGCCTTGAAGTAGCCGTGCGCCATCGCGATCGAGGATTCCTCGTGCATGCACTCGATGAATTCCGGCTTGCTGTTGCCGCCGTAATTGATCAGCGACTCGTGAATGCCGCGAAAGCTCGAGGCCGGATTGGCGAAGACGTATTCGATGCCGGTCGAGCGGATCACGTCGACCATGAAATCGGAGCCGGCGCGGCCGCCCAACGGCGACGCGTCCTTCGGGACTTCCGTCTCGATCGCGATCTGCTGCGCGGTCGGGCGCAGGGCGGACGGAATCTTGGCGGCGCCGATGGGCGGCGTCGCGGCGCTGGCGGCATCGGGGGGCGAGGCGACCGTGGTCGCAGCTCCAGCCACCGCAACGCCGGCCAGGAACTTTCGGCGGCTCACTTCCGGATGCGGACTTTTTCGTGCCATTTCGTTTCTCCCTCTCCATGGTCACGCCGGCGGCCTTAAGCCCTTGGGGCTGGCTGACTCGGTCGTAAGGCTTGATAGTATTATGCGCGCCGCAGGGTGTGAAGGGCATCGCCGGCGGTTTGGCGCAAGAGGGTAAGCGCCAAGTAGTCGCACGGCCGGCCGGCATTTCCAGCCGATTGCCTCACCGCCGGGGCGGGGCCGGGAGCCGGCGGGGCCAGCGCTGGAGAGGGAGCCCGGGACTGCGACGCGGAGAGGACTCGGTGGCACACAAGACCGCTCTTCAAATCGCCCTGGCGGCAGCGCTGGTTGCGTCCGGCGCCGGATCTCTCTCGGCGCAGCCGATCGAGCAAGCCTTCGCCGGCAAGGCCATCACGATCTACGTGGGCTACACGGCCGGCGGCAGCTACGACCTCTACGGCCGGCTCATCGCGCGCCACCTCGGACAGCACTTGCCGGGCCGCCCCACCGTGGTGGTGCAGAACATGCCGGGCGCCGGCAGCCTCAAGGCCGCGAACTACCTCTACGAAGTGGCGCCGCGGGACGGAACCGCGCTCGGGGTCGTGGTCGAGTCTGCCGCGCTCGAGCAGGCGCTCGCCAATCCGGCCGCGCAATACGATGCGGCGAAATTCACCTATGTGGGCCGCCTCGCCACCAGCAACAACATCTTCATGATGTGGCAGAGCGCCAAGGTGCAGTCGATTGCTGACGCCAAGCTCTCGGCCGCCCTCATGGCGGGCACCGGGCCGGGCTCGATCGCCGAGACGATTCCCAAACTGCTCAACGCTTTGCTCGGCACCAAATTCAAGCTGATCAGCGGTTATCCGGCCTCCACCGAGGCGATGCTGGCGATGGAGCGCGGCGAGGTCGACGGATCGTCCTCGTCGTGGGCCGCCGTCAAGGTCTCCAAGCCAGACTGGCTCAAGGAGAAGAAGATCAAGATCATCCTGCAAACCACGCCGGAGCGAGTCGCGGAATTGCCGGATACGCCGAGCCTCGGGGAGATCGGGACCACGCCGGAGGACCGCCAGGTGTTTGCCCTTTACGCCGGCGGCAGTGCGATCGGGCGCTCCCTCATCGGGCCGCCGGGAATAGCGGCCGAGCGCGTGAAGGCGCTGCGGGCGGGTTTCGACGCCATGGTCGGGGATCCGGAATTCGTCGCGGACATCCGGAAGATCAACGTCGAGCTCGAGCCGCTGCCGGGCGCTGCGGTGGCGCAATTGGTCGAGCGGACCCTGCGGGTGCCGGCCGCGGTGCGCGAACGCGCCGTCAGCGCGTTCGGACGGTAAGCGCTTCCTCCCGGATTTCGGCCGTGAACCTTTTTCGGTTCCGAACGACCAATGACCATCGGACACCCGGGAGGACGCCGTCATGGAATTCGCCGACATTTTTGCCTACGACCTGAACACCGTCATCCTGGCTGGTCCGGCCGTCGTGCTGGCGGCC